>WNGK01001245.1_pt2 | contig 27375 bp, 20 predicted proteins | sample 5400601 | NCBI WGS metagenome assembly WNGK01 (sample SAMN13153376, study PRJNA577476) | soil metagenome | isolation source: 60 cm soil or saprolite under Garry oak tree replicate 1 | place: USA:California | collected 2016-06-15
CGCTTCCGGATGCTGCTCCCGATAGGTCTCAAGCGCTTTCTGAGACTTCTTCGCTCCCTCGTCCTTCAGCTGCTGGTACGTCGCCATGGCGTTTCTAGCCTCGTCCATGCGATGCAGGCGGCGGTAGGCGGTGCCGAGCTGGTACCAAGCCTGCTCGATGACCTCGGGATCGGTGTCGGTCTTTACAGAGCGTTCGAAATGCGCGGCAGCAGCGGCATCATTATTTAGCAGCATCTCGGCGCGGCCCAGGTTGTAATCAAGATGCACAAGGCCGGGCTTCTCTCGCTGCGCCGCCTCGATTAGTTCTTTGCCCTTCGCGCCGTCGCCCTTTTCGACTTCGATTGCACCCAATTTGTATGTCGCAAGTACGTTGTGGGGATCAAGCTGAAGCTCCCGGCGGAAAGATTCCTCCGCTTCCGCGATCTTGTTCACGCTGCGGTATTCCGTTCCGAGTTCTTCGTGAAGCCCGGGCTGCGTGGGAGCAAGCTTGATGGCGGCCTCATACTCAGCGATCGCCTCCACGTGCCGCTCTGCCTCGGCATTGGCCTGGGCTAAGACTCGATGTACCAGCCAGGAGTTTGAGTCAACTTTGAACATCTGGGCGTAGCTGTTCTTGGACACGAGCAAATGCGCTCGCCCGCGATGGTACAGAATGTCTTGATCACCGGGCTTGAGCTTGGCGGCCTTGTCGAGAGCTTCCGCAGCCTCTTCGGCATGTTCCTGCGCCAGACGCACCACCCCAAGCCACATCCATGCTGCAGCGTCTTTGGGATACCCGGATGTTTCCTTCTGCTCCGCGGTGGCGGCAGCATCGAGATGGTTCAGGCGGAACTCGGCGATGCCCAAAAACAGGTTCGCTCCATGCAGATGCGGCTTCAACTTCAATGCCTGACGTAGGCTTGCAATGGCTTCGTCGTACTTACCTAACTCTTCGTCGACCAATCCAAGATTGAAGTGCGCTTCGGCAAAAGTCGGTTCGCGCTTCACCGCAGCGGCAAAACCCGCAGCGGCTTCATCCAGTTTTCCCTCGCGCAAGGCCTGAGTCGCTTGAGCGAAGGTTGCGGCCTGCTCGGGTGTCTGACTCCAAGACGCTGCAGGTCCGGCAACAGACGTGGCGATCAGCAACCATAGCGCTGATCGCAAGAGCCATGGAAGGTTGATTCGTTCCTGTCGATTTGAGAGCCGATTACCGTACACCATAAAAGTCTACACCGATGCCGTGAGCTAGCAGAACGTGACGGACCCAAGGTTTTGAGAGGCACCAAGCTCTTCTCTGCGAACTCGGAACTTTGTCTGTGTCCCGTTTTAAGAGATTTGGTGGAATGCACGAACCAAAGGCCGGAACGAGTCGGCCTTTGTTCTACATGACGAGTTCGAGTCGGAGGCGGCGAGCTCAGAACTCGTAACGAAGTGCGAGTTGAATCTGCCTCGGGCTGTTGATTACGTTGTGACCACTCCCGCCCGGCACGCCGAAATACTGATCTCCTGGCCAGCCGTCAATGCCGCCAAAGGTATGCCGGTTGAAGGCGTTCGGGATATCGGCCTTGAACAAGATATTCTGCCCCTCGCGAATGCTAGTTCGTTTGATGATGGCAAAATCCTCATTCTTATATCCCGGACTTCGCCACCACGAGACGGCGGTGGGAAGGTTTCCAAAAACGTAGCCTCCCCCGGCCGCCAGCGAAGCGGCACTCGGGTCTACAAAAGCTCCGCAATTGACCGTCTGTGGCGCAGTAGGAACGTTAGGAGCGAACAAGCCGTTCGTTGCTGTGCAGCCGCTATTCCAGCCAAGATCCAGCGCTGGGGTCCACTTCGCAGGATGTGCGAGAAACACGGCCTGTCCGGGAACTAAACTGAGCCGGTAATTCCCACCGCTATATGGATTCGCGGTGGAATATTCGTTAATCACCGTGGGCGATCCCATCTGATAGCGATGGATCCCGCTGACCTGCCATCCGCCGGCGATCTTGCTGCCCACCCCGTGGTTCAGATATTTCTTACCGGGTCCAAAGGGAAGTTCGTAAAGATAGCTCAGCACGAACGCATGCGGGATGTCCTGGTAGCTGACCGCCTTTTCGCCGCGCAGGTTATAGGGATTCTGTGCACCAAAAACATTGGAGTTGAAGCCGGTGAGGGTGGAGAACGAAGAGTCCGCGTCCGTAATGGTCTTCGAGTAGGTGTACGACGCGAGCAGGTTCAGTCCATTGCGGAACCGCCGCTCAACTTTGGCCTCCAACGCGTTGTAGGTGGACTGACCAAGATTCTCCAGGCAGCAATTCGTGGTGATCACTCCGTACTGCGGGAACGGTCGCAGCAACTGACCGACGGTGGCATTCGATCCCCAACCTGGAACGAACCAGGAGGGCACTGTCACCCCCAGTTGCGAGAGAACTGCGGGACCGTTCTTGCCGTCGCTTCCGTCCACAAGGACATTCAATGAGTCGCCAAGAGAGTTGTACTTCGGATTCGGGGTATTGATCTGGGCAAGATTCGATCGGAGACGGGTTCCGTGCTGTCCCACGTACCCAATGGCGAATATTAAGTCTGCTGCCAATTCGTGTTGAATCTCTAATTGCCAGTTCTGAATCATGCCGGGCCGACTGTATTCGGGGGCGACATAGCTGACAGTGTTGTTGGTAAAAGTGTTTAGGCTAGCATCCCGCGTGTTGCTGGGCAGGGTGTACGAAGGAAATCCAGCATCTAGCGACTGCACGGGTGTGAAGTTGTCCGGATTCTGGAAATTCGGGTTGGCGGTAGTGCCGCTGCTCAGATTGCCTCCGAAGTCGGAGTAGGTGAGAGGAGCGTAATAGATACTGTACCCGCCGCGGAGCACCGTATTGTGGAGGAAATCGGGCGAATAGGCAAAGCCGATGCGAGGCCCGATATTTTTATAGTAGGTGCTGGTACCGGTAGCGTCGCTTCCGTATCCGAGTGCTCCGGGTTGACCGGGAGTGAGCGGGTTGGAGGCAGCTGGGGAAAACACCGACTGTGCTCCGATGGCCTCATGACGCGGCGTTTCGATGTCCCAGCGAAGTCCGAGATTCAGAGTCAGATTGCGCCGCGCCTTGAAATCGTCCTGCGCGTAGAGTGCATAGTAGTTCTGGGCCCAGCGGGAGTAATGAGAGGACACGCTTAGAGTTTCCCGATCTGGCTGGCCCAGCAGGAAGCTCGCGAACGGATCTCCAGTGAGGCTAGCATTGGGATCCTCGGTGACCGGAGTGAACGAAGTCTCCCGACTGTCGAAATAGAAGTGAGGCGAGGTCGCGCCTGGACTCTCTACCGAATATTGATAGGAGCGCCAGTCGACGCCAAACTGGAGTGCATGGCGGCCGCGCGTCCAGGAAACACTGTCGGCTACGACGAGAGCGTTGGGGATCTGAAGGCTATAGGCGTTGTTCCCAAACTTGCTATAGCCGATCGTGTACTGGCCGCCGTTGAATTCAAAGATCGGAAACGTCGCTCCGCTTGCGCCCGAGATGCCCAGAACCTGCGGCCAGTCCTGTCCAGTGTTGCTCGGAGATTTGCCTGCCGTGTACACCCGATTGAAGCCCACGGTTAGGTGATTCAGGATCGAAGGAGTAGCCAGGTAGTCCCACCCGAGACGGAGATAGTGGGTGAAGTAGTAGTTGTAGTAGTTGTCGGGGGTGATGGGAGCGGGCAGAGGAAAGTCATTGCCGTTGAGAAAATTCTGCTCACGGCTGTGATAGGTGAAGAAAATTTTGTTCTTCTGGGTGAGGTTCTCGTCAATGCGGAAGCTAGTCTGGGTCGTGATCACGTGATCCAGAACCGCCGGATTGAGGAAATTGTTTATAACTCCCGGAGCGCCATTGCTTGCGGAAACACCCGGCAAGTTGGTGGCAGGCAGGTAACCCAGGACGGTCTGAGCTACGGTGCTCAGATTTGTAATCTGATTGTTGGCAAATGGCAGGCGACATGTTTGCCCTCCCACGACTTGGATGGTTGAGGGGTCAAAAATTTGTCCTTGGAGCACCGGCTGCCCGTTGCATGGATTTATAATCCCAAGAGAAGGTCCCAAAAGCGCCGAGAAATCTCCGTTGCGTTCGGCGCCGGTCGGCAATGTCTGCACGCTGTTGGATAGACCTCTGCGGTTGCGATATTGCTCCCACACAAAGAAGAAGAAAGTCTTGTCGTGGCCGTCGTAGAGCTTTGGGATTCGAACAGGACCGCCGAAAGCGCCGCCGAAATCATTCTGCCGGTCGCGTGGCTTGGGATTGCCAAAAAAGTTGTTGGTCCAAGAATTTGCGTCCAACGTCTCGTTCCGGAAAAGTTCGAAGACGCTGCCGTGATAGCCATTGGTGCCAGACTTGGTGGTGAAGCTTTCCACACCTCCGGACGTGTGGCCGTATTGGGCAGTCGGCGTTGCGGTCGTGACTTTGAACTCGGTGAGCGCTTCAACCGAGGGAGCTGTCTGATCAAAGGCCGTGCCCGAGTCGGAACGCTGCACGCTGGCGCCGTCCAGCAAAATCTCCGAGCCGAAATTCTGCCCGCCTGACAACTTGGTCTCAAACACCCCGGCGGAACCGTGGTCGCCTACCGTCCCTTGACCTACGGTGCCAGGTACCAGGAAGATGAAAGTCTCCGGCGAACGCACGAAGCTCTGTCCGGTGGAATTCAAAGCGAGGGGCAAGTCGTGAATCTGCTTGTCGCCCACTACCGTGCCAACGTCAGAGCTCTCGGTCTGGATCGTCGGAGCGTCCGACAGCACAGTCACTTCCTCCTTCACATCGCCGGGCTGAAGCGTGATGTTAAGAGCGGTAACGGTGTTGATCTGGACGTGCACACCGGATTGTACGGAGGACTTGAAGCCGGCCATCTCTACAGTTACATCGTACCGGCCGATGGCGACATCTCCGATGCGATAGACCCCTTCGGGGGTCGTAACCGTTTTGTAAACGCTTCCGGTGGCGGTTCCTCTCACCACAACCGACGCGCCGCCGACCACCGCGCCAGAGCTGTCAACCACTGATCCGGCGATAGCTCCGCGGTCCGACTGTGCTGCCGCAGTGCCCGGTACCATCAGGCACAAAGTCCCAATTGCAAGTGCCGCTAAATACTGCTTCATATACACTCCCCGAATCGTCGCAACACCCGCCGCCCGTGAACCCAAACGTTCTTGCGCGCTACTTCTAACTTGCAGAGCAGCCGAACAGACAAAAGCGCCCTTAATAGAAAACAACTAGATAAATGTTGTCAATACTGTACTTTCGTACAGTTGTAGTGGAGGAAGGTCGGCGTTATTGGATTGTCACGGTGAGATCGCGTTAATGGCGCAGAATCGGGCGTCGATGTTGATTGGGGCGCTCCGCAGGTTGTTCGTCAGTCGAGCGAAATTATTCCTCGTTGCAGTGCAGCCGTCGCCGCCTGAGTCCGGTCCTTCACTCCCAGCTTCTCAAGCACGTGGCTTACATGTAGCTTAACCGTTACTTCCGCGATGTTCAGCGTGGTTGCAATTTCCTTGTTCCCGAATCCCTTGGCTACCAATCGTAGGACATCCAGTTCCCGGCTGCTCAGCGAGCGATGGGACTGGCGCTCGGCCAAGTGCGAAGCGACGATTGGATCTAAATACTGTTCGCCGCGATGGACCTCACGTACGGCGCGCAGAAGTTCTTCGCGGATGATGCTCTTCACAACGTATCCCCGCGCACCTGCGTGCATCGCGCGGTAAATCTCCTCCTCACCCGAATGCGTGGAGAGTATCAGGATGCATGCGTCAGGGAATTCGCGAATCAGAGCCGCCGTGCAGTCGATCCCGCTCATTCCCGGGAGTCGAAGGTCCATCATCACCAGGCTTGGATGATATTTGCGGTAAGCCTCCAGCGCGGCCTCACCGCTGCCTGCTTCGGCCACCACTCCAATGTCCGGCTCGACATTCAACGACGAAAAGAGACCCATCCGCACCATGAAGTGGTCGTCAACCACCAGAATACGTATTGGTTTTGAGTTCTGCATCGTTCGCTTCGCTCGCATCCACCGGAATGTTTACCGCAATGCGGGTGCCGTATCCGGGCTCGCTCTCGATCTTCAGCTGGCTGCCCATCGATTGTGCGCGCTCCCGCATATCGAGCAGTCCAAAGTGTCCGGTGGGCGAATTCTGGTTCGCGGCAAAACCTCTACCGTCATCAATCACAGTCAGGCAAACAGATGTCGGACCGTATAGCAGCTCAATCTCCACGTGCTGGGCTCGCCCATGCTTTACGGCATTGGCCACCGCCTCCTGCCCTATGCGCAGCAGGTTCATCTCGATTTGTCCCGGGAGGCGCACGGGGCTCCCCTGAATTTTGATGTCCACCTTCGCACGCTCACGGGAAACCAGCGGCTCGACAATTTGGGATATCGCGGAGATGAGGTCTCCGTCTTCCAGCAATTGGCACCGCAGGTCCCAGACCGAGCGGCGTGCCTCGATCATGCTATGACGGCTCATGTCGCGCGCGGCCTCAAGTGCTTGCTGCGCAACAGGCGGCGCTTGCTGAAAGCAATCTGCTGCTAGATCTAATTGCATGGTAATGCCGGCCAGTTCCTGCTCCAGTGTGTCATGAAGCTCCCGGGCAATCCGGTTGCGCTCTTCGAGCACCGCGCTGTGTCTTAACTTTTGACGAATGATGAACATCTGTTCCCGCACCCGCCTGCCGAGTACGACCACCCACGCCATGACTGCCAACAGAACACCGACCGTGACGGCCAACACCCACAGAGTATGGCGCAAATTCCACCAGGACGGAGTGGTGAGCACCACGACATCGTGAGGCGAGCGCAGCAGCATGCGAAACGACTCCGGAACGCGCCACAATCCTCCGCTGCGGACCGAACATATGCCCGTAATCCCTACTTCGCTATTTAGGGGGACGGACAGCAAGCCATCCCCCAAAACCCCTGGCGGCAGCGTTGCGTCGAAAACTACTTCGCCGCTCTGCAGCAGGAGGCGGAGACCCTCTGGCTGCACTTGGCGGCTCAGCAATCTCGCGTCCGTGCTCACTACCGCATTATCAAATTGCTCCCAAGGGGCATTCAGGTCGAGCTTCACTGCGTCAGGTGGATTTTGGTGTCCCAGACGGTGAAACACGGCATCCTCGAGAATGGGCGCCGAATCACCCATCGCCGGGAAATCCAACACATCCACGAGATCACCGATCTCGAGAGGAGTAGCTTGCTGTGTCAGCACGCGAAGCCCCTTGCCTTGGACCTGAAGAAAAAGTGCGTTCCCCAGGTGTTGGTATCCGACGACGCCGCGCACTCTCACCCGGTGCCGTGTGCCCATTCCGGGCGAAAAGCGGAGTAAGGCGGAAACGGGAACTTCTGCCGCAGGAGCTTCCACTTTGATGAAGCTCAACCGAGGGACGTAGAACAAGACTCCCGTGAGTTGCCGGTCCGCGTTGTACAGGCTGCCGCACACGCCTTCGATCAGGACTTCGCTGTCCACCCATGACGAGAAATCCTCTTCGTGCGCAATTGGCACGCGGACGTTGAACTCCCCGCCTTCTGACGCGACGTGAATGGCGAGCGCGGTTTCCCGCCAGGAGGTTCGGTCCACGGCCACAGAACGAACAATTCCGCGCACTTGGGCCCACTGGCTGTCCTGTTGTCCATTCGCCAATTGAGAAAAAGCAAAAAGTTGTGCTTTGGGCAGTAACCCGTTGCCGAGCTTACGCAACTTCCTCTCGCGAATGACTGGCGCGAATTTGCCCGGTCCTGTGATTCCTTCGAGTTCCACAGACTGTCCGAGAAGATGGGAGTACTTCGGCGTAGCACTCCCCTCGACGTAAATGCCAGCCGTCGCATCCTGAACAAAGAAGTCTGGCGCAGGAGCTTCCATCGTGATGACGCCTCGAATGCGCACGGGATAGCCCAGAGAGGCCTGTTCAGGACTCAACCGCCGGACTTGATCGGCAAGAGTGAGAGTGGGCAGTGCTGTGGCAGACGGTTGCGCGCAAACACTGGTACCGCTCAGTAAGGAAATGAACCAGGCAGCGAATGCGGGTGCTGCGCGCGCCCGGATACTCACTGCTCGAACGCCTCGCGGCGTCGGCACGGATACCTCGTGTGAGCGCGATATTGAGGGGCAATGTCGCAAAGGTATAGGTTTACCGCATGTTCGCACTTAGGGTAGCCGAAACTGACTGCCGTGGGAAGCGCAGGATCACGAACAGTCTGAAGGTGTGATTGACAGGTGTGAGATTCTGGTTCGCGAACGCCTGTTGGCGGTGGGAGACACAATGTCCTCGGAACAAACAAGACGCGACTTTCTGAAGCTCTCCGCAGCAGGGATGGCAACCAGCGCGGCTGCCCAAGCGTTTGGGATTCCAACTTCTCCAAGTTCAGCCAACACCCGTACGGGCGAAATCAGTGTTCGAATTACTGATGAGAAGCGACGTTTTGAGGGTGCGCCTGCACTTGTGTGGCGGCAAGCCTCGGAGAAGCCCACCGAGCAAATCATCACGCTCGACCCTGCGAAGAAATTCCACGAGATTCTTGGCTTTGGTGCCGCCTTTACCGACGCGTCCTGCTTCATTTTCAGCCAGCTGTCTGCAGATGTGCGAGAGCAGTTGTTTCACGAATTATTTCACCCTTCAGAATTGGGACTCAACGTCTGCCGTACCTGTATCGGTGCGAGCGACTACTCGACCGAGGTGTACAGCTTCGATGAGGGAGAGCCCGACCCTGACCTGAAACGGTTCTCGATTGAGCACGACCGTAAGTACTTCCTCCAGGCATTGCAGCAAGCGCGTAGGGTGAATCCTGAACTGTTTCTGTTCTCGTCTCCCTGGAGTCCGCCAGGATGGATGAAAGCGAACGGATCCATGCTGGGTGGCTCTATGCGAAAGAAGTACTTCAGGGCTTACGCACAATACTTCCTGAAATTTCTGCAAGCGTACGCGGACGCGGACGTGCCTATCCAGGCCATCACCTCGCAGAACGAAGTGGACACGGACCAGGACGGACGCATGCCGGCGTGTCTGTGGGGACAAGAGTATGAAATCGACTTCGTGAAAAACCACTTGGGACCGTTGTTACAAGCTAACGGGCTTCGCACGAAGATCTGGATGCTCGATCATAACTACAATCTTTGGGGCCGCGTCATCTGCGAACTTGATGACCCAGGCCTGCGCAAGTATTCCACTGCTGTCGCATGGCATGGCTATGTCGACACCGCTGACATGATGTCCAGGGTCCAAGACGCCCATCCGGATGCCGAGATGCATTGGACTGAGGGCGGTCCTGACTACACCAGCCCCAGCTATGCTACTGATTGGGTCGAGTGGGGGCGGACGTTTACCGAGGTTCTGCGCAACTGGTGCAAATCAATCACGGGCTGGAATCTTGCGCTCGATGAGCACGGCAGGCCTAACATTGGCCCCTTCTCATGCGGCGGACTCGTCACAATTGATTCGCAGACCAAACAAATTACGCGCAGTGGCCAGTACTGGGCATTCGCGCATTTTTCCCGCTTGATCGGCCGCGGTGCACATAGGTTCGATTCTCAGGGTACGCTGGCGGGCGTCAATCATGTCGGGTGTGAAAATCCCGATGGACAGAAAGTCTTGGTGATAACCAACGCGGGTGCACCGCGTCCCGTGGTGTTGCGAATGCGCACGGCGATGACAGAGCTGACTCTCGCAAGCAATTCTGTCACCACACTCAAATGGACGTGAGCGTTCCTTATTTGGTGTTCTGCAGGCGCACCGGTTGGGCACCGGCCCGACTAACTCAATACCTAAACCTCGATCAACCGTGTGCTCTGAGTTACGCACGTTGAATTTCGCATATGTCGAACCGTAGGAACTTCCTCACTGGGTCAGCCGGAATAGTTGCCGGCGCATTCGTCACTCCAACGTCCACAGCGGCCGGAATTATGAGTCAGCCCTGCGACACGGAAATCGTCAGCCTCTGCGGTGAGTGGCAATTTCGTATTGACCCGGACAATCTAGGCACGAAGAGAACTTGGTATGTCACAAATGTTCCCGGTGACGGTTGGCAAAAGGTCGTTGTGCCTCATACCTGGCAGGTGGAGAGCGCGCTGGCGGGCTATCGCGGGGTCGCCTGGTACCGGCGATCTATTGATGTACCGCCCCATTGGCAGCAGGGCGCAGTGCGAGTGGAGTTTGAGGCAGTCTTCCACTCGGCCACGGTTTGGGTGAATGGCGTGCTCGCAGGGGAACACCTGCGCAAAGGCTATACAGCCTTCACTCTTGATATCACACACGCACTGCGTTGGGGCCAGACCAACAGCATCGCGGTCCGCGTGGACAATGCCTTCAACCGGCAGATGTTGCCGCGCGGCGATTCGAGTGATTGGGCGAATGACGGAGGCATTTTCCGTCCTCTAGAGCTCCTGATAACGCCAAAGACATTCGTGGAGCGCGTGGACATAGATGCGGTGCCCGATCTTGCGACCGGGGACGGAAAGCTAACGATCAGCGCGTATATCCGAAACACCGGGGCGGAATCCTGGAGTGGTAGGGCTTCGTTCCGCATTACCCAGGAAGAGAATTCCCCAACCGTTTTGGAAGAGTCATCAAACAAGACGTTTTCCATCAAGTTTTCCATCAAAACGAATGCAGTTGAAAACCTCACTTTCGAGGCGACATTGCCCAAAGCCAGACTCTGGCACTTTGATCATCCCAATCTGTACCGCCTCGAGTTTTCGGTATCAGGAAAACGCGATGTACACCGCTTTACGACCAACTTTGGCGTGCGAAAGCTGGAGATTAAAGATGGCGCATTCTACTTCAACGGCGAGCACGTGCGGCTCATGGGGGTCGAGCGAATGGCGGGAAGTAATCCGGAATTCGGCATGGCCGAACCTACAGATTGGATCACCCACGATCATGCTGACGTGAAGAACTTGAACTGTGTCTTTACCCGTATTCATTGGCCGCAGGACAAGCGAATTCTGGACTACTGTGACCGCCACGGCATCCTGATGCAGACCGAGGTCCCTGCCTGGGGAGGAGGGACCTTCGATGGCATGACTGACCAACCCGATGCGGAGATCATGGAGAATGGGCTGGAGCAATTGCGCGAGATGATTGCCCGCGACCGGAATCATCCATCGGTTGGGGTTTGGGGTCTGTGCAATGAAATTGCAGGACAAAATCCGCCCGCATACCAATTTGCGAAGCGAATGCTGGAAGAAGCCAAGCGGCTCGATCCAGGCCGGCTCTGTTCCTATGCTTCGAACTCGCTGAGCAACACTCCGCAGCAGGACGTTGCCGGATTGATGGATTTTATTGAGACAAACGAATATTACGGGAGTTGGGCCCCCGGAACATCAGCGGACGTGGCGCGTCACCTGGACGAACTTCACGCGGCGTTTCCCGGTAAGCCGATCGTTATTTCCGAATATGGGTACTGCGCTTGCACGCCAGACCGCCCGGAGGGTGATGAGCAAAGAATGGAAGTCCTGCGGTCGCACGACATCGCAATCCGCTCAAAGGAATTTGTCGGCGGGGCAATCTTTTTTTGTTACAACGACTACCGCACGCATGTGGGCGATCGCGGTGTGGGTCCTTTGCAGCACCGTGTTCACGGAGTTGTGGATGTTTATGGTACCCGGAAACCGTCTTATGAACTTCTACGCCGCGAGTCCAGCCCGATTGAGTCGCTTGCCGTGGAACGCCAGCTGAACAAGTTTCAAGTGCTGGTAAGAACGCGGCGCGACCTTCCGAGGTACACACTCAAGGGCTACAAAGTGCGAGGGGTGTTCTTCGGCTACGGCAATATTCCGGTCGAGCGACAAGAGGTGGCGCTGCCGGAAGCCCCGCCCGGAAGCGAGATGATGGTAGAACTGGCATTCACAAACTCCGAAGTAGCAGATCATGTTCAGATTCATGTGCTACGCCCTACATCTTTCTCAGCTTATTCATTGGAATGGAAATCCTTAACCTTCCAATCAGAGGGTTAGAGCGATGCGATGCCGAAAAATATCATTGGTAATCCCACATTTTCGAAAGCGGCAGCATTCTCTTGAATCTATGCGAATCCAACTTGTCGTGAGCACGCTTCTTCTGCTGGCCCCTCTTGGCGCGGCACAACCACAACGCCAGCTCAATGTCATGCCCATGCCGTCTGCGGTGCAAGTTGGAAGCGGTCAACTGCTGATCAACAGATCTTTCTCAGTCGCGATTTCAGGCTTTCACGACGCGACACTGGAACGCGGCGTCCAAAGGTTTCTTGCCCAGCTTTCTCGACAAACCGGACTTTTCCTCAAATCAACACCCGTCGAAAATGGCAATCCTACGCTCCTGATACGTGCCGAGCATGGCAGCGAGGCCGTGGGAAAACTTGGCGAGGACGAATCTTATGAGCTCGCAGTGAGCGAGTCGGGCGCGCAGCTCATAGCGGTGAATACGCTGGGCATTCTGCATGGTCTTCAGACGTTGCTCCAGCTTGTAGAAACTGGTGCGACCGGATTTTCGGTGCCCGTGGTCACGATAAAGGACCAAGCGCGGTTCGCCTGGCGCGGCTTGCTGATCGATGTAGGCCGTCATTTCATTCCCGTGGATGTGCTCAAACGCAATCTGGATGGGATGGCTGCGGTGAAGATGAATGTTCTGCATCTCCATTTGTCTGACAACGAAGGCTTCCGGGTTGAGAGTAAGCGGTTTCCCAAACTGCACGAAATGGGGTCCGATGGCCTGTATTACACGCAGGAGGAAATTCGCGATCTGGTCTCTTATGCCCGCGATCGTGGTATACGCGTGATGCCCGAGTTCGATATTCCAGGTCACAGCCGCTCGTGGTTTGTTGGCTATCCCGAACTGGCTAGCACTCCGGGTACGTACAAAATCGAGCCTGGTGGGGTCGACACCGTAATGGACCCCACGCAGGAGAGGACGTACAAGTTTCTCGACAAATTTATCGGGGAAATGGCAAAGCTTTTTCCCGATGCCTATTTTCATATTGGCGGCGACGAGGTGAACGGCAAGCCGTGGGACAACAATCCAAAAATCCAGGCCTTTATCCGTTCTCACGGCATGAAAAATAATCAAGACCTGCAAGCGTACTTTAATCAACGCCTACAGAAGATCTTGAGCAAGCACCACAAAATCATGGTGGGATGGGACGAGGTCTTGCACCCTGACTTGCCCAAGTCGATCGTCGTGCAATCGTGGCGCGGACAACAGTCGCTGGCGACGGCTGCGCAGCAAGGTTATAGTGGCCTCCTCTCCTTCGGCTACTATCTCGACCTGATGTGGCCGGCGGCACGCCATTATGCGGTTGACCCGATGTCCGGGTCGGCCTCTACGTTGACGCCTGAGGAGAAGAGCCGCATTCTGGGCGGTGAGGCCTGCATGTGGGGCGAGTGGGTCAACCCTGAGAACATCGATTCGCGAGTGTGGCCGCGCAATGCTGCGATTGCCGAACGCCTATGGTCTCCTCCAGAGGTCCAGGATGCGGTCTCGATGTACGCCAGACTCGGCGAGTTGAGTTGGCGCCTCGAGTCGCTAGGTCTGACACATAGATCGCATGAAGTTCCGATGTTGCATCGCATCGCCGGAGTAGACGACATCTCGGCGTTGCGCATACTTGCAGAGGTGGTCGAACCGGTGAAGGACTACACCCGCATGGAGAGCTTAAAGACTGATTGGGACTTCAGAGCCCCCTTGAACCGCCTGGTTGACGCCGCCAGTCCGGAAAGCGACACTGCGCGACATTTTCAAGAACTTGTGCAGCAATACATTCAAAGCCGCTATCAGGACAAAGACGCAGAAGCGCACATTCGGGGATTTCTCACGGCTTGGCGCGGTAATAATTCCAGTTTACAAGGTCTCGTGCAACGCTCCTTCCTTCTGCGCGAAGTCGCGCAAATTTCAGGCGATCTTTCTGCACTCGGAACGATTGGCTTGCTTGCGCTCGATTACGTCGACAAGTCTGAACTTTCGCCGCAGCTGTGGAGAGCACAGCAACTCGCGCAACTCGATGCTGCAAGGGTACCGAAAGCTGACCTCCTGCTTACAGTGGTTGCACCAGTCAGACAACTAGTCGAAGCGAGTGGCAGTCCGGCTGCAGCGCCGTAAGCGCGCCGCTGGTTCAAAGCGCGCTATTCGCATTCGAAGCCGGTCCCAGCAGTCTCCGCTTACTTCGCGGGCGTAAGAACAATGTTGCGGTAAGCTATGTGCCCGTCTTCACTGCCCTGAAGATAAATGGGCCCAGGCAGTTCTTCGTGACTATCAAGAGCACCGCCGGTAATACCCGGCACTTCCTTGTGGTCAATGATGGTTTGGCCATTCTGCACAACAGTGATCATCCGTCCTACGAGCGTGATATCGAAGGTCTGCCATTCACCCGGTTTGCGCGGCATTTCCGGCGACGGAGCCAGAAAGCCATAGACCCCGCCAGTGTGGTGGCTGGGTGGTTCCTGGGTTGAGTTATCTTCTACCTGGACTTCGTACCTACCTCGCAGATAGATTCCGCTGTTCGAGTTCGGTCCGTAGTTGAACTCGATGTGCAATTTGAAATCATCGAATTTGGAATCATTGATAAGTTCGGGGCCGTGACCAGGACTGACCAGGGCTCCATCTTCAACCCTCCACTCAGTCGTCGAATCACTCTTGTCCGGTCTCCACCCGGTTAGGTCCTTCCCATTGAACAACTGGACAGGCTTTCCCCAGTGGGGAGTGCCGCTCCTCTTCAGCGGCGGAGCTCTCTGGCCGGTAAATGGCCACGGAGTGCCGTCTGGTCCAGCAGTGTTGCCTATCAGACGATTGCCAACCAGTTTTGCCTCAAATGCCATGTCATCTTTGCGCCCTTCCTCTTCTTTTGGAGAAACAAAAGTGAGCTGGCCATTCGCAAGCTCGATTCGCGGAAGCGGACGGGCGTTTCCCCAGCGTCCAACCATCTGCGCTTTCAACTGGCCATCGTCGAGTGATACCTCCAACCAGGAAGGGTATTCACGGTCGGGAGCTTTGAGTGTTAAGTCCCACCGCCCGAGGAACGCTTTTGTCGATGCAGACGCCTTCGCCGAAGAATCCTTGTCCGCCTTTTTATCTTCGGAATAGGCACCCGGCAACAACAAGATCAACATCCCAACCGCAAGCAAAACTCTTTGAAATTCCATGGCGTCTTCCTCGCTATGACTTGATGCTTTGCGAACTTTCGTCCCAAGTTACCGGAGCGTGGCGATAGTACGACTCATTCGCCATGTGACATCCGAGCGCGGCGTGGTGACCGAACAGGGTGTCCTGTAGCAACGGCTTTCGCGAGCGTACGGCTTCGAAGAATTTCCACATATGAGGCCGCAGATCGTCGTAATCATTTCCCTTGTAGCTGACGGTCTCGGGAGCCGGCTCTTGTCCTGGCTTGGGGTCGTGCTCCGCGTGCCACTGCTTGAAGTATGCATCCTTCAGGCGCGCCGGGAGTCCGTAGGAGTAATAGCTCGGCGCGAGGTCAACCCCAGCTTGCGGAATGTGAATGAGACCAAATTCGCTGAGTTCGAGAATGCCCTTCGAACCCATGAATCGCGTTACTTCGGACGTTTCAGTGCCCAAAGTGAGCCGCATATATACCGGCACATTCTTGTACTCGAACAGAGCGGGGTGCACGTCGGGCGTGTTGCGACCGTCCTTCCAGCGATAGATGCCTCCAAAGGCCGAAACTCGTTTGGGGAATTCGTTGATTCCAAGCACGAATTGCATTCCGCTGATCAAGTGCACCAGCAAATCACCTGCGACACCTGTTCCGTATTCCTTCCAGCAACGCCAGCGCGCGAATAGATAAGGATCAAACGGCTTTTTGGGCGCCGTTCCCAGCCATGTATCCCAATCTAGATTTTGTGGGGACAAGTCTGCCGGTGGCGGATATTCCCAGGCTCCCGTGGGATCGTTGCGCCCCATGGTCGCTTCGACTAAGCTCAGGTCTCCGATTGCCCCATTCTCAAAGAGCTCTTTGGCTTTGGCGCATAAAACAGAGCTGGTACGCTGCGCGCCAATTTGTACGATGCGATCGGTTTTCTTCGCCGCTTCAACCATCGCCACGCCATCCGCTGGAGTGTGAGACATCGGTTTCTCGCAGTACACATCCTTGCCCGCAGCCAGCGCGTCGACGAAAATTTGCTTGTGCCAGTGATCCGGGACGGCCATAACGATGGCATCGATTTCCTTGTTGTCGAGCAACTCCTTGTACCGGCGAGTAGTCGGGATCGGCTTTCCCACAATCTCTCTCGCCAGTTCGTGTCGCCCGTCGTAAAGATCGCAAGCGGCCGCGCATTCTACTCCCGGAAGCTGGATGGCGGTCGACAGCAAATTAGTTCCTTCCATTCCGATGCCCACAATTCCAAAACGCACCCGGTCGCTAGCAGCCGCCGTAGCGGGCGAAGCGAAAAGCGGTTCCGGATCCAGAGAAATAACGCTGGCGGCAAGCGAGGCGGTAGCCGCCCCTGCGCTCGCGTGTAAGAACTCACGGCGCGAGAAGTGGATTTTTTTCATCAAATGGCCTCCTTTTGGTGCTTTTCCATTTTCAGGGTTGAAAAGAACTTCTTAAGATACGCCTAGCCCACGTCTCGTGTCACAATCGACGTTTCAGTGCCCGAAATTCGAGAACGTCGATAAATGGGCGAAAACAAAACTCATCTAGAACCAGGTACGGACTGATACTTCAATGTTCCGCGGCGATTGCGGAAATAGGTTTATAGTTGGTGCCGTTAAACTCATAGAGGATAGTCCCGTGCGATGTGGACAGCGGACCTATCGTTCCATGTTTCAGCGAGGCCGTTCGTTGCTGCAACAGCACGATTCGGTGCACCCGCGATCGCGACCCAGTTTCGGGCAGTGTTGCTTAACTTTGATTTTCTTCGTGAGCAGCATTTCCGCTCAAGCTAGCGCGTAGCAGTGGGATGCCTGCCTCCCTTCACCGGAAGTAAAGACCGCGCTGGATGCGCTCCCGAAGCAGACTCCCGACCAGACTGAATGGGGATTCCATCTGAAGGAGGTAGAGGCTATTCAGGTGTTACGCCGCCAACATCCGGACGACGTTTTCGTGGAAAGGCGCTATGTGCACGCGATGCAGGACCGGACCGAGCTTCCAAAGGTGATCGAAGAATATAAGGCCAAACTGACGGCAGATCGGTGCAGACCTCGGTGACCGCAATCAATGACAATGGCGTCATCGTGGGCGGTTACGAGATGAACAGCAGCGAAGATCCATGGTTCGGCTACATCCTTAACAACGGTACGTACAAGAGCCTTAATTACGGGTCGAACGTCTGGCCGGCGGACATCAACAATTCCGGGGCCATCGTCGATTCCAACAACATTCATTTCGCCAATGGTACGGTTAAGACGGTGAAGGTTCCCCAAGCTACGCAGGGGTTCATTGGCGGGATCAACGATCTCGGAACGATTACGGGCGGAGCTGCTTTCAACACGACCACTAATCCCACATGGAAGGGCTGCACGGCAGTGTGTCACTGAAAGCCATTCTGCCTCTAGTTTTGCTGCTCTCTTTTCTGTAGTTCGAACCTAAGGCCAGCAACCTCGCCGAATTTCAGCTACATCTCACGGACGATTCTGCCCGAGCAGCTCTGCTCAGTGTTCAAATCGGCCCAGATCGGAGCTCTTCTATGAGAACGGATTGCAAGTCGTTTTTGGTTCTCGTTGTGCTCGCGGGTGGCGCCATGACTTGTCTTGCTCAAACGACAGCCACCTGCAGCTATCAAATGTTTCAGTACCCTGCTGCAGAGGTTACGTACCCGAGCGGCATCAACCCATACGGCACGATTGTCGGAGGGGCCGCCTTAAAAGCAGGTGACGCGGAATTTGCGTTCATTCGCTACTCCACAGGCGGATTCACAAATTTCACAAACTCCGCAACATCGACTGTCCTGTATCGCCGTAATTCGAACGGAGCGACGGTGGGAGGATATGACAGTTTCGGGGGAGGTACGCACGGACTACTCTTGACGGGTACTACATTCCAGACAATTGACTACCCAGGTGCGAAATACACGTTCATAAGAGGAATCAATAATTGGGGAACGACCATCGGGTTCCGATCCAGCAGTTCGGGCCAATATGTTGGTTTTAAGAGGTGGACGAACAGCAGCTTTCAGCAGATTCAATTTCCCGGCCAGACTGGCACATTTCCGACGGCCATCAGCGACACGGGAATCATTGTTGGATGGGTAGGCACGAGCACTCCGCCGGTTGGCACTTCGCACGGATTTGTCTTGGCGAACGGAAAATACGTGATGGTTGACGATCCCAAAGCCGCCCCCGGCAGCACCGTGCTGAACGATGTGAATTCAACGGCAACGATAGTAGGTACCGGTTGGAGCAGAACCCTCAACACTCCCAAGTCACACGGCTTTCACATTGTCAATGGAAAATTCGAGTATCTAGTTGTTCCGAGTGCGATTGATTCAACGGCAGACGGCGTTAACAAATACGGCATTATTGTCGGTTCGGCAACCTTCACAGGCAGTTCCGGCCTAGTCACGAAGGGCTACATTGCGCATTGCCAGTAGCACTCGCCCACGACCGCGAAGCGACTTTCTTGCGATCGTCCATGCCACCTCAAGTCGTCAATGAGTTGCTCTCGGTTGCAAAGTCGACTGCACAATACGTGGCGGAGATCACTTGCTCATAAGAATGATTGTCGATCAAGGGGGGTTGGAGGCCAATTCTCCCGCGGAATGCCGAACTCTTCAGAGGCATTACTGTGCTCTGCGTTTCAGCGGCTTGCCAATCGCGAGCAGGAAGATGGCACTCTTATCTTTTGCGTGCGGTGAAAAGAAGGTGATTACATCATCGTCGAAGAAGGTCAGCCCGGTTGCACCGAGGTGCTGGGCATACGCAGCCAGGTACATCCTGCCACCGATGACGCCGGCCTCCAGTTGGACGGCCCGATAGCCCCGGTTCCCGTATCGCTCCAGAATCCGTTTCAAATCGGCGAGAAAGAAGATATCCACGCCGGCGTCCGCCGGCAGCTCCTGCTCCAGACCAAGATGATAGGCCTGGGCGCGGAATTCCCCCGCCTTCAAAAGCTCCAGAGTGGTTTGCTCCCGCCGGAGAAAGTATGCGCCCGGCCTGAGCCCCTGCACTGAATGCACGATCAGGTAAAGATCGTTAAGCTGCGCGACTGGAGGCTCAAGGAAGTCAGCCGGAAGACCTCGCGTGGCGTAGTCGAGAATGGTAGAAAGTTGTTCTAGTGTGATGGATGCCGTCTTGTCGAATGTTCGGGTAGAGCCGCGGCGCAGGATTACCTGCTCGGTCGTGTCCTTCGGTTGGTCTACGTCCGGCAGGCGCGGGAGGCGAACTACTTCGCCCTCCAGAGAGGAAGGTGGAAGGATTGGTGGCTTGCCGCGCCACTGAGTTACTTCCTCTACAGACTTAAGCGAAGATGCCTCGTGTATCGCAAGCATGGCGGGATATTCGACCTCGTGGTGTGAAAGCGGGATTGTCTCCAAGCCAAGCACGGGAGCCTCTCTCGGTGCCGGCAGCGAACTCTCCCCTGTGCGCCCGATCGGCACGAGGCACAAAGAAACCTCACGACGAGTATCGAGATCGAGCAGACGGTTCACCTCGGCGTCTACGAACCCGAGCACGATATCGGCCGGCAGCCCCGAAGCCGCAGACACGGCCAGCATATTCGCGAGCAGGGTGCCGTTGTCCCAACCGAAATGGCGATAGGTACGCGCCTGGTACTTCCAGGCGTTCCGCCAGTACGTTCCGGTACAAATGATCGTCGCGGGTGCCTGAGCCACTGCGGGTTCGATCGCCGTCGCATGGCCCAGGTTTCCGCGAAAATCGCCTTTTCGCAGGAGCCGTAGCGATACATCCGCCGGATTGAAGTGATATACGCCGGCATCCAGGTCCTTGAGATCGCCAGTCACGACGTAGAGCTCGATTTCGTAGAGAGCTCCGGTGCAGGCTGCTGCTCGAAAGTAGATCTCTCCGCCGGGATATGCGCGCTGTCTGGTAATTCCCGCCGAGAAATGGAGGATGCGCGCTAGATCCTGGAGGTCGGGGACCGAATCGCTGGCCACCGAGGGCACGGTCTCTGAAATCGCGGAGAGCGCGGCCACCCCTGTTTGTGGCACGTTTCGCGGCAGCGGTAGCGCTTCTATCTTTGGATAGATTTTGAACGCCATCGGCTGATTCGCCCAGTCCAGTACGTGAGGATTGCTACGAATACTCCAGGGGGAATGCTTCGTGGCCTCGTGATACCTCCAAGTCGCCTCGATGTCGTCGTTCTTCATCGGTTACCATGTCAGACTAGCACCCGTACCGGACCACGCGCGCTAGCAATCAAACTGCGACTACGGATTGTGCCGACACAGGCAATCCGGACGGGATCGGTCATGAAAGAGTTGCATTTTAGTCCTAGAGTTGAGCGACTCGTTCTGTGTACACCGCCATGAGCTCTCACCCGCTGAGGACTATCACGCAACTAGGATTGCCTCAACCTCGACCACGAAGTTATAAGATCTCATGGCACCTTTCATCGTTCTTGTCACGTTGTTTGCGTTGCTCAGTATTCTGGGTCATTTTCAGATTCCTGTCGCGTTTGGTTGGTGGACATCTTTGCGGGTTGCGCTCACGGGCATGTTCTTGCTGACGGCCTCGGCCCACTGGGGCAGACGTCGCCCAGATCTCATTCGAATGGTTCCGACTTCCTTTCCACGGCCGGATCTTCTGGTAACGGTGACTGGATTTCTGGAAATTCTGGGCGCGATTGGGCTGATGCTGCCGAAGCTAGCGCCTTACGCCGCGTTGGGGTTAGCGTTCATGCTAGTCGCAGTCTTCCCGGCAAACATCCATGCGGCGCGACAACGCTTGACAATCGCAGGTCGGCCCGTGGAGGCGTCGCTTCCTCGAGCACTCCTGCAAATCGTGTTCCTGGCGGCGACAATCGCGGTCTTTGTTGCTGGTAGGTGAAGCTGGTCCCCAGGTCAGTTCTGTGGACTTCTTGATTCTTTGCTCCACCTAGTAATTCGGTATCTGTCCCAAAACATCACAGCTCATATACCGCTTATGATCGAACCGCTGCTCTTTGGCTGAGCACCGTTCGGGCTTTGCTTACCAGAGTTCCCGGGGCCTCCGCTTTCGAAATGAGAGCCGCTATTCCGATGAATCTAGCCTGCTGCTCAACAAACTTGTCACCGATTCCGCTATACATGATCAGAGGCAGTGCAGGCATTAACCGCCTAAGCATTCGGGCGGCATCGAGGCCATTCATCACTGGCATTGCAAGGTCGAGAACGATCAGATCGGGACCCAATAGCTGCGCAACCCGTACTGCCTCGTGCCCATTGGCTGCCTCGCCGCACACATCGAAGTCCGCTTCACGTTTGAAAATCTCAGAGTGCCTGTCGAACGAAGTAATTGTCGTCCACAATCAGAACACGGCTGCGCCGGGGTAGTGCTCGGGGTTCTGGATCGTAAGGTGGTTGCGGCAACGAGCTGCTCAAGAGGAACCCCCTTCCTGCACGGCGAGGGCCGGAACTAGCGATCCGCTGAGGCTACAAGTCGCGATATTAAGAGTGCCCGGGTTGGCGCGAAGTTGGCCGATACAGCACCGACTGTATTGCGCTGGCGAGCAAAGGACGGCCGAGCTAAGGAATCAAAAGTTTGTTGCAGAGACGCTGGCCGGCAATTATGGCGAGTGTTTCTATCTCGCGCTCACCCGCCGCCGTCTTCCTCGGGCCCGCTCCATCTGCGCTCTGCTTCGTTTCATCACAGACTGCCAAACAGTCACCCATTGGGCAAAGGCTACTTCTTCTGAAGTTTGGTGGCTTGCAAGCGGAGCTTCAGATTCGAGTGAGTGGACGTTGTTTCGAGGAGTATTGCGGCGAATGTGTTTCGTGCGAGTGCTGCTTTGTACTGCCATGGAGATTGAGCAGCAGCTTAGACGGAATCTCAGCAGCACTCAATCAGGATCGAACCCTAGAGAGCAGGTTTTTTCCACGCATCCGTTCTACGCAACGCGAACAACTGCTGTGGTCGCCCGCAAAACGGCATCGAAGCGTGAATGATGTCTGAATTCACTGAGCGGGGCCGATGCCGCTTCAACATCGGAACTCTCGAGGGGAATCCTTCAATCGAGATCGAATTGCTTGAAGACGCTCTCCCTGACCTCGCCAGCGTGGAATTAAAGGTTTGAGGACGGAGTGGAATCACGCTGGAGAGCGCCAGAAACCTTGCAGAGCTGATGAACGATTTCATCAACGGATTAATCGTTACCCGTCGCGGCTAGTCCGCTGATTCCCCCAAGGCGGCGACATTCGAGGGCTCTGACCTGTTCAGGCCTCGTCCTTAATAGGCTGTGGAATAGGCTGTGGCCCAGAAGTTCAGGAATTCGAAGGTCAACAAGGCGGCTAGACCTGCACCCGACGCGACCGGGCTCCGCCGAAGTTCAATTACTCTGTAATCTAGCCAGGTATTGCCCGAGCTTTTTGCTCAGCATGAGTTTGCGCCCATCGAATTCCAACTCATAATCGCCATCCGGAAAGTCGTCTGAGTCGTCGACATCACAGCGGCAGTACGCAAACGAAGTGGGGAGAGCAGATTCGTCGGGAAACTCGCTATTCCTTGTTGCTCTCACTCGACACGTCCTGTGACGACCTTCTCCGCGAAGGGTTCCATGTAGAAGCAGGGTCTCCTTACAGACAGTCATTTGCACACGCTTCCATGTTCCTTCTTGTTGCGAGCGCCTGACAATCCCACTCTACGCTCGTTCCACGCACATATTAGATGTGATTCTTCACGCAAATACTTATCGGGAATTGTCCTTAGATCGTAGGTGGAAATACGGGATTTCTGGCATCGACGGGCAAGAAAACGCTGAAGCAGGTGCCGTGGATCTCACCTGGGGTGCTCCTCAGTCGAATCGAGCCACCATGCTTGGCGATAATGCCCTGGCTGATCCAAAGGCCGATCCCGGTGCCTTTCTGCCCTTTGGTTGTGAAAAACGGCTGGAAAAGACTTGCCCTGATTTCTCGGCTCATCCCCGGACCATCGTCTGCGATGACCACCCTGATTCCTCTACGCCTGAAATCGGCCCAATCGATCGACTCACGCACCTGCACAATCAACTTCGTTCCAGCTATCGTGAGCGCGTCCAGTGCGTTGGCGAGTAGATTGGAAAAGACTTGGCGCAGTTCCCCGGCAACGCCGGGAACACTCCCGGAGTATTTAAAGCACTTTTCGACTCTAACGCCAAGCGACTGAAATCGGCGGTCGTAGAGAACGAGAATCGACTCGATCAACTCAGCCAGGTTCACCGGAGCAACAGAGGTGTCGCGTTCGCGAGACAGCCCCAGAGTGGTTCTGGTGATTTGTCCAACTCGCCTTATCTCCTCGTCTGCCAAAGTGACATAGCGGCGATTCGTTTGATTCAATGAATGATCCTGCCCGAGAAGGTAGAGGATGTTGGTAACTATCTCGAGGGGATTGTTGATTTCGTGGGCTATGGTTGCGGCCATTCGTCCAGCGACGGCCAATCTCTCAGAGTTGCGCAGCGCCTCTTCCGCCATCTTCGATTGCGTTATGTCTCGCGCGATCGTTGATGCGGCAACAACGTTCCCTTGAGCATCACGCACCGGAGACATCGTAAGCGAAACCCGCAGGGGGCGGCCGTCCTTCGTTCTTCTGCTGGTCTCGAAATGCTCGATCTTCTCACCCGATCGGAGCCGCTGAAGAATATCCCCTATTTCCTGCTGCCTGTCCTGCGTCGAGAACACGGAAATATTGCGGCCAATGATTTCCTCGGCTCGGTAGCCATACATCCGCTCGGCAGCCTTATTCCACGTCAAAATGGTGCCATCGAGCGTCTTGCTGAGAATGGCGTCATTTGAATCTTCGACGATTGCTGCTAGTAAGACCTGAAGCGGTGCGGCGTCGGCTCGTTTGTCGATTTGACTATTAGGGAGGTCACGTTGTGATTGGAGCAGCCGTTTTACCAGTTCGAGTAATTTCTCTGGACCTTCTGTCTTGCTAAGGAAAGCGTCAGCGTGTTCGAGAGGTTCCGGAATACTGCTCGTTCCGGATAAAAGGATGATGGGAACAGAGGGCTTTGTGGCCTTCATCTGCCGCGCCATGTCCGTTCCCACCTGACGCCCAAGAAGATGGTCGGTGACGACCAGATCCACCGCATTAGCGTTGAATACGCCTAAAGCCTCATCGACGCCGGTTGCGCTGAGCACGCTAAAGCCGGCGTGCTCCAAAATCAGCTTGCGAAAAAAGAGTCCCGAGTTTTCGTCGTCAACAGCTAGGATTACTCGCACAGCGTGGATTGTCCCGGTGAATTCGCAACGACAGTCTAGGCCTTGTTGAGCCGCGACGGATTCACATGATTTGCACAACTTGAATTCACGACGTGGACTCTTCCCTCCTTGGCGGATAGTACTGATCGCAAACTCGGATCACGCGATTCCAAAGAGTCTCGTAAACTTCATCACAGGCGAACTCCGAAAATGATAATTTGAGTTCTAAATCCTGGATTGCACTCCTTGGCTGCAAAGCCGGTTGTTCCACAGACATGATCGTCACCTCGGGGGGGTTGGACTGCAGCATGAATTGTGCATTGACGACGGTACTTCATGCAATACAGGCTGTTGCCGATTACCGAAGGACGCTGTCCCACACCAGTGGAGTTGCACCCGGCCCCGAGGTGGATTGCACCGCTTCCAGGAGAGCCACATATTCAGCAACATCATTGTCCTAGTGGTCGATCCACTTTTTGATCTTGATCGTGCCGTCTGCCGCATCATCGATCACCACCCCGATGCCCGAGGGACCCGGATTCCCCTATGTTGATGGCGGCTCTTTTGGGACCTGGTGCAAATTGGCGCATTCGCTCGAGTTTTCTATCTCGCATATTTCTTGCTCAAATAATCTTGAGGCCAATCCGCTGGCGAGTTCTGCAGTCCGAAGACGGGATTCGTTAAAGAATTCTCTTGATGCGTTGCTGCCAACGGATCAATAACACGCGATGGCCCATTTGCCTTCCGGTTATGGAATCGATGCGAAAATGACCATAAAAAGTTTTGCAATCTAATCCTGCGGCTGCGTTTCGCAGTTCATCGTCTTTAAGGGAAGCAGCGCGGCGAGTAGATTCTCCGAGAATCAATCCCGTAGCAAAAGCAGCAGCAGCAACGTAATCGGGCATCTCTCCGAATCGCGTTCCGAAGTTCTCCATGAACCAGGCCGACGTCGGGCCTACGATTTCGGGGAAACTCACACCTGGTTCCCATTGGCTGGGGCCGAGCGTCCCCTCCGCGACCTGTTCCAGTTCGGTGGCGAATGAAGGAATGCACGCAGCTACCGCTGCCACAGCCCGCACTGTGGTCGGCCAGCGCGGGCGAGTTCGCATGATCGCCAGCTCGTCTTGAAAATTCCCGGCCAAGACGATTGCCTCAGGAGCGATGCCAAGAATCAGAGAAAGCGCGGTATCTGCGTTTTTGACTGGCGTGTCTATAGGGATCAGTTCAACCGAGTGGTGAGTTTCGCGTGATGATTCCAGAATCCCGCGGCCGACCTGCCGTCCAAACGTTCCCTTTCCTGAGTGCAGGACGCATAGCCGATGTAAGTCGGGGTACTCCTCAGCGAGCCAGTGTGGAAGCCTGCGCAGGTAATCGCTTGCCGGGCTGGCAATCCCCACGATGTGCCGCGCGCCATGATTGAAAATCTCATCCGATGTGCCGCCATAGTTCCACAGAATCTTGTTGTACTCTTCCGCAATCTCGGCGGCAGCCATTGTCAGGCTGCTGGAATATGGTCCGAGGAGAATATCTATGTGGTCGTTGCGAATGAGCCGCTGCACATTTTCTCGAGTGCGACTGATTTGGCTGCCATCGTCATACCAGACTAGGCGGACGGAACGCGCCACACCGTCATTAATGCAGATACCACCCTGAGCATTCGCATAAGACTGCCAGAGCAGAACGCCGCTGAGGGCCTGTTGACCTTGGAGTTGGAACCTGCCGGAAAGCGAAACGGAAAGTCCGACCCTGATTTGGTCATCACTCACAATGTTGGCAGCACACTCACCTTGCGCTGTGCTTGGCGTACTCTTCGGACGTGAATTTGCCGCCTTGCACGTAGCTTGCGTTTAGTTGGACATACTGCTTCCACTTTTCAGGCAGATCCTCCAGCGGAAAAATGGCGGACACAGGGCATACTGGAACGCAGGCGCCACAGTCAATGCACTCCACAGGATCGATATAGAGTTGCGAGACCTCATCGAATCCCGGCCGGCCATCATCGTAAGTGGTGTTCTTCTTCGGATGGATGCAATCGACCGGGCAAGCGTCGACACAGGAGGCATCTTTTACCCCAATACAAGGCTCGGCAATCACGTAAGCCATAGGCCACCTCCTCAATTTCACGCTATGCCTTTCAGAAACGGAATTCAACAAAGCCAAGCACGATAAACTGCTGTCTCTATGAAGGCCAGAATTGAAAAGGTCTCCGCTATCACCCTGAACGTCGCTGACATGGGACGCTCCCTGCGGTTCTATCGCGACGTGTTGGGATTGGAACTTCTCTATGGTGAGCCCAATGCCGGTTTCTCTTCTCTACGTATTCCAGGCACCGAGTCCCCGATCATCAACTTGCAACAGGGACGGGCGACTGCTGGTTGGGGGCGAATGATATTTCATGTCGCGGATGTGGACGCATTCTGGAGTTATCTCAAAGAGAAACGATTCGATCCGGATGTTGCCCAAAACGCTTCCTGGGGAGAACGGTACTTTCACATGAATGATCCGGACGGGCACGAGCTCTCGTTTGCGCGACCGCTATCACGCAACGCCTGAGTTATCGCAATCCAGCGTACACACGAGGAGGGCACGTCCTTTTCCATTTGCGCTTCTTCGTCGAAGACTGGGTTCAGCAACACATGGTTCACTCCGGCGTTCCTGAGACGTACGATTTCGTCTGCAATCTGCTGTGGTGATCCCCATACCTGCGCATGTAGTCGTCGGCAAGTCAGATGGCACGGCTCACGGCGGCCATTTTCGTGGAGGGCGGGTTTGGCCAACGCTGGAAATAATTCTCTCCGAGATGCCCGTGCACCTGCGCCGACGTCATGACAAGGAAACCGGCCTGGCGCCGATTGAGCCCGCCGCGTAACCAACATCCGGACGAGTTCTCGCGTATACGCCGAGGGGCGAACTCCACGCCCGCAGAGTTCCTGCGCAACGGCTCGCAAGCAACTCAGAGCTGACGCTCGTTCTCCAACACTCATGAAAGCAAAATTGTGTGTGCCGGTCTTGCTTCTCTCCTAGCAGCCCGTGGAAGAAGTGAGTTGTTGACTATGCCGCGATGGAATGAGAGTTCCGGTGCAGGCAGCATGAATGTGGGCTCGAGTGCATCTTCTCCTGCGATCCGCATCAGAACCGCGATCCAGAGCCGTAACCAC
>WNGK01001760.1_pt1 | contig 27358 bp, 30 predicted proteins | sample 5400601 | NCBI WGS metagenome assembly WNGK01 (sample SAMN13153376, study PRJNA577476) | soil metagenome | isolation source: 60 cm soil or saprolite under Garry oak tree replicate 1 | place: USA:California | collected 2016-06-15
AAGCCAGGATTAACATCCGATAAGTGCCGAAGCGTTCGGAACAATAGGCCCGCGCCCACCAGCAACACCAGGGTCAAGGCCATTTGGACGATCACGAGAATGCTTTGCGTGCGATGATGCGCAACTGTGGAACCGCGGCGTCCCTCCTTCAGCGAGGCTTGCGGGTCGCTGTTCCAACTTTTCAGCGCAGGCGCAAGGCCAAACAGAATCCCAACAGCAATCGACGCACATAGCGTAAGAAGCAGGACGGGACCATTCACAGCGATGTTTTCGCTACGCGGCAAGTTTTCCGAGACCGCCGCCGGGACCGATTTCACTCCCAATATCGCAAACAGGAGTCCTAGACCGGCGCCCAGCAGAGAAAGAAGCACGCTTTCCGTAAGCAGCTGCCGAACCAATCGCGTACGATTCGCTCCAAGCGCCCAGCGAACAGCAAACTCCCGTGCGCGCGCCGCCGCGCGCGCAAACAGGAGATTGGCGACGTTTGCGCAAGCAATCAGCAAGACGAGCCCTACGGCTCCCAACAGCAGGAGAAGCATTTTGCCGGCGTCCCCTACGACAAACTGCTTGAGGGGCTCGATGTAAATTCCCAGATCTCGATTGGCATCGGGATAAAGATGGTCCAGGCCATTCTGTATCGTGCTGATCTCCGCTTGAGCCTGTGCCAAGGTCACCCCAGGTGCGAGGCGGGCTAAGGGGTAGATTCCGTTGTGGGCCGCGCGATCGTTGAGGATAAGAGGATCGCTCTGGCCCAGCGGCGTGTAAACATCAGCGTCGTCTTCCAAGCGAAATCCTAACGCTGTGACTCCGAAAGGGGTGACTCCGACGATGGTGTAGTCCACTCCCTCCAAGGTTAGTGACTTGCCGAGCGCCTCAGGACTGCCGTCGAACCGATTTCTCCACAAACGATTACTAATGATAACAACCGGCGTTCCGCCGTGCCGGTCTTCTTCGGGCGAGAATTCGCGCCCGAGAGTTAATTCCGTACCTAGCCGCCATCTCTCACAGCTTGGAAAAGAGGATCGCAGTTTGCCCAAGTGGGGAGTTGCGAGATAGTTTCGCGGCTCGCGGTGATGTAGCGGATCCGTTTTTTATTTGGCGGGAGAGTTTCCTCGCTGCGAGGCGCTTTAGCCAGAAAAAAAATGTTCGGGATCCTTGTTTTTCAATGCCTTAGCGGCATGGCGCACAGCTTTTCGTAGACTTGCCGGAATAGCGTGACGTAGGGATAGCCACCCGCCAGCGCGACCCACACCTTGCGCACCGTGATGCGGATCAGCGCGCCGATCTTCAACACCTTGAGCCGGATAGTGGAGCACTGCGCCTTGGCCAACTCCGTGCCTTCCAGCCCCAGTCGCCGCAGCATCTGCAGCAACACGTAGGCCATCGAAGAGAAGTACAGCCGCAGTTGATTGCTCCGCAGGTAATGCGTGCTGGTGCGGTCACTGAACAACATCAGTTGTTCCTTGATCCGATTCTCCATGTCGCCTCGGGCACAGTATTGTTCTTCGTACAACGCCTGCGCTGGCCATTCTTCTCTACCCAGAGAGGTCACCACGAATCGCGGGTTCTCGCCCTTCGCCAGATGCTCGGCCTTGGCCACCACCCGTCGTGCACGGCTCCAACTCTCCCGGGTCTGATAGACGAACTCTTGGAACCTCCGGGCCGCACGACCGGTCTGTTGGTGCTGTGCTTTCGCCTCCTCCATCTCCTTCTCGATCTCTGCCTTCAGACGTTCGTTCTTCGCCAGTCCCAGCAGGTAGTCCACGCGGTTCGCTTCACACCAACCCATCAGCTCCTCGCGGCAAAATCCGGAGTCCCCGCGCACCACCATGCGCACCTCTGGCCACGCAGAGCGAATCTGTTCTGCGATGCGCTTCAACTCTTCCACGCTTCCCGCCGAGGCATCGATGTTCGACGATCGCAACCGCGCACACAACAGGAACTCTCCGCAGAAGATGTACAGCGGGAGATAGCAATAGTGCCCATAGTAGCCATGGAAGAAACGTCCTTCCTGCTTCCCGTGTAACGGATCGTCGGTCGCATCCAGGTCTAAGATGATTTCTTTTGGTGCTTCCCGGTGGGCTTCGAGGAAGACCTCCACCAGCAGGCGGTCCACAGCCCCGTGATCCAGCACGATCTTTTTGTAGCGCTCCTTCCGACTGGCCGTCTCGCGGGTCAGTTCCAGTCGATTCAGCGTACTTTTCCCTGCCAAAGTTTCTTGGTTGGGATTCGCCTTCTCCACCAACACGGCCAGCATTGGATCGTTCCGCAACTCCTCGTGATCGTTCAAATCTTCGTAGCCCAGAGCCAGACCATAGACTCGCTGGGCAACCAACTCCTTTACCGTGTGCTCGATCAGATCCGCATTCCGATAATCGGTGAAGCAGGCAGCAAACTGGTGGAGGATCCCGATGCGCTTCTCGACCTCCCGCAGCAGCAGGCCACCGCCGTCACTGGTGATCGCTCCGCCGTCAAACTGCGCCCGGATCTCGCGTTGCTTTAGGGGATGAAATCCAAAGACAAACTGGTTACACTCTGTACTCATAAAGGCTGTTGCTCCTTCTTGGCACGATCTTTCTAGACAAAAGAGTTATGCCACGAAGCGACAGCCTTTTTCTATTTATTGTGAGAAATTCCCGCTAGAGGGTGCTGAAGAACCCGGAGGTGATTTCCTTCCCATTAAGGTGTTCGGGCGTGCCAGGACCTGCGAAATCAACGCCGTGCTCCCTGAACGCGGCCATTTGCTGGAATGAGCGAGCACTGCGCTGCCAATCTCGAAAGTTAGGGTACGAAACCCACGTTCGCGGAAAGCGTGGATTATTCTCCCAGACCATTACCAAACGATCCGAATTAACGTATTGCAGCGGGGCCAACACGACACCCTGCATTACGCTGAACATCGCGGTGTTAGCGCCTATGCCGAGGGCGAGCGCGGCAACCGCCGTAAAGCCTGAAGATTTACGCAACATGCGCAGGCCGAAGCGCAAGTCTTGAATCAGAGTTCCCATGCTCGCTCCCGCCCTTAGCCAGAATGCAAGGTAGAATAATCGTAACGCAAAAAGGAAGCCGCAAGCCAACTCCTCCCACAGCACCGGACGGATGGTCGGCAACCCTCAGTGCGACCTGTAAAGCTGCTGAAAATGATTGTCTGGAGAGGAGGAACTCGATCAGACCTTGCGTCCCATCGCAGGTAGCCTACAAGGCAGAGCGGGGAGGCAACGAACTGTTCTGGAGCCCTTGGAAAATGTATCCACGCTCGCAAGAGCGGCGCCGAAACCGTGAGGCAACGGTGTATCTGCCAGCATTAGGTGGAGAAGGGCCTAGGCTTGATCGTACGATCAGAATATACAAATGCTCGCAAGCGTCGTCAGCCGAAGAGAGCCTAAAATGCTGCGCGGCTCTTCTTGCAGTGAGCACAGAGGCTTAAGGTTTCTCTGTCATGGGTAATCAACACTGCCGGCGTAGAGAACAGATCTAACCGATCGCGTCATTTCAGCGGAACAGGGTAAGCCCGTAGCGCTCCTCGCAAGGGGAAAGTCCATCGCAAGATGGCACCGATGGCGATGCGGGTAACGGAAATGGGAGAAAGCGAAGGCTGCCCTGTAATTGGGCAGATAGAGGTTGCGTCGCCTCGTGGGGACAAGATCACCTCGCCGGAAACGGAGCTGACTTCCTGTTGGTGCTCAGCTCGAGAACTCTTGAGGAACCGATGCATGAAGCAAAGCAAATGACGATGGCGTAAAGCCATTGGTGCAGCTTCACACACGAGCGGTGGATTTTCCACCGCCGTGCGAAGCGGCAGCAAGTCAGTATCGAGTAGGTCTGCTTCGTTTTGAATCAGGCCGCGTCCTCGTTTTCCATGGGGGCGTTCTTGGGTGCTCGAGCCGGATGAATGGGAAACCTTCAAGTCCGGTTCTTAGAGGGCTGGGCGCCAGCAATGGCGCCCGGCTACTCGACCCTTGGGACTTCCGGGTTGCCCGTCCGCCCGGAATCGTTAGCAAATTCCAAATGGAGCTTCCGACTTCCCACAAGCGCGTTTCGCGAGATTCGGGTCTATCAGATGCCCGTAATACGTCAGTTGAGCGTAGAGGTTGAGCACAGCTCACCGTCTATCGAGGCTCCCTTTTACCTTGACCCATCTTGACCGAAATCATACAGTTCTTGCACAGTTCAAACAGCCCCTCGCATGCAAGACGCTTTTTCCCGCCGACGATTTCTCTTTCACAGTGCCAACTGTGTTTCCGCCACTTGGGTTGTTACACACTGGCCTGCCGCCCTTGCGGCCGCACAACACGCGCATAATTCGGCGCAATCTGCCGCTCCGCCAACATTCGAATTCTTCACTCCGGATCTGGCCAAGGAAGTCGACGCGGTCGCCGGCCGCATCATTCCCACCGACCAGACGCCCGGTGCTCGCGAAGCCGGAGTCGTTTATTTCATCGATCGCGCACTCGCCACCTTCGCGAGTGGTGACCGAAAGCTTTACACCGAGGGAATGGCTGAAATGCAAGCCAGGGCCAGCGAAATGTTTCCCGGCGTCGAAAAATTCTCAGCCGCAACCGCGGGACAACAAGACGAAATCCTCCGCTCGCTAGACAAGGGCCCTTCTTCCCCCGACCGGCCCTTCCGGCCTCGGCCCCTGGCACAGAATTTCTTCGAAACGCTCCGCCAGCACACTATCGCTGGCTTTCTGATCGATCCTGATTCCGATCGTCGCGGCAACCGCGGCGGTGTTGGATGGCAACTCATTGGCCGCGAGCGTGAACACATGTTCCAGCCGCCGTTTGGCTACTACGACAAGGACTACCCAGGGTGGCAACCGGCTGCCGCAGAACCGGAAAAGAAATGACAACCGGCCAGCTCAAGTACAAGATCTCCGACGAAGTCGATTTCGTCATCATCGGCTCCGGTGCCGCCGGTGGTGTGATGGCCAAAGAGCTTTCCACCAATGGTTTTCGGGTCGTGGTCCTCGAGCAGGGGCCGTACCTCAGGGAATCGGACTTTGTCCATGACGAGGTCAAAATTCTCCAGGAAAACCTTCTCACCAACCATCCCGAACTCCAACCCAGCACGTTTCGCAAGACTCCGGAGGAAAAAGCGAAATCGCAGCGCGTTGTCGCCTATGGGCGATGCGTTGGTGGCAGCAGCGTGCACTTCACCGCCAACTATTGGCGCTTTCATGAAATTGATTTTGTCGAGCGAAGCAACGTCGGTGCCATCCCAGGAACGGGCTTGGCCGATTGGCCGATCACGTATGCCGACCTGGAGCCTTACTACACGAAAGTGGAATGGGAGATTGGCGTTTCAGGCTTGGCGGGTTCGAGCCCGTTTGATCCGCCGCGTATAAAGCCCTACCCCATGCCGCCACTCCCCGTAAAATCGTCGGGCGTGATTTTCGAACGCGCCGCTCGCAAACTCGGCTGGCATCCCTTTCCCGCGCCAATGGCGATTCTTTCGCAGCCTCGTCTCGGACGTAGCGCTTGCGTGAACTGCGGTTTTTGCTGGGGCTTTGGTTGTGAAGTTGGCGCGAAGTCCAGCACCCTCGCGAGTGTGATCCCTCTTGCCGAGCGTACCGGGCGGTGCGAAATTCGCCCGAATTCCTACGTCCATCGCATCGAACTAGATGCCGCGGGCCGAGCCACCGGTGCCGCTTATTTCGACGAGCAAAAGAACGCTCACCTCCAAAAAGCAAAGGCGGTCATCATCTGCGCCAACGGCGCGGAGACACCGCGCTTGCTCCTGCTCTCCGCCAACAAGCAGTTTCCCCACGGTCTGGCCAACTCTTCCGGTCTCGTTGGCAAATACTTGATGTTCAATAGCAACGCTCGCTGTGTGAGTCTCTTCGAACATCCGCTCAACGATTACAAGGGTTTTGCGGACAGCCGAGTTCTGCATGATTTCTACGAACTAGACTCCCAGAAGGTCGGTTTTTACGGTGGCGGGGCTCTCGATGCACGTTTCGATTTCACGCCGTTCTTTTTTGCCGTTGGCGGTCTCCCGCCGGGCACGCCCCGCTGGGGTGGAGGTTTTAAGGCGGCTTTGAGTCACAACTTCTCGCGAACCATGGAAATTCATTCCAGCGGCACCTCGCTGCCTCTCGAAACCAACAGTTTTTCTCTTGACCCTGATATCAAGGACGCTTGGGGCCTTCCCGCTTTGCGCATGACCTACAGAGATCATCCAGACGATCTCAAGCTGGTGACCTGGCTGAATAACCGTGCGCTCGAACTTCTCGACGCTGCCGGTGCCGAGAGAAAATGGTCTCATCCCATAAACGAACAGCAGTTTTCCGTGCACCTGCTCGGTACTTGCCGCATGGGCAGCGATCCAAATTCCTCTGTCATCAATTCCGATCACCGCACCCATGACGTGAAGAATCTGTTCTTGTGCGACGGCAGCAGTCTAGTCACTTCCGGCCGCGGCCAGCCCACCATGACGATTCAGGCCTTGGCATACCGCGCCGCCGATCGTATCACCGCGCTTGCAAAGCGCGGCGATCTCGGTGCCTAAGCTTTTTCCCCGACACTCTATCCACCCGTGCGGTTGGTCTTCTAACGGCGAATGCGGAAGTAATTCCAGGAGACCCGATCGCGCCATTATTTCCTATTTGCAGCCCGGAACCGGCCCGATGAGGTTAGTTAGGCCTGAAGCTGCGCTCACTGGATGCCAATGCGCACGAGGAATACCTCTACATCCTTTCTGCAAACGTCGGGGTCTTGGTACCACATTTGGTGTCCGGCGTCGGGCAGCACAATCGATTCGCGGTTCGGAAGTAGGCTCGCTAATTCTTCGGTAATGAGTCCCAGAAACGGGTATGACTTCGAGCCGGAAAGCAGCAGCACTGGAGCGGTGATTTTTCGAATCGTCGAGGGCTCGATATCAGGGAAGAGAATCCCAGTCGTCATCATCACATCCCACTCGTGCGCATCGCGCAGCGTTTCCCTGCGAGCCGGCTCCGACATCTTGTCCCACCCATGGAGATCATTGAAGACGTAGTCGATAAATGCCGCGACCCCAGCATCGCGATCGCCCCTGCGAAACGCGTGCTGCATAGGCGTGACCATCCTCCGTTGGATGTCCTCAAACATTGCCTTGCCGGTCTGCGCTTTTTCGCCCGGCAGATGGGCCAAGAGAGGGACAGCGGGCGGCTCGGCCAAAACAAGAGCGCGAACAAGTTCCGGGTGTTTGACTGCCAGAAACAAGGCGGTGAGCGCACCGTACGAATGACCGATCACCACGACTTTGCCGAGATGGAGTGCGTGAATGAATGCCGCAAGATCCTCCGCATCAACGACGGCCGAGTATCCGGTGCGGGCCGGATTGGTATTCGGATAGTTGTACCGTCTGCTATACGCGATCGCGCGATAATGCTCAGCGAATGGGCCGATCTGGTCTGCCCAATACCCGCCATCGCTTAACGACCCGTGGGCAAAAATCACAGGCGTTCCTTTACCCGCTTCCGTGTAGTGCAGAGTGATGCCGTGCCCAATATCGACCGTTCGAATGATCGGCGCATCGGCGTTCGGTAGAGCGACACCGTCTGCGGAGACCAAGGCGAGAACGATCGTTATAATGACAGCGCGCATAGTCCGGACGGAGATTTGCGTCACAATGGCTTCCCTTCCTTCCCGCGTTATCGAGTTTCTTCACGGTGCCACCGAAGCGCGGGGCAAGCCCGGCTGCACGACGGGTGCTCACGTCGAGAATCGCGCCACCCTATTAGTGCTGGTGAGAAGAAAACAACGGAACGACCTACGTTAAGTTCCGGTCAAAGCAAGCGACCAGAGATTGTGAGGCTTAGTACTGCCGAGGAGAGCCGGCGCGAGCACAAGGCGCAACTACCAGGCGCGGACAATTTGCTCCAAAATCTGGTAGTGCGAGACGTGTTGGGCGATCATACGGAGGACAAGCTTCGGACAAACTTTGCAGCCGAAATCTTAGGCCGCTGTTCGAAGCGAGTCAACTCCGGTTGGCTCCCAAGGAGCCAATGGTTCAAATTGAAAAGGAAGTGTGAGCGAGACAATATGATATTTTGCTCCCACGTCGATCCGATCTTGCCGCGTAACGATCCAGAGATGACGGCGTATCGCACACCGTCAAGGTCACGGCCGCAACATTATGTGAGGGCCGCTGGCGTGTATGACGGAATGGACTGAAGAAATACCGCTCGGGCATCGCTGCGTGCGATTAAAAATCGGCGATGAGGCCGATTCCTGCGGAGAAGCGGTTGGCGCACGCGTAAAGCGAAATAACGAGAACTATCTCTCTAAAATTACAGGGTCGTCCCATCAGCCTCGAGGAGGCGGTCGGTGTCAGTCTTTTCGACGATGTTCGAAGAGAGCGGTGGCAATAAGAAGCCGAAGTGATTTTCGTTGCTGATAAACCTGGCCTGGACCCTGTTTCATCGCCATCAACAATTGCACATGGACTACGGTTTCATCACGCTCTTCGATTACGTGTAGAACCTCCCAGGCAACCTAACGTCGTCGAGCCTTACGAACTGGCCTCTTTTAGGTCATCCGAGGCTTGCTTGTTGGCTTTCTTGGCCTCGGCTTTGCCGTTGGCTTGAGGGGCGAGTTGTTCGATGGCTTTACCAAGGTTCACTGCGTCGTTGCCAGTCATCTTAGCCTTCAACGCGTCGAAGCCGCCAGGAATGTCAAGATTCTTTGCTACGTGCGCGGCTGCCACACACTGGCCCAGGTTCTTAAAGCCGCTGCACGCCGTTGGTGCGTCCTGGCCGGTCAGCCCTTGAATCTTTCCGGCGATTACGGTGTTGTGGCTGAGCACTTCACTCGGAGAGGCATGCGACATGTCAGTGCGTGTTGTCGCTCCGCCTTCGTGCGCGCTGTTCGTGCCGGAGCCAGTTCCTGGTCCGGTGTCCGAAGGCCGACCTCCCTGGCCAGACGGTTGTCCTCCGGGACTCGGGTGCGGCCGCTGAGCGAAGGCCGATGCACCTGAAGCGAACAACACTGCTGCGAGCAGAATCGGAGTCAAATGTCTCATGTCATTTCTCCTGTTCTTGGGCTGGCGGGGACGGGACAAGGTTGGCTAACTGGTTTGGCCGAGCACTAACTGGCTTACTTTTTATGATGCGTTAAGTCTTCCCCGGGATGCAAGTCGCTTGATGTCCGGTGGATAGTCTCTCGCTCGAACCTAATCACAACTTGCCTAAGCCGACAAAAACCGAGGCCAATCAGAAGCTCTGACAAAAAGGAACAAGTGCGAAGCATCTTTTCTTTTCAGTTTGTGTTCGCGATTTTGGCACGGTTTGCCCAATTCGCATAACGCTGACGCGCCAAAGTTTCCGTCAGCTACTCGCTGACGTTTTCGGGCTGGGTGCGTGCCCGGTTTGGCGCCTATCTTCTTCTCTTATGAATTTCTGGGCACGTTCCCCTATGAATTTCTGGGCACGCAAGCCGTCGGAAGATCAGTTCATGATGGCACCTGCTGGCGTCTTATGGATGTACAAGTGCCGGGCCTCTAGCCCGGCCTGCTCTTCAACCCATGTGTGAGCGTCATGGATTCGCGGGTCGAAGGATTTGGCGTTCAGGGCCAGAAGTGGAAGGATGCTGTAAAAGGCCAGGTGCGCTTCGTTGCGGTCCACGAACCAGCGCCGTGCGGCTTTTTCTATCGCGTGTCGCTCGTTCATCCCAAGTTCTAAAAGAGCTTTGGCGTTTTCTTGATCTTTGGACAGCGCAATCAGTGCATCTTCTGTTGTCATAGCTCACACTCGGAATTAAATTTTGGGCTGAGCCTGGGTTCCAGAAAAAGCATTTCAGCGATGCCTGCGTGCGAAAGCTGCCGGCTGCTCTGGTAGCGTCAGCGTGCACGCCGTCAGATCAAGAAACATCCGTGATTCTGTGTCGGTCCGATCGAGGCCGTGTTTCTCGACACAGTGCTGTCGGAACTCCGCATAGCACTTGTCGATTTGTGATTGACTAATGTCGGGTAGGGCGAAACGCCAATTACAATTTTGAGTTCCGCAACGAACATGGTCCCTGGGTCCCATACTGCCGACGAGGATGTTAGTTCTGCATCATAGTTAATGCAAGTTATAAAAACTCGGAAGGCGAACATCTTCCGTTCAGATTCCGGCAATTTTACCGTTGGCGCCGACGGGTAAGCCTTCGAATCATCGTTCGTGAGAGTTCAGCCCGGCAGATGTCCGTTTCATGCTCACCCGGATAGCCTCTTCATCAAGAATTGAGCACATGCGCGTCGATAAATTTCGAGGTCGTGACCTCGGCGCCGAAGATGCCGAGGCGTCCTATGAGTGGCGTCCTATGAGTGGCGTCCCTAGCCTGGAACGAATCGAAGACTTCCGAGGAGACTAACCGAAGCCGAGGCATACGCACTCCTCGGGTAGACACGCCGACGACCGCGACTCTTCTAAGATACAGAAGCAGACGAAGGTGCTAAGCCGAACTGAAGTTGAGAAGGTGTTCGTGGAGTACGTCGCGGCACCTTAGGCAAGTCTGATTGCGAATTGAGGCCTTTAGCTGCGGTTGGTGCGCCGGCCGTTTATCTTGTGTAGCACTTTGTCATCTATGAAAACGCACAAAATATACCCGGCAAGAATGAGGAGCGTGTTCTGAATCGAGACATGAAACACGACGCAAGCAACCACGATGAGAAACAGGAAGCGAATTGACATTGAGACGAGTAAGCCTCAGAACAGCGTTCAGGTCAAGGGCCCGACAAAATACTGCTCAGCAACTTCCGGTAAGCTCGAAAACTCGATTGTGACAGGTGATAGAATCCCCTCATGCCCGAAACTAACGCCGACAGCAAGAAACCCGCACCGGGAAGGTCCTACTAACGGATGTCTCGTTGTCAGAGTAAGTGACGATGACTCGCCAGTAGTGCCAAAGAGCGCGACAGGGCTGAGAGGTATGCTGCGCGGCAGAAGAAGTCACCTGTTGTGAAGAAGGCGCTGATCGAGCACCTTGTTCGGCAACAATTCAGAACACGCCCGGCTTTTAGACGCTCCAACACGACTTGACCGCCTCCACGATTCGGCACGTACTTCTTTCCGGCCGGATTCGGCATTGCGTCTTGCTCGCAGGTTCTCAAGTGAAGAGTCGCACGGTGACGGCCAATCCAATTGGACGGAACTCGATTCTCCGCGACTATACTTTTTGACACCTCGACTGATATTCGCTCCCTCGAGCACCGGTCTACGCTGCCCGATTATTCGCTGCATGGGTTGCTTCATCAACGAATCTGTTGTGGAAATCTCAAAACGACGGTCTATAGGTTAGCGTTTGAGAATCTGGTGCTCAGAGCACGTTTGTGACGGCCGGTACACGAGCGGCTTCGAGACCCTCGGCAGTCGGCCGGTTGCCACGATCAATTTCAATCCTACCCTTGAAATACGCGCCGTCTTCAATACTAATCCGAGCGGTTGTAACATCCCCTATCACCGTACTGTCCTTCTTGATCTCGACACGATCACTGACCCGAATGTTGCCGCCGACCTCGCCGTAAATGACTACTTCGCGTGCGACCACATCGGAACTAAGCTGAGCCGTGCATCCGACGGTCAGCCTATGGCTTTGAAGCGTGATTGTCCCCTCGACCGTACCGTCGATCAGAAGATCTTCGCCGCCGGAGATATCGCCCTTTACTACCAGACCCGCACCCAAACGCGCTATATCCCCAACAGTGGGGCTGCCTGGGCGGATGGTTGGGGTCGTATTGGCAGCGCCAATTGAAGAGCCGAAGCCCTGTGCCCTAGGCGTGCCAGGCAACTCGGTTTGGGGCCGCTTACCTGTCCACATACTACCTCCGTGCTTTTGTCGCAATTGGGAGCCTTATTAATGCGAGACAACGCGCTTCACTGTAGCCTCTCTTCCCAAGCGAAAACAATTCTAATCAGTCACCGAGTTGCTTTCTTCAGAAACTGCCCATCCGGACAGGTGGGAACGTAAAGTGCTTTTTGAAGGCAGCGGTCCACCCAGGCATCGCAACAGACCTTAGAGGTTGAGCAACTTACAGAATCAGCCTGACCCAAAGCGTTCATTGCCCTCGGCTTCGCTGTTTTTGCTAGTGGGAGAAGATACCAGCAGTGCTCTGGACGACGGATCTGGACCTCCGTCTTACGTCCATTGCCGGCGCGGGCCTCGCCGCGCTCAACGTTCAGCTAAGTGATTACCTCGGGGCATGCCTGAATGATCTCTCACCTTACCTCGGGTCAGAAGCCGCTCCGCTCGTCGCGCATCACCGAGCACTCTGCGGAGAAGCCATTACTTTTGACGCTGAGATAATGGGGCGCGCCCTCCACGCTAACGTTGAACCTCTTCGAAACCCCAAACGGAAGCATCCTCGGCGTGATCGGCGTGGCACTCGACAATACAGAACGGCGTACCGCAGAGAGAGCATTGCGACTTTCCGAACAGAGCTATCGCTCCCTGATTGAGGAGACGCCTTACGGAATTTGCCGCTCGACACTGGGTGGCCAATTCTTGCAGGTGAATCGGGCGATGGTGGAAATGCTTGCTTACGATTCCGAAACAGAACTGCTTCTTCGCAGCATGGGCACAGATATTTTCGCTGTATTGGAGGTGTACGAGCAGTTTCACACGAAACTCTTAAGCACAAGTTCCTGTCAGGGATTCGAGTGCGCCTGGCGGCGCGCTGACGGCAACACCATTCTGGTGCGCTTGGGCGGCCGGGCGATGCGCGACGATACGGGAGCAGTCTCCTATTTCGAAATCCTCGCCGAAGACGTCACTGAGCGAAAACAATTGGAGAACCAATTTCGCCAAGCGCAGAAAATGCAGGCCATCGGGCAACTGGCGGGCGGTGTCGCCCACGACTTCAACGACCTACTGACTGTCGTGAAAGGACAAGTGGAACTGCTGCTTTCGGAAACACAGGTCGGCGACCCGCGGCGACGCCGCATGGAGGAGGTGGAAAAGGCAGCGGAGCGCGCAAGCACGCTCACAAGGCAGTTACTCGCCTTCAGCCGTATGCAGGTGCTCCAGAGCAAAGTCCTTGATCTGAACACGGTAATTGCCGGCATGAGTCAAATGCTAGCCCGTTTAATTGGAGAAAATATCGAGATGACGTTTGCGCCCGGGGCGGATCTGGGGCGAGTCAAGGCCGATCCTGGCCAGATCGAGCAGGTTTTGATGAACCTGGTCGTCAATGCTCGGGATGCGATGCCAGATGGTGGCCGGCTGATGATTGAGACGCACAATGCTCGTATCGACGCCGCATTTGCCCGCCAAAACACCAGGGTGGATCGGGGCGATTACGTCGTGCTGGTCGTCAGCGACACGGGGCGCGGAATGGCCGCCGAAACGCAGACGAGTATCTTTGAACCCTTCTTCACAACCAAGCAGCCCGGTGAAGGAACGGGATTGGGGCTTTCCTTGGTATATGGAGTCGTGAAACAGAGTGGCGGCTACATCTGGGTATACAGCGAGCTTGCCAAAGGAACTGCCTTCAAAATCTATTTGCCACGTGTCACCGATCCTCCCGAAGAAATGCCAACTGTCGCGGAGGAGTTGGCTACTGGCGGGAAAGAGACGATCCTTTTCGCTGAAGACGAGGAGGACGTTCGTTATCTCGTTTCAAGTTTTCTCGAGAGCTTAGGCTATCATGTGCTGCCAGCCGCCGATGGTACGTTCGCAAGGCAGGTGGCTCAGTCACACAAAGGACAAATCGACCTGCTGCTTACTGATGTCGTCATGCCCAAGACAGGCGGCCGTGAACTAGCCGAAGATCTGCGCAGAACCATTCCCACTTTGAAGGTACTCTTCATGTCTGGTTATACGAGTGATGCTATTATTCGCAGCGCGGTCCTCGAGTCGGGCGAGGCGTTTGTGCAAAAGCCCTTCTCGATGCAATCTCTAGCGAGAAAGGTTCGGGAAGTCCTTGACGGAACCAGCGTACCGACTTGTCAATCAAGATGAGTCGATTTGCGCGGTCGAGATCTGCAAAGTCCCAACTCAAATGACTCATGTTGAGTGGCCACGGTCATTCCAACATTCCAAGATTCTATGCTTCGCTCCGCCTACTTGGGGGTGAGGTCCACAGCCTCAACAATTCTCGTGAAGGGAAGCTGAGCACGCTCATTCGCCTCCCTCACATATTCCGGGCCAGAGGCCTCAAATAGACACATGCACTTATCCTGGCCGGGAACGAATGTTGACCGAATGTATCGCACCTTTTTGCCCTGAGCTGTTAGCTCCTTCCCAACTTCGATCGCGCGCTTTTGGGCAGCTGCCAACTGCTCCATGTTAACGCCCGGCAAGTCCCTCTCAACCATGTAAACGGGCATGGCGAATCACCTCCCCAGGCTCGGCAGACTACTTTTGGGTGCCTGAAAATGCAAGCGTGGTTGAACCGCGTCTGGACGCAACTTCATGGTCCGCAATATTCCGTGTCTGACCGGTTCAAAACCCAAGAGGGGTACAGGAGGGTTATGCTACGGCGGACGAAAGAGCTTGCGCCAGGAATTCGTCCTCGCTCTTGCCCTCTTCACGGAGGGGATGCTCCACACGTTGATGGTTGTCCTCTTCAAACTTTCGTTCATCAAGGCGATAGACCTGAGATCCCTCAAGCTGATATCCGGTCACCAAACCATAGTGTTGAGTATCTGGGTCGTACTTCAGGAAAAGAAGATAGCGCCTTCCAATTTGCGGCATTGAATTTGCTGTCGCCGCGCGAACCAACACCTTTCCAGACGGGAGCCTGACCTTGCCCCCTTCCCGTTGGACATCAGTAGAATCGCCAGGCATGAGATACGGCCCGCTCGGCGTCTTGATTACATCCTGCAATTGGACTTTGAATTCCGAGTAAAGTCGTTGCCTATCATTAGATAAATAGGCTTCGCCCGTTTTGACGGTGCCTACAACGACCGCATCACTGGTATCAAATGGCAGTGGATCGCGGCGGAAATGAGTCTCGACTGCAAGCCCGAGAGCGAAGAGTCCAGACAAGATATGGATGCCGATGCCGAGGACCCCTAAATAGCCCCTTAGTGTGTCTGCCATCTGCGGGTTCTTCGCCTGTACTATGTCTTCAAAATCAAAGGCGATAAATTTGTCTGGCTGTTTGGTGATTCGGTATTGCAGGAGTGTATCGTCGGTTATAACGCCGAAAGCATATCACGGTCATCGCGATTGCTGGAGGGGCAGGACGCAAGCCTTCTCTGCTGTGCGTCCCGCCAATGAAGGGTTCGGGTGTGATTAGCGTAAGTATTTGAGCCGACACTATCACAGTCAATCAGGCGAATTTCTTAGCCCCCGGATTAGCTCGGAGACAGTAATAGCACTGTCCAGAATACGCTGCGATGCTCAACAAAGTCGTTCTGGAACCCACAACCAAGAAATTGGCGCCCCGTTATGGTCTGCGTTTTCGCCGATTGATTACCCACTGCATTAGAAAAATGGGGGGTGGAAATCATCCTCGAAGAAGCTCACGGTCATCAGGATCGGATCGAGTTAGACGGGGTGGTGGTGGAATTCTTTGCTGTGATGACGGCCGAGACGAGAGCAGTGGAACCGCTGATCACAGGCCTCGCAGCGATAAGCGCTTCGAAATAGCACATAGTGAAAAAGCCAGTCTGTAAGCCCTCTTTTTCTCGAACGGTAGACTGCGTGGCTACTGCAAAAGGGGCAATTAGGAAAGTGCTTGTGATGTGCGGTTTCGTACATGGGGAAATCCTCAGCTGGGGGACGCTCATGTTACACCGTCCAGTGGTTTTAATGGAAGCGGATGACGGGAGAAAGTACAGTGCCGGGTAGGCGGTAGGGAGCACGCGTCGAGCTTCGAAGGCCACGCGTCACATGAAAACTGAGGAAGTTACTCGCCTGGATTTTGCAATTCGTTAGCTTCCTCAGTTTAGGTTATCTCTGGGAATTTTGATCAAGTTGCTCCTGCCTGGCTGTGAACCGAAGGGTAGAAGATCCGGGTCCGAAGATTGCTACGAACTTGCTTGGGAGAGTGAAAAGCGCAACCCAAAAGGCCCCAAATTCTGCTGGCCAATTGCTGGCCAAAAGACTGCAAATAGGTTAGTTCAGCACAAATGAGAGCTTGTAACTCTAACAAAACACGTGAACAGCAGCGAGCAAGGACAGGGTTGGTAAAATTTTAGCAAACCGCCGCCATGAGCCAGGGGGCTCAGTTGAGCGCAATTATTCCCGCAAACCCGTAGTCGCTACCTTAATAAGGTCGCGGTCTGAAGTTGAGTGATCGTCTGGCGCCTGCAACGGTCATGTAAACCGTTGCTGAAAATTAGGGCGCATATCGGCCGGATCGCTGGGGTAGCTTTCGGTTCTCTGCCGAAGTCATTGGTTCAAATCAAGCCCCCGCAACCAAAATTTCCTTCCTTTCAATCACTTCCGCAAACCCTGCAACCATCCGAATTGACAATCCGGGAATTGCGAAGCCGTCAAACTTTTCGGATGGCCCGTAATACGGCCATTGAGACGTCCGTTTCGCCCAAAGTCCAGGAAACTGTGGTCTGGTCTGACCCTCACCGCGCGCATTATCGGTTGACGGAGGTACATTCGGAGCATACCGTACGCATACTCTCCGCTTGCCACCGGTCAGCCAAGCCTGCTGAAGGAAGTGTTTTGAGCATGGCATCCATTTCCGAATTAACTACCGTCCAGATCGGAACCCAAGCGATTCGGAAAGTGCGAATCCGTATCCTCCCCTTCCTCTTCATCCTGTACGTCATTTGTTACCTGGACCGCGTCAACATCGGCATCGCCGCGCTGACCATGAACCAGGATCTGGCCATCACTAGTCAGCAGTTCGGTCTGCTGACAGGAATTTTCTTTATCGGATACTTCCTCTTTGAAGTTCCAAGTAATCTGATGCTGCACAAGATCGGCGCACGAATCTGGATCGCCCGCATTTTGATCAGCTGGGGTGTCATTGCGACACTGACCGGCTTCGTGCACAACGTTCACCAATTGTTCTGGGCACGATTTCTGCTCGGTCTGGCCGAGGCGGGTTACGTTCCGGGAGTCTACTTGTACCTGACGTATTGGTTTCCCAAGCGGGAACAAGCGCGCGCGATTGCACTGTTTTTGCTTGGGCTGCCGGTGTCTAGTATCGTGGGATCGCCTCTGTCGGGCTACATCCTGGACCACGTCCACTGGCTGGGAATCGAGAGCTGGCGGTGGCTGCTGATTCTTGAGGGAATTCCGCCCATACTGTTTGGATTCATCACTTATTTTGTCCTGCCAAGCCGGCCGCAGGAAGCTAATTTTCTGACCACCGAGGAAAAGGAATGGATTCAGACGGAGTTGAGAGGCGAAGAACAGGAAAAGTTGAAACATCGCCAATATTCCGTGCTCGAGACATTAGCGAGTGGTCGTGTTTGGTATCTAGTCTTGCTTTATTCGGGGCTGATGATCGGTAGATATACGATGAGTTTTTGGACGCCTCAAATCATCAAGTCTCTGTCGAGTGGGTATTCCAATACGACCGTCGGACTGCTGGTCATGATTCCGAGCCTGGTGGCCGCGGCCGCGATGGTTCTCATTTCACGCAGTTCCGATCGAAGACTGGAGCGGAAATTCCACGCGGCGATACCGGTGCTCGGAGCAACCCTGGCCCTCGCGCTGTTAGGCACAACCCGCTCGCCCTTGTTCGCTGTGGCGCTCTTATCCTTCGTGGAGATCGGCCTCTGTGGCTTTCTGGCCCCTTTTTGGGCCATGCCGAGCGGCTTTCTTTCAGGGTCCGCCGTCGCGACCGGCTTCGCCTTGATCAATTCCGTTGGTTGCCTCGGCGGCTTTGTGGGCCCTTCGACGGTTGGGTTCATGAATCAAAGAACCGGCAGTATTTATAGCGGCTTGGTGTTAGACCGTTATGCGTCACGAAACGAGAATTCTGTTCTCGTTGTGTTGCGAAACCCTCTGAAATCAGAGGGATATCAAGGGCGAAGCCCTTGGCTAGTTAGTGTTTGCATGCTGGTGTCCTTCGCGTTGCTCCTGTTTCTTCCGAAGGAAACGCGCGCACCAGCGGATTAGCAGGGAGCTAGCAGACCCCTTCCCTTACCGGCTTGCGGGACCAGGCACTGACGAGGTCAGGCAGCGGTGTCGTTGTCTTGAATGCTGTGACTTCAGTTTGCAGCCTCTCCGAGAGAGTCTCGAAGTTACCTAGAGGCTCGAGCGAAAGGCCGAGTTGCGCCATCTGCGGACGCAGGCTGTGAAGGCAATCGGGCAGCCACTGCTCCGAACCAAGCAAGGTATCCGTATGCGTGGACGGAGCCGGTAAACCTGCTTCCTGAAAAACCCGCGAAAGCGCCGGTCCCATCTCGGTGTTTGTACCGGAGCGCCGAAATGTCTCTACCAATAGAGAAGCGGCTGAAGACCACAAAGGCAACCGCGCAGACTGTTCAAGAAAAGACTTCCAGCAGGGTTCTTGGAAAGCCAGGATTCCACCCGGACGAACCAAGTGAGAGAGCGAACGCAAAACCGAAACGGGATTGGGAAGAAACATCAGGATGTAGCGGCCGACGGCACCATCAAAGGGTTTGTCGCCCGGGATTTCGGCCGCATCGGACCGCGTAAAGCTCACGTTGCGCAGGCCCGCCTCAGCCATGCGAGCATCGGCTCGGGCAATCGACCGTGGGTCGCGCTCGATTCCCACGACCGCACCTGCAGGACCAACGAGCCGGGCTGCTATCAAAGCCACGTCCCCAACGCCGGAACCGAGATCCAAGACACGTTGACCTGGACCGATCCCGGCCTCGCGGAAGAGTCTCTCCGTGTGAACGGCGAGCCACTTAGCCTGCCGAATCAGCCGCAGGTGCTCCGCGTCAGTGCTGCCGAGGGCGTAATCAGAGGTGGGATTACTTGCTGTCATACAGCTGCGGATATTAGCACGCCTTGATTACCTTCAAGTTCGCCGTTCATCGCGCCCAGCGTACGAGGCGGTTCCGGGACATACTGTCGGCTACATGGAAACTACTGTAGAGTCCGCTGTCGTTTGTGAGGCTCACGCAGCGCAATAGACTAGCTCGCTACGAAAAGGTATAGACAATAATTGTAAACTCAGTACGTATCGGGCCTCCGCAACCAGAAGTCTCTTCCGTTTCAGCGGCTTCCCAGAACCCCGCAACCATCCGAATTGACAATTTCTTACGTCTAGCATCAAGGTTCACGGGATCCATGACTGGTCGTCGAGGTCCAAGGCCAACAGACCACTGATGATAAAATCGGCAGATGGTTTTCGGATGGCCCGTGACTTGGGCAGCAAACTGCATTTCCTCATCTCGGAGCGATTCTTAGCAGGCGTGCGAGACTCATTTCTATAGGCGGGACTTTCGAGCCCAGCACAGCGTCAGCGACCATTTCACCCATCACTGGTCCATGTTTGAAACCATGACCCGAGCCTCCGCCGACAATCCAGAGGTTCGCTGCGTCTGGATGGCGATCTAAAATGAAATTGTGGTCTGTGGAATTTTCATATTGGCAAACTCGGCTTTCAAGTAGCGGCGAGCCTGCCATTGCGGGAAAGCGCGTGCGCAAGTACGCACGCGCGGCGGACAATTTCTCCTCCGAGATCTCGCGCTCCATTGTGCTGGGATCAATAACCGGCCCGCGCGTATCGTCAGCGATTTTGAAGCCCCGCCAGTGGTTTCCAGGTACACCGAAAAAAGGATGACTGCCCCCGTCAATCCAGGTCGGCAGGTGCTCTTCTGTGAAACGCAGATCGCCAGCGGGAGTGCCGAAGAAGAAAACCTCTTGACGAGTAGGGGTGATGCTGGATGCTAAGAATGGAAAAACTCTGCCAAGCCACGGACCAGGTGCGAAAATGTAAGCATCGGCCTTCATGGCTTCACCTTGACCGACTGTGATTCCCTCCATGTGATTGGCGGTGATTCGGCCAGGAGTGGCTTGCGCCTGTATGTATTGGCCGCCCTGTTTGAGAAACGCGCCCAGAACAGCTTCGCACCCTCGGCGCGCCGCAAGAAACCCTGAGTCAGGCTCGTAAACGCTCCAAGGCACTCCATCAAAATTTATTTGCGGCCAACGGCTGGCGCAGTGGGCGGCCGAAAGTTTCTCAAATCGAATCCCGGACTCCTTCAGAACCGGCAGAGCAGCACTCTGGTACGAGTCATTCGCGCCTGCCATGCGGAGTGCGCCGCTCCGAAAGAAAAGTTTCAGATTCCATCGCTGCTCGTACTCCTGCCACAATTGCAAGGCTCGAGCCATCATTTTGATATACAAGATGTGCGCAGGGCCATACGTGGCCCGGATGGTCCGAGTCTCACCGCCTGAGCTGGCACGAGAATTTCCAGGTCCCCAAGCGTCAAGCAGCGTAACCCTGGCTCCCCTCTCCACGAGATGGAGAGCCGACCAACCGCCGAACGCTCCGGCACCGACGACGATCACCGAGGGCTGAAGCGAACCTGCAAATGTCGGTGATCCGACGATGTATGTCGCACCTACGACAGCCGACGCTTTCAAAAAGCTCCGCCGTGAGCTATTCGTGTCCATCGTAACTCTCGCCGCAAGCCGTGGTTTCGTGCGCGCATTCTAACTTGCGCGCGGCAATTCAGTCGATGGCCAGGAGCTGACCGCTGAAGCTCCTAGCGAGCGATCCTTCTTCTGACATGGTCGATGGAAAGCAGCACCACCTGACGAACGGCAGCAGTATTTGGCTGCCGCACGATATACCGCACTGCTGGGCCAACGATGGAAAGACAGATGGGCGAGTGGTACTGATGTGTGCTCCAGGAGGTCTTGAGAAATCCTTCGACGAAGCCTCCCAAGGTCCGTCGCTCACTTCTCAAAATCCCGCGGAGCTGCGCAAGCTCCATGCACTACACGCCAAATACGGCGTGGAGCTCTTAGGCCCACAAATCTTCAGGCTACCTAGTCTGAGGCTGAAGTGCTTGACGCATAGCGAACGCGGGGAGCCGCTTTTGTTTCACGTTCAATCAAACTCTCCTCTGTGTTAGTTTGCAACGCAGGCCTAGAAAAACTTTGGAAGTGATAGGAGGAGAACCGTGATGGGATTTCTGCGACGGATCTTGGTTTGCGTGCTGATCTGCGCTGGCAGTTGTGTCGGTGCGGCAGGAGACAGCTCGGACGAACAAGAGATTAAGGATGTTTTCGCCGCGTTTTCCGCGAGTTGGAATCAGCCCGGCATGTCTGGCTTCGGTGACTTGTTTACCGAGGACGCCGACTTCGTCGTAATCACCGGAAAATGGATAAAGGGCCGACGCGAAATCGTCTCTTATCATAAGGAGTTGCTCGGGAAAAATTACAACGGGAGCCATTCGTTCATGGATTCGGTCACGGTGCGATTCCTTCAGCCGAACGTAGCAATTGCTCATGTGGCGAGTGGTGCGACGTACATGGCCGACGGTAAGGAGCAGAAACGCACTGGGTTGGGCACAGCGACAATGGTAAAAGTAAATGGAAAATGGCTCATTGCTGCGTTCCACAATACGCTGACTTCCGGGCCCGGTTATAGCTGGGGTCCTCCGCCAAGCTCGCAACAAGAGAAGCCGACTGCGGAGTCCGATCATCATCTTGTTGGATGCCCCGATTCTCCAACTCCAGGCAAGAGACCTCCGGGCGCAGGTTGCGCAATTATCGCTCACAAGACTTTCACTGCTTTGCCCAAGGCTCCTATCGTATTGCGGCTGGAAAACTTCCCGACGACTGAGGCAGCGCAAAATTCTGCTACTCCGGCCAGCGCTGTTGTAGAGGCGGTTGGAAAAGTCTGGTTGCTAACATTGGGGTCGCAAGGTGAACGGTCAAAAACGGGGAACTTCGTGACAGAAATCGGACCAATTCCGGATATCCCTATCGCTGCGAGTTACGAGCTTCAGGTCGCCGATGCCGACTTCGGCCCAGCGATGAATCCGGCAATTTCGAAGGCTGTCCACACGCACTCCGGGCCAGAAATCTGGTATCTGCTTACAGGTGAGCAGTGCCTGGAAACACCGAACGGCAGCCAACACGCAAAGGCTGGCGAAGGTATGTTCGCTCCCGCCAACACTCCAATGCAACTAAACATAACCGGAACGGGAAACCGCGAAGCTTTGTTCGCTATAGTTCACAATGCCGCCAAACCCGCGACCACGATATCTGACTGGCAGCCGAAGGGTGACTGTCAGATATGACGATTTGATCGTGCGGCTTTAGGATGCTAAGCGGATCAATTCTGTGCGAAATGGTATCACTAGAATAGCAGATTCGGATGGTTGCAGGCCTCTGCAACGCATTCATTTTGGTTTCAAAGGCTTCCAGAACGCCTGCAACTATCCGAATTGATAATTTTCAGCGTCGCGACTACTGCGCCTGTTGTCCCCTTATAGGTTCGACCCCGTTGGATGGTGGGCGCCCGCCCGTTGGGTGCGCCACGGACTTGACGGGCGTGCGTTCGAAGCATAAAACCTTCCCGTGCCACAGAGTATTCCCAGCCAGACGAGCATGCCCCTAAGTCCAGAGGCGGCAACGTTCTCGGTCGGAACGCGAACGATTCGGAAAGTACAAATCCGAATTCTTCCCTACATACTCCTGCTCTACATCATTTCGTTTCTGGATCGCATCAACATTGGATTTGCCGCATTGACGATGAACAAGGAACTAGGCATCACCAGCCAGCAGTTCGGATTTCTCGTCGGAATCTTCTTTATCAGCTACTCCCTTTTTGAGATTCCGAGCAATTTGATCCTGCACAGCGTCGGCGCGCGCATTTGGCTTGCTCGCATTCTCATCGTTTGGGGAATTGTGGCTGCGCTGAGCGGCCTCGTGCACACCGTTCATCAGCTCTACGTAGTGCGTTTTCTGTTTGGAATGGCTGAAGCGGGCTACTATCCGGGAATCCTCCTGTACTTGACATATTGGTTTCGCCAGCGCGAGCAGGCGCGGGCGATCGCGCTGTTCATGACCGGGATACCCATCTCAAACGTGATAGGGGCCCCGCTCTCCGGTTTCATTCTCGACCATGTGCACTGGTTGAGCCTAAGCAGTTGGCGGTGGCTCTTGATTCTAGAGGGCGCTCCCGCCGTCATCTTTGGTGTTCTCACTTACTTCGTGCTGCCGAACCGCCCCGCAGAGGCCAAGTTTCTCACCGAGAGCGAAAAGGATTGGATCGCAACGGAGTTGAAGGATGAAGAAGACAACAAGCGCGGAACGTATCAACTCTCAACAGCAGGAGCGCTGGGTCACAAGCGGGTCTGGCACTTGGCAGGAGCGGTTGTGTTCCACGGCGCGGTGTCCAACGCGCTGTTCTTCTGGGTGCCACAACTTGTGAAGGCATTTTCGCGAGGGTATTCCAACACGACGGTGGGATTGCTGGTAATGCTTCCGTATACCATGGGTTTGCTGGCGATGATATTGATTTCGCGCAGTTCGGATCGGAGGCTGGAGCGGAGATGGCACGTTGCGATTCCCGCGACAATCGGAGGAGTTGCTTGTCTAATGTTCGGCGCAACTCATTCCATTCTCTTTGTCGTCCTCTTTTTATCCGTCGCGGTCGGTTGCGTGTGCGGTTATCTGGGTCCCTTCTGGGCGTTGCCCAGCGAGTTCCTGACGGGGTCCTCAGCGGCTTCGGGGATTGCACTGATCACCACGTTCGTCAACCTCGGTGGATTTGTCGGGCCGTACGCATTCGGTTACATACGCCAAAAGACCGAGAGCTATTACGAAGCCTTGGCCATTGGCGGCATTGTGTTATTCGTATTCGCAACTCTCGTGCTGCTGCTCCCTAGAGTTTCGCGCGGCCTACGCGATGGGTTTTCGCGACCAAGCAGCGACAACAGCGCCTAACCATACAGCTACCCCCGTTAGATGCAGCCAGCTCTGCTTGCAGCCTGTGTGGAAGAGTATGGAAGTCGCCCAGGCCCTCAAGTTTGAGGCCAAACCGTTCGATTTGAGGTCTTAAACTGCAGAGAAGATCGTGTAACCCTTGCGAAAAGTCTGGACTCTGGCCGACCACAAGGTCCATGTGCATGGTTGGAGGCGCCAGCCCAGCTCCCCGGAAAATCGCATTAAGAGCGGTTCCGATTGATGCCATAACGACGCCGGCCTCGCGACGGCCCGAGTAAACTGTTCGGTGTTCACCCTACAGTGCTCGGACCGAAGGAGGCCGAGATGAGAATTATAGGATGTGATTTGCACGCTCGCCAGCAAGCGGTGGCGATGCTGGACACCACAACGGGGGAGGTAGTGAGCATGACTCTGAAGCACGAAGGCAACAACGTGCGGGAGTTTTATTCCTCGCTTCCACGCCCGGTGCGCGTGGGCATCGAAGCCACGGGATCAATGCAATGGTTTGTGAACCTCATGGAAGAGCTGGGAGTCGAATGCCTGGTCGGTCATCCGGCACAGATTCGGGCAGCCGAGCCCAGGAAGCAGAAACATGATCGGGAAAATCGCTTTCCGGCGATCTGGCTGCCTTCGAAGGAGCTACAGGATCTGCGGGCCTTGTTGCGGCACCGTCATCAGTGGGTACGCATGCGGACGCGAATACAAAATGCGCTGCAGTCGATAGCCTTGGCGAATGGTCTACGACGAGGCACCGCCCTGTGGAGCCACGACGGACAAAACATGATCGCATCGTTGCGTTTGCTCCCGAGCATTGAAAAGTCTCGACGATCAGCGAAGCACATGCGAACCACAGGGGGTAATTGCGCATAGAGCGCGAGAACAGGCACCCATGCAGGCTCCTGGAAGGCTAGCACTCCGCCAGGCCGAAGCAGCCGGGATAGCGACCGCAGAGCCGCAACCGGATCGGGAACATACATCAGTATGAAGCGACCTACGACTGCATCGAATGGCTTGTCGGTGCTGCCCAGGGCGTATTGAGACGTGGAACTGTCCGCTGTCATGCCGGCGACGTATACTATCACTCTTTGATTTCAGATCCGTGTTCAGTCGACCTGCAATTTTGGACGTATCGTCGGTTACGGGAAACGACTGTAGAGTCCGCGTCGTTTGTGAGCTTCAGACATCACACAATGGACTAGCTCGCTGCGGAAACGCATAGACAGTCGGCCAGGTGACGCGGCCAAGCCTCAAAGCGGATGCGGGAAATGCCGTTAAGTCTATCGAGGGCGTGGAACGCGTAAATAACCAGATTGAAGTTCTTCCCGTATCGCAGTTTGACAACACGCGGCGGCTCCGCCTGTATCGGGCAATCTACGGATTTGGACAGTTGCAGAAGTACGCGTTCGGCGTGAACAAACCAATCCGAATCATTGTCAAGAACGGTCGCGTCACTCTCGAAGGCCTTGTCGATAACACAGTGGATAGGGACATTGCTGAAATTCAGGCCAAGGGTGTGCCCGATGGTGGCACCCATATCGCCAAGACAGTGGTGGAATTCGCTCGCCGCAATCAGGTCACACAAATCTTTGTAGCGCACTCACAGGCCGGTTTTCTGGAGCGGCTACGTGGCAAGAATTTTGCCGAGGACATTGTCCGCTTCGCACAAGACCTTCAGGTAACAGTCGTCGCCGACCGCAACCGCAGGCAGGCCGTCTAGCCCAGATCGAAGAAGTCTGGTCGTTATGGAGCGCATTTGAACGTAGCGGCCGACCGGTGTGGCTGAAACTAGAGTAAATTAAATTACTCTCTTATTTGTTGGGTCAAGCCGTCATTGTGACAAACTCAAGCGCTCACTCGGGCGACGAACCCTTCGTTGAGATGAGACGCGAACGATCACTTTCATTCCGAGAACTTTCGCAGCGCGGGTTATGGTATCGAGCGTGACCGCCGTATTCCGGGGATCCAGCAGGCGGTCGAGTTGGGATCGGCTGGTCTGAAGCTCTTGCGCCATGGCCTGCTTTGTCTTCCTCTGCCGCTTCATTTCCTGTTCCAATTGCCAGGCGAGGACACGCTTGGTGGCGACTGCTTCAACTTCCTCTCGAATTCCGTGTTCCTCTAGGAAGCTGTCGAAAGTCGAGCCACTGAAGTCGTGCCGTTTGCGAGTTTCTTTTTTCTTCATTGAATTCCTCTCGCGTGCTTTTCCTCGTTTCTTCTCGCCAGGGCCAAATTTTCATCCGGCGTCTTTTGTGTCTTCTTTATGAAACTGTGGAGCAGCACCATTCGATTCCTCGCATCAATGTAGAACAAGACCCGAGCAATCCGATTGTGTGTGAGATGCGTTCGGACTTCAAAAACTCCCTGGCCCAGGGCTCGACACGTTGGCATTCCAATAGGCCAGCCGAACTCGACGGTCTTGATGTCCTCTCCGATTCGCTTCCGGTCATCTGGATATGGCAACGCCTTGAGCCACTCTCGAACTGGTTCGCGGCCGCCCTCCGTTTGATAGAAGATCGCCGGGACGCGCTTGCCGGACTGTGATGTATTCTCTGCACCCGGGTCATCGCACTTCTTTGGTTCGTTCGGCTTCTTCACCGACACCTCAGTGTACCATATATGGTACATTTTTGACAATGCGAAGCCATCTCTGCATACATCGCAGTCGCCAGCGCCGCGTGGAGTGCGGGGAAATCCGCCTCAAACACCAGCAGGATCGTCTGTAGTAAAAATGCAGTACTAATGGCTGTGAATACATGCAAAATGCGAATTAAAGGTGAAGAGTGAAGGAGAAAGTGATTCGTTCGGACTAGCCGCAACTCGCTGATTTCCCTCGATTAGCGCCAGTTCCGGCAAGTTCTCGTTTAGCTACTCAAACGGCTGTTAACCGAAGGGTTGCTAGTTCGAATCTAGCCCGGGGAGCCAAATCCTCCTTCTCTTTCAATCAGTTACGAAAATAAATTTTTGCTGTTCTTTTATTCAGAAAATCATAGTGTCATGGAAGGGTGAAGTTTGGGGTGAAGTGCGTCGCTTCGCGATTGCGGACGCGTGCGCGGAAACTCCATTGCGCTGAACCTGTTGGATGATCAACGAAAACTTCTGAGCAGCCCATGTTCTGTTCTTCCAGTGTCATGTGAAATGCGGCTAATTGAGCGGGCTCGTCTGCCGTCAAAGGATGTCGGCCCGCGAGAATCTCCTGCGCAAATCCTGCCGCGCTCCCGCGGACAACCACTTCATTTATGTCAGCCATCGTCAGCACTCCTGTGGCAAAAAGGATCTTTACCAATGATTCTTTACTACGGATGAGAATGTAACTCTATCGGCCAATACTCGCCTCATCTGGCTGACCGACAAAGCGCGGTTCTTAAAAGAGCAAAGGAGGTGCTGGGCGGATTGTCGGCAACCCTTCGTGCGACCTGTAAAGCTGCTGAAAATGATTGTCTGGAGGGGAGGAACTCGATCAGACCGTTGCGTCCCATCGCACGTAGCCTACAAGGCAGAGCGGGGAGGCAACGAACTGTTCTGGAGCCCTTGGAAAATGTATCCACGCTCGCAAGAGCGGCGCCGAAACCGTGAGGCAACGGTGTATCTGCCAGCATTAGGTGGAG
>WNGK01003632.1_pt1 | contig 27351 bp, 27 predicted proteins | sample 5400601 | NCBI WGS metagenome assembly WNGK01 (sample SAMN13153376, study PRJNA577476) | soil metagenome | isolation source: 60 cm soil or saprolite under Garry oak tree replicate 1 | place: USA:California | collected 2016-06-15
ATCGACATGGGTCAACTGGCAACAGGAGGAACCCGATGGTCTCGGCGGAAGGCGCCGGCCTTCCACGGGTGGCACGAGCCGTGTGACCGGAGACGGTCAAGCACGGATCTGTGAGAGGCTCGGGGCGAAATTCCCCGGGGCCTACTCGGCAGCAGGAAACAGAGTCAAGCCAAACCGGATTGAGGCGGCGAAGCGAAAGCCCAGGCCCAAACGCCACCGGGAGGCTAAAGCCACTGCGCCTTCTCGACTCTACCCGCGACTGTACGTATTCACCTACCCTCGTATTTCCAAAGTGCTCTGGCCTGTTTGACCCGTCTTCTTTCCTGCCCCTAGAATTGAGGTTCTTTTTCCCACTATGGCCCTGCGCCTGTTCAACACCCTTTCCGGCAAGATCGAAGAATTTCGGCCGATCCAGGACAACGAAGTCCGCATGTATGCCTGCGGCCCGACCGTCTACGACTACGGCCATATTGGAAATTTCCGGACTTTTATTGCTGTCGATATTCTGCGCCGGTTCCTCCTCCTGAGCGGATACAAGCTTCGTCACGTCATGAACATCACCGACGTGGACGACAAGATCATTCGTAACGCTGCGCAGGCCGGGGTTCCCGTGCAGCAGTACACGGCGAAGTACCAGAAGGCGTTTCTTGAGGACGCCGCAGGTTTGAATATTGAACAGCCTGAACTCGTCCGCGCTACGGAGCACATCCCTGAGATGGCGGATTTCGTTGCACTGCTTGTCCAAAAGGGTTTTGCATATCGGGCCGAAGACGGGTCTTATTACTTCCGCATTGCTCGTTTTCCTGCCTACGGCAAGCTCTCAAAGAAGGACTTTAGCGGCATGGAAGACGGCGCGCGGGTCGACGTGGACGAATACGAAAAGGACAGTGCCCGCGACTTTGCGCTTTGGAAGGCGCCAAAACCCGGCGAGGCTTCGTGGCAGAGCAAGATCGGGCCAGGCCGACCCGGCTGGCACATTGAGTGTTCCGTCATGTCGATGGAGGAACTGGGAGAGACTTTCGACCTGCACGCTGGCGGCGAAGACCTTATTTTCCCGCACCACGAAAACGAGATTGCGCAGTCCGAAAGCGCAACCGGAAGACCGTTCGCCCACTTCTGGTTTCATTCCCGCTTTCTTCTAGTTGAAGGCGAGAAGATGTCCAAGAGCCAGGGCAATTTTTTTACAGTTCGTGATTTGGTGCTGAGGGGCCACAAGCCTTCTTCTATCCGGTATCTACTGGCCTCAGTTCCATATCGCAACCAGCTCAACTTTACGTTCGACGGCCTGCAGCAGGCGGCGGCTTCGGTCGAGCGGTTGCGCAATTTCCGATTGCGTTTGACCGCAGGCCATTATGTCGAGGGATCGAATTTGAGCATGACGACACTCGCCCAGGAGACGTCAAAACGTCTGCGCGAGGCGCTGGAAGATGATCTCAACACCGCTCAAGCCCAGGCGGCGATTTTTGATATGTTGCGCGCCGCAAACGCAGCTATCGATTCCGGAGATTTGAAGAAAGATGATGTGCCAGCCCTACTTGCGCCGCTTGATCAATTCGACGCCATCTTTGCAGTGCTGAAAGATGACGATGCCGCGAAGATGCAGCGTGTAGCGGATTGGGCCAAAGCCGAAGGCCGGGAGAAGGACATTAGCCCCGAATTGAAGGACATCCTCCGGTCCACTGAGCTTTCGGATGAGCAAATCAATCAGAAAATCGCCCAGATGGCCGCCGCGCGGCAAGCCCGAAACTTTGCCGAATCCGACGCCATCCGCGCCGAACTCCTCGCCAATGGAATTGTGATCGAGCAAACGAAAGATGGCGTGCGCTGGCGGAGGAAATAATCTTCGTACGATTGTCTGTGGAAAATTCTGTCAAGCCCTCTCGCACCCGCGATTCTCAATAAGCTAAACAAAATAATGGAAAAATTCTCGCAATGTGGCACAATCACCCCCTCAAAACTGCTATTCTTAAAATAGAAGGATTGAGATGGCGCGGGCTTTGGCTCCGCGCCATTGTTATTTTTGCGGGGGTCCTGCAGCTTGCGCCAGCAGAGTGCTAGAATCAAAAGCCTTGTGGAACGAATTGCGCCAGCGCTTGAGAAAGTTGTAGCCAACGGTCTGCGGCACACGCACGATGCGCCGCTTCTCGCATGGCCGCTAGCCTGCGGTTCGGCGGTGGCGGCCCGCACTCGCGCCCTGGGATTTACCCGAGGCGTACTGCAGGTCGAAGTTCCCGATGCGGGCTGGCGCGCCGAATTGCGGCATTTTGCGCCACAATATCTCGCCGTGATTAATCGTTACGTGCCCGGGAACGTGACCCGCATAGAGTTTGTATTGCCCCCGGCAAAGTAGTTCTTCGTCTGGCACGATCAGGATCCATGAAAGTAACCGAAAAAGATGTCTCGTACGTGGCCGACCTTGCCAACCTTGAGCTGACAGGAGATGAGCGCGTCCGCATGGTACGCGACCTAAACTCCATTCTGGGTCACGTAGATTCATTGAACGAGCTCGATACCAAAGACGTTCCGCCGATGGCGCAGGTTTCGGACCGCTACGGCCTCGATGAATCGAAGCAGGGAAGCGAACGCTTTGCCTATGCCAGCCGCGAAGACATCCACGAAGGTCTGCGGAAGTCGTTTCCGCGCGAGGTCGCGTTGGCCAATGCACCCGACTCCGACGGCACCTTTTTCAAAGTTCCGAAAGTGATTGAAAGATAAAGGCAGTGGTTAGTGGCTAGTGATTAGTGGTCAATTGGAACCCACGAAAGTGACCACTAGCCACTGACCACTAGCCTCTGGCAACTGAAATGGGCCTGACAGGACTCACCATCGACGCCGCACGTTCTGCTGTTGCGGAGCGGAAGACGAGCGCCACCGCGCTGGTCGATTCTTTTTACGCGAAAATTGAGGCTGATGATCCGAAAATCGGTGCTTACCTGGTGCTCTCTAAAGAGCGCGCACTGGCGAAGGCTACGGAGATCGACGCGTTGGCGGAGAAGGGTGATGCGCTTCCACCGCTCGCAGGCGTTCCGGTCGGAATCAAAGACGTTCTAGTCACGAAGGGAATTCGTACGACTGCGGGTTCCAAGATTCTGGCCAACTATGTTCCGCCGTACGATTGCACCGCTGTTGCTCGGCTTGAAGCTGCGGGCGCGGTCGTGCTCGGCAAGCTCAATTGCGACGAGTTTGCCATGGGGTCGTCGAACGAGAACTCGGCCTGGAAGCCAGTGCACAATCCGCGCGACTTGAGCCGCGTGCCTGGTGGATCTTCTGGGGGATCGGCCGCTGCCGTAGCTGCCGACATGGCTGTGGCTACTTTGGGGTCCGACACAGGCGGATCGATTCGGCAGCCGGCATCGTTCTGCGGAGTGCTGGGACTCAAGCCTACTTACGGACGAGTTTCGCGTTATGGGCTGATTGCGTTTGCGTCTTCGCTCGACCACATCGGTCCGCTGACGAAGACTGTGAAGGACGCAGCGATTGTCCTGCGAACAATTGCTGGCCGCGACCCGATGGACTCTACGTCCGCCGAACTGCCAGTCCCGGATTACGTTGCGGAGTTGGAGAAGCCGGTTCGAGGTCTGAAGATCGGCGTGGCGAAGGAATATCTCGGCGAGGGGCTCGATGCTGAAGTTCGTGGCGCAATCGAAGCTGCCATCCAGAAGCTTGCGGCTTTAGGATGCGAAGTCGTCGAGGTGTCGCTTCCGCACACGAGATATGCAATACCGGCTTATTATCTGGTTGCGACTGCTGAAGCTTCATCGAACCTCGCGCGCTTCGATGGCGTGCGTTACGGACATCGCGCTGAAAACGTACGTTCCCTGGCAGACATGTATCGCCGCAGCCGCGATCAAGGCTTCGGTGCGGAAGTGAAGCGCCGCATCATGCTCGGCACATATGCGCTGAGTGCCGGATACTACGACGCCTACTACTTGAAAGCGCAGCGCGTGCGCACGCTGCTCACCCGCGACTTCGACGAAGCATTCAAGAAAGTGGATGCGATAGTCGCGCCGACCAGCCCCACGGCGGCTTTCAAGCTGCGCGAAAAGGTGGACGATCCTCTGGCGATGTACTTGGCCGACATCTACACGGTGACCGCAAACCTGGCGGGCATTCCGGGGATCTCAATTCCCGTCGGGCATACGAAAGAGAAGTTGCCGATCGGTATGCAGATCTTCGGCAAGCACTTCGCCGAGGGCACGATTCTCAGAGTGGCGAACGCGTACGAGAAAGCTGCCTAATCAAAGGAGTCCAAGCTTCGTACACTGGCCTTCATTAGCGCGGGCGAGGACGCCCGCGCCTCCACAAGAATATTTGTGGAATGATTTGTTCCGTAAGAATTGATTTTGGAGGCACGGGCGTCCTCGCCCGCGCTTCTTAGGCTAGATGCTCTCGTAATACCGTTCGCCAGCGCAGCCGCGGCAGAGCACCTTGCCGTTGCGGTGCACTTCGCGACGAAAGTTGATTCCTTCGCCGCACATACTGCAGACAACTCGCTCGCCTTTGTATCCGGGGAATTCTTCTGGGGGCAATTCGACTTTCACCCATTGCGTGGTGAACAGGTCGTCGTTCGCGATTTCGCGGTAGGCCAGCATTTGCTGCTGGTTCTTGTCTGCGAGTTCGGGGTGCATCTGGCGCGCCAGAGCTTTGGATGACTCTTTCGCGGCAACGCGAATTGCGCGTCCGCTGTTTACGTCCACAAACGTAGCTGCAACTTTTCCCCAATCACGGAATTTCAGCGCTCGTTTCCCAAGGCGGCAGCCGGTAACAACGGCCACCGCGTCGGTAGCGCAGCGATCAATCTCGACAAACGTAATCAGGCGCTTACGGTCTTCTTTGTTACCGCGAGGCTCGTCGATCCCCAGCTTCTGAAGACCGAGCATCGCCATACGGACGCCGAGTACTTGTCCGGCGCAGAGATGGCCGTGTGCCTGTTCAGCGTCGCGGAGATAGTCGTCGAGAGATTTCATGAAAGCCGTCGTTGGTCATTGGTCTTTGGCCTGAAGTGTCAGCCGCTCGGACAGTCACTCGATTGATTTGACCCAACGACTGACGACGAACGACCAACGACTTCGTTAACAACATTCCAAGAAGAAACTATGAAACCCAATTCTAAATCGAATGCCGTGCTCACTCTGGTGCTGGCAATTGCCATTGCCGCCACTGGATGCAGTGCGCAATGGATCAACATCGCCCTGCAAGACCTGCCCGTGCTCACCCAGATGTCATTGAACACTGCCACATTGGTCAGCACCCTGGCTTCAGGAAAGCAGCCAGCGCTGCCGACCTCGCAGTTATTCAGAACATCTCAGGCGCAAGCCAGTCGCGATTTGAATTTGCTGCAAACGCTCTACAGCGAATATAAGGCCAATCCCAGCGGTACGACACTGGCGAAAATTCAGAATGTGATCTCCGACCTCAATCAGAACCTTCCGGCATTGCTGCAATCGGCGCATATTTCGAATGCCGTGCTTTCTGCCCGCGTTACTGCTGCGGTAAACCTGATTCTGACCACCGTTAACGGGTTCGCCTCTCTGATGCCGCAAAGCCCAACTGCGGCTTCGGCCGGTGCGCGCACCCGCTCTCTTCCACGGCCTAAAGACCTGAAGCAGCAGTGGAACCAGCAGGTGTGCGCGTCAACAGGAAACGCGAGCGCGGATAAAGCATTCGCGCAAAGTGTACTGCGCTAAATTCAGTAACGCCGCTACTTTCTACTCACGATGCCGCGGCATCGTGTGGGAATTCGCGCCGTATGAAGCGCATAGCTTCTCGTTTCGAGCCCAGCCGGCCTTCCAGCTGTGCGTCTTCTACGGCGGAGAGAATTTCCTTGAACAGCGGCCCAGGTGTGTATCCAGCGTTAATGAGATCGTCACCGCTGACGAGCGGCGCTGGACTGACCGCGCCCGGCGGCAGCCCCGCCATCTTCTTGCGGGTGAAATCGTAGAGGCGCAAGCTGCGATGACTGGCCTGGCAATCCAGACGATGGAGTTGCAGGTGCTGTTCGAAGCGCGGCAGGCGGATAAATTTCTTAAACGTGGAAGCCTTCATCCGCTCGACGTCGCCGAAGCGCATGTGATTGCCCACCAACGCGAGGATCTGCTCGGTGTCATCGTTAGAGAAGCGCAAGCGTTGGCAAATAGCTTCGGCCATCGTGACGCCAATGGCCGCATGCTCATCAAACCGGATTCGGTCGGGCGCGCGCCGGAAGGTTGGTGGCTTGGCAACGTCGTGCAGCAGGGCACCCCAGGCGAGTGTGACCGGGCAGGGGTGCGGCAGATTCTCAAGCAACAGTAAAGTGTGGACGAATACATCTCCCTCGGGGTGGAACTCCGGCGGCTGCTCGATGCCCTTCATCACGTCGATTTCCGGAAGAACTTCACGCAAAAGCCCGTCCATCAACTCGAAAGCGCGCCGGGCTCGGCCTTCGGTCAACATCCTCGTCAGTTCATCGCGCACACGCTCGCGGGAAACCTGGTGGATTTGCGGCGCTAATTGTTGAATGGCAGCGAAGGTGGCAGGTTCGATCATGTACTCGAAACGCGCGGCGAAGCGAACGGCGCGCAGCATACGCAGCTTGTCTTCGCTAAAACGAAGTTTTGGATCACCTATGGCGCGGATAATTCCAGCTTTCAGATCGTCTTGACCGCCCACGAAATCCAAAACTCTGTTTTCGAGGGGGTCCAAGAGGAGACCATTGATGGTGAAGTCGCGACGCTGCACGTCTTCGCGAGGATTACGGCTGAAGCGGACTTCATCCGGATGGCGGCCGTCGGAGTACCCGATATCGCAACGAAACGTGGCGACCTCAATACAGGAGTTGTGACGAGGGCCGAGAACATCAGGTTCCTCACCGGCTAAAGCCGGTTCGGAGTGACAAGTGGTCGAGAGCTGTGCGGAATTCGATGGCAGCGTTTCCCGCTCAGTTTCCGGAACAGGCACAAGCACCACCCCAAACTGCGCACCCACTGCGTAGGTTTCCGGGAAGATGCGCATGACCTCGTCTGGAGTGGCATCGGTGGCGACGTCGTAATCCGCAGGTTCGCGGCCGAGAAGCAAATCGCGCACGCATCCGCCGACGAGGTAGGCCTGATGGCCGCCTTCGCGCAGCGTACGGACGATCGAGATGGCAAATGTTTTTGACACCAGCTTGCAAACCGAGGTCGAACTCAGGCCCGTTCTTCCTATTAATGATACAGAGGCGCGGTTAGTTAGAAGCTCTCGGAGAGATCAGCCATGCGCCTTGACCGAAGCGATCTCGTTTCTAAGCTATTGAGGTTGCACAATATTCAGACATTTCACAGCGCTGTCATTTCGTGCGGAGTCGAGGAGCCTTCTGCTTCGCTCAGGGCAGGCCCTGCTTGGCTGGCGGCACGGAACAGCAGGTCCCTCGACTGCGGTTCGCCATCCGCTCGGGATGACAGTGTCTCTATGTTTCGCAAACCTCAATAGAACAGAGAGAGATCGCGAAAGCGGTTACTGGACCCTCACCTTAACATCATATTTTTGACGGGCGACGACTTTGACCGGTTCACCGCTTTTTAGAAACGGCTGCAGAACACTCGGGTTCAGCCATTCCAGGTCCCAGCCATTTTGGATCGCAACAACCATGTACTCGCCTGGCAGCACATTTTGCAGAGTAAACGTTCCGTCGCTGTCGCTCTGGTCGCGCCGGACGAGCGTTGAATTGTTTTCAATGTTGCGCGGCACCAACACGATCATCGCGCCTGCGAACGGCTTGCCGTCGCGTAGGGCTGTGCCATCGACGCGGCCTACTCCTTGCGCAACCGTGAGTTCCAGGCGGACCGACGCGCCGCTTGCGATTTCAATGCTATGCCCGGTCACTTTTGCGCCGCTCGCTGAAATATCTTTCAGAATTGCGTTTGGCACGTTAAAAACAGATATCTCATATCTCCCTGGCTGTACATTTTGCTCGTGTACTTGGAACTCTCCGTTGCCGGAGGTTTGAGCACCGAATCCCTGATTAGCCGCTCGATTCGAAAACTGAACCACGGCGCGCTGCGACAAAGGGCGACCGCCGTCCAGCCGGACGACACCGCTGATCGACGGAGCTGCAGAAGAGTCTGAGAGATCGATCTGGGCGTCCTCCGAGACTTCTACATTTTTCTGGCGGCCAGTTGGTGTCTCCCCGGATGGCCGAAAATTTATGAAACTTACGGTGAACTGTCCCGGAGGCACGCCGCCGATCTCTGCTTCACCTTTTTCGACCTCAGTGGTTTGCGCCGCAACTGGGACTTCGAACGATCCGAACAAGCGTTGCGTCAAACTCACGTTCGCTCCCCGCGAGGGATCGATACTGGGATCCGAGATGTGCAGATGCAAAGCGGGAACGGGATTGAGAGCAATGTCAGCCATTACGCGATCTCCGGCTTTGACAACAATCGGTGTCGCACTGCTGGCATCGGTCACGCCAGGATAAAACGTGATGGGATAGGTCACATCGAATTCAGACTGCTTCCGCTCTTCTTCCTCTGATTCTGAAGAGGATTCATTATCAAGGACCCTGCCATCTGCCGTTGATATAGCCATAACTCTTCGTGCCCTTCCGAATTCTGCGTACCAGGGTTGCGCCGAGACGGCAACCACAAACGTGCCCGGCCGTAGATGGCTAAGGCGGTAGTGCCCTTGATCGTCAGTGGTAGCCTGCCGCATCCGAGTGGAAGCAGCTCCGTTGAGCAGTCCAGTGCGAAACAGGATGACGGTGGCATTACGAACAGGTTCGTTCTGCTCATCGGTTATCGTCCCGGTGATGCTTACGTCTGGGACGACACAGAAGATCAGGTCTTCCGATTCGAGGCTGGGGCCGACGGCAATTGCGGTTGAGAAGTCTTCATGCTGATTGAATCTTTGGGGTACAAATCCGGTGCGCTGCGCTTGCAACCAATATTTTCCTGCCGTGAGGTTTTCAAATTGGAAGCGGCCGTCTTCCGCCGTTGTGACGCTCTGCACTGATTCCGGCCCTGTTGCTCGTCCGATCGTGACTTCTGTTTTGGACAAAAGTTGTCCAGTCGTCGCGTTCACCACTGTCCCGTTAATGCGGTAGTGGGAACCTGCTGCCTGGGTCACTGGGTCCGGCGTCTGGGCAGGTGCGGCCAGTGTCAACGCGATAATGCAAGCAGACAGGCGAATCATTGGTTCAGTTTCCTACGTGAATCAGATCGAGATTGACCGTGTGTTCCTCGTTGGGCTGTAGTGATACGTGCACACCCGCGACGAGATACCGCTCCAGGACATCTGGATTTGCGTATTCCAATTCCTCGGGCCGATCGAAAGCAAAAACGCGGTAATCGCCAGGCGCCAAGTTCTGAACGGTAAAGTCTCCGTCCGGACTGGCGAAGGCAGCTCTTGTCCTGCTCCCGGAGCTATGCTCGGGAAGCAAAACAATTGCCGCCGGTCTGCGGCTTTGACCGACGGCAACTTTCCCGCTGAGAGTTGCGCCGTCGTCACGCAGGACGACTTCAATTGGCGGAGTCTGGACGCCGGCAGTCACCGCAAGATCCTCGCGAAGCAGATCTGCATCGCCACACTGTGCGGATTGCACGTAATACGGGCCGCCGCTCTCCACTTCCAGCGAATATTTCCCCGAGGGGACGTCGCGCAGCGTGAGTGACCGGTTGTTCGGGCCTTCTGGTCGAGCCCAAATCTCGGAGGGACCCAGCATATTGGTAGTGGCCTGTAAACGAGCATTAGGAAGCGGGATTCCCGCGGTCTGGTTCCGGCGCCCGGCTGCAGGTATCGGGTGAGTCGCTTCGGTCCTGACGATGATGGGAATGACATTTGATGGGGCGAGCACTAGCCGGACGCCTGAAACATCTGAGGAGATATTCAACGGCACCTCGGCGTTGAAAGACATTCCCTCCCGGCTCCATGCATTAGCTGCGAGCCTGTAGGACCCGGCTGGAGCGGCTGTCTGGAATTGCCCACTCATGGGATCGAACTTACTGGAAAGCGTAAACGCATCCCCGAGGCGATCTTCGAAGTGTATGTTCACGTCTTGCCCAGGAGCAAAACCGCTGATTACGCCGGAAACCTTGAACAGGGTCGCCATCTGCAGAGAGAAGTCAGTCCTGATCTGCTGGCCAGCGCCAAGTTGAATTGGAGTCGCCGAGTTGAGTTCGGACGCCCCACCATAGAACAGGGCGGGATATCCCTCGGGACGTTGCTGCGAGGAGACGGGACCCAGAAAACGCCAACTCGGTCCGGCTTCGACGTAGTAGGAACCAGCTGGCAAGTTCGCAATTCGAAATTCGCCATCCTCGTTTGTGGCAACGCTGCCCACCACTTCCCAGCGCTTTTTACCTTCGACGATGCGTGCCGCAACAACCTTGACCGGCAGATGCTCAATCGGCTCCCCGCCGACATTTTGGACGTGACCGTAAATGACGCTTTCGGGAGTCAACTTGAGCAAAACCGGCTTCGAGTCGGGGCCAATGGTTACAACTTGCGGCCCGGCGGGCTGGCTGCCTTGTTGCTCGTCGAAGAAACCGGGCTTTCGGACATTGACGCTGGTAGTCCCCGGCGCCAGACCCTCGAACTCAAATTGGCCACTTCCATCGGTCAGCGCAACAGGTTGCGAGCCTGTATAGATTTGCACCAGCACCCGCCGGATCGGCTCGCCGGTGACTGAGTTGATCACGGTGCCGCTCAGTTTGTATTTCGGGTCGGGATACGACGGCTGGCCGGAGACCTGCGCCAGCGCTGTAAGAACAGGGCACAAGCCGAGCAGCAAGAGCACTCTCGAGCGACCGAACGAGCCTGGGAACACTCGCGGCATTTTGCAAGTAGCGCCGATGGCGATGGGGAACTCACAAGATTAGACTCCGCCAACCATTCGTTTGTTGCCCGGCCTAGTTGGCAGCGCCACGGAACTTGCCGCTCACCCGTTCGTACATGTCCGGCTGAAATCTATTAGTAGAACCCCTGTGATCCTAGACTGGAGTCCCCTGAGGAAGTGAACAAGAGAAGTATCAAGGTTTCAGGGTTTCAAAGTTCGAGGATTCAGTCGCTTGAAAACCTGCGAAACCTGGAAACGTTGAAACCTGCATTTTCACCCTTTCCAGCGGTAGGCGTCCGGCTGGGGCAGGCCGATGTGGGCGAGGACACGACAGGCGAACTCGTGGGCCATCTGGTCGAGAGTGGCTGGGCGGAAGTAGTAGGCGGGGATGAGAGGAAAGATGGTGGCTCCAGCATCCGCGGCACGGTACATGTTGCGAATGTGAATTTTGTTGAGCGGCGTTTCGCGGACGCAGAGCACGAGCGGGCGTTGTTCTTTGAGGCAGACATCGGCGGCGCGCTCGATCAGGTGGGAAGCGATTCCACTGGCAATGCGGGCGAGTGTACCGACGCTGCAGGGGACCACGATCATCGCATCGGCAGGATAAGAGCCGCTGGCGACGTTGGCGCCAATGTCTGAATTCGATTGCTGATGAATTTTGCGTGAGGCATGACCGAGCACCTGGCCTGCGAGATTGCTGCGGCCGCGTAGGCCAAGTTCTTCGGCAATGACGCGCAAGGCACTGTCCGAAGCGATGAAGTTGACCGTTTGAACTCGAGAATCACGGTCGACGGCTAGCAAGAGATGGCGCAGGAATAAGGCGCCGCTGGCCCCGGTTGTCGCGATGGTCAGGTTTTGAGTTGGGTTGGGCAAATTGCTCCTGGACTGGCGGGCGAGGGCGCCCGGCCCACACAAGCTTCCGAGCATAGGGAGCAGATAGCGGCGAGTCAAGCTAGACATGGCAGGGAAATCGGATTTGCGAGCGCGGCGAACGGCGGCCCAGATGCATGCCCTGGCAGCGGTGCGGCGCGAAATTGGGTCGCGAGACTCGGCCAGCGGGCGCAAATATCTTCGCGAGTTTACGCAGGCCTTCCGGCAGTACGATTCGATTCTCAGTTCCGAACGACTGGATGAAAAGTTAGCGAAGGCAGACATCCTGCTGGTTGGGGATTACCACGCACTTGCAGCGTCGCAGAAGTTTGCCGCCGAGTTGCTGGAGCGAAGGGCCCAAAATCAGCGGGTCGTGCTGGGAGTCGAGGCTATCCTATCGCGCGATCAGCGGATTCTGGAAGCTTGGTGGCGGCGCGAGATTTCAGAAGAGGACCTTCGGCGGCGGTTGCGATTCGACCGCGAGTGGGGGTACGACTGGGCTCCCTTTTACGAACTTCTGCTGTCAGCACGCGACCATGCAGAAGGAATTTACGGGCTCGACTCCATGCCTCGTTATGACCTGCGCAAGATCAGGTCGCGCGACCGCCATGCGGCCGCAAAGATTTGCGAGATGCGGCAAGAGCATCCCGACGCCGTGATCATCGTTCTGTTCGGGGAGTCGCATATGGCGCCACAGCATTTGCCTCGTCTGGTTTCCGACGCTCTGCGGGAGCAGCAGGTTTTGACGGTCCTGCAGAATGTGGACGCGCTTTACTGGAAGGCGCTTGAACAACAGGCGATTGCGGTCAGCGTTGAGGAGAAGGCCGTCTGCGTCTTCAACTCGAGCCCATTGGAAAAATACGAAAGCTATCGTCTCTGTCTCGAACGATGGAATGCGCCGGCTGACGATGTAGCGGATTTTGCTCCTGCGGTTCACAACGTTATCTCGTCCCTGGCGAACGCGGTGGGGTTCCGTATGGACTCGCCGCACAATGGAACTCAGCCCAAGTTCCTGAGTGATTCCCTGCCCGAAGTAGTGAACGCCGCTGATGGCGTGAGTACCAACCAGGAACTCTCGACGCGGCTGGACGAGGATGGTTGTGCTTACATTCCTCAGACCAATACCTTCTTCGTTCGTGATTTTCAGATGGCACGGGTGGCAGAGGAGGCTGCGAGATTTCTGCATTATGCGTGCCGGGGAATGTGTACGACCGATGATACTCAGCAGTCCACCACCATCGAGGATGCGCTGGCACACTTTGGTTCCAGATTGCTGTGTCCTTCGACCGGAGGTGAGATCTCAACTTCTGCGCTTGGCGAAGCGTTGTACAGCTCTTACCTAAAGGGAACAATAACGCAAAGCCTTCTGCGCAAGCTGTTTCTGTCACAGATTGACAGTGTCGAGCAAGTGGAAGACATTTGCGCAACCATGCTGCGACCTGCAGTCCACATCTAACGGAAGTCATTGTTGCTGGATTGTTAATTCCACATTAAATCCAGAGAAGTGGGCTTTAGCGCTGACAACCTGCTCTGGCGCACCCGCATCAAAAGGCGGCAATGGGGCGAGTTCACACATGTTGGTTCCGGGGCGCATGAGTGCCGAGGGTAAATCGGCCAATCGATGTGGAGTGCCGTCGTTTCTCGTTGTTGGACCGCCCCGCACTGGCACCAGCTGGTTGCACGAGGTCCTAAGCAACCGGACGCTTTTACCTTACCCAACAAAAGAAACCCGCTTTTTCGATCTTCACTTTCATCGCGGACTCGAATGGTACCGCGCTCATTATCCGAACTCGAATTCGGCAGATGACCTGCGCATGGGCGAGGTTGGGCCCACTTACTTCGCGTCAGCAAAGGCTCGTGAACGAATAGCGAAGACAGTTCCTGATGCAAAAATCATCTGCGTCTTCCGCGATCCGGTGGCCCGCATGTTGTCACTGTATCGCCTGAAGCTTGCTTATGGAATGATCCGGTGGAGCTTCGAGGAAGCTGTCGTCCGCGATCCCGAACTGATGGAGACGAGCAGATACGCCACTCACCTCAAAGCATGGCGGAAGGATTTTGGATCGGAACAATTGCTCGCGACCACCTATGACGATCTTGAGGCAGATCCTCAACGGTATCTGAATACGTTACTCGATTTTATCGGTATTCCGCGGTTTGATCTCTCACACTCGCGGAGCCAGTGCGTGCATGCCTCTGAAGGTATGACTCTCCCGCGCAGCTATTATCGGACGAAGGCGGCTACCACCGTGGCCGATTGGCTAAAGGCGCGGCGGCTTGACCGTGTGGTGGCTTCGGTTAGGAACTCTGCACTCCGAAAACTTTTTTTGGGCGGAGGCACGGCGTTTGTGGAACCGTCGCCTAAGTTCATCGCGACGTTGTATGAGCTCTGTCGCCCCGAAGTTGAAGAGCTCGAGGTGATGCTTAACCTGGATTTTTCCGCGTGGAAGATCTCCGAACCTACCGGACCACTTGCGACGACGAACAAAATATCTCAGGATTCTGCAGCCTGCATTCAGCCGAACGAAGTCCGTGCCACCACGATCCTGGAATCCTCGCATAACCTGATCCCTTCCATTCGGTCGGCGGATGCTAATCTTGTTCAGACTCAGCTAAAAGCCAAATGCTGAGTGCTTTCCTTGAACCCTGAATCTATTCGCAAGCTGTTCGAGCAAGTGCGTGCGGGGAAGCTCTCTCCGGATGAGGGAGTGGAGCGGTTGCGGCATCTCCCTTTTGAGGATTTGGGGTTTGCCAAAGTAGACCATCACCGTGCCTTACGCGCGGGCATGCCGGAGGTAGTTTTCGGGCCCGGCAAAACACCTGCCCAAGTGGCGGCAATTTTCACGCGCCTGGCGAAACATGGGAAGAACGTTTTGGCGACCCGGGCTAACCAAGAACAATTTACGGCAGTGAGAAAATCTATTCGCGCGGCGAAGTTTGAAGAGGCCGCCCGCGCCATTGTGCTTCGTCGCGATCACAAGCGCTACGGCAAAGGCTTGATCACGGTGATTTCCGCAGGGACGAGCGATATTCCGGTTGCCGAAGAAGCGGCGGTCACCGCCGATCTGATGGGCAATGAGGTTGAGCGCATCTACGATGTAGGAGTCGCTGGAATCCACCGTTTACTGGCCCACGGGGAGGCAATTAGCCGTTCTCGTGTCGCCATTGTTTGCGCCGGGATGGAGGGCGCTCTGCCTAGCGTGGTCGGAGGAATGATAGGCGTTCCGGTGATTGCCGTGCCGACCAGTGTTGGATACGGCGCCGCATTTCAAGGCATGGCCGCGCTGCTGGGAATGATGAACTCCTGCGCGTCGAACGTGAGTGTGGTGAATATTGACAATGGCTTTGGCGGAGGCTATGTCGCTTCTCTTATAAATCGGCTGTAGCGATTCCCACATCGGTTTTATTCCAGCTCGCGACGATTTTTTGACGTTTTTCCTGCGCAACGCCAGGTAAAATAAAGACACGCGAACAGGGAGTGCGCCATAGGTTATCCAAGTGCGCGAACCCGGACTGTTCCGCGACCTTCCGTTACTTTCACCAGGGAAAGCTTTTTCGAGTGGACACCGCATCGAGAGTGGAGCGCCGCCGCTCGATGGGCGATGATTCGACGATCAGGCCCTTGCGCCGGATTGAGTTCTACTGGCTGCGCGAAAATTGCGTCCAGAAAATGACGCTGGCGTTCGACCGAGATGCTGGGATCAGGGCATGACCTAACGGTTTGGCGCGCTCGGCGGTAGCTTAGGCTCCAGGCCGCGAGTATTTCCCGGTGAGGGCGTTCCCGCGGATCTTCAGCACCTCCGCGAACATTCGCAGACCGTCACGCAACGGGCTGATCCGCGTGCCTTCCTGATGCGACCATTCGACGGGGACTTCGGCCACTTTTAGCTTCTCGCGACGGGCCAGATACAGTAGCTCGGGGTCGAATCCCCAGCGCTCAATTTGTTGAAGAGGGAAAATAGCTTGCGCAGAGCTGCGCGTGAACGCCTTGAATCCACACTGGGTGTCTTTGAATTTCAAGCCCAGGAGAAGCCGAAGGGCAATGTTGAAGATGCGTCCATAAAGCTGGCGTAGCAGAGACTGGCGATGCTTCTGTAATTCTGGCTGAAGCCAGCGCGATCCAATTGCGATATCGGCTCCGGCATCGATTGCGGCGAAGAGCTTAGGTGCTTCTTCAATTGGGGAAGCAAGGTCTGCATCGCTGAACAGAAGTATGTCCCCTTTAGCATTGAGCATGCCGTTGCGCACGCTATAACCCTTGCCGCGATTTCCTGGGTTCTCGAGCAGCCTAAGCGTCGGGTTCGCGCTGGCACATTGGCGCACCAGATCAGCGGTCTGATCGCGGGATCCGTCATTCACTACGATCACTTCGGCATCCCAGCGTTGGGCGCGAACGTATTCCAGCACTCGCTTAAGCGTCGCGCCGAGACGCGCACCTTCGTTGTATGCGGGAATGATGATGCTGTACTTAGCCATCAGCGGTCAGCTGTCAGGAACAGCAGCTTAGGATTATGAGAAGGTAACACAGCCCGGAAGAGCGATGGGTAAAGGAGATAAGAGCTCGCTCGTCGGGAGCGGATCAGTATTGGGCATCAGGCGACTTGCCGCTGCTTATCGAGCATCGAGAAGAATTCCACGACCAACTCTTCGTCCCATAAGCCGGCGTGGGCTTCCTCGCGCATAGTGATGGCGGCGTGATCATGGCTGAGAGCAGGCTTGTAAGGACGCGTGGTCCGCAACGCGTCGTATACGTCCACCACCTGCAGGATGCGAGCGAGCCGAGGAATACTCTGGCCGGCGAGCGCATCGGGGTATCCGGTGCCGTCGAAGTGCTCGTGATGATTGCGGATGATGGGCAGCACCAAACGAAGCGACTTCAGGGGGCGGCAGATGTTCTCTCCGGTAACAGGATGGCGCTTCATTACGACCCATTCCTCGGAGGTGAGATTCGCGCCCTTTTTCAGTATCTCGTCAGGGACCGCAATCTTGCCCACGGCGCAGAGCGATGATCTCGTCTTCCTCGAGTTGCAGATGGCGTCCGAGATTACTGGCGTTTTCGGCCAGCCGCTCGCAGTGTCCTTCGGTGTATGGATCACGGCTCTCGACGCTGAGACCCAGCGTACACAGTACGCTCTCGGCGGTCTCAAGTTCGTCAGTGAATTCTTTGAGCTTCAGCAGCGATTTCACTCTGGCAAACAATTCTTCGGGAAAAATGGGCTTGCTCAAAAAATCGTCGGCGCCCGCCTCGATACCGCGGACGCGGTCTTCCCGCTCAGCCAGGCCGGTTATCAAGACAAAGGGAATCAGCCGGGTAGCAGGATTCTCTTTCAACTCGCGACAGAGCTCATATCCGGACTTGCCAGGCATGACCACGTCCGAAAGCACCAAGTCAGGAGCGCGGCGCAGAATTTCCGCTTCCGCCTGGGCTGCATCGAGGAGCGCAACCACGTCGTAACCGCGTGACGAAAGCAGTTCCTCCATCAGCCTCATTGTGTTGGGATTGTCGTCTACTACCAGAACGCGAGAAGAACGACGGCGGAGCGAAAGCTCACTGGTGGCAGGCCCATGAGAACCCCGAGCATAAATCGTGGACACCTTCCTGGACGGATCCATGAGCGGCCAACTACGACAACTTTACCATTGTAGAGGAAAAATCGTTTTAGTGTTTGAGAAATTTGCGAGGGACCGCGTCGGAAGGACAAAAGCATTTAACCGCGAAGACGCAAAAGGGGTACAAAGTTAGCAAAGAACGCGAACCCTGCTCCTTACCTGCGTCGCATAGGTTATCGCGTCCTTGCCTAATGCCTCTGCTATATTCCATTTCAGACCATGGAACTGATCTCGCCCAGCGATTGGGTCAAACAGAAAGTCCAGTCAGTCCAGGACTATGCGGTGTTGTCGGTCCGCTCGGTGGGCAATCTTTTTAGCGGACCGCGCTATCTCGCCGATATGACCCAGCAGGCGGACCTGATCGGTTTTGGCTCGCTGCCCATTGTGCTGGCGGCCTGCTTTTTTACTGGGGCTGCGTTGGCGTTGAATAGCGCAACCACGCTCACGCGGTTCGGAGCGCTCACGCTCATCGGTCAGCTGGTTTCGATTGGGATCATCCGCGAGCTCGGCCCCGTGCTGGCGGGCCTCGTGGTCGCTGGACGGAACGCCTCCGGAATGGCCAGCGAACTTGGTTCCATGGTGGTGACTGAGCAGATTGATGCCATGCGCGCGTTGGGCACCGATCCGACAAAGAAGCTGGTCACGCCACGAGTCGTTTCCACAGTGATAATGCTTTTCTTTTTGACCATTTTGGGGGACCTCCTCGGTCTGATCGGCGGCAATGTCGTGTCGAGCGTTTTGCTCGGTCTGGATTCGCGATCGTACTGGAGCAGCGCCTGGCAGACGCTGGTGTTCTCTGATGTCTTCATGGGTTTGGCTAAACCAATAGTATTTGGTTTCATCGTTGCCACCATCGGCTGCTACTACGGACTCTCGACCAGGGGTGGTACTCAGGGTGTTGGACGAGCAACGACGGAGGCGGTTGTGGCTGCCATGATTCTTATCATTGCAGTGGACGTGTTCGTTACTCGGCTGCTCATGATTGCATTAGGAACTTGACATCGGATGGCGACACCGACACTGCCAATCGAGTACAAGCAAGCCGTGCCGGAGCACCCTTCCGGCGACGCTGTGGTCTTCGAGAATGTCGAGCTGGCATTTGACCGCAAAGTTGTGCTGGACGGCATTTCCTTTCGGCTTACCCATGGCGAGACCAAAGCCATTTTTGGCGTTGCAGGATCGGGGAAGAGCACGATTCTGAAGCTTGCTCTGGGACTGCTGAAACCGGATTCCGGAAGGATCACGGTCCTCGGTGAGGACATCACACAAATGAGCGAAGACCAACTGTTTGAGTTGCGACGGCGGGTCGGTATCGTGTTTCAGGAAAGCGCGCTGTTCGATTCGCTGACTGTGCGCGAGAACGTTGCTTTCCGGCTGCTTGAGGAAGGAAAAGTCCCGGAAGACGAGATTGAAGAAAGAGTTCGCGAGGCACTGAGCTTTGTCGAACTCGAGCACACTGTCGATATGCTGCCGTCGGAATTATCGGGAGGAATGCGGCGCCGCGTTGCGATTGCTCGTACCATCATCACGCATCCGGAAGTGCTTCTGTACGACTCACCTACCGGCGGGCTCGATCCGGTGACTTCCAACACCATCATTGAATTAGTCGTGAAGCAGCGCGACGTTTATAAGATCAGCTCACTGCTGGTCACACATCGGCTGCAGGATGCCTTCACCATGGGCACGCATTACTTCGATCGCCCTGAGAACAAAATGAAGCCACTGCCGCTGGACGCGCGCGCGACGGTGCCGATGTGTTTTCTTATCCTGCGCGACGGCCACATTATTTTTGATGGAGACCTGAAGAGCTTGCGGGAGACGAAAGACGAGTACATTCGGGAATATATTTCATAACTTGAAGCGTGGAGCAACGGGCGTCTCGCCCGTCCTGCGATTATTAGCGCCGCAGTCTTGTGAAGCTTTCGCAACCGCCGCGGTACACTTCGCCTCGGCACGCTTCAACATCATCTGCAGCCGTTCGCGACCTTCCTTGGTCTGTGTGGCCAATTTCTCGACGCGCTGAAAATAGGACGGCGTCTTCGCCTTCTCCCGGACTTCTTTTAAAAAAGGGTAGACCTTGGAAAGCGCAAACCACATCTCGCCGCCACTGTCGAAGAAAAGGTCCTCGTTCAATGCGCCACGCAGAACAAACGATGTGGCCATATCCCAATAGCCGCTTACCTGGCGAAACCAGGCGTTCTCCTGAGGATTGACCGCATTTATCACTTGCACCACGTCGTCGGCATTTCGCGGCCAGAAGCCCGCAAACCAGCTGCGAGCTTTGCGCATTTCAGCCTCGCGCCGCAGGTCGTAAAGTTGCATTATGATTTGAGCGTCTTCTGTAGTGGGTTTCTTTGGCATGGAGTTTTCCCTGGGGGCTGGTTAACTCGCTGGCGCTGCAGCTTCGCCGGGACGTTCAAAATCGCACTCTTTGTTCGGGCAGGCGATGACCGGTCCAGCTTTCAAAAACTTTTCAACCAAGTATTCGTTCCCGCAGCTCGGGCACGTCTCGGCGATCGGCTTGTTGGCGGAAGTAAATTTGCACTTGGGATAATTGCTGCACCCGTAAAACGTGTTTCCCTTGCGCGCCTTCTTCTCGACCAGGTCGCCTTCTTTACATAGCGGGCACTTCACCCCAATGAAATTCTGCTTCACGTACTTGCAATCGGGGTATCCGCTGCACGAAGTGAATTCGCCATAACGCCCGTGGCGGATCATCAAATTGCGCCCGCACTTCGGGCACAGCTCTTCGAGAGGAATGTCTGGCACTCTCTTTCCCTGATCCAAACGCCGAGTCGTTTTGCAATCGGGATATCCCGTGCACGCCATGAACTGCCCGAAGCGCCCGCGCTTCAGCACCATCACCCGGCCGCAGTTCTCGCAATATTCTTCCTGCGTGGTCTCTTGCACATCAGCCGAATCAAGATCGGGCAGATTGATTGGATTCTCTTTGGTGAAGGTGCAGCTCTCGGGATTCTCTTTGTCGTATGAGCTGCATGCGTAGAAGGACCCGTGTTTGCCCCACTTGATCACCAGTGGAGAGCCGCAGCGCTCGCATTTCTCGTCCGTGGGCTTCTCCATGCGCTTGATGTTTTCCATGTGCTTCTGCGCATAGCGGAGGTCTTTCTCAAACTTCTTGTAGAAGTCGCCAAGAGTCTGGGTCCAACCTTCCTTGCCTTCTTCGATTTCGTCGAGTTCTTCCTCCATCCGCGCCGTGTACTGGATATCGAAAATGTCGCTGAAATTCTCGACTAGCAAATCGGTTACGACCAGACCAATTTCCGTAGGAGTGAATTTTCCACCAAGCTTCTGTACGTATTGCCGCTCCTGAATAGTGCTGAGAATCGCGGAATACGTTGAGGGACGTCCAATGCCACGTTCTTCCAGTTCCTTGACCAGAGAAGCCTCGTTATAGCGCGGCGGCGGCTCGGTGAAATGCTGCTCCGGCTTCAGAGCTTTAAGCGTGAGCTTCTGTCCGGCTTCGAGCGGCGGCAGCTTGTGTTTCAGTTCCTCGTCTTCTTCGTCCTTGCCTTCCTTGGATTCTTCGTAGACTCTCAGGAAGCCGTCGAATTTCAGTACCGATCCGGTCACCCGGAACCAAAATGTTTCGTTGCCGGATTTCGCGTCAATGTCCACCGTCGTTTGGTCAAATACCGCGGGCGTAATTTGCGACGCGACAAAACGCTGCCAGATCAGCTTGTAGACCTTGAACTCATCCTCTTTTAAGTATTGTTTAACCTGGTCAGGATGCCGCATAGCAGAAGTCGGGCGAATGGCTTCATGCGCCGCCTGCGCTTCCTTCTTCTCTTTATATGTATTCGGCGTCTGCGGCAGATAATCCGGGCCGTAGCTTGAGCCGATGTACTCGCGCACCTCCGCTAGCGCTTCGGGCGCGACGCGAGTCGAATCGGTTCGCATATAAGTGATCAAGCCAACCAGGCCTTCTTCGCCCAGTTCCACGCCTTCATACAAACGTTGCGCAATCATCATGGTGCGCTTCACGCTGAAACGAAGTTTGCGAGAAGAATCCTGCTGGAGCTTGCTGGTGGTAAATGGTGGAGTGGGATTGCGGCGGCGCTCTTTCTTCTCGGCAGTCCGGACGATCCAGTCCGCGTGTTCCAGCGCCACACGGATTTTTTCGGCTTCCTCGCCGTTCGGGACTTCGAGCTTTTCTTCGCCCTTGCCGAGAAAACGCGCGTCGAATGCGGGTGGCTTGGGGCCAGCAAGGTGGGCGTCAATTGTCCAGTATTCTTTTTTCTCGAACGCCTTGATTTCACGCTCGCGCTCGACAATCAGACGCAGGGCTACGGTTTGCACACGTCCCGCGGAGAGCCCACGGCGGACCTTGTCCCATAAGAGCGGTGAAACTTGATAACCCACCAAGCGGTCCAGCACACGGCGTGCTTGCTGCGCGTCAACCAAATGCTGGTCAATATCGCGGGGATGCTCAAACGCTTCGCGAACGGCGCGTTGGGTGATTTCATTAAATGTGACGCGGCGAATCCGCTCGGTGCCGTTCTGGTCTTTCTTTTTTTTCTTCTTCTTTGCGCCATCTCCAAGTTCTTCGGCCAAATGCGCGGCAATGGCTTCGCCCTCCCGATCGGGGTCAGGCGCAAGATAAATGTTGTCCATGCCAATCGCAAGCTTCTTCAGCCTAGCGACAACCTTCTCTTTGCCAGGGATGACGACATATTCAGTCTCGAAATCATTGTCGACATCGACACCCAGCGTGCTCTTAGGCAGATCTTTCACATGCCCGAGCGAGGCCTCGACTGTATAGCCTTTGCCCAAATACTTTTGAATTGTTTTTGCCTTGGCCGGCGATTCAACGATGACTAAACCTTTTGCCAATGTGTCCTCAATCTCTGGATGATGGTTGAAGCTAGCACGAACGGGATGAAGCTGTCATTTCAGCTCTTAAGCCTTTGACTCTTAGCTGAATCTTTTCTCTCGCCTGCATTCTTTGCGAAGCGAAGGTGCAGACGGCCCGTATGCGTCTTTCAAAGAAAATTCCTATCAATCGTGCCGCCTGCATCATTGGGACTGTACGCTGCCGTTTAGCTCGACGAATTGCCAGTCCTGGAAGCGTGCACCAACCGTGTGTTCCACATCCCATGCGACTCTGAAAGCAATTTCGATCGTCGGAACGCCTCCGAGAGGCTCGATAAGAACATGTGCGGGTGTAACGTGCGGCCACACATCCTCCGGATTCGCAATGCTCGGGCAGGGACTGCCCGTCTCCTCACCAGCCGCAACCGCCTCTTTGTAAGGAGCATAGTGCTCGAACAGGCCACGCTGAATGTTGGGCATCAGGATCGTAAAGCGTTCCTGCAGTTCCTTAGCTAACCTCAAGCCGAGCGGATCAGGTGCCTCCCGGTCTCCGATGAGAGACAGATGGAATGTTCCGCGAGCGGCCAATGCCAAGTCGCCCTTCCAATATCCGCGTGATCTACGGAAATATCCGAGTTGTCCATCACGAAAGGCTTTCGATGTAAACGGACCGAACATAAGCCTCCGCTTTGTTTTGAATAACTGCGCCTTGGGGAACAGAGCTGATAACTCCTCTATTCCCCATCGAGTTTTGAGGCCAGAACTAAGACCTTATAGCTAGAAGCTCCTTACAAAATTCGGTTCTGCACAAGAATCTGTAGAAGGGCGCATTCTACGCGGCTTTCTTAAAGGCAACGAAAGTCTTCGTGACGGCCAAACGTTGCGCCTTCAGTAACAAATAGTTCAGGTCCCGGTAACCACGCCCGCGTCGGAGCAGTGCCTTGATGTTCCCGTTCACGGCTTCTACCACGCCCATTGGGACTTTGGTCCTGCAGTAATTCAGAATCCCTTCCAGGTGCTTGAGCAGCATGGCCGCCAGCTTCTCCATGGGGGCGAGTCGCTGCCAGCGCAGTTGGTCGATCCAGTTTTGTAAGTAGCGCAGCATAGCTCCTTCGTAGGTATAGTCCCAAAGTCGAGTTACGCTTTCTTTCAACAAGTACGCTTTCATCACTCTTCGGTTTAAGGCGAACAGTTGATTGAGCTGCCGTTTCGCCCGCCGGTCCAGATTGATCTAGCTGCTCAGCAATAACCAGCGTTTCCCTCGGACGATGTCTCGCGCTGGGCCGCCTTTGCGGAAGAACTCCGCCCGCCGTACTTCATCCACCGCCTTGCCCGCGTGCTGCAAAATGTGAAACTTGTCATAGATGATCTGGCACTTTGGTATCCATTGTTCCAGGCTTTGCCGGAAGGGCTCCCACATATCGACACAGGCGGCGCGGATCACGCTGCGCTGGAAGGCACTTAATTGCTGCCCCAGGAACTCATCCAGAGTTTCTTTCTTTCGTTCTCCACCGAACCACAAAGGCTCGCCGGTCTCTAGATTGCTCACCACCGTTAGGAATTTTTGCTTCTTGCCTAGATAGATCTCATCGATTCCATGTCCCGCAGAGCCGGTTTCCGTCGACTCGCCGCCCAGCGTTTCAGATAACGCACATCGATGGCCCGCACCGTGCTCGGCGACAGCCCGAACTGCCGGGCCACACGCCGTACCGCCGCACTCTCACAGGCCAGCCCTACCGCCTCTTCAAAGCGCTTGCTAAAAGGCGCTTTGCTCGGCAGCGGCGGCACCTTCTCCGTCTTCACTCCGCAATCCGGGCAGCGAACGCGGTAGAGCTCGATCACCACCGTGGTGCGAAATTCGAAGCAGGGCAGATCCCGCACCTCCCGTTCGTAGGTGTCGTACATTTCGCTCAGCTTCCGCCCACACCCGGAACAGACTAATTTCCGATTGCCTCGTTTGCGCCGTACCCATAGCTTCAGCGTTTTAGCGGCTTCGTTGATTTCGTGGCGAATAGACCCGATACCCGGGCCATCCCAGCACTCTGGTCCAGTCTGTCTCCCGCATCCTGCGAAGTGTACCCAGAGTTCCAGTAAATCAAAACCCTCATTTAATCTGGACGCGTTACAGATTCCTGCTCAGAGCCACAAAAATCTTCCCAGGCAGCTGCTTCACCTTCCCAGCCAGCTCCAACTCGAAGATGGCCGCAAAGATTTCGGAAGATGACAGCTCCGGCTCTAGCTTCTCGATGATCTCGTCAAGGTGCATGGCTCATCAGCCCTCAGCACCCTGTAGATCTTCTTTTCGTGCGGGGAGAGCGAGGGTTCCTCGAATAATGATGCAGTCTGGGCGCCCGGCGATTCAGCGCCCGTTTCCGGGGTCAGCGCAAGTCCTACATCTGCGGGGAGCCCTTCCCATATGTCCTCCCAGGTCGCGACCAGCTTCGCGCCTTGCTTGATGAGCGTGTTCGGCCCCCAGGAATTCTTGTTGGTCACGTTGCCGGGGACCGCGTACACCTCGCGATTCTGCTCCAGCGCGCATCGGGCAGTGATTCGCGTGCCGCTGTATTCGGCGGCTTCGACCACCAGCACTCCGAAAGAAATCCCGCTGATGATTCGGTTACGAATTGGGAAATTTTGCGGAGCTGCAAATGTTTCCAGAGGAAACTCCGAAATGAGCGCGCCGCCAGAACTCAGTATCGGTTCTGAAAGACGCGAATTTTCCTTTGGATAAAGGACATCCACGCCAGTTCCGAACACAGCCACAGTCTTTCCTTTGGCGGAGACCGCGCCGCGATGAGCGGCAGTATCGACACCTCGGGCCAGCCCGCTGAAGATTACCAAGCCCCGGGTCGCTAAATCGCATGCCCACCGTTCCGCCATGCCGATGCCGTAAGGTGTCGGGTGGCGTGTTCCAACCACCGCAATGCCCGGCTGTATAAGCGCGGCGTTTCCGCGCAGGTAGAGGACTAGCGGAGGATCGTAAATTTGCCTCAACCTTGCTGAGTAGGCGGCGTCATCAAAGGCTACGATTTGCACTCCCGCCGCAACGGCTTTCGCGACCTCATCGTGAGCGAGGTCAACCGATCGGCCCGTCGCCAGCGACTGCGCCGATTGCACGGGCAATCCTGCGGCTTCGAGCTCTTTAAGAAGTGGCATTGAAGACCGCGTCTATGCGGTGCCAAAGAAGTCCACCAACCGCTTGGCTCGGGTCGGGCCCAAGCCTGGAGTTAAAGTGAGCGCGAGCCATGCGATTTGGTTCGAATTGACGCTGACTGGCGGTTTCGGTTCCGAAACGGCAGCATTCGACAAGCGGGCCTCCCCAGTTAATCGACTGAGAACAAACTAGGCCGACTCTACGCATTGGAAAAAACGGTGTCAAGGTCATGCGGCACACGTCTGCTAGAATTTTGCAAAAGCTTCTAGCCGCTAGCTTCTAGCTCTTAGCTGGAAACTTAAGTCGCTGGAAGCCAGCAGCCAGGAGCTAGAAGCTGAAGTTCCTACGCATCTCCGCCATTTCCTATCTCAACACCGCTCCCCTAATGTGGGATTTCGAGCATGGGACGGCAGGGAAATTGTTCCAGATTTCCTATACTGTTCCATCTCGTTGCGCGGCGGAACTGGAACAGCGAACTGCGGATATCGGAATCATTCCCTCAGCAGCCTACGCCACCATCCCAGGGTTATCGATCCTTCCGGGAGTTGCCGTTGCCTCGAAACAGGCCGTCCGCTCGATTTTGCTGGTCAGCCGGAAGTCAATCGATCAAATCCGGACCGTCGCTCTCGACAGCTCGTCTATTACTTCCGCCGCCCTAGCGCGCGTTTTGTTCGCGAGATACTGGGGCGGTAGACGGGAATTCAGCTCGTTTTCGCCAGACCTGGAACTCATGCTAGCTGAACATGATGCGGCGCTTTTAATAGGAGACCCGGCGCTCAAGGTAGATCGCTCACGCTACCAGACCTGGGATCTGGCGGAGGAATGGATCCGGTTTACCAACAAACCTTTCGTGTTCGCTTTCTGGGCTGTGCGGCAAGAAGCGGCCAAAGAGTCAATGCTCGACTTGCCGGGCATTTTTCAGGAGTCTCGCGACCGCGGCCTGCAACCGTCAAATTTGAAACAAATTACACAGAGTTGGGCTGCAAGACTTGCCCTGGATGCAGGCGAAATACATCGATACTTAACAACCAACATCTTCTATTACCTGGACGACGATTGCCTGGCAGGACTGCAGTTGTTTTATCGCCATGCGTATGAATGCGGCGCGCTTCCAGCCCCTCCGGAATTGCAATTTGCCGGCTCCCAACCGGCATTGACCTGAAAATCCACGTACCACTCAGCAGCCAGAACGAGCCTCTAAAACAATCGAATGTGGCTCCTTGCCTGCGTAGCGATATTGCTGTTTGTCTGGCCCTGGGTCATCCGCCTGGGCGGACCTGGGTTGGTCCTGCTGGGCATTGCGGATAACTCCGTGGTTCCGCTTACTGGAAGCATGGATGTGCTTACCCTCTGGCTGGCCGCCAGCCATCGTGACCTGTGGCCCTACTACGCATTCATGGCGACCGCTGGAGCTGTGCTTGGCGGATACGTCACTTATTCGCTAGGGCGCAAGGGTGGCAAGCAGGCAATTGAGTACAAGCTGAATAAGAATCAGGCCCGAAAGGTTTTTCGCCGCTTCGGCCGCTGGGGATTTGGCATGGTAGTTGTGAGCGCGATATTGCCGCCACCGTTCCCCATCGTGCCGGCACTCCTGGCTGCAGGAGCGTTGCAATATTCGCGGAAGAAATTTGTGGGTGCACTGGCCCTCGGACGTGGCGTTCGATACTCGCTGGTAGCTGGCTTCGGATCGCTTTACGGCGACCAGATCGAGGCATTCTTCTCGCACTACTACAAACCGTCGTTGTTGATCCTGATCGGGCTCGCCGTGCTGGGAGGAATTCTGACGCTCTTCCGCTACCTCCACCTCCGTCGTAATCGCGAGCACCCGGAAGCAGTTTCCCACAGTCGGGCGGCATAATTTTTTCATATCCATCTGTCATTCCGAACAGCTTTAGCTGTGAGGAACCTGCTGTCCTCGGTGGCATCGATGGTGCCGGCGAAAAGCAGGTTCCTCACAGCTAACCTAACTTCCACGGTATTTTGCCAATTTCGGGATCGACTGAGGCGGAAGTCCTTCGTTTGTAACAAAAGTTGTGGATGAGCCAAAATAGTGACGAATAGATATCAATATTATTCTGCATTTATTGGCAAGTGTGAT
>WNGK01002044.1_pt1 | contig 27317 bp, 24 predicted proteins | sample 5400601 | NCBI WGS metagenome assembly WNGK01 (sample SAMN13153376, study PRJNA577476) | soil metagenome | isolation source: 60 cm soil or saprolite under Garry oak tree replicate 1 | place: USA:California | collected 2016-06-15
CGTTGCTGATCCGCACCGCCTCCAACACCTCGCCGTGCTGATCGGTGCGGCTGATCACCGACCGGCGCCGGTGCAGGTCGACCCCGACGAACTGCTCGCCGTCGTATGCTGCCTCACCGGGGCCTCCTTCACCGTTGGGGATGTGAGCACCCCGAGCATCGCTCGGGAACCCACCAGGAGCGAGGCCCCGCTCCTTCATCGCATCAGAACGGCTATGGGTTGCCTGGCGTTGATATGGTTTACCCCGCTTGACGGACTTGCTGACTTGTCCATACCGCTGGTGTCAACTCCGATGAGGAGCCGCGGTATGGACGACACCACGGCGGTCGGTCCTCGATGGTGCAGCGCCTCCGACCCGCCGGCCTTGAAGCGGGCATGCCAGACGCTCACCGCCTGAGGAGTGACGCCGAACCGACGGGCGTCTTGGCTTGGCGGACGCCGGCGGCGAACAGTTCGGCCGCGCGGGAGCCGGCGCGCCTGGAGCCGGTCGCGTTCTTGTTGGGCCGCGGGCGGCGGGCAATGGTCGGCATGGCGGGATCCTGCCAGGCCGTCGGCGCGGCTCCACTGCTCAACCCAACACCCACCAGCTTCGAGGTGCCTCGGGGTGTGGGTGACGCCCGTGGCACCGCAAGCCCGGAGCCGAAGTCAGCGGGTGGTGGCGGGGCCGTGGCCAAGGCGGCGGCGCAGGAAGACCGCGGCCGCGGCGGCAAGGACCAGGAAACCGGCGACAGAGGCGGCGACCCCCGGCCAGGCGCCCGACTGGGCAGTGGCGGGGGCGGATTGCGGACTGGTGAGTGCTGGCGCGGCCGGGGTCGCGGCGACAGCGGGGGCCAGCGGCTTGCGGTCGGGCAGGCCGAGCTCGATCAACTGCACGCGCAGGCCATCGAAGCCCTGGTACCAACCACCGATGCTGGTCGTGTCCAGGACCGCCTGACCGGCCGGCGTAAAGCTCACCGGCCCACCGGCCGCATACGGCCAGACGCGCTGGCGCAGCTTGCGGTCCTTGCCGCCCGCCGGGTCCGGGAACGTCCAGGTGATCGTGTAGCTGGGGCCGAGCCGGTCGGTCGGCGCCGCCTTCACGACGCCGCCGGAGACGGGGTCGAACACGGCAGCGTACAACCCCGTCCCTTGGGCGAGCATGCCGAGGTCGGTGCTGCTGCCCGGCTCCCCGCCGCCGCGCAGGGTGATGGGGCCGCCCGGCAGGCCGCCAGGCCCACCCCCGTCGATGGTGGCCGCCGTCGCGCCCTTGGCCTGAGCGGCGGTGGGGACCACAAGCAGCAGGACGGCCAGGGCCAGCACGACCAGTGCGCGAGGCTTCATCGTGGCTCCCTTCCGGTGACCGATCGCGAGTCGACCCTGGTACACCGTCAGGGGCCGGCCGGTTCCCCAGCCCGCCAGCGCGCAGCCGACCCGCCTGGAGCCGTACGCGTTCGCGTCCTGCCGCCCGGCGGCAAGCTACGGTTGCATAGCCGATATCCTGACCAGCTCAGCTCCACAGTCTCGACACACGACCCCATCAGACCAACAGTCAACCCTGTCGTCGTAAGGGTGCCGCTTCAAGATCGCGCGTTGGTTCACCTTGACTGGGAATCTATGGATGTGCACTCCCAGTCTTCTGCGACCCATCCGGCTCATGCGTATGTAATTGTGGCCAAACCGGTTACCTGGGAGGACCTCGCCGTGGCGTCCACCGATGAAGGGGTTGGAGTGCCGCCCGGGGAGCAGTGTTTGCAGGATTGCCGCGGCGCCGTGCTCCCTGGCTATGGCAGGTGCCTTGGCCACCTGGACCCGCCGGAGCTCGACAAGGAGTTGGCTCGCTTTGGCATCGATGGCGCCTTGGACGCGCGAGGAGTGCGCATCAACCCTCGAGCTGCTTGGGCGCATCCTCACCGCAGTCCCGCGAGATGCAGATGGGCACCCTAGCCCATGGGAACCACGTTTCGACGGCGCGACCTTCGGGGACGAGGCGACGCTCACAGGGCAGACCTTCAGTAAGAACGCTAGCTTCATCAAGGCAACCTTCGCAAACGGGGCCACCTTTGATGGTGTGACATTCGAGCACGGGGCCAAGTTCGCTGGGGCGACCTTCGGGGATAGGGCATCGTTCATCCACGCAACTCTCGGAAGCGCCGACTTCAGCGGAGCGACTTTCGGGGACGATGCCAAGTTCGCCTGGGCAAGCTTCGAGTTCGCTGGGTTCCGAGGGGCGATCTTCGGGGACCGCGCCAGCTTCGGCCAGGCGGTCATCGGAGAGCTGAAGGTCGAAGGCTCCACCTTCCGGGGACCGCTGAGTTCGAGGATGCAAGGTTCGGTAACGAGGCCAGATTTACCAAGGCGACTTTCGAAGAGGGAGCTCGTTTCGCTGGAGCGACCTTCGGTAGCGACGCCAACTTTGACGCGGCGACCCTCAAGCGGGGCGTCAGCTTCGGGCACTGGCCAGCCGGGAAAATGTCGGTGGCATCGGCCATCTTCGGCGACGGGGCCAAGTTCTCCGGGACAACCTTCAAGGGGGATGCCAACTTTGATGGCGTGACCTTCGGGGACGGGGCGCGACTTGGTGGTCCGCGACCCCGGCGGGCGCGAGGTCGCGCAGGTGCACCGCAAGCTGGCCGCGCTGCGGCCGACGTACAAGGTCACCGTCGGCGGCGAGGAGGCCGCCGAGGTGCGCAAGCACCTGTTCACCCCGTTCGGCGACCGCTACACCATCGACGTGCCCGGCCCCGACGACCTGGAGGTGCGCGGCGACCTGCTCGACCACGAGTTCACCATCCAGCGCGGCGAGCAGACGGTGGCGACCATCTCCAAGCGCTGGTTCAGCGTCCGCGACACCTATGCCGTGGACGTCGCGCCCGGCCAGGACGATCTGCTGATCCTGGCGGCGGTGCTGGCGCTGGACCTGGCCGAGGACCGCGAACGCGAGCAGCGGTGACCGCGCTGGGTGAGCGGGGCGCCGCCGCGCCGGACGTCACGGCGGCCTGGCTGCTCAGCGTCGCCGAGCGCGGCAACCCGGCCAGCGCCATCGACGTCGGCCGCGCAGACGGGCGCGCCTGGACGGTCGGCAACCTGGTGCAGGTCCACGTCGACGGGGCCGCCTACTTCGCGCGCCTGTTCGAGCTGCTGTCCGGCCTGGGCGCCGGTGACTGGGTGTACCTGACCGACTGGCGCATCGACGCCACGCGCCGGCTGGATGGCCCCGGCAGCGAGCTGGGTCCGCTGCTGGCTGGGCTGGCCCGCCGGGGCGTGGCTGTCCGCGGGCTGCTGTGGCGCTCCCACCCGGCCCTGGTGCGCTTCAACTAGGACGCCAACCGGGCCATGAGCACTCTGGTCAACCGGGCCGGCGGGCAGTTGGTCGCCGACCAGCGGGTGTGCCGCTTCGGCAGCCACCACCAGAAGCTGCTGGTGGTCCACATGCCGGACCAGCAGATCCGCTGCATCGCGTTCATCGGCGGGATCGACCTGTCGCGCGGCCGCCGCGACAGCCCTGACCACCACGGCGACGACGACCCGGTGCGGATCGACCCCCGGTACGGCCGCCGGCCACCCTGGCACGACCTGCAGCTGGAGGTGTGCGGCCCGGCCGTGCTGGACGTGGACCTGACCTTCCAGGAGCGCTGGGAGGACCGTACCCCGCGCGACCACCGCAACCCGCTGCGCTCCATGTGGCGGCGCCTCAGCCACGAGCCGCGCCGCCTGGGGCTGCTGCAGCGGCGGCTGCCGCCCCCGACGGTGGGGTCCCACGGTGCAGGTGCTGCGCACCTACCCGGCACGCCGCCGGGTGATCCCGTTCGCGCCCGACGGGGAGCGCAGACCCCCGCGAGCCGACCGACCCGGGGCGGGCTGGGCGACCGGGCCCGCGTGTTCGCCCGCCAGCTGCGGCTGCGGCTGTGGCGCGAGCACCTGGGGCCGCGGGCAGGGCGATGACGCCGATTTGTTGGACCCCGCCGGCGGCTTCCAGGCCTGGCAGCCGACCGCCGCCCACCTGCAGGCCTGGTACCAGGGCGGCCGGCAGGGTTCGCGGCCGCCAGGTCGTATTCTTGCCCGTCAGGCGCCTCTGGCCCCGCCCTGAAGGGCCGCTGGGTGCCAACGCTGTACCGGGGTGGCGATCGATCCCGACGGCCGGCCCCTGCACTTGCGGCGCAGCGGCGGGTTCTAGTTGCCCGGTCCGTCCCGCCCACGAGTGAACGAGGCGAGGCCATGCCGCGCAGATCGTCGCTCTGCCTGGCATACAGACGGCAGAGTGAACGCTTACAGTAACTTCGCCTTGGACGGTTCGCGGTGACCTGGGGAAACGGCGTTCCGCACAGCACTTCCCCGCCGTTTGCTGACACGGAAGAGGCCGCAAGTTCAACTCTTACCGCGACCACAGCACCCCTTCTGACCAGCGCGTTCGATTGCTGATTGCAACCGAACCCCAAGAGGCCTCTGGCGGGCGGCATGCAAGGAGGGCAGCGCGGCGATGGACGATCATCATGCGCTGGCTGGTCCACCGGCCGCGAACTGGGTGACGGCTCCTGCGATCTGCAGGGCGCGTTCGAGGATGACCAGGTGCCCGGCCCCGGCGAAGCGCTGCAGGCTGGCCTGCGGGATGCCGTCGGCCAGCGTCCGCGCATGCTCGGGCTTGACCGAGCGGTCCTCGGCGCCGCACAGCACCAGCGTCGGCAGGTCCACCTGGTCGAGCCGGTCACGAAAGTCGAACCGCCACACCGCCTTCGCCGCGTCGATGGTCGTCTGGCGCGGCGCCGACGCCATGATGCGGCGCGCGAACTCCACCAGGTCCGGGTCGGGGTGAGCGCCGAACAGCGTGCGGGTGAACAGCGTGCCCAGCCGTCGGCGGCGCAAGACCCGGTGCACCAGCCCGGAGAGCACGATCGGGGCCAGCAGCCGGTTCTGCAGGCTGTCGCCCAGCCCCTGCGGCGCGGTGGAGATCAGCACCTGCCCGCCAGGCGGGCACCGCGTCGGCCGGTCGGGTGATCGCCAGGGCCAGCGCGCCGATCCCGCCGGTCGAGTGGACCACCACCACGCCGCGGCGGACGTCGAAGTGCTCCAGCACGGCCGCCAGGTCCTGCGCGTAGGCCTGCACGCCAAAGCCGGAGCGTCCGAGGGTGGAGCGGCCGTGGCCGCGCAGGTCGTAGGCGATGAGCCAGTGGCTGGCGGCCAGCAGCGGCTGCCACGGCAGCGCCCAGGTCTCCAGCGACATCAGCCCCCGTGGGTCAGCACCAGCGGCCGACCAGTCCCTGCGGCGACCGCCTGCAGTTGCCCGCCGTCGCCGGTTGTGACCTGATGGCGGTCGCCGGACGGCAGGACGCTGCCGGCTGGCAGCAGCGACGACAGCTCGAACGAACCGGCAGGCACCGGCGTGACCTCCTGGCAGGGACGCGCTGAGTGTGCCCGGGGGTTGCCCACACTGTCTACTGCACCCAGGCCGGCGTGGAGCAAAGCTACCGCTTCGGATCGCCCGGCTTGGGTCGATCCTGCTGGTGAGCATCTTGACCGCACTGGCCACCCTGGACGGGCTCAGCCGATCTCGTCTGTGCCGAGCACCGCAATCTCGTGCAGCTCGGCGGCGACGCGCTGTGGACCAAGGCGATCAAGGTGCTGGTCCCGGGCTCCGAAACGTACGGCCTGACAGCGGCCGATGCCGCGGCGCTTTCGGGCCTTGACAAGCCAGAGACCAGCGCCCACCGCATCCCGCCCGGCACGGTCCGGCGGGCGCGCCGCCGCCGGCCGACCGGCGAGCCGCCGCCGCTGCCCCACCACCTGCAGACCAGCGGAGTGGGCTGGCTGATCGTCGCGGTCGCGCTGGTTGTGCTGACGGTCGTGGTCTTCGCCCGCGGCCTGCGCGGGTTGGCCGTCGAGGTGACCGTCGCCGATGATGCGGTGGTCAGGTGGCTGGCTGGGCTGCGCGCCCCGGGGTTGGTGGGGGTCTGGCGGGCGCTGGCGGCCCTCAGCTCCTGGTGGGTCCTCAACGGGGTGCTGGCGGGCTGGGGCGTGGCGCTGCTGGTGCTGCGGCGCTTTCGGCATCTCATCATCGTGCTGATCCTCGTGCAGCTGGTGTCCATGGTCGTCGAGGACTGGGTGGGCCCGATCGTCCAGCGTCCACGGCCGTTCGGGGTGGTCATCCGAGCCGGCTGGGGCGGCTGGGCGCTGCCTTCGATCCAGGTCGCCTACTTCGCGTTTGGCCTGGTCGTGATCCTGTACGCCCTTGTGCCGGAGGGCCGCTGGCGCAACCTGGGCAAAACGGTCGCCGCCGTGCTGGTGGCGCTGACCGCGCTCGGCCGCATCGCCCTTGGGGCAGATCCCCCGACCGGCGTGCTGGTCGGGGTGGCGATCGGCGTGGCGATCCCGCTGGTTGCCTTCCGGCTGTTTGCTCCCAGCGCGGTGTTCCCGGTCGCCTACCGGCGCGGCCGCAGCGCCCACCTGGACGTCGGCGGGGCGCGGGGGGTGGCGATCCGGCGGGGGCTGGAGGACCAGCTCGGCTTGGTCGTGGAGGAGCTCAAGCCGTTCGGCCTGAGCGGTTCGGCGGGGTCCACCCCGCTGCGCGTCACCGTCAAGGGCGAGCAGCCCAGCTACCTGTTCGGCAAGCTGTACGCCCGGAGCCACCTGCGCGCCGACCGCTGGTACAAGCTCGGCCGGGAGCTGCTGTATGGCCGGCTGGAGGACGAGAAGCCCTTCAACACTGTGCGGCGGCTGGTGCAGCAGGAGGACTACGCGCTGTGGCTGTGCCGGGCTGCCGGGCTCCCCAGTCCGGTGCCGTACGGGTTCGTGGAGCTCACCCCTGAGCGGGAGTACCTGCTGGTCACCGAGTTCTTCGACGGCGCGGTCGAGCTGGGCGAGGCCCAGGTCGATGATGGCGTGATCGACGACGGCCTTGGGATCATCCGCCGGCTGTGGGACGCTGGGCTGGCCCACCGCGATATCAAGCCGGCCAACCTGCTGGTCCGCGACGGCCACCTGCTGCTGATCGACGTGGCCTTCGTGGAGGCCCGGCCCAGTCCCTGGCGGCAGGCGGTCGACCTGGCCAACATGATGCTGTGCCTGGGCCTGCGCAGCGACGCCGAGCGGGTCTACCGGCGGGCGCAGCGGCAGTTCAGCGTTGAGGAGATCAGCGAGGGGTTCGCGGCCGCCCGCGGGCTGGCGCTGCCCTCGCAGCTGCGCCGGATGCTGCGCGCCCAGGGTCGCGACCTGCACGCCGAGTTCGTCGGGCTGCTGCCGACCCCGCCCCAGCCGATCCGGGTGCAGCGCTGGAGCGCCCGCCGGATCGGGCTGCTGGCGCTCGTGGCGGTGCTGCTGGCGTTCCTCGGGAACACCATCGCTGGGGGCGTTACCAGCAAAGAGGCCACCAAGACGCCGTTGTACATCGGCAACCTCGCCTGCACCGATTTGGAGCCGCTGTGGCTGCAGGCCCAGTCGGTGCCGTCGGCGTCGCTGGTGCCGTGCCTACGGCCCATACCGGCCGGCTGGAAGCTGATGAACGTGACGGTGAACGACGGCCGGTCCGTGCTCACCTTCGACAGCGACCGGGCCGGCACTGGCGCGATGGTCGTGCGGTTGACCGCGGGCTGCGCTGCCGGGAGGGGAACCGAGGTCGCGCCCGACCACCTGGGAGTGCGGCGCTACATGCTGATCGAGCAGCAGGCACCGCGTTTCGTGGCCACCCGATATGACGTGTTTGTCGGCGGCTGTGTCACTACGCGGTTCAGCATCCCGGCAGAGACCCGGGCCCAGCTCACCGCTGAGGCGGCGACGCTGCTCGACTTCACGACCCGCCAGGCGCTCCAGCGGACATTGGAACAGCGTTCGGACGGCCGGCTCCATCTGGATCCCGTGGAATCACGATGAACCGGCCAGGCCTGGAGCGGCCATTGGGCCGGTCAGACGAGGGGTGAGGTGATGGTCGACCAGGAGCCAGCCGCCGCCAAGCCACGCTCGCGCACCCGCCTGGCCGTCCAGGTCGGCGTATCGCTGGTGCTGGTCGTGGCGCTGTTCTACTACCTGCTCAAGGGTATCGACCTACGCCAGGTGTGGGCCGAGATCCGGGCGATGACCTGGCTGGAGCTCACCACCCTGGGCCTGCTCGCCATCTGGAACCTGTGCACCTATGGGTTTGTGTGGATGGCGGTGACCCCCACCCCCAGGCTGTCGTTTGCCCATGCGATGGTGATGACCCAGTCGGCCACCGCGGTGACCAACACCGTGCCCGCCGTCGGTCCGGCGATCGGCGTTGGCATGACCTACACGATGCTGGGGTCGTGGGGCTACTCACGGTCCAAGACCACCACGGCGGTGCTGGTCTCCGGGGTGTGGAACAGCTTCATCAAGCTGGGGCTGCCAGTGCTGGCCCTGGCGCTGGTGCTCTTGCAGGGCGGTGCCGGCGGGGGCCGGATCACCGCCGCGGTGGCAGGGATCGCCGCGCTGGTGGTCGCGATCGTGGTGTTCGTGCTGCTGCTGCGCAGCGAGGAGATGGCCCGCCGGTTCGGAGTGCTGGCCGGACGGGTCGCCTCGCGGCTGCTCGGGCTGGTGGGGCGGCCGCCGGTGGCTGGCTGGGAGCTGGCCACCACCAAGTTCCGCGCCCGCACCCTGGACCTGCTGGAGCGCGGCTGGGTGCCAATCACGGTGGCGCAGCTGGTCAGCCACCTGTCGCTGTACCTGGTGCTGCTGGTCGCCCTGCGCGACGTCGGCATCAGCGACGCCGAGGTCTCCTGGGCACAGGTGCTGGCCACGTTCGCGGTCGCCCGCCTGATCACCATCGTCCCCGTCACCCCGGGCAGCCTCGGGACGGTCGAGTTGATCCTGATCGCTGGGCTGGTCGCCGCCGGTGGCGACCGGGAGCAGGTGACCGCCGCGGTGCTGGTGTACCGGGCGCTCACCTGGGGGCTGCAGATCCCCGTCGGCGTCGCCTGCTACCTGTGGTGGCGCCGCACCCAGCTCCGGACCACCCCATCACAGCAGGTAGCCGGCACCTAACCATCTGCCGAGCAGGAGGGGTGGCGATCATGGACCGACCGGTCACGCAGGCAAGCGCCAGCCGGCTTCGGCCCCGAGCCTATGTTCGCCACCCGGGTGATGTGCTGCGGGTGGTGCTGGGCACGCTGGTCCTGCTGGCCACCATGACCGCGATCCGCCAGGACCGCATCGGGGTCCGCGAGACCGACGTGTTCCGGCTGATCAACGACCTTGCCCTGCCCGGCTGGACTAGGTGGCCGGTGTGGGGGGTGATGCAGCTGGGGGTGATCGGTGCGGTGCCGCTGGTGGCGCTGCTGGCGCTGGTGACGCGGCGGCTGCGGCTGGCGGCATATGCCGCGCTGGCCGGCGGGACGATCTACCTGGTCGCCAAGCTGGTCAAGGAGTTCGTGCAGCGGGGCCGCCCGCAGACCCTGCTGGAGGACGTGCACATCCTGTTTGTGCCGGACCGAGGGCTGGGCTATGTGTCGGGGCACTCGGCGGTGGCGGTGGCGCTGGCCACCGTGGCCAGCCCGTTCCTTGGCCGGCGGGCCCGCCGGGTCGCCTGGGTGCTTGCCGCCCTGGTCTGCGTGGCCCGCATCTATGTGGGCTCGCACCTGCCGTTTGACGTGGTGGGCGGCGCGGCGCTGGGCTGGGCCGCCGGCTCGCTGGTCCTGCTGATGTTCGGCGCTCCCAGCGGCCAGCCCTCGCTGGAGCGGGTCCGCCGGGCCCTGCACGTCTACGGCTGCGACCCGGCCGACCTGGAGCCGCTGCCGGGACAGGACCGCCGCTCGGCCCGCTACCTGGTGTCCAGCCACTCCCGGCCCGACCTGTTCGTCAAGGTCGTCTCACGGGAGCGCCGCGACAGCGATCTGCTGTACCGCGGCTGGTGTTGGCTGCGGCATCGTGGTCGGCCACCAGGCCGGCTGGGCGACGCGGTCGCGCAGGTGGAGCATGAGGCGTCGATGGGGCTGCTGGCTGCCGCGGGCGGCGTCCAGGCTCCACCGGTCCTGCTGGTTGGGTCCTTCGGCAACGGCGCCGGCCTGCTCGTCCAGCAGCGGGTGGCCGGCCGCGACCTGACCGAGCTTGGCGACGGGCGGCTGGACGACGCCATGCTGGCCGACGTGTGGCGCCAGGTCGCCCGGCTGCGGGCAGCCCGGATCGCCCACGGCGACCTGGGGCTGGCCAGCGTCCTGCTGGACGAGCAGGGCAAGGCCTGGCTGGTCGACTTCGACCACGCCGAGGCAGCAGCCAGCGACCCGTTGCTGGACCGTGACCTTGGCACGCTGCTGGCGGCGCTTGGCCGGGTGGCCGACCCGGCACGGGTGCGCGTCACCGCCGAGCAGACCCTCGGCGAGGAGCTACCTCAGCGGAGCCGACGGTCAGTTGATCCACGCAACGCGGGCCCACCCACATGACCCAGGCACTCGAGCCGGCCTCTGCCGCGGACCCGCAACTCGAGCACAGCACGCCGCGGTCCAGCGGCTGCGACGCTGGCCGGTGTGCGCGGCGGCCGGATAGGCCGATCACCGCGGCGGCGCGGCCGCACTCGAACCGGCGGGTGGGACCCGCGAGCCGCTGGCGGCGGTTGACCTGGCTGTGGGTAGGCTGGCGGGACGCAAGCGGCGGGAGCGGGAAGGCCATGAACGGCGACGCTGGGGGGACGGCTCGGAGGGGCTGGGCGCTGGCAGCCCTGGCGGCGCTGCTGCTGGTGGCGGCCGGGCTGGTGTTGGTCGTGGTCGGCAGCGGTGGCGGACTGTTGGCGCTGGCGGCCGGGGCCGTCCTGGGCCTGGGGGTGGTGGCGGCGTCGGCGTGGTGGGCGTTCACCACCCGCAGGGTGTGGAAGCGCCGGCTGAACCTGGTGGTTGCCGCGCTGGTGGTCGCCAACGTGCTGCTTGGCCTGCTGGTGGTCAGCCTGCAGGGGGCGGTCGGGGTGCTGGTGATCGCCGTCGGTGTGGTCGGCTATGCGGCGGCGGCGCGACGGGCGCTTGGTCGTGTGGACGGGCCGGCATCGGCGGGGCGCGCGGGATCCGGGCGGGTGTCGCCGCCGGGCAGGCCCTGGCTGCTGATCAATCCCGGGTCTGGGGGCGGCAAGGCGCGGCGGCTGGGCCTGGCCGACGCGGCTCGCGCCCGCGGCGTCCAGGTCCACGAGCTGGCGCCCGGTGACGACCCGCAGACGCTGGCCCGCCGGGCGGTCGCGGCCGGCGCGGCCGCGGTCGGCGTGGCCGGCGGTGACGGCTCGCTGGGCCCGGTGGCCGCGGTTGCGGTGCAGTCGGACGTGCCGTTTGTGTGCGTGCCCGCCGGCACCCGCAACCACTTCGCCGCCGACCTCGGGCTGGATCGCGCCGACCCGCTGGCCGCCCTGGACGCCTTCGCCGGCCCCGAGCGCCGCGTCGACGTCGGCGTCGTCGGCGAGCGGGTGTTTTTGAACAACGTCTCGCTGGGCGCATACGCCGAGCTGGTCGCCGAGCCCGGCTACCGGTCGGGGAAGCTGACCACCGCACACGCCGTCCTGCCCGGCGCGCTGCGGGGCGAGCGCCCTCTGGTGCAGGTCGCCTTCCAGGACCCGCAAGGCAGGCGCTACCAGGACGTGCTGGTGCTGCTGGTCGCCAACAACGACTACGAACTGCACCGCGCAGCCGTGCTCGGTGCCCGTGAGCGCCTGGACGGTGGGGTGCTGCAGGTGTCGGCGCTGCGGGCCAGGACAGGAGCGGCGCTGGCGGGGCTGGCCGCGCGGATCGCCATCGGCCAGACTCCAGCCCAGGCCGGATGGGCGCAGTGGACCACCACCGCGCTGCGGGTGGACGCTGCGGTCGCCAAGCTGCCGGCCGGTGTGGACGGCGAGGCCGTCACGCTGGCGCCGCCGCTCGAGTTTCGGGTGCTCCCGCTGGCGCTGCGCGTGCTGCTGCCCCCGGCGCTGCATCCGCGGGCCGCGCGCCCGCGGCTCCAGAGCTGGGCGACCGTGCGGCATCTCTGGGCGGTCGCCAGCGGCCGCGGGACCGGCCGGTGAGCGGCCGCGGGGTGGGGCTGCAGCCGGGGTCCGCAGGCGGCGTGGCGCGGCGCCAGTCCAACTGGCTGGCAGCCCTGGCCTGGACCGCTCGCCGCGCCGACCTGGCCCTGTTCCAGCGCATCGCCGGCGCCCACAACCCGGTGCTGGACCGGTCCATGCCGGCGCTGTCACGGGCGGCCGACTGGTCGCGGCTGTGGCTGGGCCTTGCCCTGTTGCTGACCCTGTCTGGTCGACCGGCATGGCGACGCGCGGCCGCGCGTGGGATCGTCTCGGTTGCCCTGGCCAGCGGCACCGCGAACGGGCTGGCGAAGCTGTCGGTGCGGCGCCGCAGGCCGCCGCTCGGCGACGTCCCGCTGGGCCGCCGGGTCTACCGCGCCCCCGTCACCACGTCGTTTCCCTCCGGGCACGCGGCCTCGGCGGTCGCGTTCACCGTCGCGGTCGCGCGCCAGGCACCCGAGCTGGCCGTTCCGGTCGGGGTCGTCGGCGCCGCCGTCGCCTGGTCCCGCGTGTGGACCGGCGCCCACTACCCCGCCGACGTCGTTGCGGGCGCGGCCCTTGGCGCTGCCGCCGGCCTGGCGCTCAGCCGTGTTCGCAGCGCGCGTCGAGCTGGCTGATCGCGGCCCGGAGCAGATCCGGCCGAGCCCGTTGATCGCGACCTTGGCCATCTGCGTTTCCTCAGCGGTCAGGCCGAGGTTGGCTGGCTGCCAACCAGGTCCCGCTCGGCTTGGAATTCGGTGGCGAACGAGGTGTCGCTGGTGAGGCGTAGGACTTTGAATTGGCCGTCGGCGCGCTGGCCTGTCTCAACCATGCGACGGCGGTACCTGTCGTACTCGCCAGATCGGATGACCCGGATGACGGGCGGGGCGTAGCGCAGCGACTTCCGCTTGGTCTGGTACTCCTCGTTCTGGTCTCCCAACGCTGCATCCAGGCGGTCCACCAGCGCCGAACTGTCATGCTCGGCGATTTCATCGTCGAATTCGATCAGGAACAGCAGCCGAGGGGTGGTGCCGTCGACCAGCTCGGCGACGGCCGCGATGAAGTGGTACCTGCCACGGAGCTCCGCCAGCGCCTGGTCGACCGCGGCGATGACCTGCACCTCGTAGAGCTTCTCGCCGGTGAAGGAGACGACCCCTTTGCCCTTTTGGATGAACCGTATGAGCGGGGTCTGGCGGTAGTGCCCGGCGACCTCGACGATGTCGTTCATGTCGTAGCGGTACAGCCCCGAGGCGTTGGTGACGTAGACGAAGTAGCGTTGCCCGACCTCCAGCCGCTCGATTGGCAGCAGCTCACGGCCCTCGGGCGCGCGGTCCTCGCCGGCGGGGTGGAACTCGAGCACGTTGGTGCCGACCGCGATCACCCCGGCGTCGCCTTGGTCGCTGAGCGGTACCGTTCCACGCAGCTCGGTGGCGTAGTAGCCGAGGTCCCGCACCGGTGGTCCTTGTGGGAACAAGGTGTCGAACTTCGCCAGATAGGCGCCGACCGTCCCGCCCTTCCAGCAGCCGACCGCGGCCAGCTTCGGCCACGCCAGGCCCGGCCGCAGCTGGCCGTCGCCAGCCTCGGCCGCCCGCTCCAGCCGCCGCGCCCGCTGGGGGTCGGGGCGCAGATGCAGCGAGTCCCGCAGGCCCTGTGGGACGGCGACCTCCGGGGACAGCGAACCGTCGCCAACGTCACGGATGATCGGCTCGGTGTGGCGGGCCAGTCGGTCGGCCAGTAGGACGATCGTGCTGGGGTTGACCGTGGCGATGAGGCTGATGTCCTGTCCGGCCGCCAGCCGCAACAGCGTGTAGTACTTGGCCTCGTAGTCCTCGATGGCGAACACCGCATAGGGCGCGGTGTACATCGAGCGGACGGGACTGGGCATGGTGCGGTAGGCGTGCCCGGACTCCGCACCGCAGGGAACACCGTTGGGGGCGTGCGACTCGACCTCGGGGCTGACGACGCTGAGGATCCTGCCGCCGACGATCCCGGGGTGGTCGCGGTACAGGCCGCACAGCCACAGCCAGGTCAGCCGCGACTTGGCGCGTTTGCCGTCGCCGGTCATCGGGATGTACTTGCGGGCCCCGGTCGTTCCGCTGGTGGTGGTGAACAGCACCGGCGGGTCTCTGGTCAGCTGGTTGGGCTGCCCGTGCATCGCCGCGGTGATGTAGGGCTCCAGGTCCTCGTAGCTTGAGATGGGCACCCGCTGCTGGAACTGGCGGAAGGTCGTGATGCCAGCAAAGCCGTGCCGCCGCCCGAACTCGGTGTCGGCGTTCTTCCCAAGGATCTCCCGCAGCAGGCGATCCTGCGCCTGGGCGGGGGCGCGGCTCACAGTGGTGAACCGCCTCACGGCGCGGGGCGCCTTGGTCCACAGCAGCAGCCGTCCTACGCGTGACATCGGTCACTCCTTTCACGTCCTATGCGACACGCGCCTGGTCGACCGCCCACCGCTCGAGCATCACCTGATCGACCCGGACCCCCAGCCCGGCTCCCGGCGGGCGTCGCGGAGGGCGACCGCCGTAGCGGAACTGGAGCAACGGCGAGACCGGGTCCTCCCGCAGGAGGTGCCGTCCAAAGCAGCCCTCGGCGTAGCGCACCCCCGGCGTCCGCGGCGCCAGCGCCGACAGCAGCGTCAGGTGCGCCGCCGACAGCAACGACGACTCGCCGACCTGGCAGCCAACCTGGAGCATGAGGCCCGCGTCCAGCGCCTGTCGGCACCGCGCATGCGCGCCGACCAGCCCCCCGCACTTGGAGATCCGAACGTTCGCCCCCGTGCAGGCCCGATGGGCGATGAACCGCTGCAACGAGTCACGGTCGGTCAGGCCCTCGTCCACCACGATCCCAGCCGACGACTCGGCCACCAATCGCGCCAGGCCGGCGAGGTCGTCGGCAGCGATGGGCTGCTCGAAGGACTGGATTCCCAACGTGCGCAGCTGCCTGATGGCGTCCAATGCCTGCTCGGTGTCCCACGCCATGTTGGCGTCTGCGCGGAGGTCGACCCGGCGGCCAAGCAGCCGCCGCGCCGTCCTGGCCGCCAGCAGGGCCCCATCATGCTCGAGCTTGAGCTTGACGTGCGGGAACCCGAAGGCGCGCATCTTGACCAGCGACACCGCATAGGGCCACCCTCGGCCAGCGGACACCACCCCGCTGTAGCGATACCGACGTAACGCCCCGGCCGCCGACGTCTCGCCGCCCGCCGCTCCGAGCCACACCGGTTGGGCGAATGCCTTGCCGAAGGCGTCGAGCAGCGCCAGGTCCACGCTGCACCACGCCGACGACTGGGCCACCTCAGGGCGCACCCACCCCGACGGGGCCTTGCCGTCGCACTTCTCCAGGAGCGAGATGACCTCGGGGAGCGACTGGAACCTCTGCCCAACCAGCGCCGGCAGGATCACGTCACGAAGCAGCGCGAACGCCTGCTCGCGACGCTCCCCGGACACATAGACGCGCGGAAGCGACTCCCCCCACCCCTCGGCGCCGCTATCCAGGCGAACCCGGAGGAACAGGCTCTCGGAGGTGGTCCGCGCGGCGGCGGCGTGCCGGAAGGCGGCCTTGAAAGGAAGGTCGATCGCGAACAGCTGGAGCTCTGTGACCGTCGGCATCACCGACCCCCTACGGTTGTGGGGCAACCCGAGCCGACAGCCACGCGAGCATGTCGGCCAGGTACCGGCTGCGGTCCGGCTCGAAGTCCAGGGTGTGGCCGGCGCCTGGATAGGCCCGGTAGGTCTTGTCCTGGATGCCGAGCCGTTCGAACCAGCGGCGCGTCTTCGGCACGTCGATCATGGCGTCGTCCTGGCCCTGCAGGACCAGGAGCGGGAGGCTCAGGCGCGCAGAGGCGCGCCGGCGCCGGCGGTCCAGCCGTGCCGTCTCCCAGAAGAACTGCGCCGTGGCCTCGAGCAGACGGAGCGGATCGGCCCGGATGAAGTCGAGGTAGGGCGGGTTGGCCGTGTACAGCTGCGGCGTCAGTGGAATCGGCAGGCCAGCCATTGGTGCGACAAGGTGCCCGACCACAACCCTCATCTGTCGGGCCGGTGAGAGATTGACCCCAGGCGTCAGGCCGGGGCCCAGCAGCATCAGGCCGTAGAGCGGTGCGGGTCGCAGCGCGGCGTAGACAATCGCGAGCTTGGCCGCCCAACTCGAGGCGGCCAGGAACACCGGCGTTCCCTTGTGTTCGTCGGCCACCAGCCGCACCACCTCGTCGACGTCATCAAGCGCGCGCTCGTAGCGAGCCAGGTGGCCGCGCGGGCCGCCGCTTTGGCCCGACCCGCGACGGTCGGGAGCATAGACAGCCACGCCCCGCTCCAACAGGTCGCCGGCCGTCTCACCGAACCAGCCTCCGTGGCTGGCGATACCGTGCAGGAAGACGACCACGGCCCTAGGTGGCGCCGGTCCGCTGGACCAGCGCAGGTAGTGCAGTTCCACACCGTCGCTGGCCTGGATGAACCGGCTTTCGGCGCCCGCGCCGCCGAGCACGCCCGCCAACGCGTCAGGACGGACCATGGGGTCGTCGCCGGGCGCCCGGCCCTCGGTCCGACGCGAGGCACGCCCCAGCCCCGAGCGAACCGGAACGGCACGCGCGCTCGACATCGGCGGCTGGGCCACTCATGACGGTCAGTGTCGACCGAGACCCCTTCCAGGTCAACGGCACGACCAACGGTGCGAGGACGCGCTCACCCGCCCGCGTCCCGAATCACGGCACGCTGGCTCCCGAAGTCCAGCGCCCCATTCTGGGTCGCGATCGACGCGGTGATCACGTCGGCCGCCTTGAGATAGGCGGGATTTCCTTGCTGGCGGGAGAAGATCACCCTCCACGTCGGCCGCCGTGCCGTCCTGGCGGAGCTCGCCGTTCACCCACAGCCCGCAGCCGCAGTCCGAAAGCCGGGGGAAGTCCTCCGGGTCGAGCAGGACCAGGCGGGGGACCGTCGGGGTGAAGGTCGGATACGACTTGCTCTCGTAGAACTGACCCTGCTTCAGCTGGAGGTCGCGGGCGCTGATGTCGTTGCTCATGACCAGTCCGGCGATGTAGTGGGACAGGTCGGCATCGGTCACGATGGTTCCGATGGCAGGCCCCCGGCCCATGACCAAGCCCAGCTCGACCTCGTGGTCGAGGAGCCGCACGTGTCTGGGCCTGACCACGTCGTCGGTGGGTCCGCTGATGGACGCCGAGCTCTTGCGGAAACACCATTGGCAGATCCTTTCCGAAGCCGGTTTGGTGGGCGTGGCTGCGGTAGTTCACCGCCTGCGCCACCACCCAGAAGGGCGTGCTGACCGGCGAGCACAACGGCAGCGCCCGTTGACCGGCACGCCCGCCTCCATGGCCGAGGACGCCGCACGCACGGTCTCGAGGCCGTTAGTGAGGAGCTCGGCGGTGGTGGGTAGTTGGACGTTCGCGCAGAACGCCTGGCTTCCGTGCTGGACGTACCACCCTTCGGCGGTGCGAATGACGTTGATACTCACGAGCGCTTCGTCGTCGACGATCGGAGGGCGATCAAATACGGGCCTTGGGTGTCGGCTTCACGAGGGCGGGTCAAGTCTGAGCCGACCACCAGCTCACGTGGGTTGAGCACACCCGCTGGAAGGCGCCGCGGTCAACGGGTTCGTCGGCCGCTACGCCGACCAGGAGTCCACCACGCGGCGTGTGCTGGCGGCCGGGGACCACGACGCCGTGCTACTCGCTCTCGGCTCGCTTGGCCCCGCGGCGTTGTGCGCGGTCGCTGTTCGAGATCGACGCGGTGCTGCTGAAGCCCAGAACGCACATGACCTCAAGGAGCCTGGCCCGGTTCACCCGCGCCCACTTTCGGCGTGCTTGACGACCGGCACCCATCAGGCTAGGTTGGCGAAACGCAGTTCTGTATTGCAGAACGATCCCCAGGGCGGAGTCCCGAGATGCTGCCGAGTTCCGCGGAGATCGTCTTGGCCGTGTCCGCGCACCAGGAGCCGACGCGCAGCGCCTCCTCCTTGGAGAAACGGGTGGTCGGCGCCGAGACCGAGATCGCCGCGACCGGGCGGTCGCGACGGTCCAGCAGTACCGCCCCCACGCAGCGGACGCCGGCCTCGTTCTCGACGTCGTCCGCGGCGAAACCTCGACGCCAAACGGTCCGGAGCTCGTGGAGCAGCTCGTCGCGGTCGGTGATCGTCCGACCGGTGCGGCGCTCCAGCTCGAGGCTCCTGACCATGGCGAGCTGCTCGGTCTCGGGCAGGGCCGCGAGGTATGCCTTGCCGAGCGCGGTGCAGTGGAGCAGGACCTGCTGGCCCACCTGGGACGCCAGGCGAACCGGCTGGGGGCTCTCGAATTTGTCGAGGTACACCATCTTCGAGCCGTCAGGGATCGCCAGGTGGACCGTCTCATGCGTGCGGTCGCGCAGAGCCCGCAGATGAGGGACGGCCACGGCACGAAGGTCGGTTTCCTGCTCCACCGCCGCGGCGATGTGAAGGAACCTCGGCCCGAGCGAGTATCGCTCCGTGTCGGCGTCCTGCCGCACGAACCCGCGCTGCCGCAGCGTGTTGAGGACCCGGAAGGCGCTGCTCTTGGGCATCCCTAGCTCACGTGCCAGGTCGGTGACGGCGACCCCGCCGGGATGCTGGGACATGGCCTCGATGACGTCGATCGCGCGCTCCAGCGATTTCACCAGCAGCCCGCGGTCGGTCCCTGTAGACATCGGCGTCGTCGCATCCTCCTGCGCTCGGGGATCGGCTCACGGTAGGTCGCGGAACAAAGTTCCGCAATCACTCTAGGGAGGTTGTCTTGGTTCGGCAGGTTCAGCTCGCTTACCAGACCAGTCTAGAGGTGGGCGCCGAGGCAGAGCGGCAGGCAGTGGCCCTGGTCCCAACGGGAGCGGTCGAGCAGCACGGCCCGCACCTCCCTGTGGGCACCGACTTCCTGATCGCTCGGGCGATCGCGGACGAGGTCGCGCGATCATCGGACGCGGTGCTCGTGACGGAGCCGCTGGCCTACGGCTGCTCCTGGCACCACCAGACCTTCCCGGGAACGGTGTCACTCAGCCCAAGGACGTACTGCGCGGTCGTGGAAGACGTCTGCACCTCGCTCGCCGCCGGGGGCCTGCGGCCGCTGCTGCTCAACGGCCACGGCGGCAACCGCGCCCCGCTGCAGGTGGCGCTCGCGAACCTGGCCGCGGCCGGCGTCCGCGCGACCGCGGTCACGTACTTCGAGCTGCTGCGCGAACGGGCGCGTGACCTGCTTCCCGGCTTCGAGACCGCGACCGGCCACGCCTGCGCGCTGGAGACGTCAATCGTCCTCTACCTGGCGCCGGAGGCGGTGCGGGCCGACGCCATCCCGGCCGGTGGGACGCCGCCGACCTGGCCCGACCCGCACATGTTCGCGGCGCCGGAAGCGGCGGTGGTGCGCTCGTTCGCCGAGATCAACCCCACCGGCGTCATCGGGCGTCCGGAACTCGCCTCCCAGGAGATCGGCAAGGAGCTGTTCGAGCATGCGGTGCTGCGATGCCGGGAGATCGTCGAGAGGACGAGGAGCGGTGGGCGGTGAGCGAGCGGCTCGACCTCGTCACCCTCGGTGAGGCGCTCGTGCAGCTCAACGCGACGTCCACCGGGCCGCTTCGCCACGTTCACCGGTTCGAGAAGCACGCCGCCGGGAGCGAGCTGAACACCGCGATCGCGGCGGCCCGCCTGGGGCTCCGCGCTGGGTGGATCGGCAAGCTCGGCCGCGACGAGTTCGGCGAGTTCATTCTGGCCTGCGCCCGCGCCGAGGGCGTCGACGTCTCGGCTGTGGTCAGCGGCGATGCCGGCCCCACTGGGCTGTTCTTCATCCAGCGGGATTTTCCCTGGCCGGGTTCGTCCTCCTCGATCTACTACCGCCGTGGCTCGGCGGGCTCGGCGCTGGAGGCGGGTGAGCTGGAGGCCGACTACCTCTCGTCGGCCCGGGCCCTCCACTTCACAGGCATCTCGCTGGCGGTGTCGCCACGGCTCCGGGCGGCCTGCTGGGAGGCGCTGAAGACGGTTCGAGAACGCGGCGGCCTGGTCTCGTTCGACGTCAACTTCCGCCGCAAGCTGTGGGATGCGGATGAGGCACGTACTGAGATCGAGGCCGTGCTCCCGAGCGTCGATGTGGTGTTCTGCGCGCTCGCCGATGCGACCACGCTGTTCGGCGCCGCCACCGCGGACGAGGCGGTGCAGGCGCTCCGCGCCAGGGGGCCGACCCGCGTGGTCGTGACCGACGGGTCCGACGGGGCGCTGCTGGCCGTCGGGCACCGCGTGGTCAGGGGGACCGCCGTGCCGGTGCCGGTGGTGGACCCGACCGGAGCCGGCGACGCCCTCGCCGCAACCGTCCTCGTGGGCTTGCTGCGTGGCTGGGACCCCGAGGAGACGATCCGGCGGGCCTGCATCGTCGGCTCGATGGTCTGCGCGGTGTTGGGCGACTACGAAGGCGTCCCCACCAGCGAGCAGCTCGCCGCGATCGAGGACGTCACCTGGGTGGAGCGCTGAGGCGTGGCGCCATCTTGACACTGCCGGTTTGCCGGAATAGCGTCGTGAAAACCCGAAACACGGTTCTGCATTATGAAACCCGAGTGGAGGGAGGCTGCTATGGCGGCATCGCGTCCTGGCTCTGGATTGGCGAGCGACCCCGGGGGCCCCAGCATGCGAACGGGTGGGAGGCGACGCGCCACTCGCCGCCTGCCCGTGCTCGCGCTGGTGGCGCTGGTCTTGGTCCTCGTGGCCTCATGCAGCCCCCCGCGTGAGCTGAGCGGCGGGGGCGGCAAGAACACGCTCCAGTTCAGCGTGTGGTCCTACTCGCTCGAGACGATCAACGACAACATCGCGAAGTTCGAGGCTGCCAACGCCGGCACCGACGTGCAGCTCTCCGACTACCCGTGGAACGACTACCACGACGTCATGGCGACGAAGTTCACCGGCGGCAGCCCCCCGGACGTGGAGTACTCCTCTGACCACTGGCTGCAAGAGTGGGTGTCCGCCGGTTGGATCGCGCCGATCGAGGAGCAGTGCGCCGGGGTCGGGCAGTACAAGAGCGAGTGGGCTCCCTACGCGACCCAGGGCATGACCTACAACGGCAAGCTGTACGGCCTCCCCTACTACGCCGACCTGGTCATCCTCATCTACAACGACAAGATGCTGCGCCAGGCCGGCTTCAACCAGCCGCCCCAGACCTGGGAGGAGCTGACCCGCCAGGCCCAGGCCATCAAGCAGAAGGGGATTGCCAAGTATCCCGTCAACATCCCGCTCAAGAAGGACGATCCCTGGTCGATCGAGATCTTCTACTCGCTGGTGTACTCGCTCGGAGGCCACATGTTCGACGGCGAGACCCCGGTCTTCGCGCGCCCCGGGAGCGAGGCCGGGCGGGCGCTGCAGTGGCTGGTCGACGCGCGAGACAGGTACCAGGTGATGGACCCCGCGTCGGTCGAGGTCTCCGAGCCCGACGTGGTCAAGACCATGGGCGCCGGCAAGCATGCCTTCACGGTCCTGGCCAAATACAACCTGGCCGAGCTGAACCAGGGCAACCACTCGCAAAAGGGCAACTTCAAGATGGCGCTCATGCCCGGCAGCTCGCACGGCACCGTCGGCTTCGTGCGCTTCTACGCGCTGTCCTCCGCCGCGGCCAAGGCCGGCAAGGACAAGACCGCCCAGAGCTGCAAGCTCCTCAACTACTTCGGTGGCAAGACCGACGGCACGTACAAGGTGGTCAAGCGCTGGGCCGTCGAGAAGGGTCTGGGGTTTGCCAACCTCCCGCTCTATGACGACCCCCAGGTGCAGCAGGCGATCAACTCCTGGGGTGACGCCAAGCTGGAACGCCAGCAGGCGCAGCTGGCGCGCAGTAAGGAGGGCCTCACCCGCTTCTGGGGCACCTGGGACATCTCCGCCCGTGAGCAGATCAGCGCCGCGGTCAGCGGCCAGGTGGGCGTCCAGCAGGCGCTGACGAGCATGGAGAAGCGGTGGGCGGAGCTGCGCTAGCCCGGACGCGGCGAGGCGCGCCGGCTGGAGGCGGTTCGGTTCGCACCGCCTCCAGCCGGTACCGCTGGGGCAGCGTGGCGCCGGTGATCGTCCTGGTCGCCCTGTTTACGCTGTTCCCACTCGCCTACGCCGCCTGGACGAGCGTTCGCGGCGTGCTGCTGACCCAGCCGGGGTCGACCCCCTTCGTCGGCTTGGACAACTACGCCGACGTCGTCCGCGGGTCAGCGTTCCGCGGCGCCGCGGAGAACTCGCTGCTGTTCACCGCGGTCAGCGTGCCTCTGGTCACCGTCCTCGGACTGGCCGTCGCGCTGCTGCTCAACCAGCACCTGCCCGGAGTGGGGGCGCTGCGGGTACTGGTCCTCCTGCCGTGGTCGATCCCGCTGGTGTCGGCGGGGATCATGTGGCGGCTGCTCCTGCACGGCAACTTCGGCGCGCTTAACAGCGCGCTCCTGCAACTCGGGATCATCGACCACGACGTCCCCTGGCTGTCGAGCCCCAGGCTGGCGATGTTCTCGGTGATCGCTGCGCACCTGTGGCGCGAGTTCCCCCTGCCTGCCGTGCTGTTCCTCGCCGGGCTGCAGACGATCCCGGCATCGGTCCTCGACGCGGCGCGGGTCGACGGCGCCGGGACGTGGCAGCGGTTCCGCTTCGTGATCCTGCCGCTGCTCAAGGCGCCCCTGCTGATCGTGCTGGTCTACGAGACGATGATCTCGATCGCGGTGTTCGACCTGGTGTACGTGCTGACCGGCGGCGGACCGGGGACGGCGACCACGCTGATCTCCTGGCTCGCGTACGTGATCACGTTCCGGTTCCTCAACCTCGGCCAGGGGGCCGCGCTGTCGTTCCTCATCTCGCTGGCCATCCTGGCGCTCATCAGCCTGTACATCCGGATCGTGCGCGTCGAGGGGGAGAGGCCGTGAAGAGCCGCCGCGCGCTCCGCAGGGCCTTGCTCGCCGTCGCCGGGTTCGCGCTTGCCGCCTTCATCCTGGCGCCCTTCCTCTGGGCGCTGAGCGCCAGCCTGCAGACCGAGAGCGCCCTGTTCAAGCGCCCGCCCGACTGGATCCCGCGGCCGTTCACCGTGGCGAACTACAACTACGTCCTGACCGGAAAGGTGCCCGCCGCCTACGAGCAGCGCGGCCTGCTGCGCTCGCCGATCACGCAGGAGGCGCGGCTGCTGCCCTGGGGCCTGCAGAACTCCTTGCTGGTCGCGCTCGGCGTGGTGACGCTCAACCTGGTGCTCGGCACGCTCGCCTCGTACACCTTCGCGCGAGAGCGATTCCGTGGCGGTCGGCTGGCCCTGCTGTTCGTGCTCGGCAGCCGGCTGCTGGTGCCGGTCGCCGTGGCGATCCCCATCTACATGATCCTCCAGCGGCTCGGGCTGCTGGACACGAAGCTCGCGCTGGTGCTGGTGCACGGGGCCTTCACGCTGCCGTTCACCATCTGGGTGCTGACGCTGTTCTTCCAGGCGATCCCCCGGGAGGTGGAGGAGGCGGCGATGATCGACGGCTGCAGCCGCTTCAGCGCGCTGCGGCGGGTGGTGCTGCCGCTGGCAGCTCCCGGCCTGGCGGCCGTGGGTAGCTTCAGCTTCCTGTTCAGCTACAACGAGTTCCTGTTCGCGCTGTTGACCACCTCCACCGTCCGTTCGAAGACCATCCCGGTGATGATCTCGGCCATCTCCGTCAACCCCGACGCCAGCTACACGCTGATCTCGGTCGGGATCGTCATGGCCATCCTCGCCCCGATCGCAGTTGCGCTGCTCTTCCGGCGCTATATCGTCTCTGGCCTGATCTCTTCGCTTGGCGAGAGGGCCTAGCCCGTGGGCACCACCAGCCCGTTGCTGCTCGGCTCCTACGTGGCCGGCGCCTGGAGGACCAGCGAGGACACCTATCCTGTGGCCAGTCCCGCCACGGGCGAGGAGGTGGCGCGGGTCGGCCGCGCCAGCATAGAGAACGTCGACCAGGCCGTCCGGGCCGCCCGCGAGGCGTTCGAGGTGACCCGCTGGTCACCGACGGCCGAGCGCGCCGCTCTGTGCCACCGTTGTGCGGAGCTGATCGAGCAGCGCCAGGAGGCCCTCGCCGTCGAGCTCGCCGAGGAGAACGGCAAGCCCCTGGCCGAGGCGCGCGCAGAGGTCGCCACGGGCGCGAAGGGCTTCCGGCTCGCGGCCGAGGAGGCCAAGCGCCTGGACGGCTATGTGCCGCAGACCGAGGACCCCAACAAGCGCGTGCTCGTCATCAAGCAGGCCCTGGGCGTGTGGGCGATCCTGACGCCGTGGAACTACCCGTTCAACATCCCCATCGAGTACCTGGGGCCGGCCCTGGCCACAGGCAGCCCGTTCGTGTGGAAGCCGGCGCCCACCGCCGCCCGCATCGCCGTCCGGCTGACCGAGCTGATGCTTCAGGCTGGCGCGCCCGGCGGTGCCGTCAACCTGCTGCTGACCGACTCGATCGAGCCCGCGCGGTACCTGGTCGCCCATCCCGGTATCGACGCTGTCGGCCTGACCGGCGGGTCGGCGACCGGCGCGGCCGTGGCGCAGGCCGCATGGGACAAGCATCTGCTGCTGGAGCTGGGCGGCAACGGCCCGGTAATCGTGCTCGACGACGCCGAGTTGGACCGCGCCCTGCCCGCCGTCGCCCACGCCGCCTGGACCAACTCGGGGCAGGTGTGCAGCGCCGCCGGAAGATTGCTGGTCGCCGGCCGCGTCGCCGACGACCTGGCCGGGCGGCTGGCGCAGCAAGCCGGTAGCCTGCTGCTCGGTGACCCGCTCGACCGGGGGGTGCAGATGGGTCCGGTCCACGTCGAGGCGGTCGCCGGCAAGATGGACCGGCACATCCAGGACGCCACCCGGCGCGGCGCGATCGTGCTCGCCGGCGGCGAGCGCGCGCCCGGCCACCCGACCAGGCTCTTCTACCAGCCGACCGTGCTGGACCACGTGCCGCCGGACGCCCTGGTCAACACCGAGGAGACCTTCGGGCCGATCGCTCCTATCGTTCGCCTCGAGGACGACGACGAGCTGCTTGCCGTGGCGAACGGCTCAGGGTACGGGCTGGTCGCCGCGGTGTTCACCAGCTCGCTCACGCGCGCCTTCCGCTTTGCCGAGCGTCTGGAGTCCGGCTCGGTGGTGGTCAACGACACCAGCAACTACTGGGAGCTGCACCTGCCCTTCGGCGGCCGCGCGAGGAGCTCCTCGGGCAGGGGACGACTGGGGGGTCGTCACACCTTCGACGAGTTCACCCAGCTCAAGACGATCAGCCTCGATGTCTCGTAGCCGCGGACGACGGGCCCGGCCCGGCATTGGGTTCAGAAACTTGGATGTGATACTGCGGGCTGGTAGTGCTCGGGGACAGCCGATCGTCCGCATGAACGACGACTGCGCCGAGCACGATCTCGTTTGCTTGCCTGCTCTTTCAAATCCGTATATCCGTCAGCGCAAGCATGGGACAGCCATCTCCAATCCTCGTTCCGCTGGTGAACCTGTCGAGGCTCGGGGGTTAGGCGATGGGCTCAGACTTTGGATGGGTGTGAGGCATGGAACTCTGGGAACTTGATGCAACGGGCCTGGCTGAGGTCTATCGGCGGCGCAAAGCGTCCCCCCGCGAAGCGTTCGATTCATTGCGGGGTCGGATTGAGGAAGTCGATCCTATGGTCGGCGCCTTTACCACGTTGACTCTCGAGCGCGCCGCCGATGAGGCTGACGCTCGCTCGAGCGAGTTGGCGAAGGGGAGCGCCATTGGCGCCTTGCACGGGATTCCGGTAGCGATAAAAGAACTATTCGATGTCGAGGGCGCTGAGACCACGTATGGTTCTCTGATCTTCAGTGGCCACGTTCCTTACCGCGATGCCGAGGCTGTGCGTCGGCTTCGACACGCCGGCGCAATTGTACTTGGGTTAACGAGATGTCATGAGTTCGCGTGGGGAATCACCACGCAGCATCAGAGGCGGGGCAGCACCTACAATCCGTGGGATCTCGGTCGCGTGCCCGGTGGCTCGAGCGGTGGGTCCGCCGCGGCCGTGGCCACCGGGATGGTACCCCTTGCCCTGGGTAGCGACAGCGGCGGGTCGATCAGGATTCCTGCCTCGTACTGTGGTGTCGCGGGCATCAAGCCAACCTATGGCCGGATCAGCAAGCGGGGAGCATGCCGATTGATCCCCTCCTACGATCACGTTGGACCAATCGCTCGGAGCGTACGGGATCTCGCTACTGCCATGTCGGCGCTGGCCGGGTACGACGCAGAGGACCCATCGACGCTAACTGAGCTCTTCGATGAGCCAATGATTGAGCGCGGCATTGAAGGCTTGAGGATCGGCATCGCTCCAGACTTACACCTCACTCCGCTCGCTCCCGATCACGAAAAGATCTTCTCGCACGTGGTGGACACGGCAACCTCGATCGCCGGAACAGCACGTGAAGTTCACATTCCACACGCTGATGTGATTCGTCCGGCATTCACTATCATTCAGCTCTCGGAGTCCCATCACGTGCACGCGTCGGAGCTGGGCATCTACCCGTCGAGAGCGAGCGAGTACGGACCGGACGTCATTGAGCGCCTGGAGATGGCGAGGCGGGTGACCCTATCGGAATACCTCTCAGCAGTCGAGCAAGTGAGGTGGATTCGCCGCAGGTTCCAGATTGCGCTGCAGGAGGTGGACGTGATTCTGACGCCGGTCTATGCGGGTGGCCCATCGCGGGTCGTCGATCCTGGTTTCTCGATTCACCGCGGTGAGCGGATCCCGTTTCGAGAGGTGGTGATGAACTACACGGTTCCGCAGAACCTGACAGGCCTGCCAGCCGCGTCCATCCGGGCCGGTTTCGACGATGATGGCATTCCCGTTGGCGTCCAGGCGACAGCCTCCTGGGGCAATGAGGAGGTGGCTCTTCGCGTGGCCGCCGCGCTGCAGGTTGCCCTAGGGGAGGATGCGGGAACGTGGCCACGCCTCCTACCCAAAGAGGCGTAGACGGTTGCGTTCGAGCGGAAGAGCGGGTCCGGGGGCGGCCGAGTCCTGCGTCCTGCGTCCGCCCAAAAGAATTGAGAGGGGCTTGCGCAGCCACGGACGGTCAATGATTCGGTCAATGATCTGCCTTCTCCAAGACCGTCCTACCCTGCCGTGAATCCTTGCTGACCTGCGCTACCTTAACCCGTGAGCGCCAGAATTATGGCTGTCGCTCGGCTACGGATCTGGCGGTTGGGGGTTCGAGTCCCTCGCGGCGCGCCAGGTCTTCGCAGGTCAAACGGTATGTGTCACGCTGTACGGACCCTGCTGCGATCATCCCTGGTCCGGTTTGGTCGGGTCTGGTTGGACTTCCCCCCTGAGGGACTCTGCTGGCGAATTCACACCGGTGACAGCGCCGGTTGGAGTCTGGTCAGCTGGGAGGCCCAGCTGCCGCCAAGGGGACTGCCTGTGAGCCAGGCGTCGACGCGGATCAGGTTGAGGGCCAGCGCGGTCAGCACGT
>WNGK01001251.1_pt1 | contig 27307 bp, 22 predicted proteins | sample 5400601 | NCBI WGS metagenome assembly WNGK01 (sample SAMN13153376, study PRJNA577476) | soil metagenome | isolation source: 60 cm soil or saprolite under Garry oak tree replicate 1 | place: USA:California | collected 2016-06-15
TCGACGGCGCCCAGGTGGCGGTCAACGAGTACTTCCTCGATCGCCCCGGGACCGTGCTCGGCACGCTCGGCGCCGTCAACGGCGCCTACCGCGCCGACGACCGGACGGTCAGCCCGGCAGGGGACACGATCGGGGCCTTCGCACGTGGCCTCGGCCAAATCGCCGCGGACGCCCGCAGCCAGGGCCTGACCTGGACCCCGCACACAGAAGCGGCACCGGCCCGGCAAGAACAGGCCAGCCCCCAGCACCCGGACGCCTACCTGCAGGCCCGCAACGACGGCACATTCACCGAAGTCGCCGACGGCGTGGCCATCCCGTATCAGGTGCCGCGCATCAAGGCTGTGGAACTGCGCGCGCTACTAAGGCTCCGCGATACCGCCGTCCGCCTCCTGGAGACCGAAGCCACCGCGCCGGAAGACAGCCCGCAGGCAGAGCAGCTGCGCCGCCAGCTGGGCAGCCGGTACGACAGCTACGCACGGACCTACGGGCCGCTGAACCGGTTCTCGCTACGCCGGACCGGGCGCACTGACCCGGCCACCGGCCAGGACAAGATGGCGCGAGTCCGGCCGCCGCAAGGCGGTTTCCGCGGCGATCCGTACGCCCCGCTGGTCCTGGCGCTGGAGGACTTCGACCCGGCCGGGCAACGTGCCGCGAAGGCTGCCATCTTCACCCGCCGGGTAATAGCCCCCCGCGCCCCGCGGCTCGGCGCCGACACCGCAGCTGACGCGCTGGCGATCTGCCTCGACGCCTGCGGCGCGGCCCGGCTGGGCGAGATCGCCCGGCTGCTGGGCGTCACCGGGGAACAAGCCCGCGAAGCCCTCGGCACGCTCGTGTTCGACGACCCGCAGTCCGGCCGGCTGATCCCGGCAGCCGAATACCTATCCGGGAACGTCCGCGACAAGCTCCGCACAGCCGAGCAGGCGGCCCAGGACGACTCCCGGTTCGAGGTAAACGCCGCCGGGCTGCGCGAGGCGATCCCGCCCGAGCTAGGGCCCGGCGACATCGACGCCCGCCTCGGCGCGGTGTGGATTGACGCCCGCTACGTCGAGCAGTTCCTCCGCGAGACTCTCGATGACCCGCGGCTGCGAGCTGAGCATCCCGGCGGCCAGATCTGGACAGTCCGCGGGAACACCCGGACCGTACTGGCCGCATCCACCTGGGGCACGGAACGCTACCCGGCACCGCAGCTCGCCCAGGCCATCCTGGAACAGCGCAAGATCGAGGTACGCGACCTCGTGCCGACCCCGAACGGGGAACGCAGCGTCCTCAACGCGGACGCGACCCTCGCGGCCCAGGAGAAAGCCGCCGAACTCGCCGAGCGCTTCGCCGAATGGGCCTGGGAAGACCCCGCCCGCGCCGCGGTGCTGGCCCGCGCCTACAACGAGAAGTTCAACAACCTCGTCCTGCGCAGCTACGACAGCGCCCAGCTCACCCTGCCCGGGCTGTCACTGGCCTTCAGGCCCCGGCCCCACCAGGTCGCCGCAGTAGCCCGGATGATCCACGAGCCTGCCGTGCTGCTCGCCCACGAGGTAGGCGCGGGCAAGACAGCCGAGATGATCATCGGAGTCACCGAGCTGCGCCGCCTCGGGCTGATCCGCAATCCCGCGATCGTGGTGCCGAATCACATGCTGGAGCAGTTCGGGCGTGAATGGCTCCAGCTCTACCCCCAAGCCCGGGTACTCGTCGCGCACCGCGAGGACTTGCAGGGGCAACGCCGCCGCCGGTTCGTCGCCCGGTGCGCAACCGGCAGCTGGGACGGCATCGTGATGTCACGATCCGCCTTCGAGCGGATCCCGCTCAGCCCAGCCGAGCAATCCGGCTACCTCGACCGCCAGCTCGATCAGATGCGCCAGTGGATCGAGACCGCGAAGAAAGGCGAAGGGCTGTCGGTGAAGCGCCTGGAGGCCGCGCTGCTGCGAGCCGAGGAGCGCCTGAAGGCCAAGCTCGACTCCGCCAAGGACCCGGGGATCACGTTCGAGGCGACCGGCATCGACTACCTCTGTGTGGATGAGGCACATGGGTACAAAAACCTACAAACCCCATCAAACATCCCCGACGCAGCGATCGACGGCTCGATGCGCGCATCCGACCTGGACATGAAGATTAGCTACCTGCGCCGCCGGAACGGCGCCCGGGTGGTCACCTTCGCCACTGCCACGCCGATCGCCAACTCGGTGACCGAGGCGTACGTGATGCAGCAGTACCTGCGGCCGGACCTGCTGGAGGCCGCCGGGATCTCGGTGTTCGACAGCTGGGCGGCAACGTTCGGGCAGGTCGTTACCCAGGTTGAGCTGGCACCCGAAGGCGGTGACAGCTTCCGGGTGAAAAGCCGGTTTGCGCGGTTCCGGAACGTGCCGGAAATGCTCCGCATGTGGCACGTCTTCGCCGACGTCAAGACGACCGCCGACCTGGACCTGCCCGTGCCTGCCATCGCCGGGCGTCCCGGCGACGGCCGCCGGGTGCCCGAGACCGTCACCGTCGAGCCGCGCGACGAGCTGATCTCCTATGTCGCCAGCCTGGGAAGGCGGGCCGACGCCATCCGCAACCGCGCCGTCGCAGCCGAGGAAGACAACATGCTCAAGGTCTCCGGCGACGGCCGCCGCGCCGCGCTCGACCTGCGCCTAGTCGGCCTCACGCAGCAGACCCCGGGCAAGATCGCCGCGGCCGCCAGCCGGATCACCGCGATCTGGCAGGCCCACCGCGACGACCAGTACCAGGCACCGGACGGCTCGCCGTACCCGGTCCGCGGGTCGCTTCAGCTCGTCTTCTGCGACCTGGGCACCCCTGGCCCCAGGTGGAACGCCTACGACGAACTCCGCGACCAGCTCACCGCACGCGGACTTCCCCGCGAAACCATCCGGTTCGTCCACGAGGCGAAAACAGACACCGACCTGGCCCGCCTGTTCGCAGCCTGCCGCTCCGGGCGCGTCGCCGTGCTCATCGGCTCCACCGAGAAGATGGGCGTCGGCACCAACGTGCAAGACCGCGCCATCACCCTGCACCACCTCGACGCCCCATGGCGGCCCGCCGACGTCGACCAGCGCGACGGCCGCATCATCCGCCAGGGCAACCTGAACAACGAAGTCCAGATCATCCGGTACCTAGCGGCGCGCAGCTTCGACGGCTACTCCTGGCAGACCCTGGAACGCAAAGCCCGATTCATCCACGACATCATGTCCCCGGCCATGGGCAGCCGGGAGATCGACGACATCGGCGACACCGTGCTGTCCTACAGCGAAGCCAAAGCCCTCGCCACGAACAACCCGCTCCTGATGGACAAAGCCCAAGCCGACGCCGACCTTGCCCGCCTCGTGCGCGCCGAACGCGCCCACCACCGCAACCAGGACGCGCTGCGCCACGCGGTCAGCAGGCACGAGCAGCACATCGCCGCCCAGACACGCCTCGCCGCCGACATCGACCACGCCATCATCCGCCGCCAGAACACCCGCAGCGAAGCCTTCACCATGACCGTCGACGGCCAGAGGTACGGCAAGCGCGCCGACTCGGGTCAGCAGCTGCTGCACCGGCTCACGGAGGAGGCGGCGAACCAGTTGGGATACCGCCAGCGAACCCTGCGAGTTGGGGAACTTGGCGGTTTCCCACTGACCGCGACTATCACCAACGTGCTCGGCGAGGTCCGCGTGACCCTGGCCTTCGAGGGCGCCCCAGGCACCGACATGACCGCTACGCCGAGAGACCTCGCCGAGCTCGACCCAGTCGGCCTTGTTACCCGGCTGGAAAACCGGCTGACCCGACTCGAAGCCACCAAGGCCCAAGCCCTCGCTGAAGCCGAACATGCCTGCAGCGAGATCGATCACGCCACCGCCAGCATCGGCAAGCCATTCCCCCAGACCGCCGAACTCTTCGCCGCCCGCCATCGCTCCCGGCAGATCGACGAGCAACTGGAAGCAGCCGCCACACCGCCGCAGGCACAAGACGCCGAAACAAAGACCGACGGCGAAGCCGTGTCCGCGCATCCGATAGCACCGGTCACGGCACAGCCAACCGACCGATGGGTCGCCGGCGCGCCGACGCGTGGTGATCACAGGCGAGCGGTCCAGCGCGGCATCGACGGAACGGTCCTCGGCCAGCGTCGGGCAGAGGCTCCGGCCGGATCGGCGAGAAATGAATCGCGCGCCCAGCGCCTACCTCATGTGCCCTGGCAGTCAGTCAGCGAGGATCTGCCAGGACCTGTCCATAGCCGCGATCTGCGGCCTGATCCCTCAGCCGAGTACGACCCGGGCCGCGACCGGCCCGGCCCCGCGGTACCCCAGTACCCGGATAGCGCGCATCGGCGGTTTCCCGCTGTCAGGAACGATCGCCAGGCCGACGACCGCGAAGCAGGCCAGTGATCTGGCCTGGAGCGCTTTTCAGCTGAGAGCCGCTGAACTCAGCGGTTCGCAGTTCCAGCGCGATTCCATGATCAACCGCATAAACCCCATGCTTCGCAGTCAGGTCATTACTCCTTGAACGTCTAGTTTAAATAAGATATCCTAGTATCTCGAACTCTAGTCCGGTGGCATGGAGCGCAGGCCAACGCCGACGACAGCCAGCCAATCGGGACACCGGAGAGGCGAGCATGCAGGCTTTTACAGTGGAGCAGGTAGCGGAGATCCTGCACATCGGCCGTGACAAGGTGTACTTCCTGCTGAGGACGGGGCAGCTCCGCAGCATCAAGATCGGGAAGTTGCGGCGGATCACCGACCGGCACCTGGCCGAATTCATCGCCTCCCGAGAAGACGTTGCCTGACCGGCGGTCTCGCGTACGTGATCAAGAAGGCGATCGCCGAATATCTCGACCGCAAGAACGAAAGGATCACAAAGGTGTCTGAGCCAGAAGCCAGGAGACGCCGTGGCCGCGGTGACGACGGCATCTCCTGGGACAAGATCAACAAGTGCTTCGTCGGCACGGTCTCGCTCGGCTACGACGGCACAGGCAAACGTTTGCGCCGCACCGTCCGCGGCAAGACGAAAGCTGCGGTCAGGGACAAGCTCAGGGAGCTACACGAAGAGATCAGCAAGGGAATCCGCACCCCGGCGGCCTACACCGTGGAGCAATGTGTCCGGGACTGGATCGACGCGCTCACCCTCGACCCAGGCACTGTGGCCAGCTACCGGGGCCAGGCAGAGAAATGGATCTACCCGAAGATCGGCGCCACCAAGCTTAAGAACCTCAAGGCGCCCGACGCCGATCGCTTCTTCACCGAACTCGGTCAAGTGCTCAGCAAGCGGTCACTGATGATGATCAAGAGCACCCTCCGCCGTTCCATACGGCGAGCGCAGAAAAACGATCTCATAGGCCGCAACGTAGCCGAGCTAGCTGACCTCCCAGAAGGCCAGCCGGGACGCCCGTCTCGTGCTCTGACCGAGGACCAGGCGGCCAAGGTCCTCGAGACGGCCAGCGGCACCGCAAGCGGTTACGTCGAGGTCATCACGATCAGCAAGAAGGCCGGCCAGGGCGCCGCCCACGCGGCGAGCGAGACCGGCGACTTGGCCTGCGGCACCAAGCCCCGCCAGAATGCAGTCATCACGCAGATCGGCACCGACCTGTCAGCGATCACGTGCCGCTCCTGCCGCTCTCAGATCGGCCTCGACGACGTTGGGACCGCGCATCTGCGCCTGGAGGCGCTGCTCGTCTTGTCGCTCACCCTCGGCCTGCGACCCGGCGAGCTGCGTGCCCTCACCTGGGACCACCTCGACCTGGTGGCCGGCATCATCCACATCTGGAAGTCCACCCGCAGAGACGGCGACGTTAAGACACCGGCATCGAAACGATCCTTGCAACTCCCCCAGCGCGCTGTCGAAGCACTCAAGGCCCACAAGAAGCGCCAGGCAGCCGAGCGCCTCGCCGCCGGCGCAACCTGGCAGGAGCACAACCTCGTCTTCTGCCACGAAGACGGGCGCCCTTACAGCCGCGACGCGCTCAGCTGGCGTTTCAGCAAGGTCACCCGGCGGGCGGGCATCGGCCACTGGCACCCGCACGAAGGCCGTCACACCGCCGTCTCGATCATGAGCGCCAACGGCGTGCCCATCCAGGACATCACCGACACCGTCGGCCACAAGAGCACCCACGTCACCGAGACCGTCTACCGCAAAGTCATCGTCCCGAAGATCCGCGGCGGCGCCATCGTCATGGACACAGTCTTCGGCAGCGATCAGGAAGCCGAAGGCTAGCCGCTTGAGTAGCAACGAGCTGCAAAACATGGCCAGCATGGAGGACTGCTCCACTTACGCGCGCGGTGCGCGGGCCTGTCCGCCAACGGTGGGAGTCTCAGCGACCCGCCAGTGCGCCCCGCTCGTCCGCTATCGACTCGCTTTTGCTGGACGTGTTCGGCGATGTTGCGTACCACAGCTGCTCCCATAGGCTGCGGTCGCGGCAATACCGCCGGACTCCTGTTCTCCAAGGCAGGGAATCGCTGTCAGCTCGAGCGGTCGAGTTGGTCGAGTAGCTGGCTTGCGGCTGCCTCCATGGCTTGCTGGTCTCGTCCGCGCCGCGAGCGGTAGAACCACTGTGCGACCCGGGGTCCGCGCCGGCGCAGCCGGTAGGTGTGGTCTTGAATCGCGCGGCAGTCTGCCGGGGCAACTGAGCCGGGCTCGCGGCAGCCCTGCTCCCATAGGGCGTCGGCCTGTTGTTCGATGGTTCTCTTGTCCGCGGACTGACGCAGGTGACTGCGCGCCAGGTCGATGGTGTCCAGGAATGCTGGCTGGGATGGAAGGAACAGCTTGATGAGGTAGCCACCGAGGCTGAGGTGCGCGACGAGGCCCATGATGATCCCGGCCAGGAACCAGGCCGAACCGATTGTGGCGATGGTGAGCCCGTAGGCGGAGTGGGCCCGGCGGCCCCAGACCACGCTGGAACGCTGGCACAGCAAGACGTCCAGGGGCCATGGTGCGTTACCGGTGGAGGCGTACCAGTTCCGCAGGCCGCTGTCGTCGCGGATGTGGCGTGCACCGTCAGCGATGTCTTCTGCCGCGGCCTTCGGCCCGGCGAGGCTCGTGTTCCAGTCCAGTTCGAAGAGTTCGACGTCGAACTGCTCCTGGATAGTTACGGCTGCCTGGGTCTGGCGCTGCTCGGCAATGGTTAGGACGGTGCGGCCGGCTAGCACCCAGGCTCCGGCTGCCGCGGCGACACCAACGGCGGCGTCAGGGAACCAGAATGTGACAACGGGCGCGGCAGCGGCCAGCAGAAGCATCCCGAGGATCTTCAGGAAGTGCCATCTCCTGGCCTGCCGGTAATGCCAGCTGTAAGCGCGCAGCAGCCTCAGCATCGCGGGCTCGTTCTGCCGGACGACGATCGGTCCTCTCGATCTGGACGCCCGCACCCCGTCGGCCCGCATCGCCGCGCTGGCACCCGTACCGGTCTGCGGCGGGTCGCCGACGTTCACGGCCGGGGCATGCGCCAGGCGAACAGGCGCCGCCACTGCTCCACGGCTGCGCGCTCTTGGCCCTCGTCCTCAAGGCGCACGGCATCTTCCGCGATGTCGAGCGCGCCGTTCAGCGCGATCGCTGCGTGCTCCTGCTGGGCGGTGGTCATGGTATTGACGTCTGGCCCGATCCCGGCCGGGTCTGGCCAGGAGTCGTGGATGGCTTCGGCGGCGGTGGCAAGGAACCAGCGGATCTCGTCCTGGTAGCGGCCGAAGGGCTCCTTGACCAGCGCCTGGGCCATTATCTCGAGCAGGAACGAGGGGGACACCGGTTCGCCCAGCTCGCGGTTGATGGCCTTGACCATCTTGACAAAGGGGACGAACTTCTCATCGCATGCCCTGTTCTTGGCGGTGCTGAGCTCATGGTGCCGCTTGGGATTGGTAGCGATCCACCGGCCGGTGACGGTATCGGGAATCTCATAGCCGCACCCGACGCCGGCTCGCTTGAAGGCGGGCACCACATCGAAGGACATGATCTCCTCGTCAGATCCGAAGCTGACCGTGCAGGCCATCCGGTCGACGACCACGTTGTCGTAGTGGCGGCGGAGCAAGACCGCGAGATCGTCGAGGACGGCGCGGGGAGTCTCCTTCCGCAGTCCGGCCTGGGCGCCATCACGGTCGACAACGACGAAGATGTCCACGTCTTTGAGTTTCTTTGTTTTTGTGTCCCGCCGGTAGCTGCCGGTAATGAAGTGGTCTTCGAGGTCCCACACCTCGCACACGTCATCCCGGATGCGGTGGTGGCGCTTAACGGCAAGGCCCGATTCGGTCTTGGTGATCTCCAGCGTGGTCTTCAGATTGGCGAATGCGTCGTCAACGTAGCCCATCGGGTAACGGTCCTTTCCTAGCGGAGGTAGCGCAGGCTGACCGTGGCGTCCGGCGCCGAGGCAAGGGTGCCGAACCGCAGCGACTGCAGGCCGCTGATGCTTGCCCGGCTGCGTGCCTCCCAGCCCGGCTGAGAGCTCGGTGTCTTGCGGAAGGTGCACAGAAGCCGGAAGGCAGTGCCCGCTGGCACGCGATCCAGCTTTGCCCGGTAGCGGGCCAGCGCGGCCCGGTCGGCGGTGAACTTGGCATCCGCGGTCCCGCCGGTGCGGTAGGCGACCGGGAATTCGATGACCGGGGCGACCGTCCCGCTCGGCTGATGGCACTCCAGGACCACCTGCTCAAGCGAGGATTCCCCGATCCAGGCGGCGATAGCCGCCTCATCCTGTTTCCAGTCGCGGTACAGGGCCGTGACGTCGATGCGCAGGTCGGCCAGGATGTCGGCGATGGCGCCCAGTACAACGTCGGTCAGGAACACTGCCGTCTGGGTACGCGTATGGGTGGTGGTAGAAGTCGATGTCGAGCTCACCGGCCAGCCTCCCGGCGGGCTAGCGCCGCCAGGTCAACCAGGCCGGGTGTGCCTGTCATCACGGCAGACTTGGCCGTGGCGCCGTCGGGCGGCTGACCGGCGCTCAGATGGGCCGAGCTGACGACCATACTGCGGACCACGCTGGCCAGCGGATCGGGAGCCGGGAGATAGATCATCCAGCCAGTGGCGCTTGTCCCGCCAGGGACAGGCGCCAGGTTCTCCTCCTCGGTCAATGCCCCGGTTCCCGACACGGTCGTGATGGACAGGTCAACCGGGGCGGCGGCCACTACCAGCGGGTGCCGGTCGAGGTGGCCGCCGGCGATCAGCATTCTCCCTGCCGGAGCCGCGAATTCCATCACCGCGCTGACATCGGCCGCTGCGATGGCCGGGGAGCGCTCCAGCGTCCCCACGACGAGCGTGGTGATCGCCGACCAGGTCTCGCTCGCTGCTCGCCGAGGCGCGGCGCAGATCTGCCTATGACGCTGCATGACGGGCCTCCTTGACCGGCTCCATGGCGACTGCGCGGGCGGCGGATTCCAGATCGGACACCGTCAGCGACCCCGGATCCAGCACGGTCTCCCGCCGCCGCGTCATTGCATCGGTCACGAGCTTGCGGACCCGCCGACCATCGGTGCCCGTCAGCAAGGAGGCGATCTCGGCCAGGCGGGGATCGGCGGCAAGCGATCCGAGTACCGGATATGCGGCCGCGAAATCACCGAGAGTGCGAGCCAGGATCGCGGCGATCGCCTGCGGGCCAGGCAGCGGAACCTCGATCGCTGCGTCTGCCCGGGAAATGAATGCCTCGTCCAGAGCCTCGGTGAAGTTGGACGTGGCCACGGTGACCAGGTGCGGGTGGTCAGCGGCATTGCGGTCCAGCGCCGCAAGCACGGCGTCGGTCGCCCTGTGCACATCCGCAGGATTCGCGGACAACGACGCCGCGCTGCGGGAGACGGTCATCGACTCGACCTCATCGAGCACGACGACCGTCGGGAACTTGTCGTCGGCGAGCAGCGGGATGTGGTCGCACAGAAGCTCGAAGACCTTCTGCTGGCTCTGGCCGTGCTCCGCGCTCATCAAGCCGTGCGGGTTTATCTCCACCAGCCTGGCCTTGCGGCCTTCGACAAGGCCGGCCAGCTCGTGAGCCACCCCGCGTGCCAGAGTGGTCTTGCCCGTGCCCGGCGGCCCGTGCAACAACACCAGGCCATGCAGGGCGGTGACCTCGAATGGCAGCCGTGGCCGCAGCTGCAGTCCGAGCAGCGTCACGTGCAGCAACCGCTCCTTGACCGCCGGGCCGGTGATGATGGAGTCCCAGGCTGACGCGAATCGCGGCTGCGGCAAGATCTCGTTGATCACGACGCACTCGTCAACGCGCATCCTGGCCTCCTCTGCTAATGACCTGAGCGATCACGCAAAGGAGATTAGCACGCTGGTCCGCCACGCGAGGTGAATGTTAGCCTGACGGCGTGTCTCCGACTTCCAGCGCTGCGCGCGAGCGGGACGACCGGGACTGTCAGCCCGATGCCGGGAGGCCGCGCCGGTCACCGCAGGCCGCATGCGAGGCCGAGCCTGCCCTCGGGGACATCCTCCGGCGGGCCCGCCAGCACCAGCACCTCACCCTGCGGCAGGTCGAGCAGCGCATCGGGCTGCCCAACGCCCACCTCTCCCAGATCGAGCGAGGCTCAATCCGGCGGCCGGACCCAGCGATCCTGATGGACCTCGCTGAGCTCTACGCCTTGAACTACAAGCTCGTCGCCGAGTGGGCAGGCTACCTCGACTCCAGCGCCACCCGGACCTCCGGCCAGCTGACCGGCCTCGCGCTCCGCCTGTTCGTCGAGCTAGACCCGATCTCCCAGCGTGACGCCCTCAGCTACCTCGAACGGCTCCGCAACCAGTCAACGCACAGGGGCGAAGTCAGAAGCTGACACTCAGCTAGATGGATGATTCCAAGGGGGGCCAGTGACGGTCAGTGGTCGTAGGCGGTCAGTGACCGCATGACTGGCTGGCTGGTCTTGTCGTTGTGCCAGATCGCGGCTGTCAGCGCCAAGATCCGCGCCAGGACCCTCGCGATCACGCCTTCCGGCGTGCGCCCGCCATGTCGTTCCAGGTCAAGCTGTCCCTTGAATGTCCAGTTGATCGATTCGATCACCTGTCGCAGCGGCCTGAACAGGTGCTGGCCCGCCCGCCTGGCCTCGCCCTTGCGGGCCGGGCGCAGCAGCACCAGCTCACGCTCGGTGAGATCGTTCTCGAAGGCGCGGCCGAAGTAGTTCCTGTCCCCGATGATCGTCTGCCCGGGCCGGCCGTTGACCACGTCCTTGCCGCTCTCCAGCATGTCCGGCAGCGTCACGCGCTCGTCCTCCTTCGCGCCGGTGAGCGCGAACAGGACCGGCAGACCGGTGAGCGTGCACAGCAGGTGCAGCCGCAGCCCCCAGAAATACCGTGTGTGACTGGCGCAGAACCCGTACTCGGCCCAGCCGGCCAGGTCGCTGCGCCGGACCGTCTCCCGGGACCGGGCGCACTCCACCGGGGTGGAGCCGGCCACCCACACGTCATCACTCCACAGGCTGGTATCCATCGCCAGCATCCGGATCACCCGGACGAACAGCGCAAACGCCTTCCGCAGCCGCTTGTTGTACCCGGACTGCCCCGGCCGGTACCGGAACATGCCCGCCAGGTTCTCGTTCACGTACCGAAGCCAGCGCCGCTCCGAGGTGAACCCGAGCAGGGCCGACATCACCGCCAGCGTCAGCAGCTCGGCGTCACTGAGCGTCGGCGCGATACCCACCACCGGACGGGGCGGTGCCAGCTCAGGCCAGGCCCGGAGCATGTCATCGATCTTGACGTACAGTGCAGTGGCGAGGGTCTCTATGTCGTTGTCCACACTCCGATCATGGAGACTCTCGCTTCATCTTGCACATGACGCCCTTGGAATCATCCATCTAGTCAACCGTCCCGTCGGCAAGGTCACCGGGCAGCACTGGACGCTGGCACTCGCACGAGGAAGGCACACAGCCGTCTCGATCATGACCGCCACTGGCGTGCCTACCAGGACTCGACGACACCATCGGCCACAAGAGCACGCAGGTCAGCGACACTGTCTACAGTAAAAGTCGCCGTTCCGGCGATCCGCAGCGCGACCGTCACGTACACCGGTTTTCGGCAATGACCGGGCCGCCAGAGGTTAGTCACTTGATTAGTCACTAGTTACCGAACAGAGTTCCGAAAAACTGGTGGAGCTATGGGGATTCGAACCCCAGACCTCTTGCATGCCATGCAAGCGCTCTACCAACTGAGCTATAGCCCCTCGGGAGCGCCTGGCCCTCCGGGCCGCAGCGCCCCGCCAGTGTACAAGAAACTAGCCTGCCCCTGTCCCCTGCTGCCGTCCGTCCCCGGCCCCGGCCTCGGTCGCCCGCCGCTTACTCAGCCACCACGCCCGCTACCAGACCCGGCGGCGGCACCTGCTGCCAGGCCCAGCCCCGGTACCGGCTCCAATCCTGACCCCGAGCCCTGACCCGCCGCCGGATCTGGCACTGGCTCAGGCAGCGTCCCGACGTTGTGCTCCAGCAGCCGCCACCGGCCGGAACGATGGCCGAGCACGGACCACGAGCAATTGGCCAGCGACCCGAGGATACGTTCCCGTTCCGGCAGCCCGAGCAGGCGGGACATGCCCATGCCGATCGCGGCGCCGTGGCTGACCACGACCGCCAGCGAGCCGCCGGCCATGTTGTCCGCGATCCGCTCGAAGGCGCCTGCAGCCCGGTCGGCGACAGCGGCGGTCGGCTCGCCGCCTGGCGGTGACCAGATTCGGTACTCATCCGGATAGGACTGCCGGATTTCCTGGTCGGTCAGCCCTTCCCACTCACCGCCGTGGCGTTCCCGCAGGTCCTTGTCCAGGTTCACCGGCAGGCCGGTCAGCCGGGCCAGCGGCTCTGCGGTGCCGGCCGCACGCGCCAGGTCAGAGGAGTAGATCGCGTCGGGCTTAAGCGCGGCGATCAGCAGCGCGGCTTGCCTGGCCTGCCGCCTGCCGGTCGCGTTGAGTCCTACGTCGCTCTGGCCCTGGAAGCGCCGCTCCAGGTTCCACTCCGTCTGGCCGTGCCGCCAGAGCAGCAGCGTGACCAGCTGATCAGCGTGACTGCCCGGCACCGGGCTAGCGGATCGATCCGGCCCCACATCCTCGCCCGCCCCCGGATCCACTCCGGCCGCAGGGCCCGCGGCCGTCAGCGAGAATCCCTGAGGCGAGGGCCGACACCGCTGGCACCGCCGAGACCGCTGGCACCGCCGACACCGCTGGCACCGCCGACGCCGCCGGCACGGCCGGCACCGCCCAGCCGCCGGGCACCCCCGGCCTGGCCGACGATCACGGGCTCGGGCAGCGGGATCATCGGGCAGTCCTTCCAGAGTCGCTCAAGCGCGTAGAACACGCGCTCCTCAGCGTGCTGAACGTGGATGACCACATCAAGGTAGTCGAGCAGCACCCATCGGCCTTCGCGCTCGCCTTCGCGGCGCACAGGCTTGGCCCCCGCCTTGCGTAGCTTGTTTTCGATCTCATCGACGATCGACTTGACCTGGCGGTCGTTGGCTGCCGAGCAGAGCAGAAACACGTCGGTGATGACGAGCTGCTCGCTCACGTCGTAGGCAATGATGTCGGTAGCGAGCTTGTCTGCCGCGGCTCTCGCGGCGATCGTCACTAGCTCGACTGCCCTGTCAGTGGCGGTCACGTGTGCTGCTCGTCCTCCTTTGCTGAGCCCTGCCCCCTACCATCGCACGATTAGCGCCGAGGATGGCACAAGCCACTTCAGGGTATCTCGGCTGACCAGGTGAGCAGGCTCACCGGGCGTGTTGCGAACGCACCGGCGCAGGAATCCAGGCCCGCCGCGGCCGGCCCAGGCCGCCGGCCGACGCCGAGCCACGGCGCAGGAATCCAGGCCCGCCGCGGCCGGCCCAGGCCGTCGGCCGACGCCGAGCCACGGCGCAGGAATCCAGGCCCCGCGGCCGGCCCTGAGGCTCGCTGCGGTCGGCCCGGCGCGCGATCAGGTTACGAGCTGCGGTCCCGGTAGAGGCCGCGTTTCGCGATATACTGCACGATCCCGTCCGGCACCAGGTACCAGATCGGCTCGCCCGTCTTGACCCGGTCCCGGCACGCGGTCGATGAGATCGTCAGCGCTGGAATCTCGATCAGGCTGACCTGGTCGTCGGGCAGGCCGGCCCCGGACAGCTGGTGGCCGGGGCGGGTGCAGCCGACGAAATGCGCCAGCTCGAACAGCTCATCGGCGTTCTGCCAGGACATTAGCTGCTCAAGCGCGTCAGCCCCGGTAATGAAGAACAGCTCCGTCTCGGCCCCTCTGGCCTCGCGCAGCTCACGCAGGGTGTCGATCGTATAGGTCGGGCCCGGCCTGTCGATGTCCACCCGGCTGACCGAGAACCGCGGGTTGGACGCGGTCGCGATGACGGTCATCAGGTAGCGGTCCTCGGCCTCGGACACCACCCGCCCGTCCTTCTGCCAGGGCTGGCCGGTCGGCACGAACACCACTTCGTCCAGCGAAAAGAAGTGTCCTACCTCGCTCGCCGCGACGAGATGGCCGTGATGAATCGGGTCGAATGTGCCGCCCATCACGCCGACCCGCTTGGCTCCAGCACCCCCAGCGTCCATGTCGTGAGGGTAGCTGGAAGCTGCCCTGCGCCGAGCGAGCAGCCTCGGCCGAAGACGCCCTCGCGCATCAGCCGAAACGATCAGGCGCATCGCCGCGGTCCGTGCGATGTATGCCGTAATGTACGGATATTCACATGCCAGTGACGCCCCGTAAACGCCCTGCGGGGACCGGGGCCAGCCGCTCCGGCAGCCCGCCCCTGGCGCGCCTGGCTGGCCGTCAGGCTGGTGAGTTAGCTTGTACCGGCATGACGTGGCAACCGGAACTGGACGAGTTGCGCCGTCGGCAGCAGCTGGCCGGCCAGCTGGGCGGGCCGGACAAGGTCAGCCGCCAGCATGAGGCCGGCCGGCTGACAAGCAGATTTACGCCGAGCAGCTAGCCGGTCAGCTCCGGCTGCCGCTTGTCCGGCTCGTCGAGGGCACCGGCGGCGGTGGCAGCGTAAAGATGCTTGAGCAGATGGGGCACACCTATGTCCCGGTCAACCCGGGCTGGGACCACGTCGTCGACAACCTGTCCGTGGTGCCGGTGGTGGCCGCCGGACTCGGCCCGGTGGCCGGCCTTCGGCACCAGACCCTGAGCGGCTAGAGCGGTGTCCCGCATACCTTCGCCGGGGTCGCCCGAGCCGTCGGCCGGGCATGCGGGTCCATCGACACGGTGGACCATTGTGGTCACCGCGCTAGCGGCCGGACGCTCAGTCCGCGAGTGCTCCGGGATCGGCCGGCACGTCGATGGCGTGTTCCCGCAGCGCCGCGAGCGGCACGACGTCAAGAGCCCGCTCATGAGTTGAGGCCAGCACGACATATGCCGCGGCGCCGTCGTGGTGCGCCCGCAGCCAGTTCACCGCCGTCACGCACCAGCGGTCGCCCGGCACGAGCCCGGGAAAGTCGTACTGCGGCACCGGGGTGCGCAGGTCGTTGCCGATCCGGCGCTGGTGCTCGAGGAACTCGGCGGTCACTACCGCGCAGATCGTGTGGCTGCCCCGGTCCTCTGGGCCGGTGTTGCAGCAGCCATCCCGGTAGAACCCGGTGACCGGGTCGGTGCCGCACGGCTCAAGTTCGCCGCCCAGCACATTGCGATCGCCCATCTGAGCAGTATCTCGCACCCGCGAGCAGCGGAACCCGGCCAGACCGGCCGATGTCGCCGGCCATGCCAGCCGACGTACGCGGCCGGTCTCGGTCCCGCCCAGTCCAGCCCGCTCAGTCCAGCCCGCTCAGTCCAGCCCGCTCAGTCCCGCCGTTCAGCCCAGCCTGCTCGGCCCCACCCGCTGCGCCCCCGCCCGCTCAGCCCAGCCCGCTCAGCCAATACCGGGCAGCGGCGGCTCGCCGCCTCTCCACCGCACCACCCGGACGGCCTTCCCGACCTCGGTCCGCGGCACCGTCCCGGCCGGGACGAGCCTGACCCCGACGCTGATCCCGAGCTCGTCCCGCAGCCTGGACTCGATCCGCCCTTCGGCCCCGGCCGGCGCCTGACCATCCGTTCTAACTTCACAACATGCCACCAGGCGGGCCTGAGCCGCTCGCTCGTCTACCACCAGCAGGTAATCGGGCGCCAGCGCAGGCTCGCCGAGCAGCACCCGCTCCACCTCGCTCGGGTACACGTTGACGCCGCGGATCACCAGCATGTCGTCCCGGCGGCCGGTGATCTTGCTCATCCTGGCCAGGGTGCGGCCGCAGGCACAAGTGCCGCGGCGCAGCGCCGCGATGTCACCGGTGCGGTAGCGCAGCACCGGCAGCGCCTCCTTGGTGACCGTAGTGAACACCAGCTCCCCCTGGATCCCGTCCGGCACCGGCTCGGCGGTCACCGGGTCGACCACCTCGACCAGGAAATGGTCCTCGTTCACGTGCAGCCCGTCCGCGGCCACGAAGCACTCCGACGCCACCCCGGGACCGATGACCTCGGACAGCCCGTAGATATCTAGCGCGCGCAGCCCGAGCAGCTCCTCGATCCTGGCGCGCAGCTCGCCCGTCCACGGCTCGGCGCCGAAAATCCCGGCCCGCAGCGCCAGCCCGTCCCCCGGCCGCAGGCCCGCCGCGTGCAGCGCCTCGCCGAGCCGGATCGCGTACGACGGCGTGCAGGTCAGGATGTCCGGGCGCAGGTCACGGATCAGGGTCAGCTGCCGCGACGTCATGCCGCCGGACACCGGGACCACCGTCGCGCCGAGCTCGATCGCCCCCTGGTGGATGCCCAGCCCGCCGGTGAACAGCCCGTAGCCGTACGCGTTGTGCACGATGCTCCCGGCCGTAGCGCCGGCCGCAGCCAGCGCCCGCGCGCACATCTGCGCCCATAGCCGCAGGTCGGCCTTGGTGTATGCGACGAGAGTCGGGCGGCCGCCTGTGCCGCTTGAGCCGTGTACGGCAACCACGTCGGACAGCGGAACTGCCAGCATCTGAAACGGATATTCCGACCACAGGTCTGCTTTCGAGGTCGTCGGCAACCGGGGCAGGTCAGCCAGGGCCACGTCCGCGCCGCTGCTCACGCCCGCTTCAGCGAGCCTGCTGGCCTGCAGGCCGCCCGCCGCAAGCAACCGGTCGATCATGCCGCTCAGCGCGCGCTGCTGCAGGCCGGCCCGCTGCTCCGCTGGCATCGTCTCGGCGCCAGGATCGTACATTGCCGGTGCCCGGTCCGCCGTCATGTGCGCCGACCTCCCCGCTGGACCTACGATGGCTGGTATGACCACTGTGCCCGACCGCTCCCGGGTGCGTCTCCCCGGTATCAGCTCCCGCGCTTACGAGCATCCCGCTGACCGCTCCGCGCTGGTGGCGATGCGCAAACTGACCGGATTCGACGTGCTGCTGCGCCGTCTGGCCGGGCTATTCAGCGACCGCAGCCTGCGGCTGATGTTCCTCGCCAGCGGCGTGAAGGCGTCGCAGGAGCAGTTCCCGCAGCTCTACCAGTCGATGCTGGATGGCGCCTACGTCCTGGACCTGCCGACCGTGCCCGAGCTGTTCATCAGCCAGAACCCGGCCGTCAACGCGATGACGCTCGGCACCGACAAGCCGTTCATCGTGATCACGACCGGCATGGTGGACCTGTTCGACGCCGAGGAGATGCGGTTCGCGATCGGGCATGAGCTCGGGCACGTGCTGTCCGGCCACTCGGTGTACCGGACCATGCTGTTCCACCTGATCAACCTGGCCCGCCGGGTGGCCTGGATGCCGATCGGCTACCTCGGCCTGCGGGCGATCATCTGGGCGCTGGAGGAGTGGTACCGCAAGTCCGAGCTGTCCTGCGACCGGGCGGGCCTGCTGGCCGGCCAGGACGTGGAGGCGGCCCGCCGCGCGCTGATGAAGACGGCCGGCGGATCCCGGATGTCGGAACTGAGCCACGACGCCTTCCACGCTCAGGCGCGCGAGTACGACGCCGTCCCCGACGTGCGGGAAGGCCTGCTCAAGCTGCTCCAGCTAGAGGGCAACACGCACCCGTTCGCGGTGGTCCGCTTCGCCGAGCTCGACCGGTGGGCCGCCGAGGGCGAGTACAGCGACATCCTGGCCGGGAACTACCCGCGGCGCGAAGACGACTCGCAGGCGTCGGTCAGCGAGGAGGTCAAGGCGGCGGCCCGCTCCTACCAGGAGTCCTGGAGCCGGACGGCGGACCCGTTCGTCGGCATGGTCCGCGGCGTCGGGGAAGCCGCCGTCGGTGCAGGCGAGCGCCTCTTCAGCCGTTTCACCAACCGCGACGACGACTAACCACCGGCGGCGACACCCGATCTCACCCGGCGAAACCCCAGCCTGACGACGCCCCGCCGGCACCCGGTCTCGCCCCGCGAAGCCCCAGCCTGACGACGCCCCGCCGGCACCCAAGCTCACTCGCATCAACTACCACGTTGGTTTAATCTAATCACACCTGTCACGACGTGCTGTGTCTCGGCTAGGGGCGCTTTGGCGAAGGACTGGGTAGACTCAGCCCCTGCGACTCGTGACGAAATATGCCGTTTCAGCCGATATCGTCCACTGAGGCGATTGGCTTCAGGGCGGCCAGCACGTTCGGCGGCGGGCCCGGGTGCACTACGCCGAGGCGCTGGGTAGCCCTGGTTAGCGCCACGTAGAGGTCGTTGAGCCCACGCGGCGACTCGGCCAGGATCTGGCCGGGATCGGCGATCAGCACGTAGTCGAACTCCAGGCCCTTCGCCTGCCGGACGGTGAGCACGACGACCGGGCGCTCCAGGTCGGGATCCTCGCCGCCGACCGTGTTGCCCGCGGCGCCGCCCACCGCGGGCGCGCTGCCGCCGGGCACGCTGCCAACGAGCGCGCTGCCGCCGGGCACGCTGCCGCCAGGTACGCTGCCGCCGGGCACGCTGCCGCCGGGCACGCTGCTAACGAGCGCGCTGCTAACGAGCGCGCTGCCGCCGGGCACGCTGCCGCCGGGCACGCTCTCGGCGGGCACGCTCTTGCCGGGCACGTTGCCGACGACGGCGGTGCTGAGCTCGCCAAGCCGGGCCGCGGGCACGATCACCGCTAGGCGGCCGTGGCCGGCCTGCGTGGCAGCGCGCGCCGTGGCCGCCACCACCTGGCCACCGAATTCGCCCGGAGCCGCCTGCAAACGCCACGGCGCGGCACCGGATTCCCGCACCGAGCGCGGCAGCTCGAGCTCCGGGTCGATGGCAGCAAGCACATCGGCGGCCACTGCCATGATCTCCGCGGGCGCCCGGTAGTTGATCGTCAGCCCAGCCAGCCGCCAGCGGTCCGCCAGGTACGGGCCGAGCACCTGCTCCCAGGTCGCCGCGCCGGCCAGGTCGCCGGTCTGCGCGACATCGCCGACGATCGTCATCGATCTGGCCGGGCAGCGGCGCATCAGCATCCGCCAGGCCAGCTCCGACAGTTCCTGCGCCTCGTCGACGATGACATGGCCGAAGGCCCAGGTCCGATCGGCGGCGGCCCGCTCTGCCGCGGTCAGGTACTCGTCTTCCTCATGCCGTGCCGCCAGCCGGCTGGCATCCACCAGGTCGGCGCCCATCAGGATCTCGGGATCGGCATCGTCGTCTCGCGACATGATGTCGAGCACACCCTGGGCGTAGCCGACCCGCGCCCGCCGTTCGTGCTCGGCCCGCGCCCTGGCGGCCAGATCGTCCTCGCCGAGCAGTTCCGCCGCCTCGTCAAGCAGCGGCACATCCGCGGGCGTCCAGGCGTGGCCAGCTATCCTGCCGGGCCGCTCGCCGTCCAGGCCGCCCTGGCCAGTCTCCGCGCCGCGTAGCAGCAGGGCCCGCTCCGCGGGGGTGAGCCTCGGCGCGGCGGAGGCGAGCCGTTGCGGCGAGGAGTACAGCTCGGCCAGCAGCCGCTGCGGCGTCAGCACCGGCCACAGCCGGTCGATAGCGGCCCGGACCCCCGGGTCGGCACGCAGTTCCTGCCGCAACTCCGCGATGTCGGCGTCATCGAGCAGGCTGGCCTCGCCGAGCACGTTGGCGCCCAGCCGGCCGGCCACCTGCCTGGTGAGGGCGCTGAGCATTTCCCTGACGAAGACGTGCCTGGCCTGGTTGTGCGGCCGCCGCGAGCGGCGGGCCCGCGCACCGGCCTGCGCGCACGCCTGCTTGCTGATCAGGTACGTGTCTCGCTCGAATTCCACTTCCAGCCCGCTGGCTGGCACCCGCTGGCGGTCCCGGACCGCCGTCTCGATAACCCGCGCCATCCGCAGGCTGCCCTTGATCACGGCAACCTCTGGCGGCTCGGACGCGGTGGCCGTAATGCCCGGGTACAGGCCTGCCATGGTGGACAGCAGCACGCTGTTCTCGCCGAGCGACGGCAGTACCTGCCCGATGTAGCGGAGGAACGTGGCGTTCGGGCCGACCACGAGCACGCCGCGTTTCTGCAGCTGCCTGCGGTGGGTGTAGAGCAGGTAGGCAGCCCGGTGCAGGGCGACGGCCGTCTTGCCAGTGCCCGGGCCGCCCTGCACGACGAGCACGCCGGCCAGCGCGGACCGGATGATGTGGTCCTGCTCCGCCTGGATGGTCTCGACGATGTCGCTCATCCGACCGGTGCGGCTCGCGCTCATCGCGGCGAGCAGCGCCGACTCGCCGGTAAGCCCTTCATGGCCAGCCGGGTCGGCCGCGGCGAGGTCGAGGACCTCGTCATCGAGACCGATGACCTTCCGGTCCCTCGTCTGGATATGCCGCCGTCGGGTCACGTTCTCCGGCGCGACGGCGGTAGCCAGGTAGAAGGGCCGGGCCGCGGCCGCGCGCCAGTCCATCAGCAGCTGCTCGTAGTCCTCCGAATCGCCGTGCATCCCGAGCCGGCCGATATACCGGCGCTCCCCGCCGGTGAAGTCGAGTCGTCCGAAGCAGAGCCCGTGCTCCGCCGCGTCGAACTGCGCGATCTGCTGGCTGTACAAGGCGCCGAACGCCTCGCGCTCGGTCCTGGCCTGATGCGTCCCGCCAGTCTGCCGCAGCACGCTGGCTAGCCGGCCCGACGTCCGTTCCCGCAGCTGGTCGAGGCGCTCATAGAGCATCGACAGGTAGCCCTGCTCGAGGTCAATGTCCTCGTCTGACAACCAGAATCCCCTTCGAGCCTCGCACCGGCAGCCTGGCCGACGTCGGCGGCTTGCCGCCAGGACCGCCAGCATCCGCGAACGCCAAGCACCGCCAGGAGCAGGCATCCGCGAACGCCAAGCATAGATGCGCTGCCTGTGCTCTCGCGACGGCGTTCAGTGGCGGCGCTGAACAGGCTGCTCGCCGGGCGCGGTCACCTCGCCGGGCGCGGTCGCCTCACCGGGCGCGGTCGCCTCGCCGGCATGAACCGCGACGTTGGCTGCGGTGGGTACCTCTCCAGCGGCGTCGCGTACCTCCCCCGCGGCCGCGGCGGCGCTGCCCTCGAGCTGCAGCCGCGGCACGATGGGCTCCATCCAGCGCGGCATCCACCAGGCACGCTTGCCGAGCAACGCCATGACCGCAGGCACCAGGATCATCCGCACGATCGATGCGTCGATCAGCACCGCCACCGCCATGCCGATCGCCAGCATCTTCACCGCGGCCTGGTCGTTCAGGACGAAGCTGGAGAACACGACCACCATGATGCCGGCCGCGGTCGTGATCACCCGTGCGGTGCTGCCGATGCCGATCGCCACGCTCCGGTGCGCGTCTTCCGTCGCTATCCAGGACTCGTGCACCCGCGAGAGCAGGAACACCTCGTAGTCCATGGACAGGCCGAAGACGATCGCGAACACCATCATCGGCACGTACGCCGGGATGGGCGACGTGGTGTGCACCCCGATGAGACTGGCGCCCCAGCCCCACTGGAAGACCGCGACGATCACGCCATAGGCGGCCCCGATCGACAGCAGGTTCATGATCGCCGCCTTGGCGGCGATGACCACGGAACGGAATGCCATCGTCAGCAGCACGAAGGCGATCGCCACGACGGCGAGGATCAGGACGAGCATCCGGCTGCTGATCTGGCCGGTGAAGTCGACGTTGCCCGCGGTGGTTCCGGTGACGTAGGTAGTGGCATGGTATTTGGGCAGGACGTCGTCGCGAAGCCGTTGCACCAGCGAGACCGTGGCCTTCGCCTGCGGCGATGTGGTCGGCACCGCGTTGAAGACGGCGACGGTTGCCGCCTTGTTCACCGAGGCCGGCGTCACCGACGCGATCCCGCGGGTGCCCGACACGCCCTTGGTCATCGAGTTCAGCAGCGACTGGTCCGCCGAGCTTGACTGCCTGGGCAGCTTGACCACGACCGTCAGCGGTCCGTTGGCGCCATGGCCGAAGCCGTCGGTGATGAAGTCGTAGGCGCGGCGGCTGCTGTCGGTCGTGGGATTGGTCCCGTTGTCCGGCTGGCCGAGGTTGATCGACAGCAGCGGAATCGCCAGCACGAGGAGCAGTAGCACGCTCGCGATGGCCCACGGCCAGGGCTGCCTGCTGACTCTGCGCCCCCAGCGGGCGAAGGCGCTGTGCTCGTGCTTCTCATCGGTGTCCGCGGCGGTCTGCTTCGCCTGCTGTTGCGCCGAGATACCCGCCCGGTGCGCGCGGACGCGCGCCGCCACGGACCGCACGTTGTTCTTGACCAGGCCCATGAACGACGGAACCAGCGTCAGTGCCGCGCACATCGTGATGGCGACGACGATGGCCGCCGCCAGGCCCATCGCTCCGACGAACGGCACGCCGGAAAGGTAGAGCCCGAGGATCGCGACGACGACGGTGCTGCCGGCGATAACGATCGCCGCGCCCGACGTGCCCTCCGCGCTGGACGCGGAGGCGACGACATCCATGCCGTTGTCGAGCTGCTCGCGGTGCCTGGAGGTAAGGAACAGCCCGTAGTCGATCGCGACGCCGAGGCCGAGCAGGGTGGCAACTGTCGGCGCCGTGGTCGGAAAGGTCGTGACCGAGGCGAGCAGTCCCACTACCGACAGGCCCGCGCCGACGCTGAAGATCGCGGACACCAGCGGGATCGATGCCGTGATGAACGAGCCGAACATGAACAGCAGCAGCAGCAGGGCGCAGGCCAGGCCGATGACCTCGGACACCGTGTCAGTCGTCTGCTGGCCGATCTCCCCGGCACCGCCGCCGTATTCCACCGCCAGGCCTGCTTTGCGTGCTGGCGAGACGGCCTTGTTCAGCTTATTCAGGTACGAGGTCGTCAGGCCTGCCGGATTGTCCTTCCAGGACACGCTGGAATAGGCGATGGTGCCATTCTTTGACACCGCGCCGGTGCCCGGCGACGCGAACGGGCTGGCGGCCTTGATTACGTGCGGCAGCCTGGCCACATTGCCCGTGGCCTGGTTCACCGCGGATTGCTGCTGCGCAACCGTGCCATGCCGCGCGTGGAACACGATCTGGCCGCCGTAGCCACCCTGCTGCGGATAGTCGCTGTTGAGCAGGTCGAGGCCATTAGATGAGCTGCTGCCGGGCACGGTGTAGTTGTTGACGAACTCGCCGCCGAATTCGTGCTTCGCCGCGATCAGCCCGCCGAGAATGATCAGCCAGGCGATGATGACGACCCAATGCCGACGAGCGGCGAATCCGCCCAGCCGCTCCAGCAGGTTGTTCATGGGCCAGCTCCTCGTGCGGCCAGCGGCCAGCGGGCGGAGTGCCGGTTGTGCCGCGACGGCGACGGCCGGTATGGATCACCGACCTAACGGATCGTGACAATTCAAGCACCGTCCGACATCACCCTCGCCGGGTGATCCTTCTCGCCCGCTGCCTACTGGGGTCGTTCCTTCTCCTCCCGGCGTTTCGCCCGCCCGGCCTCCTCCCGGCGTTTCGCCCGCCCGGCCTCCTCCCGGCGTTTCGCCCGAGCCGCGCTTGCAGCCTGCAGGGCTACCGCCCACCGGCTGGCCCGGGCCGCGGCGCGAGCCGCCACTGGGCCTGTCACCGCGAGGATGAACACGTAGGCCGCCGCAAGCGGGCCCAGGTGGCTGTTCAGCCCGGCCGCGACGGCAAGTCCCGCGATCACGATGCTGAACTCGCCGCGGGCGATGAGCACCGCGCCGGCCCTGATCCGTCCGGGGAGCTCAAGCCCGGCCCGGCGGGCCGCCAGGTAGCCGGTGGCGACCTTGCCGACCAGGCCCACCGCGGCCAGCGCGGCGGCGATGCCTGCCACCGGGAGAAGCAGGGCCGGGTTGGTCTGCAGGCCGAAGAAGACGAAGAACACCGCCGCGAACAGGTCGCGCAGCGGGGCGATCCGGACCCGGGCGGAGTGCGCCAGCGGCCCGGACAGCGCAATTCCAACCAGGAACGCCCCGACCGCCGCGGACACCTGGAGCTGCTCGGCGAGCCCGGCGACCAGCAGGGTCAGCCCGAGCACCTTCAGCAGCAGCACTTCCTCACCGGGGCTGGCCACGAACGACTCGACGGCGTTCCCGTACCGCAGCGCGACGATCAGGATCACGGCGATGGCCGCTGCCGCGATCGCGAGCGTCCTGGCGCCCGCCAGCAAGCCAGTGCCTGCCAGCATGGTGGTGAGGATAGGGAGGTACGCAGCCATCGTGAGATCCTCGAGCACCAGGAGCGACAGCACGACGGGTGCTTCCCCGTGCCCGGCCCAGCCAAGGTCGGTGAGGAGCTTGGCGGCGATACCAGACGATGTCACGTACGTAATGCCGGCCAGCGCCACGGCGGCGGCCGGCCCCCAGCCGAGCAGCAGCGCGCATGCTGCCCCCGGCACGGCGTTGACCAGCAGGTCGATGAGCCCGGCCGGCGCGGACTGCCGCAACTCGGAGACGAGCTCGCGCGCTGTGTACTCCAGGCCGAGCGTGAAGAGCAGCAGCACCACGCCAATCTCGGCGCCGGTGGAGATGAACTGCTCGCTGGTCGCCAGCGGCAGGATGCCGCCCTTGCCGAAGGCGAGGCCAGCCAGCAGGTACAGCGGGATCGGCGAGATGCCGACCCGGGCGGACAGCGCGGCCAGCAGGCCGAGCGCGGTGATTACCGCGCCGAGCTCGATCAGCAGATGCGATGTGCCGTGCATCGGGTCAGCGCGATCGCAACGCGGCCATCCGGCCTAGGTCACGGCCCGGGTGCCGGCCGGCAACGAGGCACCGGCCAGCAGCTCGGCACCGGCGTCGGCGAGGGCGGTGAGCGCGATGCGCTGCGCCCACGGGCCGAACGAGATCCTGGCGACGCCGAGATCCGCGAGTTCCCGCTGGGAAAGCGACCCGGGTACCCCGATCACGCTGACCTTCCGCTGGCCGATTCCCTCGACCAGCGCGCCGACCGTGGCGGCGGTCAGCCGGCCCGGCACGAACACGCAGCTGGCGCCGGCGTCAAGGAATGCCCGCCCGCGCTCGATCGCGTCAGCGAGCACCGATGCCGGAGCCCGGTCGGCTGCCCGCAGGAAGGCATCGGTCCTGGCGTTCAGCACGAACTGGACTCCCTCGGCCTGGCCGGCCCGGACCGCCGCCGAGACCGCGGCGACGGCCTCGTCCAGCGGCCGCATCTGATCCTCGATGTTGCCGCCGGCCACCCCGGCGCCGATCGCCCGCCGCACGGTCGCCCCCGCGTCGCCATAGCCGGCCTCAAGGTCAGCGGCAACCGGCAGGTCAACCGCGGCGGCGATCCGGCCGGTCGCGGTGATCACCTCGTCCAGCGGGATCCGCTCCCCGTCCGGATACCCGTGCGATGCCGCGATCGAGTGGCTCGCCGTGGCGATGGCCTTGCAGCCTGGCAGGCCAGCCACGATCTTCGCGCTGACCACATCTCAGACGTTGACAAGGACGAGTAGCTCGGGGTCGAGGTGCAGCCGGAGAAGCTCGGCGGCCTTGGCGGACAGCGTCATACCCGGACCCTATCGCCGGGGCGGCAGTCCGCCAGGCCCGGCGTCTGGCCAGCGCCCGGCCACTCCGGCAGCCACCGGCCCGCCCGGGGCGGGCCCTGGCGGCTGCGGGCAGCCCTGGCAGCTCCGGGCGGGCCCGGGCAGCTCTGGACGGCTCCGGGCGGGCCCGGCGCCCTGGCCATCGGGCGAGTGCAGCAGGATAACCTCCGGGGGGAGGCATGCATGGTCGAGCTGAAGTCAGCCGGGGAGATCGCCGCGATGCGCGAGGCGGGCCGCGCGGTCGCCGCGGTGCTAGCCGCCGTGCAGGCGAATGCGGCCGCCGGGGTTACCCTGCGGTCCCTGGACGCACTGGCCCGGTCAGTCCTGGCCGAGCACAGGGCGACATCGACCTTCCTCGGCTACCAGCCGGCCTTCGCCCGCACCGCCTTCCCCGCAGTGATCTGCTCTTCGGTCAACGACGCGGCGCTGCACGGCGTCCCTGATGACTACCGCTTGCAAGACGGCGACCTGCTCAGCATCGATTGCGGCGCGGAAATCGGCGGCTGGGCGGGCGATGCGGCCATCACGTTCGCCGTCGGCACGCCGCGCCCCGCTGACGCCCTGCTGGCCGAGACCACCCGCCGGGCCCTGCAGGCCGGCATCGGGGCCGCGACACCCGGCGCCAGGCTCGGCGACATTTCGCATGCCATCGGCCAGGTCGGCCGTCATGGCGGCTACGGAATCAACACCGACTTCGGCGGACACGGCATCGGCCGGCACATGCACGAGGACCCGTCGGTGCCGAATGAGGGCCGGCCGAAACGGGGCATGACCCTGCAGCCCGGCCTGGTGCTCGCCATCGAGCCGTGGTTCATGGCCGGCGGCCGCGATGGCTACCGGGTCGATGCCGACGGCTGGACGCTGCGCACAGCGGACGGCAGCCGGGCCGCGCATTTCGAGCACACGGTCGCGATCACGGACGACGGCCCGCAGGTCATGACGCTGCCCTGAGGCCGAGCCTGAAGAAATGGCCGACTCGGGCGACGGCCCAGTAAGCTTGATCGGCTGACAGACGGCCGGGGCAGCCGCTGGCAGCAATCCTCTGGCGCGCCTCCGGTCACGGACCCGCGCCGACGTCATTTCCGCTGAGCGGAGGATCGGTCGTGCCAGACACGACAAGCAGCGACGCAACGAGGCGGCGGCTGGGCCGGGCCGTCCTGTTCATCCTGCAGCAGGACCTAGCCATCCAGGACCACGTCGTCCGGGCGGATATCGACACCCTGCTGCTCGCGGGCCGGGCCATGGACTTCGCGAGCAGGCTCCAGGGACACGGCCGGCATGCAACCCCGGACCTCGCCCTCGACTACGCACGCCTCGCCGGCCTGAGTGCCCGTGAACTGCGCCACGTCCTGCCCTTGCTCAAGCAGGCCGACGTGATCGACTACGAAGTGACGGCCGACGGAAACCTGAGCTACATCGAGGAGTTCGTCGGCATCACCGGCACCGTCATCGAGCAGACGTTCGGCATCCTGGCCGCCCTCAACCCGTCTGATGCGGAACTGGCTGTCCTGCACAGCGTCGAGATCGCGTCCTGGGCGCCGCTCACCGAATCACAGCACCTTCACCAGGTCACGAACCGTGATCTGCCGGACCGTGCGGCGCAGGAAGGCCTCAAACTGGCACTCGCGGTAGGGATCAACCGCCGCATCTGGT
>WNGK01003850.1_pt1 | contig 27282 bp, 28 predicted proteins | sample 5400601 | NCBI WGS metagenome assembly WNGK01 (sample SAMN13153376, study PRJNA577476) | soil metagenome | isolation source: 60 cm soil or saprolite under Garry oak tree replicate 1 | place: USA:California | collected 2016-06-15
GAATGTGGATTCGTTTCCAAGGACAATAGGAAGACCCAAGCGGATTTCGCTTGCACCTCCTGCGGCCATACGGACAATGCAGACCACAACGGGGCAGTAAACATATTGGCTCGGAATGAGCCACTAGACGCTAACGCAAGCGGAGTAACGCTATGCGTAGTCTAGGAATCTTCGCCCTTCAGGGCGGAGAGGTTCAAACGCTTACAATGCCAAGAAAACCTTACAGGAGTTATATAACAGCAACCAGGCGGCGAACGGGCGCGATCACTTTGGGGCCGGCAACAAATTCATCACCCCGATGATTGCCAACGGCAAAGTGTATGTAGGCACGACGAACGGTGTCGGTGTGTTCGGATTGTTATCGGCGCCAAGCGCGGGCGCTCCCGCAGGAGGGAGCAAATCAGCTCGGATCGGTCAGGCACGACCACAGCCCGGCGAGCAGCGAGCCGAGTTGCTCCCGGTTGGTAACGATCCCTGCCGTGCCAGAGGTGTCCAACCCTAAGGTGTCGAACCCTGAGGTATCCAACCCTGATAAGATATAAAGCACAGGGAGTTACCGAGAAAACCATGGCTGTTCCTATTTCACAGATGTGGACCGTGACGAGCTATGTCCTGCGGCAGAAGCTCGCCGGTCGCAAGCAGTATCCGCTCGTGCTCATGCTCGAGCCCCTGTTTCGCTGCAATCTGGCGTGCGCCGGCTGCGGCAAAATCCAGTACCCTGCTCACATCCTTAAGAAGCAGCTCTCCCCTGAGGAGTGCTTCCGCGCCGTGGACGAATGCGGGGCACCTATGGTGTCGATCCCGGGAGGCGAGCCGCTCATGCACCCGCAGATCGGCGAGATTGTGGAAGGCCTGGTCGCGCGCAAGAGATATATCTATCTGTGCACCAATGCTTTGCTGCTTAAGGAGAAACTCCACCTCTTCCAGCCGAGTAAGTATTTGACGTTTAGCATCCACCTCGACGGGCAGCGCGAGGAGCATGATTTGGCAGTGTGCCGCGAGGGCGGGTACGACATTGCCGTGGACGCGGTACGCGAGGCGCTGAAGCATGGATTCCGGGTTACTACCAATACGACCCTGTTCGACGGCGCAAATCCCAAGAGTGTGCGGGCGTTTTTCGACGAGATGATGGAGTTGGGCGTCGAAGGCATGATGCTTTCGCCGGGATACTCTTACGATAAAGCCCCCGACCAGAAGCACTTCCTCGGACGCGCGCGTACGCGCCGCATGTTCCGCGCCATTCTTTCCAACCGCGATCCCAACTGGCGCTTTAATCTGTCGCCGCTGTTTCTTGAGTTCCTGATGGGCAAGCGGACTTATCCGTGTACGCCCTGGGGCATGCCGACCTATAACGTCTTCGGCTGGCAGAAGCCCTGCTATCTTCTGCAAGATGGTTATGCGGAGACCTTTGCCGAGTTGCTCGCCACCACCGAATGGCAGAACTACGGGACCGAGTCCGGCAATCCAGCTTGCGCCAACTGCATGGTGCACAGCGGCTATGAAGCTTCGGCGGTAAATGCCACGTTCAGCTCGCTGGGCGGATTCTTGGCTACAGTGAAGGCAACCCTTTCCACTCGCTATCGCGATGAGGAGGCGTTGCGTCTGCTGGAGGAGCCGGCGGAAGCTCTGCATCCGCTAATTCACATCGCGGGTGCGAGTGAGTCGAACCCATCCTTCGAGGAAACCCGCGCCTAGGTCCACTCATCTATGACGGGTAAAGCAGCCGGCCACATTGATCACGCCTCAGCGCAAGCCACGCCACCACACGCCGGAGCACTGAATCCCGACGCGCTCGAAGTGGCTCCTGGCACGCAACATGAACAGCTTGAGGGCTGGATTCCGCAGCTGGCCAGCGCAGAAGAAATCCGGGTTGCCCTGGAAAAAGCTTTCGACTACCGCGGCGACGTGACCATCACTCGCAAGGACGGATCGAAGATTGAAGGCTACCTGTTTGACCGCCGCACCGGCCGGACTCTAGCGGAATCATCCGTGCGTCTCTATCCCAAGGATTCGAATCAGAAACTTTCGATCTCCTACGCTGACATCGCCGCACTCGCCTTCACCGGCCGCGACACCGCCGCCGGCAAGAGCTGGGAAGCCTGGATGAAGAAATACGCCGAGAAAAAGGCGGCCGGCGAAACAAATATCGCGCTAAAGCCTGAACCCCTCGACTAAGAAAGTCAGCCTCTCTTACCTCGGCCCATCGTTGGCTCGCGTAACTGAGACTTCACGGCCAAAAAAGCAGTCCACTCCCCGCTGCGCCAACCCCGGGTTAAAGATGTGAGAATGGGATGCTGCGCGTCACCATTCCGGTCTTGACCCATAGGCGTGAATTGCCTATCAACGATGCTTCCACGCAGGGAAATGGCGCCGAGCCGGTCAATGGGCAAGAAAAGCTGAATCATCATCACCACGAAGCTGCTTTTTAGGGTCGCTGCCTGAGGGTCGAGGCCTGTCCTCGAAAACTAATCCCTGAATCAACTCTTCCAGCTCGTCTTCCGTGCCGCCGATGAAGGTGAACGAGATGGCATATCCTCGCCGCAACATGACTAGCGTCGCCTGAAGCATGGCCCTCGTGCCGCGGTCCTTAGCGAAGTCTCCCCGCACTAACATTTTTGTCCCCGAGAGGAACTGATAGGGTTCGTTGACAACTTTGAATCCCCGCGCGGTCGCTACCTCGGTCAGAGGACCAAAATACTGTGCCGCGTCTTTCAGTCCCGGATACGAGGTAGAACTCTCCGCTGCAATTACGATGGATGAGTTCACATCTTCCCCCATGGCCTCCGGTGGGCGCGAGAACGCCGCCAGCAGCACTGAGCCGCTGCTCGCGTCAGGCTTCTTCGCCGGCGCGTTGTCCCTCTTGTCCTGGGATGGCCCATCATTCGGCTGAGGGTCCTCGGTGGGCGGGCGGGTATTCATCTCGTCGGTCCGCAAGACCCATCCCGGCGGAATTTTGCACGCAACCGCGAGGGCCTTGTTGCGATACACGCCATTGCCGACGGAACCGGGATCGAGCGTAGAATCCGCGGCGGATGAGGGTTTTCGGACGTGCTGAGCGGATGAGGAAGAAGACAACTGGCGAGACCGGGCTGGCCACGCCCCCAGGGCCGGCAACAGCAAACATGCGACCGCAATAGGAATAATCCGGGCTGAATCGAACCTCATGGTCCCATGGTACCGGAATTGCGCTTCCATCCGCTCCACTGCCTTCGCACTGGAGATCGAGGTCTTTAAGCCGCCCTGCTCATCACCGGCTGCGTGCAATGCGCGCACCGCCGCGCTTCAATGGGAATCTCGCTCAAGCATTCTGGACACTTCTTGGTGGTCGGATCCGGTGGCTTCTCTCCTCGTTTCATGCGTGCAACCAGCGTGTTCACCGGCAAGACGACAAAGAAATAAATCACGCTCGCAATCAGCAGAAACGAGACAGTGGCGTTGACGAAATCGCCGACCGGAAACGGCGTCCCCCGGATCGTGAAATGAATGGCTGAAAAATCAGGCTTGCCTACGATCGCAGCGATCAGCGGGGTCAATAGGTCTTTGGTCAGCGCCGTGATCACGCCCCCAAAGGCCGCGCCGATCACCACGCCGACCGCCATATCCACGACATTTCCGCGCAGGATGAATTTCTTGAAGCCGTCGAGCATAGGGTGGACCTCCTCAGGTGAAGACGGCGGCCAATTTAGTACTGCGGACTGGAAAGGTCAAGTGCAGCAGGGCTCAGATGCGCATGGGCATCACGATATACCGGTACTTGTAGTCGTCCCCTTCAGCGGGACGCAACTGCCCGGCAGACTGCGCATCCTTCAACTCCAACCGCACTTCGCTCGACCCCGCAGCTTTGAGGAAGTCCACGAGATAGGCGGCGTTGAAGCCGATGGTAAGAGGATCGCCGGTATAGGGAGCTTCGATGGAATCTTCCGACTCGCCCGACTCCGTGGATGAAGCGGAGAGCTTCAACTCGCCCTTCTCCAGCTTCAGGCGCACCGCACGCGAGCGCTCATCGGCAAACTGGGCGACACGCAAAATGGCGGAATTCAGTTCATCGGCATTTACGGGGATCACTTTGCTATTGTCCTTGGGCAGGACAGCCTCGAAGTTGGGGAACTGTCCCGTGAGTTGCCGCGAAGTCAGCAGTCGCGAACCGACGCGGAAAAACAGCGTCGACTCATCTTTGGCGAACTCGACGATTTCGGTGTCGGTCGAGTCAAGTAGGGACTTCAGCTCATCCATCGCCTTCTTGGGAATCAGCGTTTTCATCTCGCCCGAAACACCTTCAAATTTCTCGCTGTTGCGCTCGCAATGCGCCAGGCGATGACCATCGGTTGCAACCATGGTGATCGACTCCGGTTTCAGCAGCATGAGCGCGCCGTTCAGCGTGTAGCGCGATTCCTCGCTAGAGATGGCAAATCCGGTCCGCGCAATCAATCCCCGCAGAACCTGGGCTCGAATGCTGATCGCCCCAGCGGTCGGGAATGCCGGCAAGCTCGGAAAATTCGATTTCGCCATGCCTACCATCTTGGTGTTGGAACGGCCGCAGCGGATGCTGACCCAATGGTTGTCGAGCAGCTTGATGGTGATATCGGCGTCGGGTAGCAACTTTACATAGTCATGCAGCTTGCGCGCGGGGATGGTACAGGAGCCTTCTTTCTTCACCTTGGCATTGCAGGAAGTGCGCAGGCTCAGATCCAAGTCGGTAGCCGTCAGCGAAAGCTTGTCTCCGCTCGCCTCGAATAGATAATTAGAAAGTATCGGGATCGTTGTTTTGCGCTCGACTACGCCCTGCGTAGCAGTCAACTCTCGCAGCAGTTCAAACTTGCTGACTGTGATCTCCAACGTCCCTACCGCAGTGGCTGCTTCGACCGGCATAAAATCAATCTCTCCACGTCGTGCCGCTACTTTTATCACTTCACTTATATCAAATACAAAACCTATAAAACCAGTAGTAACAGTAAGCGCCTCGCGGAAGTGGAAATCCCGGGCAACCAGCCTGTTCTCATTCGGTTTCGAACCATGACTTCATGTTAGAAATAGGTCCCGGGCTGGGCGCATCCCCCGCATAACTACGCCATGGCCAGAATTCGTCGTCCACCTTGCACAGCGTCCACATGGTATTCACAGCCAAGCTCAAGGAAGAGGCCGCCGCTGCGTGGAAAACTTCTCCAACGGCGCGGTTCAGCCACCCAATTGCTCGGTGAGTTTACTGAGCAACCTGTTTAAATCTTTGTCGTTTTTACGGACTTGTTCAATCTTGTCGACCGAGTGCAAGACCGTGGTGTGATGCTTGCCGCCGAACTGCCGCCCAATCTCAGGCAGCGATGCTTCGGTGAGGTGTTTGGCCAGGTACATGGCAATTTGTCGTGGGTAGACGATGGCACGCGAGTTGTTCTTTGCCTTAATCTCCACCAACCGCAGCCCGAACTGCTCAGCTACCATTTTCTGGATCGATTCAATGGTGACCTTGCGAGCTTGCGAATCGATAAAATTCTTCAACACTTGTTGCGCATAGGGCAGGGTGATCTCGGCTCCAATCAACGATGAATGAGCCACAAGCCGGATCAACGCGCCCTCGAGCTCGCGCACGTTGGAACGGATATTTTGAGCCACGTAGAGCGCGACATCAGTGGGCAGCGTTACTTTCTCCTGCTCCGCCTTCTTCTGCAGGATGGCAACCTTGGTCTCAAGGTCCGGAGGCTGGATGTCGGCGATCAATCCCCACTCAAACCGGCTGCGCAACCGGTCTTCGACCTCGGCCAGTTCTTTTGGCGGCCGGTCGCTGGCGATCACGATCTGCTTCATCGATTCGTGTAGAGCATTGAAGGTGTGAAAGAACTCTTCCTGCGTCCGTTCTTTCTGGGCCAGGAACTGGATGTCATCCACCAGCAGGACGTCTACGTTGCGGAATTTGTCGCGGAAGCTGGTCATCTTGTCGTAACGCAGCGAGTTAATCATTTCATTGGTAAATTTCTCGCTGGATACGTAGCAGATGGCCGCCTGTGGCATCCGCCGCTTGACCTCGTGCCCGATGGCCTGCATCAGGTGGGTTTTGCCCATTCCCACGCCGCCGTATAGGAACAGCGGGTTATAAGCCTTTGAAGGGCGCTCCGCCACCGCCTGGCAGGCAGCATGCGCAAACTGGTTGCCGCTGCCGATGACAAAGGCGTCGAAGGTGTAGCGCGAACTCAGTTGGGCTGCGCTATCCCAGTCGAAGCGCGCCTGCGCGGGCGCTGCGGCCGCCGCGGCGGCGGAAAGCCCGCCATCATGCCGGATCGACGTGGAGGCTGGATCATCTTCCGGGGTCACGAACTTCACGTCATTGAAACCCAGCCCCAGGTTGTCGATTGCTTCCTGGATCAGGTCGGCATACTTGTCGCCAGCGTGGCGGAACTCTACGGTGGGCACGCGTACGAACAACACTCCTCCGCTCGAGTGGCTGAAGCGCGTGGGCTTTAGCCAGGTGTCGTAGGAATGCCGGTTGATCTTTTTTTCCAGTGCATCCAGGATGCGCAACCACGGATTGGGGGAGAGAGTTGTGCTCGGAGCTGACATAATTTGCAATGCTTGCCACGGCTACCCCTGGCGGCTGGCTTGAGGGTGCCTCGTCTAAGAATGCCGGGTTACCGGAATCCAGATCCCTTGTTGACTGCGGAATGCGCTTGGGCTTCCCACGCGCTTTTTGGCCAGATGAAACCAAATCTTGAAAGCCGGATCAGTCCGGCATACTAGCACAAAATTTTTTTGTTATGTGGAAATCTTCGGCTGGAATTTTTCTCCGCACGACTATTCAGAACGCGAAGCAGGGTGCCTGTCAAGTAGCGAGGATGTAACTGCCGCACGCGTGGTGCACGTTCCGATCGCATGCTCGGGTGAAATTTGCGGAAGCCACGTAGGAATTTTGTGCGTCGCAGTCGACGCGTGGGTCGCACCGCGCAGTGTAAATCGCCCTGCTATCGAGGGGTGAGCGTACTCGCGAATCCTGGTGAATCCCCTTTGCCCGCATGGCACCTCGTCATTTATACTCATCGTTTGCCCATACGCCGTCGATTCAACTGAGGAGCAGCTATCTTTCATGCCCAAGCGTACATTCCAACCTAACCGGCGCAAGCGATCGAAGACGCACGGCTTTCGCACGCGCATGAAGACCCAGGGCGGCAAGAGGGTGCTTTCCCGCCGCCGCGCCAAAGGGCGTAAGAGGGTCTCGGTGAAACCCGGCTTCCGCGAGTAGATCTTTTTCCCCTTAGGTAAAGCATTTTTTGCCGGAATTTGAAAAATGGACATTGAGGTCGCCGTGAGCGCCGCGGTCTCCAAACAAGACTTGAGTCAGGGCGCGGGAACGCAGCCGATGACAAAAGCCTGCTCTCCTGGCACCGAGCGCCTTCTGCGCCACGCTGACTTCGAGCGTGTCTATAAGCTGGGGAAGCGGCATTTTTCCGCGTCTATGACTTTCTTTTATTTGGAGCGCTCAGAGGTGAAGCCGCAAGATGGCCAAACCAAAGGACACAGAATCGCGAAGGTTGTCCCTGGAAGCTCGGCGCTCCGCGTTGGCTTCACCGTGGGCCGCACTCTCGGCGGCGCCGTTGAGCGGAATCGAATGAAGCGGCGCTTGCGTGAAGCCGTTCGGCTTTCCAGCCCCGCAGGCACGATAACGGCGGACGTAGTTATAAATCCCAAGAAGGCGCTGGCTAGGGCCGACTTCGCCAATGTGGTGAGCGAAGTCAGAAGCGCCTTCGCGATCATCGAGCAGAAGTTAGCCGTGAAGAACACACCGGGAGGAGCCGCTCAGCAAAATTCCGCAAGCCGGAAGCCCGGGGCCTGAAGCCATCTTTGCCATGCAGCAATTCGCCAAACGCGTTGTGCTTCAACTGTTGAGGCTCTATAAGGGGGCCGTTTCTCCCCTGTTGCTGCCGGCCTGCCGCTACGTGCCAAGTTGTTCTGAATACGCCATGGAGGCAGTCGAGCGCTACGGTGTATTTCGCGGAAGCGGGAGGGCGCTCAAGCGTCTCCTGCGCTGCCACCCCTTCGTGCGTGGTGGCTACGATCCGGTGGCGAAAATCCATGCTTTGCATGGTGAAACGGCGACCACGGGAAATCGCCACTGTGACGGTAACTAATTTTGCCAGACTTTCAAAATCCTCAACCCGAACCCGGCATGGAGCGCCGGCTCCTGCTTGTCTTTGCGCTCACCTTCTTGGTGATCATCGCTTTTCAGCCGCTGCTGAAAAAGTTCGGTCCGCCGCCCGCTCCCACGCCGCAGCCAACCCAGCCGCAGGTTCAACCCGCTCCTCGAAGTCCGACGCCTATGGTTTCGACTCCATCCGTCCCCTCCGGAGTTACTCGGCAGGCCCCGATCGAATCCGAGACGGTCATCGACAACGACCTCTACCGCATCACCTTTACCAACCGTGGCGCACAGGTGAAATCCTGGATTCTGAAAAAGTTTAAGAATGACGAGCAAAACGGTCCGCTTGAGCTGGTGCACGCCATCGCCGCGCAGAAATACGGATACCCGCTGTCACTGTGGACCTACGATGAATCCCTGCGCAGCAAGCTGAACTCGGTGCTGTATCTCTCGTTGCACGAAGGCACGCAGACCGCCCCCGCGGACATCACGTTCGAATACTCCGACCGGGATCTGTCCGTGCGTAAGACTTTCCACTTCGATCACACCTATGTGTTGAAGCTCGAGACCTCGGTGACGTACAAAGGTAGCCCGGTTGCAGCTCTGCCCGCCTGGCCTTCCGGCTTCGGCGACCAGAACACTCCCGCTTCTTATGCCGCCGCCCTCATCGACTATCAGTTCAACAACAACATCGAACGTCTGCCGATCAAAAAGATCAGCAGTGGGGCCACCATAAACGGGCCGTTGCACTGGGCCGGACCGCTGAATCAGTACTTCGCCGCCATTTTCATCCCCGACGATCCCAGTGCGGCCCTGGTCACGGTGCGCAATCCGATCGACAATCCGCAAGATGCCAAGCATTCCAACGAAGTGGTTGGCGCCGCGGTCGGCAATCTGCACGGCCCGACCGTCGCGCGCGTGTTTGTGGGCCCTAAGGCGCTCGATGTACTCGAGTCCGTGCAAATTCCCGGCATTACTGGCACCAACCCGGATCTTCGCGGGCTTGTCGATTTCGGCTGGTGGGGCATCCTCGCCCGCCCGCTCTTCTTGTGGCTGAAGTGGACCTACAATCACCTTGTTCACAACTGGGGATGGGCCATTATTCTGCAAACGCTCATCATCAACATTACTTTGCTGCCCCTGCGCATCGCGCAAATGAAGTCCATGCTGAAGATGCAGCGCGTGGCGCCGCAAATCAAATCGATTCAGGAGAAGTATAAGAAATACAGCCTGCGTGACCCGCGGAAGGCGGCTATGAACGAAGAAGTCGCCGCGCTCTATAAGAAAGAGGGCGTGAACCCGGCAGGTGGCTGCCTGCCCATGCTGATCCAGTTCCCATTTCTGATTGCGTACTATCGGATGTTGGGAGTTGCGCTCGATCTGCGTCACGCCCATTGGCTCTGGATCCGCGATCTATCAGCACCTGATCCCTGGCGGTTGCTGCCCATCGCCGTGGTTCTGACCATGCTCATCATGCAGCGCATGACGCCTCAGGTTGGGATGGATCCGGCGCAACAGAAAATGATGAACCTCATGATGCCGGTGATGTTCGGTGTCTTCAGTTTGAGCTTCGCCGCTGGTCTTAGCTTGTACTACTCGGTTGGCAACCTCATCGGAATCGCGCAGCAATACGTGATCAACCGCACCGATCTCGGCCGCGAAATTCGCGAGATCATGGAGAAGCGAGCGCGTAAGAAAGAGAAGTAGGGGGAGCTTTTAGCTCTTGGCCTTTCGCGGTTGCTGGTGTGTGGATGTTGCGACAGTCTCGGAGGTCCAACTGAGCTGGTGGGTACCAGGCAAAGACAAGCTTGGGGCGAATGAGCAATGGCCACTGGCAATCACAGCGTATTGGCGTCGCGCGAGCGCCAGGTTCAACCAGATTTGGAGAGATTTGGCTTCGAGCTAAAGGCGAATAGCTAAAAGCCCAGAGCTTCTTTTATGCCCATCCCTGACAAAATTGCCGCAGCCAAAAAGATCAACGAGTTCCTCCAATCTATCGTCACCCATGGCGGATTGCGTCTCAAATATCGCATCATGGTCGATCCGCCGATTGCCGAGCAACGCGACTGGGAGAGGCCCGAGATCCTCGTGGACTTTGCCGGACCCGACTCTGTCCTGCTCCTCGACCGCGGTGGCGAACTGTTGCGCTCCCTCGAGCTGCTGACCTTCGAAATGCTGCGATTACCCTCCGGCGAGCACGAAAAAATCAGCTTCGATTGCCAGAACCAGCGTTCCATTCGACTGCAAGAGCTACGCATGGCTGCCTCTGTGGCCGCCGAAAAAGTGCGTAAGACCGGAACCCCCTACCAGTTTGCGCCTATGTCATCTCGGGAGCGACGCATTGTCCACCTGGCTTTGCGCGATGAAGCCGACCTGCACACGGAGAGTGAAGGCGAGGGCATGCGACGATGCCTTATGGTCTATCCCAAAGATTACAAACGTGCTGCCAGCAACAAGCCTCCAGGGCGAACCATTCCGTAGCTCTTGCGCCGTGGGATAGGTTTCTAGCCGGGTGGGAAGCGGAGCAGGCCAGGGCGGAGGCCATCGCTCAGCAGCAGGCTTTGGCTGTGGAAGCGGACAGGGCGCGGCGGGAAAAGTGAGCCGGTGGCGTCTAATTAATGACACGCCCGAAGCTCGTCAGCAGAATCGCCGCCTAGCTTAGCTAGAACTCGTACTCTCGTGCGATGCAATTGGCAACTTAACGGGTATTGATTCAGCGACCACGGGCCTCAACGGGCCAGCGGCAGTAAGGCGAACCTTTGTCGTGGTGTGGGCGGCTTAGCCGGAATCGATTCGTTCGTTATGCCCCCGGGCTGGTAATTCTTTCCACTCCGACGGATTTTCCATGGCTCGTGCGCTGCCGAACCCGCTCCCCGGGCTTTGCCATCCCACCCGATAACCACGAAGGTTCGTGCCGATCCTGGTTCCTCGGATTCTCTTCGGTGCTTGTTTCTCGCGCTGCGACGCTCTCAATCGTCCGCATTGGCTATAAAACAGAAAGGCAGCCGCGAGAGGCCACCCTGACAAACTGAATACTCGTAACTCGGCGCTTGGGCCATGACTTCGGCGATCTTTGCTAGTACCGTCTCCAGACTCGCCCCGGTATCGGTACACCCATCCACGTAAGGATGCCGGCTGCCGTCAGCATGCAGTACCAGCACCCGGGTTGCCGTGGCCGCTTTTTTCACCATGTAGACCAGATGATGTCGGTCATTCCGCGTCAGAGTCTGACCCAACACCACGAGGTCAAACTGACCTTTCTTCAACGCCTCCAGCACGGCTTTGCGTCCCAAGGCCTGTTCCACGGCATGTCCGGCCCTTTCGACGGCAGCGGCCTGCGCCGCCAGAACCTCTGTATCTGCTTCGCCGTAAAGAACTTTCAGCTTCGCTCCCACTTTCGACATGATGTTTAGCCCTCTGCGCGCCCCTACAGGTACCGTCCAGTCACGGTAGCAATGTCGAAGAGCTCTGAGAACGTCACCGAAGACCAGCAACAACCGGGCATTCCCGGCTCTGCGGGAATCTAGCAGGAACGTTCAAGCCCGGAAGGTGTGGGGAACGTCGTTCAACCATCAAAAATTCAGCATCCAACAATTCAAGCAACTTTCTTCCTCTTTTCAGCCGTTTAGCGATACACTCTCTCGCCGGGAGGATTCATCCCATGATGGGCGCGCCACTCAACAGACTTATGGCCGTGATGGCGGTACTCACGGCCGTTTCCGCCGCGCAGCAGGCGGCTACTTCGTCCTCAGCTTCGGCATCCGGATCGTCTGCATCCTCGTCTACCGCTACCTGCAGTCTGGAGGATGGCAAAGAACTCTACGTGCGCTATAACGCCATTCCTGCCAGCAAGGAAAGAATTGTCAACGGCAAACCCTTTACTCCGGGCGGATCGCCCATGACGCTGTTTACCGAAACCAAATTAGGATTCGGCAACTCGACAATTCCGGTCGGTGCCTACAGCCTCTATGCAATTCCCGGCAAGGATCATTGGACTCTGGTGGTCAACAAAAACGTCACCGCCGGTTCGGCCTACGATGAAAGGCAGGACCTCGCCCGCGGTCCCATGGAGACAGCACAAGTCAGCGATCCGGGGAGCACCCTCGATATTGCTTTCGCCCACGTCGGCCCCAGATGTACTCTGCGTATCTATTTCGGAAAGAGTGCCTCCTTCGCCGACTTCATGGAGAAGTGAAGGAGCCGGAGGAGAGAAGCAGGCAGATTATGAGTCGCGATTAGAAGTTCGAAACTCCTGCGACCTCGGGCGTCGATCCAACCTGCAATTGCGAAACCGGAACATCGGAAGCCGGCGCGACCTGCGCATTCGGCTTCGAATCGCGCCTCCCAAGCCCAATGATCATGGCCATATGCTTGGGATAAACCACGTCTCTGCCGCGTGCGAGAAAGTGGTAATACACCGAAGTCGCGGCTCCGTACATTCCGAATCCCGCCGAGACCACTCGCGAACGCACCGCTATGGTCAGCACCGCACCTATTAATCGAAATCCTGAAGCTCCTCGGGCCCCGGCTTTCCCGGCCTCACCCAAGCTCTGTCCAGGTGCCCCAGCATCGCGGTCTCCGGATGTACCTGTGACCCCAAGCGCGACCGCGATACCCGTGGTCAGGTACCGCGTCCGCGGAGTCGTCACTTGCGCTCCGCCCTCGGCATCCAGCTTCAGATGTTCTCCCTTTGCCACAGCCACGCCTTCGAGGCTCGCCTGCACTTTCTGTTCGACTCCATCCGGCGGCGTCACCTGATGAAACAGGATCCGCAACTGCCCATTGCGGCCCAACCGCCGCGCCGGCTGTACCTGGATCACGGAGCCTTTGATCACGCTGCCCACAGGCAAAATCAAGTGATCGGAAACAATCAGCGGCTGGGTGGTTAGCGCCTCCACTTCTTCGCCCTTCTTCGTCGTCGAAGAATTCAGCGCAGTCACCAGCCGCGCATGCACCACGCTTCCCGACGGAGGCGGAGCTCCAATACTGGTCAGCGCCTCCGGCCGCAGCTGTTCCGTGCCAAAATCTAACGGCTGAAGCAAGTCTGCATCGAAGCTGGTGCCCGCCGCTATGTATTGCGGGCGTACGGGCGATTGCGCGAGCGCCATCCGCATCAGACTGTGCACTTTCCCCATGGCACGAATTTGATTGTTCATCCTGTTCCACTGAAGCTTGGCTTGCCGCTTGACTTCCTGTCCCGCCTCATGAATGTCCTCGGAAACCGACTCCCCTGTTTTCCCCTGCGAAGTTGTCCCCTCGGTGTTGCCTTGCGGCGGCTGGTCTTTTTTCTCCTGATCCGTGTTTTCGTTATGTTTCTCGGTTGGGGAAACAAACTGCAGTACCCCGTCCGGTGCCGGCGACGCTATCGTGTTGATCGCGACACGCCGCCCATCCGCCATCACCAGCTCGTCAAACTGCACCTGCACGTTTCGTCGCGGAGAAAGATCTGCATTTATCGCCGCGAGCGTCCTTGCCTTTTTGGGAACGCCGTCGATCGCCACGATCTTCCCATTGGCCTCCGTCCCCGCCGGAATCAGCAGCTTGTCGAATCCATATACGGCATCGATCGTCTTGCCATGAATTGCCTGCCCAACCGTTTTAACGCGTACCTCGGAATCGAGCGCCACTTTGATCGGAGTCCCCGCCGGCACGCTGATCGGCATCATCACCGGTGCCAGGTTCGCTCCCGGAGCTTCCGCTGTGGAATTCTCGGGCGGCTGCCCTCTGGGAGGCCGCAGTTTCAGCGCCTGTCCCCATGCCCAGTCGCCGCACAGGCATGCCAGCGTCACAACTGCGAATAACCTAAAACCAATACTGTGCATGACAATTCCTCTTTTCGCCAGGCGGATCACGACGCGCTGAGTCACCTTGGAATCCAGAGACGGAAGCAAAGAACTCAGCAAAGACGAAGGGGGTGCAAATTCGGAGGATATGGCCGCACCAAGACTGCATCTCCAGACGGACAAGGCTTTTCAGGGCGAGAGCGTTTTTTCAATTCTAGTGTTCCCTGCCACCCGCCGCAAGCGCCACAGGCAATCTTTCTGCGACAATTGCCTTATGCCGCGACCTTTGACTCTGCTCCTGTTCTGGGCCGCTTGCGTCCTTGCTGAAGCCCAAGCCGCCCCGGAGATACAGAGAGCAAACAGCACCGAAGACCTCCGAGGCGTCAGCGCCGTCTCCCAAAAAATCGCCTGGGCCAGCGGTACTCACGGCACCTATCTCCGTACCACCGACGGCGGTCGCCACTGGCTGGCTGCCCAGGTTCCGGACGCCGCGGCTCTCGACTTCCGCGCGGTGGTCGCCTTCTCCGCCGCCGACGCCTTCTTAATGTCCGCCGGTCCCGGCGACCAGTCCCGCATCTACCACACCGCCGACGCCGGCCAGCACTGGTCGCTGCAGTTTACCAACCAGGACCCCAAAGGGTTCTTCGACTCGATGGTTTTCTGGGACGCCACTCATGGCATCGTGCTCGGCGACCCCATCCCGGATTCAACCGGTCAATTGAAATTCGAGCTCCTCACCACCGACGACGGCCACACTTGGAAGCCGCTTGCGCCCCCCGCGCTCCCGCCTGCCACCGAAGGGGAAGGCGCATTCGCTGCCAGCAACGGTTGTGTCGCAGTCCAGGGCGACAACATCTGGTTTGCCACCGGAGGCGGTGCCGCCAGTGTCTTCCACTCCGCCGACCGCGGACTAAGCTGGCGGGTCACGAAAACGCCAATCATTCACGGGCCTGACTCGGCTGGAATATTCTCCATCGCTTTCGACGACGCCACTCATGGCGTCATTGCCGGCGGCGACTACAAACAACCCAAACAGGATGGTCCCAATCTCGCGTTTAGCGAAGATGGCGGTAAGACCTGGAAGCTTTCTTCCCTGCGCCCGCAAGCCTATTTTTCCGCGGTCACTTTCGACCGCACGCATAAAGACCGCATTTTTATCGTGGCCTCCGACTCCATCCTCGACCTGCGTCTGCCCCTGAACCCTCGCAGAATCAACTCAGCCAAAGATCCCAATTTCAAACTGAACGCCGTCAGCCCCTATCCCGAGGGCGGAGCCCTTTTTGTTGGTCCCAAGGGCACCATCGTCGCTCTCCCCACTGCCCCAATGCCGCGTTGACTTACCGGTTGGGGACTTCTAAGATTCCTACTGACGACGGCCGGGCGCCACCATGTTCATGCCTCACCCTAATTTGAGCGAAGAGCTGAATAGCAACATCGTGGAATCTGAGATCGAAGGGGGCGTCTTCATAAATGATCTGCCGCCTTCCACGGTGCTGGAAATTCAGACTATGCATCACTGCTACACGGCAGTGTTTCTCGGAGGCAGCCAGGCTCTCATTTCAGGGCACCCGGAGTTCTGTCCTCGTCCCGTTCCGGTCGCCATTGCAGGTTCAACGTGGGGTGGCTCGGTGCTGAAGATGCGCTTTGTCGGTCGCGGCATGCATCTTGAGTTTCACCACCCGGAGTATTCCACGCCCATCATCACCTCCTGCATTCAGGAAATCCGGGACTGTCCGCACCTGGTCGACGCCGGCGCAGAACTCGCCCATCAGCAGTCCGGCATCAGCCAGCCCATCGTCGGCTCCGCGGGCATTGACGCGGGTATCACCGGATACTAAGATTTCCCCGCGGAGGCTCAGCTAGCCAGCCCGCCGAAACTGCCGTAAAACCTGAGGAATCAGCCACTGTGAGTCTGAAAATCACCACTCGTGAGGTTGATGGCGTCACCATCTTGGACGTTGTCGGCCGGATTACCCTGGGAAACGAGACCGGCATGCTGCGCGACAAAGTCCGCGATCTGGCAGCCCTGGGAAAGAAGAAAATTTTGCTGAACCTCGCCCAAGTCGATTACATCGACAGCACCGGTGTCGGGGAACTGGTTGGCAGTTTCACCACAGTGCGCAACGGCGGCGGCGAACTAAAACTGCTGAACTTGAGCCAGAAAGTCAACGACGTTCTCCACGTCACCAAGCTCTACACCGTCTTCGATGTCAAAGACGACGAGTTCACCGCCGTCAAATCCTTCGACTGGTTTTTCGCCCAGTAGCTGGTGCTCCGCGGACCTGCTTCGCGCGAAGTCGAAGAGACCCCGCCTGCGAAATCTTGTGCCCAATAATCCATGCGAGACCAACACGTACGGAGGTGGGCTCAACTCAGCGCGCGTTTGATGATTGGGTCCGCGATCGATCACCCGCGATTCGGTAATCCTGGTAGTCGATTGTCAGAATGGCTCGGCCGCCCAGTCGCGCCATGGTGACCGTGTAATTTTGTTGCGGAAGCCAGAACTCGTCTATTTTTCTGTAAACATGGCGTATTTCGGTTTTCTTGATCCAGAAGGACGGATTACGCGCCGGCTCTGCCTCTATACGTGTGACCGCAAAATCGTTGGCGTCTACCCAAATCTTGCCGCTGTACAGGAACTTATTCTTGCTTTTGGGTTCGACTTCGAGAACGTAAGCCGCTCCTCCAGAGGTGGATTCGTAACCTGTCAAGATGAAATTGTAATTGTCGGTGGTTAAAGCGGTGCGAGCACGGTTCTCCGGGTTCATCGCTTCCCGCTCGCTTTCCAGCAGTTTTTTCAGGACACGATCGATCAGCAGCTTGGAACCGCTTTGAGAAACAACGGTGAACTCCTTATGGTCGGGAGCCTGATAATCAACATTCACGACCATTTGAGCTTCGCGGTTGCCGGGAAAGCCCTTGTACTCCAAATGATAGGAGCGCGTTCCCCGAAAACCACGCAGCGCCTCGGCGCGCTCCGCATTTTTCCGCATCATCCGTTGCACGATCTGGTCCGAGCTTAGCGAGGCAAAGCCTGTCCTGGCGCTGCTCGCGTCCTGGTCAACGGTCTGGGCGCGAATTTCCACGCGCGCAGCCGCGACCAAGGCAACGGCCAGCAGGAGTGTGTCCGGGGTTCTTCTCCGCAGCAGCTTCAAACCGACTCTCGCAGTCTCGCTCAAGTTTACCCGAATGCCGGACCTTTGCGACCAACCGGCGCAGATTTTCGACGGTCAATTCCCGATGGGGAAAGCGCCAGAAAATGCGTGGGAAGAATACCGGCGCCGCTCACCGCCAAGGGCAGCGGTGGCCTAAGATAATTTTATGCAGAGGGCGAACCCATCCGCTTTGAACGCGATACTCCATCAACTCTGTCCTCGGTGTCGCGCGGGAACAATTTTTCACAAATCCGTGTTTTTATTTCCAGCCATGCGGGAACGCTGCCCGGCATGTGACCTGAAATTTGAGCGCGAGGAAGGCTACTTCCTGGGAGCAATGTATATTGGCTATGCTCTGGCCCTTGGAATGATAGCTATTTTCGGAGTACTGCTGTGGTCCTTCGCCGGCTGGCCGTTTCAGAAAACTGTAATCGCCGCGGTGCTGCTGTTCTTGCCCTTCGCGCCGGTCCTTACTCTCATGGCGCGAGTGCTCTGGATTTATCTCGACCAGACCATTGATCCGGACAAGACTTGAGATCAACTGCGTCCCAGATCACAGCGGCAGGGCGCTTGGAAAACGGTTCTGGAAGTCCAGAACTCCGACCCATTCTGGCTTGATTGCGATTCGCACCATTTGAGGCACCATACCGCCGAGCTGTTTCACCCATGCCTGCCCCTGTTCGCGGCCGAAATAGCGCTCGGCGGCGGCAGCGTACTCGGGGACTACTCCGTCCACCGTTTGCAGGCGCGCCGTGCCACGCACCAACAATACTTTGTGAGGGAAGTTGTTGTCGTCAATGGTGATCGATACTTTCGGATTCTTGGCCAAAGCCTTAAGTTTCGGCGCCTTCGACGGCGTGCCCATCACGAGCTCGTGTCCATTCCAATGGAACCAGATGGGGACGACTCTGGGGGTGCCGTCAGTCCACACATACGCCAATCGTGCCGGAATTTTCGATTGCAGGAGTTCCTTCGACACGGGATGCTGCAAGAGTTCAAGACCGCCCTGTTTCACTGGCATAATTCCTCCTGTTGCTTGGTCGGGCAAACGCAGCGAGATCGAAATGTGGCTACGAAACAGCGTGGATTCTGCGCCGGTTCCCGCAAAAGGTCAAGAAGAGAGGATGGTCAGAATCTCACAATCGGGCTGCTATACTCCGTATCCGTTGGAGGCTGGTTCCGATGCCAATCCGCAGGGCTGTGCGTTGTGTGGTCGTGATTTTGCTCTTCGCCAACTTCTCCTCCACATCTTTCGCTCAAAACCCTGCCGCCCCCCATTATGACCTCGCCATAATTGACGCGCACATCATGGACGGAAGCGGCAGTCCCTGGTACGAAGGGGCCGTGGCCATCAAAGGCGGAAAGATCGCGGCCATCGGACGCATCGGCAAAGTGCCAGCCCAGCGGACAATCGACGCCCAAGGCATGGTCGTTTCCCCTGGATTCATCGACCTTCACAGCCACTCCGATTTCGCCTTGCTGGCCGACGGCAAAGCAGAAAGCAAAATCCGCCAGGGTGTGACCACCGAAATTATTGGAGAATCTGAGTCGGCCGGCCCCGTGCTCGGTCCAGCCCTTCCGCAACTGGACAAAGAACTCGCCAGCATGGGCCTCCAGCGTGAATGGAGCACACTTGGAGAATATTTCGCCACCCTCCAAAAGCACGGCACAGCGGTCAACATTGCTTCCTATGTCGGCAGCGGACAAATCCGCCTCGACGTGATGGGTAATGTAAATCGCGCGCCCACGGCCGGAGAAGTCAGCAAGATGAAATCGCTGGTTAAGCAGGCCATGCAGGACGGCGCCATCGGACTGGCTTCGGGACTGATTTATTTCCCGAACTCCTACGCAAAGACAGACGAACTCAGCGAACTGGCCCGCGTGGCCGCTCACTATGGCGGAATCTACACCACCCACATCCGCGATGAAGGAGATCACATCTCCGAAGCGCTGCGCGAGGCCATTGAAATTGGTGAGAAGGCTGGACTGCCCGTGCACATCCTGCATTACAAGATTGCCGGAGAGCGCAACTGGGGAAAGATGTCCGAGACCAACGCGCTAATCCAGAGCGCCCGTGACCGCGGCCTCGACGTCACCGCCGATCAGTATCCGTACCTAGCGGGCATGACCGGACTTCAGTTGTGCCTGCCTCCCAAATATCTCGAAGGCACGCATGAGCAAGTCATCGAGCGCCTGAAAGACCCAGCCTCGCGCGATGAAATCCGCCAGATGATCGCCCGCGGCGTCCCCGGTTGGGGCGGCAACCAGATCCAACTCGCCGGCGGTTGGCACGGCGCCATGGTCGCCTCCCTACAGAATCCGCAGAACAAGTCATACGAAGGCAAGCGCATGGACGAGATCGCCGCCAGCATGAAGAAAGATCCGGTTGATGCGCTCTGCGAGCTTCTCATCTCCGAAGTCACCTTTCCCTACGCTATTTATTTCGTGATGAGCGAGCCTGACGTCCGCCTCGCCATGCAGCAGCCCTGGGTCGGCGTCGGCTCCGACGGTGTCGCTGTGAATCCTGACATGAAGTTCATCGGCAAACCGCATCCCCGCTTCTACGGAACTTTTCCTCGCCTCCTTGGCTACTACGTGCGCGAGCAAAAAGTACTCACCCTGCCCGACGCCATCCGCAAAATGACTTCCCTCGCCGCGCAGATCACAGGCCTGCTCGATCGTGGCCTGCTTCGCCCCGGAATGGCAGCAGACATCGCTATCTTCGATCCTAAACAAGTCAGCGACAAAGCCACCTTCGAGGATCCCTCACAATATCCAGCGGGAATCGCTTACGTCATCGTTAATGGAACCGTCGTCATCGATCAGGGCAAGCACACCGGAGCGCTCCCCGGACGGGTCCTCTATGGGCGCGGCAAATTGGCCGCCATCAACCCGAAAGTCACAAACTGAGGAGCGTAGATGCCGACGGATTTTCCCAGCTTCGATCTCACCGGCAAGGTGGCGCTGGTAACCGGCGCCGCGCGCGGCCTAGGCCGCGCAATTTCACTCGCTCTAGCCAATGCCGGCGCAGATGTCGCCCTCGGATTCCGCGACGTGAACGCCCGAGCAGGCCTCCCTTCTGAAATCACTGCGCTGGGCCGCCGCGCCCTGCCCCTGCAAATGGATGTCAACCGGCTCGATCAGATATTCAAGGCAGTCGATGACACCGTCCTGCATTTCGGACGCCTCGACATCCTGGTCAACAACGCCGGCGTCGCTCCTGACAATTTAGCCGAGAACGTTCGCGAACAGGACTTCGACCTCACGCTCGCCGTGAATCTGAAGGGAACATTTTTTGCCAGTCAGGCTGCCGGGCGTGTGATGATCCGTCAAACGAGCGGCCGCATCATCAACATCAGTTCACAGGCCGGATTCGTTGCCCTGCCCACGGAGTCGATCTACTGCATGACCAAGGCCGCCATTTCCCACCTCACCAAATGCCTGGCCATCGAATGGGGAAAATACAACATCACGGTGAATGCGGTGGCACCCACGTTCATCCGCACTCCGGGTACGCAGGAATATCTGGCCAACCCTGAGTTCCGTGCTGATGTCATCGAGCGCATCGCCGCGCTTCACCGAATTGGCGAGCCCATGGACGTAGCCGGAGCCGTCGTCTTTCTCGCCTCGAACGCGGCGTCCCTGATCACGGGTGATACCATCCTCATCGACGGTGGCTGGACAGCTAGGTAGACCGCTTACCAAGAAAATAATTCAGCTCGCGAAACCCATCCATTTACCCTGTCGGGAAAGCCCTCATTTCCACCCACACGCATGCACCTCCCCATCCACCACCGCCGCCACACACTTCTGCGTCTGCAAATCCCGGAACTGCACAACCCCATGCCCAGCCGCGCCAACTGTCCCCTCCCCGCCTGCAACAGACCGAACCGTCTGAAAGCGCCGCGACCCCGTCCGCGAAACCTGAAACTTCCGCTCTTCCACCAGAACCTTCCGCTGAGGTACCTCAGAGAGAGCACGGATCCATCCGCCGGCCACGCTTTATTAACGAATGATCAGTCATGAGTGATCATTCATGCGAACTTTCCCACTTCCACGGCCAGTTCCACAATAGACTGCATGGCAAAAGCATACGGGGATGCGGCCAGCAGGTTTTCGTTCCACTATTATCAGCTTGATTCTTGCCGAGGTAGGATCAACAAGAAACCGCGCACTCGACCAGTGCGGTCAGGCCGAAGCTCTAGATCAGTGCCAACGGCACCGTAGGTCGGCAAGAATACACTGGCGGCCATCCCCTGTGGGAGAGTCCGCCGCTAAAAACGGTCAAGGGATGCGATTCGAAGCTGCCGACAAGGAGTCGACAACCATGGTCGAGCTGCAGTCTAAGACCGACCAAAGAATTACTTTTTCCCTCTTCGCATCCCCGCCACACGCTGGCTTTGACGTACCATGCTCAATCACGCCTTCGCATGAAATCCTCTAATAATGCAATGATCCGGTTCAGTGTTCAAGCTGCTAAAGGCGATTCTGCTGATCGCAGTGGGGGTGGGCGCTCTAAAGCTGCTCCACCAGGACGCGGCGGGCGCCCTGGATCGTTGGGCCGCGATGCTGGGATTTGATCCAGGCAGCCAGTACGTCGATAGCGCGCTTCAGAAGTTGGCAAACCTTCCTCCCAATAAGATCAAGGGTCTGGGAGTGGGCAGCTTCGTTTATGCAGGACTGTTTCTAATCGAGGGCATCGGGTCTCTTGGATGGTGAGACGTTGGGCGGAGTGGTTCACCGTAACCGTCACCAGCTCGCTGGTTCCAGTTGAGATTTACGAGATAGACCGCCATCCCAGTCCGGTCAAAATCCTGGTTCTCATTATCAATCTTGCCGGAGTGGGATACCTCGCTTATCGAATTCGCAACTCACGCCCGACTTGAACCGGAAGAGTTCGAACTCCAGACCCGAAACGCGACGCCAGTTCTTCTTTTCCCTTAACCCGCTCATCGTTGGAGGCGTCTGCGCGGCGTGAGCGAAGCGGGGGTCGCGCGGCGAAATCCTGAGCCCAGCGAAGGAGCCTAGCCCTTCGTGCCGCGCAGCATCCCCACGACCCGCTCATAGTCATCCACATTCGAGTACTCAATCAAGATCTTCCCTTTGCCCTTCTTATCGCGAATCCGAACCCGCACCCCGAGAGTCCGCTCCAACTCCAACTGCGCCGCGCGCACATTCGGATCCTGCCACCGCGATCCAGCTTTCTTTTTCTCTTGCCCTGGGATTCCCGGCACCGGATCGAGCCAGCCATTCATCCGGCTCACCATCATCTTGATCTGCTCGACCGACATGTGCTGCTTGACGATTTCTTCCGCCAAGGACGGAATCTTTGTCGCCTCGTCCAGGCTCAGGATTTCCCGCGCCTCGCTGAAGCCAATCTGTCCGTTTGCCAAATACTGCATCGCTTCTTCCGGCAGTCGCAGCAGACGCATGTAGTTCGACACAGACTCTCGCGACATTCCAACCCGCGCGCCAATCTGCTCCTGGGTCAAATTAAATTCTTTGCTCAACAACCGGAAAGCTTCCGCCTGTTCCAAACAATTCAGGTCTTGTCTCTGCAGGTTTTCGATGACGGTCATCTCGGCGGCCTGCTGCTGGGAGACCCGCCGCACGATCGCCGGCACCGATTCTTTTCCCGCCATCTTCGACGCCCGGCAGCGCCGCTCGCCCAGAATCAATACATAGCGCCCTGCTTCTTCCGCCGGACGCACCACCACGGGCTGCACCACTCCATTCACGCGAATGGAATCGGCCAGCTCCTCGAGCAACTCCTGATCAAACAGATACCGCGTCTGATAAGGATTCTTGTCAATATGATCAAGGGGGATGTTGCTCACCATATTCGAAGACCCACGCCCCGCCTGCATCTCCGCAATCACTCCACTCGCGGGCTCGTGTGGGGCGGACACTGCGGTCCGCCAGACAGTTTCGTTCTGAACCGCTGTTTCGGGATGACCTGCCGCCCCCGCCTGCGAATCACCTCGAACCACCGCTGCCGCCGCAGTCTCCGCCGCAGCCCCGCCGCCCGGGCCCACTCCCTCTCCCCTGTCATCCCGAACGAAGTGAGGAACCCCATGGTCCGCCGCAGCCCCGCTGGCATGAACCGGAGTTTCAACTCTGACACTTCCCGTACCACGCGTATCCACAGCAGTCGCAGCACTACCTGCGACCATCCGAGGGCCGGGAAGCAAAGATTCCAGCCCGCGCCCCAGGGCGCGCCGCTTCTCGGCTTTTTCCTTGTCCTTGGAAGCATCCGCAGGCTTTTCCCGCGAAGTACCAACCCCGCCGCTCACCTTCTCAGCCGCAGCCGTTCTCGTAGTAGTCATTCAGTTCGCTCTCTCCAAGCCAACCATTTCGACGCTCACCGAGGGACGGCCCGTCTTTCCGACTCCGCCATCCTGAGCGAAGCGAAGGACCTATGCCACCCCAGGAACCTTCACCGGCTCCACTAGAGATCGCGCCCCTGGTCGCCGGTTCCGCGCAGCTAGTATATCGATAAGTATCGATGTAATGTCGTCCGGCCAGTTTCGTATATCGACAATAGTCAATATATAAAGATCGATGTATATCAATATACTAAGCCGACTTATCCATCTCCGCCGCAGGCTGCTCCCCCGGCGCCTGGACTCCCAACTCCGCCGGCCCATAGTGCCCGATGATCTCCTTCGCCAGCCGAATGTAACTTTCCGCCCCCTTCGACCGCGGATCGTAAACCAGCGCCGCCTTTCCATGGCTAGGAGCCTCCGCCAGCCGAATGTTCCGCGGCACACACGTAGCGCACAACTTCTCGCCAAAGAATTTCTTCAGTTCTCCCATCACTTGCTGAGCTAGGTTGGTGCGGTCGTCGAACATGGTCAGCACCACGCCCTCGATCGCCAGTTCCGGGTTAAGCCCCGCGCGAATCCGCTCAATGGTATCGAGCAGCTCGCTGATGCCTTCGAGTGCAAAGTACTCGCCTTGCATCGGAATCAGCACCGTGTCGGCAGCCACCAGCGCATTCAGGGTGAGCAGGTCGAGCGCCGGCGGACAGTCCAGCACCACGAACTGAAAGCGTTCGCGGACAGCCGCCAGCGCGTCCCGCAGGCGAAACTCCCGCCGCTCCGCCTCGACCAGCTCAAGGTTTGCGCCGATCAGATTCTTGTGAGAGGGAATCAGCCAGAGCTGTTCAAGCTCGGTGGTCTGCAGGGCTTCGTCCGCTTCGGCCGCGCCCATTAATAGATGATAGGTGCTGACACGTTCCGGGTCCTTCACAAAACCCAGGCCGCTCGAGGCATTCGACTGCGGGTCGCAGTCAATGAGCAGCGTGTTCACTTCCGCAGCCGCGAAGGACGCAGCTAGGTTGATGGCGGTCGTGGTTTTGCCGACGCCACCCTTTTGGTTGGCAACCGCGATAACGCGTCCCATTTTAATTGTTGGAAGATTCCAGAGCCACTCGCAGCATAATGCGATTCGCACTTCAAAAGCAATGCACATTCCGGTGAGTGGTTCACTTTTCTGTGCAAAATGTGTCTCGTGTTCCACGTGGAACACCTGATTGTCCCTGAATACGCTTTTGAAAGGCCCGGACATGTGTTCCACATGGAACGTTCTGTTTCCATGGCTTGGCTTTCGAGAAGCCGCAAGATGTCCCGCGCGGAACGTTTGTACCAAGCGAGTGCAGTTTGAACCTAATGTTCCGGCTGTGTGCTTCTGCGGCGGTTTTTCAAAGGGACGGCCCTGCGGATTAAGCAGAAGAGTGTTCCACATCGAACATACATGCGCCGAGCCGATTGCCTGGCCCAGCGAGGGAGGCTGACTCAGAATTGGCTGATTCGGATCTGGGAAAGGCCTATTCCTATTGGCGACATAAATGACGCCAGTGGTCAGGTGCCCATGGCACGATATGTTCCGCCTGTAACATCGGTGACTCACCGCTGTGGCGTCGAGTTCCACACAACCAAACGAAATTGGCGATGGGAGCACGACGAATGGTTTCCCTTGAAATGTTTGAGAAGTCCGCAGGCCGCTCTGCAGTGCAGGCGCATAGCGAATACGGCAGCTGCCAAGACAAAGCTCGCAACAAAGTTCAGAAACCCGAATAGTGTTCCACGTGGAACACTGTGGGAAAGTTCTAGGGGGAATCTATTCGCTTTGGCCACCACCGACGGGAAGATGGGAGAGTTTTTGTAGCTCTGTGGCCACATTTTCGATGCGGGGCGGTTTCTCTGTCGGGAACTCCTGGCTAGACAGCGGATTTATCCCACTATTACATTCTTGGTTCGCGCTGTTTGGGCTTGTAGCTCTTGCTCGGGGCTGGTGACTAGGGTGGTTTACCACTTGGGTTCACCGAAATTACCGTAAGAGTGCCTGAAGGCACGATTCAGGAATTATTTTCCACTTTGGAGGCCGGTTGCGGGGTTCTGACGTCGATCTTGTGGATCTGAATGAGAAATTGACTATTTTGTTTGCCACCGGTTGATCATCTTGGTGCGCCCTCACTTGCTGGGTGGTGTCCGATGACGGAGTGGAGTGGTTGAGGCGGGCGACAAAGATCATACGCCAGAGCCTCCTCCACAGCTGGACTAGGCGTATCGGCGGCCGACGAACAGGATCCGAGACTGGGAGTTTGGGACAGCGAGCGGGTCTTGCCAGGAAAGATCAGGAAGAATGGTTTGGGCCTTATGAAGTTGGGATGCGCCGATCAGCAGCGCCAGGCGGCCCGCGGGAGCGACCAGGCGGGCAGCGATCGGAAGGACGTTGGCGAAGCGCTCTACGGCACGGAGGGTTACGAGCTCGAAGGCGGACTGGATCGCGAGGGTCTCGGCACGGTCGGAGTGTACATTGACATCTGTCAATATAAGGGCGCGGGTCACTTCGCGGAGGAAGGTGGCTTTTTTCTGATTCGATTCAATCAGGGTGAGCGCGATGTGCGGGGCCCAGAGCTTGATGGGGAGTCCGGGCCAGCCCGCACCGGAGCCCAGGTCAGCGACGCGCGGCCGAGCAAAATCCTTAACCACAGAGGGCACAGAGGCTTCGCTCAGAGCAGGCACAGAGGAAGCAGTGGGGAACAAGTGGCAGGCAGCGAACAGGCTCTCGCCGAAGTGGCGGATGACGATTTCTTCCGGGTCGCGGATGGAAGTAAGGTTAATGCGGGCATTCCAGCGCATGAGTATATCGATGTATGTCGATATACAGTGCAGTTGGAATGGGGAAAGGAGACGAGGCTTCTCGCCGGCCTTCGCCGGTTCGGAATGACAAGGTTCTGACGAGATTGCGGCATTGGTGGAGATCCCGAGGAAGGGCTGGAGCAGCTCGGCGATTCGGGCTTGGTTCATCGGAAATGAGATTGTAGAGTGAGAGGACGGCGCTGCGAAGAAAGCATCTTACGGGAAATTTGGCTCGAACGGACGCAGCTTGGAACCAAGACTGCCGCTGTGAGGCTACTCAGGGATATCCCGATGAGCGCCGCCCCGCATCGATCTCCCGGATGTAGCGGGATGGTGTCGATAGGTCCCTCCTGGGGAGTCCTCCGCTTCGCCGAGCACTCCGCCGCCTTCAGGATGACAATCATGGACATTTTTGACTTGAAAAAGCTGGACTTGTGTTTAGTCTAGGCTGTTTACACCACTAGGCGGTGGCGCTATGTCGGCAGGTTCGACCTCGGCGGGTTCAACCACGGGGGGAGCGCGGCAGCTCGGCGGCACGATGCGGCGGGATGCGTGGTGGCTGGAGTTGTTGCCGGTCGTTATTCTGCTGGGTGGATTCGGAGTCTATGCCACTGTGCGGGCCTTCGAAGGGAAATATTACGAGTGGGGGCCTTACCTTTCTCCGTTTTACTCCCCTCTAATTGATCCGCACCACCGCTGGTGGCCGTTGTCACCGGCGTTGCTGATTTTGATTTGGCCTTTGGGATTCCGGGTCACCTGCTACTACTATCGCTGGATCCGCCGGCGTGCGCGGTGAGTGAGGGCGGGAAGCACCGGTACCGAGGCGAGACTGGACTTCCGTTTATTCTGCAAAACCTTCATCGCTACTTTCTTTATGTGGGGTTCATCTTCCTCATCTTTCTGTGGCGCGACGCGTTTCGCGGATTTTGGTCACAGACCCAATATAATAAAAGAGGGAGAGGAGGGCAAATGATAAAAGCATACCGTTTCAAACTAGAACCAAACCGCAAGCAGAAATATGCTCTTGCCCGCACTCTCGATGTTTGCCGGGAGTTGTACAATGACGGTCTCTATCAGAG
>WNGK01001345.1_pt1 | contig 27245 bp, 23 predicted proteins | sample 5400601 | NCBI WGS metagenome assembly WNGK01 (sample SAMN13153376, study PRJNA577476) | soil metagenome | isolation source: 60 cm soil or saprolite under Garry oak tree replicate 1 | place: USA:California | collected 2016-06-15
CCACTGCCAATAGCGACTACGTAGCCAGAAGTCTCACTGCGCAAACCATTCCAGCCGGCAGTCAAACCTATAACTTCGATGTAACAGTTAACGGCGACACAGTCGTCGAACCTGACGAGACATTCTTTGTGAATGTCACAAATCTCTCGGGCGCGACCATCGTGGATGGTCAGGGTCGGGGAACAATTCAGAATGATGACATCGCCAATCTGGTCATCACCCAGATCTACGGGGCGGGTGGAAATGCCGGCGCTACTTATCAGAATGATTTTATCGAAATCTTCAATCGCGGGACGACGACCGTGAACCTGTCGGGCTGGTCCGTACAGTACGTTTCGGCGACAGGCACAGGAACCTGGTCGGTAACGAGTCTTTCGGGAACGATTCAACCCGGACAGTATTATCTGGTTCAGGAAAGTTCAGGCGGTGCAGTCGGGAGTCCGTTGCCCACTCCGGATGCGACCGGCACGATTTTGATGGCTGCTACTGCGGGCAAGGTCGCGCTGCTCGACACCACGACCGCCTTGACGGGTGGGTGCCCTTCCAACGCGAACATTTTTGATCTCGTCGGCTACGGCACTACGGCTAGCTGCTTCGAGGGTAGCGGACCCGCGCCTGCGCCCAGCGCGACAAATGCCGACATTCGAGGAGGAATCGCCGGCAGTGGCTGCACCGATACTAACAACAATGCAACGGACTTTGTCGCGGCGCCCGTCTCACCTCATAACACCAGCTCGCCAGCGCATTCCTGTCCCTGATTAGTCTGGGGATGCCTGAAAGGAATTGAATTAGCGTACGACGCCCGCGAGTGGACTCGAGGCGCTGGCGTAGAGACGCTTTGGCATGCGCCCGGCGAGATAGCCGAGGCGTCCGGCTTCGATGGCGAGTTTCATAGCGGTGGCCATCTGTTCAGGATTGCGGGCCTCGATCGCAATCGCTGCATCGCTGGCCGTGCCCACACCCGCATCAACTATGATCGTTGCATCAGGCAACTGCTCCCGCATGATGCGGAGGTTCGCGGGGTTTTGCACGCCCAGGCCGGATCCGATTGGCGCGGCGAGCGGCATCACCGCGGGACAGCCTGCATCAAGCAGCTTCTTTGCCATTATGAGATCGTCACTGAAATACGGCAGGACGATGAAACCCTCTTTGACGAGAACGCGTGCCGCTTCAAGCGTCTGCTCGTTGTCCGGAAAGAGCGTAGTCTGATCGCCGATGACTTCGAGTTTAATCAAGTCGGTCTGTAAAGCTTCGCGCGCGAGCCGCGCCGTGCGAATCGCTTCCTCGGCCGTGTAGCAGCCGGCAGTGTTTGGCAGAATCTGAAGCGCCGGATCGAGGTGATCCAAAAACGACTCTGTGCTGCGATCCAAGGGCACTCGACGCACCGCGACGGTAACCATCTCCGCGCCGGAAGCCCGATGCGCGGCTTTCATCTCGTCATAATTGCGATATTTCCCCGTGCCAATGATCAGGCGCGAAGTAAAAGCGCGGCCGGCTATCTCAAAACTAAGGGCTCGAGCCTGTATTGCGGTTGACATGAATTAAAGTTCTCTCTGTTCGGATATGTAATGACTTTACACCGGAAGCTCGAAGAAAGAAAAACGCTGACCGTAGTAGTACTGTCCTAATTTCAGTTTTTCTCTGCGCGGTCTCTGCGACCTCGGCGTCTCGGCGGTGAGCGTAATTAGGGTAACTATTCACCGCAGAGACGCGGAGAACGCCGAGGAGGCGCAGGGAATTTCAAATTAGGACCACCGTAGTCACATCTCACGCGGCTTAGAGCGCGGGCTTGGCCGCGCAGACCAGCGATATAAATATCACGGTGCCGACTCCAACTGCCTTTGAGGTGTTGGGCGGAACCATTTGCGCGCCGCTGAGCTTTCCCGAGGAAGTCGCATCAGCTTTCGCCGTGACTGCCAACACGGCCAGGATTGTTATGTAGGCGAGAAAGCCCAGAAACTTCTTAAGCATGTTTACTCTTTCTCCATTACCTGCGGACAACCGACAGCTCTTGATCGAGGCTCCAATGAATCGCGTGGTAGCTCGTTCCGCGTTCATCTTTTCGACCCACCACCGACAAAGTGAACGATCTCCACGCGGTCGTCTTCCCTCAAAATCATCGTCGGCCAATCGGCGCGCCTGACGACATTTTGGTTAAGCTCAATAGCCAGGCGCTGAGGGGCAAGATTCAAAAAGTTAACCAGATCCTGCAGCGACAGTTCGTCCGCGACTTCGTGTGACTCGCCGTTGACGTGAATGCGCAAAGCGTCCGCCGACCTCACTAGTCCGGATGGATTACGCGCCGTGTCTCGCTGGAAAGTTCGCCCGCCTCGGCCCGGATAAGAATGGCCGCGCGACCAGAAGTGAATTGCGGTATCGCAGTTGAAACAGTGGCAACTCCTTCGCGATTCGTCTTCACCGAGTAGATTAGCGGCCGAAACGCCGTCCCGAGAACCTTGAGGGAAACTGCCGCGCCGTTGATTGGCTTTTCTCCCTTCCTGGTTCGGTGCGTCACAAGTATTTGCAGCGTTAACGAGTCTCCGCTGTGAAAATCTTCCGTCTGATCGGGAAGACTAATCCGGAGACGCTCCTCCGATTCAACCATCTGTCCCGCTGCCGATTGGTGTCGCGGATCATAAACCGTATACGGTGACGGTTTCTTTGCGGCTGGCTGCACCACCACCGGTGGAATCAAAGGTTGCTCTTCCCGAGGCAAGTCCTCAACTGGCTCCGTTCCCGCAGCCTCTGGCTCGGCCGTTTTCTCTGTGGCCTGCGGGGTCGCTTGCTCCGCTGCAGGCGTTGCGAGGCGTTTTAGCTCTTCAAGCCGCCCCGCATTTATCGCGGCACAGATCAGGCGGTGCTGGCGCTTCAATCTCTCCGCCAACGCCGCTTCGCTGAATCCGGAGGCAATCAGATCGTCGTAAGGCGAACGCTTGCTGGCGAGAATCTCGCCGCCGGTATAAACGAGCGACACGATGACCGGCGTGTTGGTGCCTTTGTCCTCGGTCTGCACATGATAGACAACGCCATCATGCTCCACGTCTGTGTTGTAACCAGTAATCACGTTCTTCTGAATTCCGAATCGCTTCAAGCGATCTTCATCTACGGCTCGAGTCGGGATCCAATTTGAACGGTAGCACAGCCGTTTTTTGAGGGTCAATCTGCTTTTGCCCGAAAGCGTTTGAAGCAACCGGAACGTCGCTTGACACCCTCTGCCCGTTGCACTACGATTCGCTTGTACAATGATTCTCAATCTTCATTTGGCCACCAGTAGACGCAAACGTGCGTTCGTCGACACTGGAGAGGATTGCGCGCGCGATGCAGTTTAGACTCTACGACTATCTGCCGATTCTCCTGATGTTCATTGTCGCCGCCGGCTTTGCGGTCACCAACGTTCTGCTTTCCCAGTTTATCGGACAGCGAAAGAGAACGCGCACAAAGTTGATGCCCTACGAGTGTGGCATGGATCCGGTGGGAACCGCGCGCGAGCGCTTCTCCGTCAAGTTCTATTTGATCGCGATGATTTTCATTCTGTTCGATATTGAAGTCATCTTTTTGGTGCCCTGGGCGGTCGTGTTCAAGACGCTTGCCGGCCCGGCGTATGGACTGCGAACGCTTGTCTATGCGGAGATGATGATTTTTATCGCGCTGCTGCTCGCGGGATACATCTACGTGGTCAAGAAAGGCGCGTTCGATTGGGGCGCGCGCGCGCGACGGGAAGCGGAGGCGGAAGGAAGACTGCTGGCGGACGTTGAGAAGCGTCAAACGGAAAAGACGCGAACCGCTGCGTAGGCAGCTTCAAGGAGCTTTATGGGACTTGAGAACATCATTGGCGAGGCGTTGCCGGAAGTTCTAACTACGCGTCTTGACTCTTTGATTAACTGGGCGCGCAAGTCTTCGCTCTGGCCGGCGACGTTTGGGCTCGCCTGCTGCGCGATCGAGATGATGAATGCTACGTCTTCGCGCAACGACCTCGCGCGCTTTGGTTCTGAAGTCTTCCGCGCCAGCCCACGCCAGGCAGACGTGATGATCGTCTCGGGCCGAGTTTCTCGAAAGATGGCGCCAGTATTGCGCCGAATCTATGATCAGATGCCCGAACCGAAGTGGGTCATCTCGATGGGCGCATGCGCCACGTCCGGCGGAGTTTTTGATAACTATGCGATCGTTCAGGGTGTCGATAAGATTGTGCCTGTCGACGTGTACATTCCCGGTTGCCCACCGCGACCCGAAATGCTGATTCACGCGGTGATGATGTTGCAGGACAAAGTGATGAAAGAGTCGGTGCGCGATCGCAAGGATGTTCCTGAAGAAGAAGCCCGCGAAGCTGTTGGTCCGGGAACGCTGCCGGTTACCGACGGCTCGACAATCGGGCAGCCAGGAACACTTCAATCACGACCATACACAATTGCTTCAAGACACGAGAAACTTCGATCTTTTTGATTATCAAGATGCGGGTTTGATTTTCTCATGACCGAAGGTTTGGCAAACGACTCCGTCTCGCACGAGCCGGCCACCACATCGAAGCAAGACTTGACGCCGTCCCATTTGGTGACGGCGTTGCAGCGTGAGCATCCGGAATGGATCATGGAGGTGATTGAAGCGTTTGGCGAAGTGACGGCGATCGTCCCCCGCGAACACATCGTCGCAGTGTGCTCGTTCCTGAAAGGCTCGCCCGATTCAAAGTTCGACTTTCTTGCGGACCTCTGCGGCGCCGACCGCGGACCTGAAGAGGAGCCGCGCTTCGAAGTCAACTATCACTTGTTTTCGACTACCAGTTATCACCGTCTCAGATTGAAAGTTTTGCTCAACGAAGGGGACGTTCACGTTCCGACCGTGAACGGAGTGTGGCGCACCGCAAACTGGCACGAGCGCGAGACGTATGATCTGGTCGGCATTGTGTTCGACGGCCATCCGGATCTACGCCGGATTCTGTTACCTGACGATTGGCAGGGGCACGCGTTGCGCAAGGATTTTCCGTTACGGGGCTACGAGCCGTATAGCCTGAAATAATTCGCCACAGAGGCACAGAGACACAGAGAGAATGACACACAAGGAGTTAACTTCGAGGTACCAGCGCCCTAGGCTTTTTATTTGAAGTCTCTCTGTGTCTCGGTGTCTCTGTGGCAATCTTGAGTAATGAGCACGACTGTAAACATTCCGCCGCAATTCGAGATCGTCGATCGTCCACTCGACACGCAAATGACGATTTCGATGGGGCCGCAGCATCCATCGACCCATGGTGTGTTGCGGCTGGAATTAGTGCTCGACGGCGAGATGGTCGTGAAAGCGACTCCCGACATTGGATATCTCCACACCGGTATGGAGAAGCTGTTCGAGTATAAGAAGTATCAACAAGGGATCGTCATCACTGACCGGATGGATTACCTGAATCCGCTCGGCAACAATCTTGCTTACGTGATGGCGGTCGAGAAGCTACTTGGGATGGAGATACCAGAACGCGCGCAAACGATTCGCGTGCTCACGTGCGAGTTGCAACGTATTGCCTCGCATCTGGTCTGGCTGGGCACGCACGCGCTGGACATCGGCGCGATGACCGTCTTTTTCTATTGCTTCCGTGAGCGCGAGAAGATCATGAATCTGATCGAGGCTGCGTCAGGAGGACGCTTGACGCCATCCTACTTTCGCATTGGGGGTCTCATGATGGACCTGCCGCCGGGTTTCGAGCGACGGGTGAAGCAGTTTCTTGATGATTTCCCGCACGCGGTTGAGGAGTTTCATAAACTGCTGACCGGCAACCGGATCTTTCAGAAGCGCACGCAAGACGTTGGACGCATTTCAGCGGAAGACGCGATTGATTGGGGCTTGTCCGGACCATGCCTGCGTGGTAGCGGCGTCAAGTTGGACATTCGCCGCGCCAACCCTTACACGGGTTATGAAAAATACGATTTTGAGATTCCGACCGAAGCCGATGGCGACGTGTGGGCGCGCTATCTGGTGCGCATGCGCGAGATGAAGGAGTCGCACAAGATTTCCCTGCAGGCCCTGTCGCGGTTGAAGCCCGGCCCGGTTAAGGCCGACGATCCAAAAGTTGTACTTCCCGATCGCGAAGCAATGAAGACGCATATGGACGCGTTGATTCATCACTTCCTGATCGTCGCCGAAGGATTCGACGTGCCGGCAGGTGAAGTCTATCAACCCATCGAAGCCTCGAAGGGTGAGCTTGGGGTTTACGTAAAATCGAATGGCGGACCGAAGCCGGATCGCGTGCATTTCCGCGGCCCAAGCTTTGTGAATCTTTCTGCATTGCCAGACTTGGTCAGAGGCGCCATGGTCGCCGACATCGTGGCGATTATCGGGTCGTTGGATATCGTGCTGGGGGAGATCGATAGATAGGTTTCAAGTTTAAGGTTTCAGGTTTCAAGTTTTGTATTTCGACGCCCGAACTTGAAACCTGAAACTTGAAACCTGAAAACAATGAGCCAACAACTGACCCAGATTCAGCCACTTTCGCAACCCGTTCAAATGCCGGACGAGGTTGCCGCGTTCTCGCCTGAAGTCGAGGCGGAAATCGATAGCCATCTTGCGAAGTATCCGGTGAAGCGCTCGGCGATTCTGCCATTGATGTTCATCGTACAGCGCGAGCGCGGCTATCTTGATCCCCCTGGCGTTTCTTATCTGGCGAATCGGTTACGGCTCAGGATCACCGACATCTGGGAGGTCGCGACGTTTTATTCGATGATCTACACCAAACCCGTCGGTAAGTATCACATTCAGATTTGCAAAACACTTTCGTGCAAGATCATGGGTGAGCAAAAAATTACTGATCACGTTTGCAAGAAGCTGGGCGTCAAGCCAGGTGAGACGACGGCCGACGGACGATTTTCGTTATCGCTCGTCGAGTGTCTCGGCTCATGCGGCACGGCGCCGATGTTTCAGATCAATTTTGACTATCACGAAAATCTGACACCGGAGAAGGTCGATCAGATATTGGATAAATTGTCTTAAAGTCCCAGTGTTTAGAGGCGGGCGTTGCCCGCCGTCTCGAGCAACGACATTGAACCGGCGGGCAACGCCCGCCTTTAAACGAACCATATAAGTATGTTCATTGGCGCCATCGGGTGTGAGCCACTGCAGCTCGCGCGAGTGCATCTCGAAAACTCGCGGTCCCTCGAAGTGTATCGTCGCAACGGCGGTTACGAAGCGATCAAAAAAGTTCTCGATTCGATGTCGCCGGACGAAGTCATCAACGAAGTAAAGAAATCTGCCCTGCGTGGGCGCGGCGGCGCCGGCTTTCCGACGGGGATGAAGTGGAGCTTCGTGCCGAAGGACTCACCCAAGGAGAAGTACGTCGTTTGCAACGCGGACGAATCCGAGCCGGGCACGTTCAAAGATCGCTATCTGATGGAGCGCGATCCGCACATGCTGATTGAAGGGATGTTGATTGCAGCTTACGCGCTCGGAGCGAAAACGAATTACATCTACACGCGTGGCGAGTACAAGTATCTGATCGACGTCATGGATGTCGCGCTTGATGAAGCGCGGGCGGCCGGCCTGCTCGGAGAAAGGATTGTCGGCAGCGATTTCTCCTGCGAGATTCACACGCACACCGGAGCAGGCGCGTACATCTGCGGCGAAGAGACTGCGCTCTTGAGTTCGCTCGAAGGGATGCGCGGTCATCCTCGTATGAAGCCTCCCTTCCCTGCCGTGTCCGGCTTGTACGCGTGTCCGACGGTCGTCAATAACGTTGAGACACTGACTGCCGTGCCCGACATCATCAAGCTGGGCGGCGAGGCTTATCAAAAGCTGGGCACTGAGAAAAGCGGCGGCACGAAGCTCTGGTCCGTGTCGGGCCACGTCAATCGGCCCGGCGTTTATGAATTGCCGATGGGCTATACGGACATGGAAAAGTTCATCATGGAAGATTGCGGCGGGATTCCGAATGGGAAGCAATTGAAAGCAGTGATTCCCGGCGGCTCGTCCGTCTACATCATGCGCGCGGATCAGATCATCGGAAAAGATGTGCGCATGGATTACGAAGGATTGGTCGCCGCCGGCTCGATGGTCGGATCGGGCGGATTCATCGTGATGGATGAGACGGTCGATGTTTTTGAATCGACGAAAAACCTGACCGAGTTCTACAAACACGAATCATGCGGCTGGTGCACGCCCTGTCGCGAAGGCACGGATTGGCTGGTAAAGATTTTCAAGCGCATCGAGAACGGCGGCGGCCGGCCGGAAGATGCTCAATTGATGCTGGACCTGTGCGACAACATAGAAGGCAAATCATTCTGTCCGTTGGGCGATGCGGCGGCGTGGCCGATTCAGTCGGCGATTAAGAGATTCCCAGAAGATTTCAAGAAGCATTTGCTGAGCAATGGCGCCGTTAATGCCTAAGATGAACACCGTCGTAAGAAGCTTTGGCCGTTGCTTGCTGGTCGTGACCTTCGCATGGGGAACACTCTCAGCTTCGGGTCAGGCGCAGCCTGATTTCTCTCGCACCATTGCCGGAGTCGTCGTGGATAAGGAAGACGACCCGGTCCCGGACGCAAGGGTTTGCGCATGGGGAACATACCCAATGGCCGGCTGCGTTCCCTGCGGACAATCAAGTACGGACGGCCGATTCGCAATAGTTGTTCATCGACCTGATAAATATACGATCAAAGCGGAAGCTTTGTCGGAGGGTTACCCTGACGCGACCTGGGCATTCTACGGAAAACTCTTTAGTGACTTTCCGGTTGTCACTGTCGACGAAACGAGCAGAGCAACACCTGTGAGGGTCAAGCTCGGACCGAGGGCGGGTCGAGTGGTCTTTACGATACTCGATGAAGAGACCAGGAAACCGATCCAGAAAGGCTCACTCACAGTTTGTAGACTTGCCGATCCACACTCGTGCTGGTCTATGAGCACCGCTTTTCCGAACGGGCGATACGACCTGCTGACACCGGAAGTACCCTTCACCGTCAAGTTTGAAACCTGGGAAACGGCTGGCTGGGTCCAGCGGGCAGCTTTCGATGAGTCTGACGTGCCGATAGAAGTGCTGCAGGTGGATTTGGGCGCGCGGAAGGAAATAACAGTAAGACTCAAATGAAGAGGATAAACCAATAGGTGTCAACTGACCTGATCAAAGTAACGATCAACGCTAAAGATATCCAGGTGCCGAAGGGCGCGCGGCTGATCGACGTGTGTCGCGAGAACGCTTTCGATATCCCAAGTTTCTGTTACTACTCCGATCTTGCCCTGCAGGCTTCGTGCCGTATGTGCCTGGTGCGCATCGAGAAGATGCCGAAGCTGCAAACCTCGTGCACGATCATCTGCACCGATGGGATGGTTGTGACCACGCAAGGCGAGGAGATCGAAAAAGCGCAGCGAGCGATGATGGAGTTTCTGTTGGCAAATCATCCGCTTGACTGTCCCGTATGCGATCGCGGCGGCGAATGCGAGTTGCAGGAGATGGCCTTTGATTGGGGCGGATTGGAAGAGCGATTCACTGAACGGAAAAACGCGCAGCCGGAAAAGTATCTTTCGCCGATGGTCGCCAACGATCCGCAACGATGCATTTTGTGCAAACGCTGCACCCGCGTCTGCGACGAGTGGATGGGCGAAGACGCGATTGAAGCCGGCGGGCGCGGCGCCAATACCGTGATCGGCACGTATGGTGGCTGGTTGAACTGTTCGCAATGCGGCAACTGCATTGAAGTGTGTCCGACGGGAACGCTGCTCGATGCTACGTATCGACATCAGGCGCGTCCCTGGGAACTAACACAAACTGTTTCCACTTGCACGTATTGTTCTGATGGCTGTCAGATGTCGCTGGGGTCGCGCGGCGGCGACCTGATGCGCATCGTTGCGCGCGATCGCTACGTCAACGGTTTGAACGGCGAATTCCTCTGCATCAAAGGACGCTTCGGCCATCCGTTTGTCAATCACGAGGCGCGCATTCGCACGCCGCTCATTCGCTACAAGAAGGGCGGCAAGCTAATACCGGCCACGTGGGACGAAGCAATTCGTCACGTGGCCGCGAAGCTTGATTCGATTGCGGACCAGCACGGACCAAATGCAATTGGCATCGTGGGCAGTCCGCGGCTTACTAACGAGGCGCTCTACGTCTTGCGCAAGTTTGCCACCGAACTGGTGGGCACCGAAAACTACACGACCAGCGACGCTTTCAGTCTCAAGCCGTTCTTCGAGAATCTCGGCGCGCCGCTCGCGACGCATCGCGAGATTCGTTACGCCAGAACAATTCTTTTGATTGGCGGCGAGCCGGAAGAATTGCAGCCGCTAACCGGCAAGCAGATTCGTCAGGCCGTGCGCAATGGCGGCACAAAACTCATCATTATCAACAGCGTTCCCATTCGCTTGCGTGAGCAGGCTTCGCAGTTCGTTCACATTCGCCCGGGATCGGAGGACGCGGCGGTTCTCGCGCTGGCGGACAGATCGAATGATCCGCTAGCGGTCCGGAAAATGGGCATCGACGCAAGCGAACTCGACGCCGCGCGTACAACGATCAACGAGACGCAAGGCGATCTCATCATCATGTTCGGCGGTGAACTGAGCGCTGCGGCCCAGACTGTCGTGGCCCAATTGCCGCACATATTAGCGCGCGAAGGCCAGCGCGTGTTGCTGCATCCGCTGCCGCTCTTCAATAACAGCATCGGGGCGCACGATATGGGAATGATGAATGGCGCGACGATAGCGACTCGGGTGCTCGAATCCGCGGGAGATGCGATCCGCGCGCTGTACATCGCAGGAAGTTTTTTGCCCCAACATGTACGCGATCGCGAAGAGGCGTTGGGCAAACTCGATTTTCTCGTCGTACAGGAGCTGTTTGAGACTGAGACCACAGCCTTCGCCGACGTCGTGCTGCCCGCCGCTTCGTTTGCGGAAATCGATGGAACGTTTACCAACAATGACGGCTTTGTTCAGCGTGTGCGGCAATCGATTCCGCCGGTGCATCAGTCGAAAGCTGACTGGATGATCATGGATCAGTTGGCAAGAGAGTTGGGCGTGGATTTTGGATTTCAGATGTCCGCCAGCGCCGTGTTTCGTGAGATTGCCGATCATGTCCCTGCATATGCGGACTTGCGCTATCCGTTGCTGAAAGACGAAACGAAACCGGTTCAGGTAAAGCACGCGATTGCGCCGCAGCGCGATCTGGCGAAAGAACTCGAGGCCATCCGCCGGACAGTCGAGGAAATGGACGAAACAGTGAGCAAGAGCAAGGCGACTCCTCCAGTTGGTCACGAACTTTTCCGTGTCGGAACGTTGACTGACAAGGTGCCGCAGTTTCATCTGCTCGCTGCCGGAAACCCGAAGCCGGAAACGTTCAGGATTTCGCCGCTGTACCAGATCACCGTAGACGAGAGTCTGCGGCGCGAGGCGTTGGTGGCAGGAGACTGAGCACATTTTCGATTGCCAATTGCCAATTGCCGATTTGGCGTCTGTGGCTATCTTTGGTTTTGGAATCAGGTTTCGGTGTTTAGGAAATGATTGTGGCAGAAGAGTTCGCGAACAGGGGTGCGGTATCGCTGAGGTCAAAATCCCAATTGACAATCGGCAATTGGAAATGACTCATGGACTGGAATAACCCTCTCGTTCATTCGGTGCTGGTGTTGGTCGCGATCACGATCGCCTTTCTGGCGATCATGCTGCTCGTGGCCTTTACCGTGCTTGCCGAGCGCCGGGTGTTGGCATTTCTGCAAGGGCGACTCGGTCCGAACCGCGTTGGTTACGGCGGTGTGCTGCAGCCGTTCGCCGATTTCATCAAGACAATGATGAAGGAGGACGTGAACCCCGAACAGTCAACGCGGTTTGTCTTTTTTCTGGCGCCGGTGATTGCCGTAACGACCGCGATCATGGCAATTGTTGTCTACCCGTTCGGGCCCATCATCTCTATCCCGTTTCTTCATTGGTCGCTTCCGCTGGTCATTGCGCGTTTCGACGTCGCTTTGCTCTACGTGCTGGGCGTTACGTCGGTCGGAGTTTACGGCATCGCGCTGGCCGGCTGGTCATCAAACAACAAGTATAGCCTGATGGGCGGTCTGCGTTCGGCCGCGCAGCTGATCTCTTACGAGTTGTCGCTCGGACTGTCGCTGATTGGGGTGATCTTGATCGCGGGCACCTTAGACATATACAGCATCGTCGAGCAACAGTCAGGTTGGAATGGACTGCATTGGAATATTCTCTATCAACCGATTGGTTTCATTACCTATTTGATGTCGGCCATCGCGGAAACCAATCGCGTGCCGTTCGACCTGCCCGAAGCGGAAACCGAACTCGTTGCCGGTTTTCATACGGAATACAGCTCGATCAAATTCCTGCTCTTCTTCAACGCCGAATACATAAACATGATTACTGTGTCGATGCTGGCAACCACTCTGTTCCTGGGCGGCTGGAACGGGCCCGGCGTGGCGCAATTTCCGCTGCTGGGAGTGTTTTATTTCCTGGCAAAGATTCTCTTCTTTCTTTTTCTCTACATCTGGATTCGCGGCACCTTGCCGCGCTTTCGTTTTGATCAATTGATGAACTTTGGCTGGAAGTTTTTGTTGCCAGTGGCGATTCTGAATATTTTGATTACGGCGACTGTCGTATTTTTGAATTGGATCTGACCATACTCAGACATAGCGCTTAACCTATGGCGACTACGCTTCTCTTCATACTTTTTGCCGGACTGGCAATCGGCTGCGCGATTGCAGTGGTGGCGCAGCGCCATCCGCTCTACAGCGCCATCTCGCTGATCGGCGTCTTCATTTCGCTGGCCTGCTTGTACCTGATGCTGGCAGCGCCGTTTATCGCGGCCGTGCAAGTGATCGTCTACGCCGGCGCGATCATGGTGCTCGTTGTTTTCGTGATCATGCTGCTTAACGTCGAAGAGGAGGAACATCGTCGCCCGCGACTGAGTTACTTAGTGCCCGTCTCAATTGCGCTCGCGGCAGTTCTGATCGGCGAGGTCGCATTCGTTCTTTATTCCGTTCCCACTGCGCCATTCACACCGATCGACAACAATTCGAGCGTCGGCTTGACGGCTTCAATCGGCACCGGCCTGTTCACAAAATACCTGCTGCCGTTTGAGATCACGTCGGTCCTGCTTTTGATGGCGATTGTCGGCGCGATGACGCTGGCGCGCCGCGTGATGAGCTTGTCACCCCTCGCTCGCGTCGTGCCCGGAGCACAGGTGTTGGCCAGGGACGTATTGACTCCAACGGCGATTGGCAATGTCTCGCCGTTTGAAACGCACACCACCGCGGAGGCAGCGAAAGTCCTAGGTGTGCCGGACGACCACGAACCTAACAAAGGAGACTGAAGCCATTATATGGGCCCGCAACTCTCATGGTATCTCGCGCTGTCAGCCATTCTGTTTACGATTGGCGCAGCGGGCGTGATCATCAAGCGTAACGTGATCTCGATGTTCATGTGCATCGAGCTGATGCTAAACGCCGTGAATCTCACGTTCGTCGCTTTTTCGAGTTATTTTCGCGACGTCTCGGGTCAGCTTTTTGTTTTTATCGTGATGACCGTGGCCGCCGCCGAAGCTGCGGTAGGTCTCGGCATAATCATCGCCATCTTCCGCAATCGCGAATCGCTGGATGTGGACGATGCGAGTGTTTTGAAGTTGTAAGTAGTGGCCAGTATTAGTAAGTGGTCAGTGGCCCACGGGGCAGAAGCCCGACCGTCAGGGAGGGCTTGATTGCGCCGGCGGAGCCCTCCCTGACGGTCGGGCTTCTGCCCCGCGCACTTTACTACTGACCAGCTAACTGAATGCACGAGAACAATCTTCTCAGCGTGATCATCTTTGCTCCGCTCGCGGGTGCGGTCATCAATTGGTTCATCGGTCGCCGTGTGCGCCATGAGAAGTTTATCGGCAGCGTCGCCTGCGGTGCCGTTGGCCTATCCACCATCGTCGCGTTCTATCTCGCTTTCAAGTCAGACGGCGCACTCAGATCGACTGAACCAATACTCGATCATCTCTGGACGTGGATTCAGGTCGGAAAGTTTCGCGCTGACTTAGGTCTGGCGATGGACCGGCTGAGCGGTGTTTATGCGCTGTTCGTGACATTCGTTGGTTTCTTGATCCACCTCTTTGCCGTCGGCTACATGCACGAGGACAAGGGGTTCTATCGGTTCTTCGCTTTCTTGAATCTCTTCATGTTCTCGATGCTGACGCTGGTGCTGGCCGACAACTTCCTGTTGATGTTTGTCGGTTGGGAGGGCGTCGGGTTGTGTTCGTATCTGCTTATCGGTTACTACACCGACCGTAAGGAAGCGGGCGATGCCGCAAAGAAAGCTTTCATCGCGAACCGCGTTGGCGACTGGGGTTTCGTGATGGGGATCATGCTGGTCTTTTTTCTGACCGGTTCGATCAGTTTTTTTGACAAATCAGGTAACGCCTTGCAGACGATTGGCAACCTGGCCGCCGATCCATTTGCCTGGCATGCGCTCTTTGCTGGTGGCATCACTTCGGTGGCGATACTGCTTTTCATTGGCGCGACTGGAAAAAGCGCACAGATCCCACTCTACGTTTGGCTGCCCGACGCCATGGCCGGACCAACGCCTGTCTCTGCTCTGATTCACGCCGCGACCATGGTGACAGCGGGCGTTTACATGATCGTTCGCTGCAATGCGATCTTCATGCATGCACCGATGGCAATGTTCATTGTGGCGATTGTAGGAGCCGTGACGGCGCTGTTTGCGGCAACGATCGGCCTCGCACAAAACGACATCAAGAAAGTGCTGGCCTACTCGACGATCTCGCAGCTTGGATACATGTTTTTGGCTTGTGGCATTGGCGCGTTCGTCGCCGCGATCTTTCACGTCGTTACGCATGCGTTCTTCAAGGCACTGCTCTTCCTTGGTTCGGGCTCGGTGATTACCGGCATGCATCACGAGCAGGACATGCGCCGCATGGGCGGGCTGAAGAAGTACATGCCTGTCACCTTCGTGACGATGCTGGCTGGCTGGCTGGCGATCTGCGGGATCTTGCCGTTTGCCGGGTTCTTTTCCAAGGATGAAATTCTTTGGAAGACCTGGAGTGCGAAAGCGCTGGGCTCTGGTTTGGTTAACATGCCGGCGGCGTTCAGCAAATCAGTATGGGCCATAGGCATCATCACGGCGTTACTGACCGCGATTTATATGACACGCCTGATGGTGATGACGTTTTGGGGAGCGGAACGATTCCGCGAATCTCGCGCCGACGGGGAAAGTGCAAACGCGCATCACGATCACCCAAAACATCATGCGCCCGAACCACGCGAATCGTCGTGGCTGATGACCACGCCGCTGATTGTGCTTGCGGTGCTTTCCACAATCGGCGGTTTCATCGGCGTGCCTTATGCCCTCGGCTCGCTCTTCTCCAGCAAGCCCGTCAATTACATCGAGCGCACGCTTGAACCAGTGGTTAAATCCGAACCGGTTGAGCAGAGTTCGCCCGAAGTTCGCTGGTCATCGCCACCACCGCAACCGATCGATGGGGCTCCCGCTGCATTCTTCATCGAAAGCGCAAACACAGGTGAAGTGATTCCCTCCGCGGAAGAGATTCGTGAAGAGCGTCTCCTTGCGGTCCTGTCTCTTTTGGTGGCTCTTTGCGGCATCGGCATTGGTTGGTTGATTTTCCAAAAGCGTCCGCTGCTGGAGCTGCCCAGCATTCTGGAAAACAAGTATTACGTGGATGAAATGTACGATGCCGCGATCATTAATCCCATTGAAGTCGGCTCGCGCGAGGGGCTTTGGAAATTCTTTGACGTGGAAGTTATTGACGGATTTCTGCACGGCCTGGGCCGGACAGTGACCGAAGCCGGCGGCGTGATTCGTTACTTGCAAACGGGTTTTGTTCGCAGCTATGCCGCCGTCATTCTCTTCGGCGCGCTGGCAATCATCGGATTTTTCACTTACTACGGCGTTCGTCTTCTGTCTCGCTAGTTTATGCGGCAACATCTGCTAACGGCACTCATTCTCGTTCCGGTAATCGGCGCGCTTGCGACCGTCGCTTACAGCTTTGTACCCAACCGGCGCGAGGAGCATTACAAGTGGATCGCTCTGACGTTTTCCATGGCGACGTTTTTGCTGTCGCTGCTGTTGATTCACGGCGCGGGCGGCGGCGTGGCTGAATTTCGCTTCGAAGAGAACGTCCCCTGGATTGGCTCAATCGGCGCGCGGTACCACGTTGGCGTCGACGGCATTAGCCTCTGGCTTGTTTTGTTGACGACGTTGCTGGTGCCAATCTCAATTCTTTCGAGTTGGACCGCGATTGAAAAACGCCAACTCTCTTACTACGTCTTCATGCTGGTGCTCGCCAGTGCGATGGTCGGGGTCTTTGTCTCGCTGGATCTCTTACTATTCTATCTGTTCTTCGAGGCGTCGCTCGTGCCGATGTTTTTGTTGATCGGCATCTGGGGCGGCGAGCGACGCATATACGCGGCAGTGAAATTCTTCATTTACACAACGGTCGGTAGTCTGCTGATGCTGGTCGGCATCATCGCGCTGTATTTCATTTACGGCACTTTTGATTACGCGACGATCCTTGAGGCGATGCGGGCGAATGCCGGGCTGCTATCATCGCGCGCTGCGTTCTGGTTGTTCCTGGCCTTTGCTTTTGCGTTCTGCATAAAGGTCCCGCTCTTTCCACTGCACACGTGGCTGCCGGACGCGCACACCGAAGCGCCGACCGCTGGTTCAGTGATCCTCGCGGGCGTGCTGCTGAAGATGGGCACATACGGTTTACTGCGTTTCAATCTTGGGCTGTTTCCTGAGATGTCGCGCAAGTTTGCGCCCATCATGATCACGCTCGCGATCGTTGGCATCATCTACGGGGCTTTGGTAGCAATGGTCCAGCCGGACGTGAAGCGCCTGGTGGCCTATTCATCCGTCAGCCACATGGGATTCGTCGTGCTCGGATTATTCTCGTTTACCGATTTGGGTATGCAGGGCGCGCTCTATCAAATGCTCAATCACGGTGTGTCGACCGGCGCGTTGTTCTTATTTGTCGGCATGATCTATGAGCGAAGACACACGCGCATGATCAGCGAGTTTGGCGGACTGTCGACACCGATGCCGTGGTTCGCAACGCTATTCGTGATCGCGTCGCTGTCGTCAATCGGCTTGCCGTTTCTGAACGGATTTGTCGGGGAGTTTTTGATTATGGTCGGCTCGTGGACCTCGGTGGCCGTTCGCCACGCGTGGATTGTTACTATGTTCGCGGGCACGGGAGTCATCTGGGCGGCTGTTTACATGTTATGGATGCTGCAACGCGTCGTGTTCGGAAAAGTAACGAATCCGAAGAACGAACAGTTGCACGACTTGAACGCGCGCGAAATTGGATTGCTGGTTCCGCTGCTGGTGCTGATGCTGTTCATGGGCGTTTATCCGCAAGTGTTTCTCGACCGCTCGAAAGCCAGCATCGAAGCCGTGCGCACGCGCGTGATCGCAGGTCAAAGCGGCGGAACATTTGCATCGGTGGAGCCAACTCAGAAAGGGTCTGACAACCGAAAGAGTTACTAATCTCTGTGCCGCCTCTGTGTCCTTTGTGACTCTGTGGTGAATGTTTCTTCAAGACAGTTCACCGCAGAGACACAGAGAACACGGAGGGGGCACAGAGGAAACTCGAAATAATGAGTTCCTTTTTCGCCCTACAACTCAATCTCGCGGACGTTAACTTCTGGCTGATTATGCCGGAATTGATCGTCTGCCTTGCAGGCGTTGTCGTCATGCTGGTCGACGCATTCGCGCGGCCGACACAGCGTTGGGTTACGGGCAGCATTTCACTCGCGGGACTGGTCGCCGCCGGTATCAGCACGATTTGGCTCTCGTCTTCGTGGACGGGTATCACAAAGGCTTTCAACGGCATGATCGTACTCGACGACATGCGACTCGGCTTTACAATTGTCTTTCTGATTGTTTCCGCGTTGACTGTGCTCGTTTCGATGGTCTGGGTTGAAAATGAGCGGCTTCCCGCCGGCGAGTTCCATTCACTCCTGATGTTCGCCACTACTGGAATGATGTTGATGGCCTCGGGCGGCGATCTGGTGATCATATTTCTCGGTCTCGAGATTCTTTCAATCGCGACATACGTCATGGCCGGCTTTCGCCGCACGGATGTCCGTTCGAACGAATCTTCAATGAAGTACTTCATTCTTGGATCATTCTCTTCCGCATTTCTGCTCTACGGCATCGCGCTGATCTATGGCGCGACCACGACGACAACTGGCCTGGCGGGAACAACCAACATCTATGAAATCGCTCGACGCATTCCCGAGGCGCAGTACCCGCCGCTGCTCTTCGCGGGCGCCGCAATGATGCTGGTCGGCTTTGGATTCAAGATCGCGACGGCGCCGTTTCATGTCTGGACGCCCGACGTTTATGAAGGCGCTCCCACGCCGGTCACCGCATTCATGGCAGCCGGGCCAAAGGCCGCGGGTTTTGCATCGTTCCTGCGAGTCTTCATCTTTGGATTCCCATTTGTGGTCGCCACTGCTAACACAACCACCGCCGGTCAGGCACATGCGGCGTGGCTTTCCGCGCTGGTGGTCCTGGCAATAATCACGATGACGGTCGGCAACGTCGTCGCGATTGTGCAAAACAACGTGAAGCGCCTGCTGGCTTACTCTTCGATCGCGCACGCAGGCTACGCGCTGGTCGGATTTGTCGCTGCCGGAGCAGCCAGCGACCTGGATCAACGCAATAGCGCCATCAGCGCCGTTACGTTTTATCTGCTAACTTATGCAGTGATGAATATCGGCGCGTTCGCGGTCGTTACGGTCATCGCGCGCAGCGGCGATCGACGTACAGATGTAGAAGACTACAACGGCATCGGTTTTCAGTCGCCGGTGCTGGCGTTCTCGTTGTCGCTTTTTATGTTGAGCCTGCTCGGAATGCCCTTGACCGCCGGCTTCATGGGGAAGATCGTCGTGTTTCGCGAAGCACTGAGACAAGGTTATGTTGGCCTTGTCGTCATCGCCGTGATCAATACAGCCGTTTCCGCCTACTATTATTTGCGTTTGATTATCGTGATGTTCTTCCGCGACCGTGCGACGGCCTGGACCGCGCCGCGAATACCGGCAAGCGCGGCAGTGGCGCTGGTGATCACGATTGTTGGCGTCTTTTACCTCGGCATTTTTCCCGGCCGCGTAATTAACGCGCTCCAAACGAAGGCAGTGAATCCCGTATCAATGCGTCGATGAAAAAATCAAAGACGCCATCCGCCAACGATCATGCCGAGGACATCAAATCTCTGCTCCGCGAATCCTGGCCGCCGCGCCTCTATCGCGATCGCATCATGAGTGTGCGGACGCGCTCGTATCATCTGGGCGCACCGCCACGCAACACTCGCGTCGAGATTCAGCACACTTTGCTCGGCGTCGAGCTGAAGATTGGGCGGCGACGGCTACTCTGTCCGGACCTGGCGACGGCCCGTTATCTTTCGGTCTTCGCGCGGGCCGGCTGTCGGGACGTGGCGATACCGTACGATATCACGCAGATTTCCTGGATCGCGGACGCATTGGAATCGTCCTGGCAACGAATGCTATTGCTCGTCGATCATCATGCGGCCGGCCGACCCGAAGCCTTACGGACTCGAATTCGCCAGGTATTAATTGCTAAACTCAGAACCGAGATTGCCGAGGCGGGCGCGGGTCCGAGCGTTCCGGAGTTTAAGCAGAGCACGCGACAGCGCCGCACTGGTTGAATTCAGACAGCTTTAAGTGTTTCATAGAACCAGAATGACTCAGGAGACTCAAGAGATTTTGGCCAGCGAAACCGGGCGAGCCGAGGCCTCAGCCGAGCCACTGCCCTTTCCCTTCAACCAGAGAGCCTTCTGTCACTACGAGCCGATTGAAAAGAGTATTGACGAAGTGCGGGTTCTGGTTGTCGACGACCTGCTGCGCGACGAGGACGATCTCTCGGATGTAGCGAAGAACGACTGGGGTTTGTCTATTCCCATGCACCTCAAGCGCGAGCGCCAGGTGGCCGGCATGGCAATCGAAAACATCATCAACAACGTCCATCGCCTGGTGAAACGGCCCACGACGCAGGTCACACACATCTCCAATCTGCCGCAGGCCGAAGCCCAGTTCAAGCCTGACGCTGTAGTGTTGAGCGGAACGCTGCGCGACTTTGATTACTACAATCCGAAGATTCTCGAAGACTTTGCGAGCTACATTCGCGCCACTACCACGCCGGTGCTGGCGATTTGCGGCGGTCATCAGTTGGTGGGCTTGAGTTTTGGCGCTCGCGTTGTCACGCTCGACAAGCTGGAACAGCGAGAGCAGCGTGAGAATCGGCCCATCGAATATCAGTATCGTTTTATTCGTATCACGCAGGCGCGCGATCCAATCTTTCGCGGCATGCATGACCCGGACTCCGGCGCCTGGCAGGATTACACAAAGGAAGCGCGCATTTTGCGCGTCTGGCAGAACCACGGGCTCCAGCTTGATCGGGTTCCCGACGGTTTCACGTTACTGGCAACTTCCTACCTCTGTCGCAATCAAATGATGGTGCGGCGCATGAATGACCAATTGATTTACACGGTGCAATTCCACCTGGAAAAATCTTTCGAAGACTGGAACAAAAGCCACACGCGCTGGGAACACCCAAACGAATCGCGCGACGGCCGGCTACTCTTTGAGAACTTCCTGCGCCTGGCTTTAGAGCCACGAACTTAACGCAGTTCGCCGGCATCGCAAGCAGCGCGACCAGCACTGCAAAGATCCCAGAGATGAGCGTAGCGCCGCTGAAACCTGACCGTCGCATTTCCGAACTGGATGGCCTGCGCGGTCTCGCCGTCCTGATGGTGATCTTCTTTCATTATTCTGAATCGGCGCCGCTGCCCCGATATGCCGCGGCGGTGGGTCAGATGACCTGGTCCGCCATTGATCTGTTTTTTGTGCTCTCGGGATTCTTGATCGGCGGCATTCTGCTGGACGCGCGCAATTCGCCAAACTACTTCAAGACTTTCTACATTCGGCGCGCTTATCGAATATTGCCGCTGTATGTGGTCATAATCGCGATCTTCTGGATACTGATCTCATTCATAAATTTCGACCGCAGCAACGCAGCCTTCCGCTGGCTCTTTTCCGATCCATTGCCCTGGTACTCATTCGCGACTCTCACGCAAAACTTTTTCATGGCTCACCGGAATACGCTGGGTCCCGGTTGGCTCGGCGTTACCTGGTCGCTGCCGGTCGAAGAACAGTTTTATCTGACGCTGCCTATAATCATCAGGTATGTTAATCCGCGGCGTTTGCCTTATGTGCTGGGAGTAATCATCGTTGCCGCGCCCTTGACTCGCATCTTACTGCGCCTGTTCTATCCTCACGGCGACATCGCCGCGTACATTCTCATGCCTTGCCGCGCTGACGCGTTGATGCTCGGAGTCGGCGCCGCGCTGCTGATGCGCAACGACAAAGCGCGCGAGTATCTCGCGAAAAACAAGCGGATCCTTTACGGTCTTCTTTTGCTGTTTAGTTGCGGCATGGTATGGATGGGCCTAAAGACCGCCGGCTTGCGTCACGAGTACGAAGCCGCACCGGTCGGCGCTGCGGCGCAGTCCGCTTTGCTTGAATCGCGTTCGCTGTTGATGCTGTTTCGCCAATACGCCAGGACGGCAATCTCCGCGCTGAACTACACCTGGATTGATTTCTTCTACCTCTGCGTGCTTTTCATCGCACTGACACAAAAATCGAGTCTCTTAAGCCGGTTCTTTCGTAGTCGCGTGATGGTGGGAGCGGGCGCGATCTCTTACGCGGCCTATTTTTTTCATCAGCCGATCGTGGGTCTGGTTTACGGCCTCACGAACGGTCGCCTCACGAACATCACCAATCTTACCGACCTTGGCCTCAGCATCATTGCTTTGATCGTGACGCTGGCTCTGGCGACAGCTTCGTGGCTCTATTTCGAGAAGCCACTACTCAAAAGAGGTCACAAGTACCGTTACGAACCGAGGCCTGCCGCCAAACCGATTGCGCCCGGCAGTGCGCTGGTTACTGAATGAGGGCCACCGAAGGAACTTCAATGACCGTATGAGCCTCAACCGGAAGAGTCTCTTAGCAGCGACGAAAACTCTGGCCGCTCGCGATAAGGACCTGGCTTTGATCCTAACGCGCTACGGAACGCCGCCGCTGTGGGCCAGAAAGCCGGACTTCTCGACGCTGATCCAAATCGTCTTCGAGCAGCAGGTCTCACTCACTTCGGCTGCTTCGATGTTTCGACGATTGAGCACTAATGTCGTGCCCTTAACGCCTGAGCGGTTCGTGGAACTGGGAGAACATTACTTGCGATCACTCGGTGTCACGCGACAAAAGGCCGCGTATTGTCTGCACGTCGCGCGGGCAGTCGCTGAGGGTGGCCTGGGTTCTGCTTCACTGGCGCGAATGAGCGACGACGATGCGCGTGCTGAGCTGATGCGCGTCAAAGGGATCGGACCCTGGAGCGCGGACATCTATCTGCTGATGGCGCTCAAGCGTCCGGACATCTGGCCTGTGGGTGACGTGGCGCTGGTAACCGCAATCACGAAATTGAGAAAACTCAATTCACGCCCGTCGCCTGCCGAATTCATCGAGATTGCCGAACCCTGGCGTCCTTTTCGCGCCGTTGCCGCAAGGATGTTATGGCACTATTATCTGGCTCAGCGAAATGACTCCCCGGCCGTAAGCCAGAAGCGGAGTTAAATTACCTGTAATCAACGTCGGGCTCTGTTAATTGGGAAACCCACTGCCGGACTCAAAGTGTCCCAGTCGGTTGAATCTTTCGTCGCTTCGCAGGTTCACAAAAATGGGGTCGGCGATGGTGTAAGGAAACATGAACTGATGCTCCTGGTAAGAGCGTTCAAGCCACTGATAAGCCTTCTCTCTATCTCCAGCTAACGCGTAACTCTCGGCGCGTTCAACATAAGCAGAGCCCGTTCGTGCGAGGTAATCGGCCTGCGCTTCAAATAGACCCTTCACCCCATTCTTAGCCAGGCCATCGGTCAATTCAGACGCGGCAGGATAAACGTAATCGGGATTGTCGTATCTCAGCTTTTCCGTTGTCAGAATCTCTTGCAATGCTTCCTTGCCCATCCCCTTCATCGCGTAAATCTTCTGAAGATAAATGTGCGTGTTGATGAACTCAGGGTCCAAAGCCACGGTCTTCTGACATTGCGCGAGAGCCGCATCGTACTCCTGCGTGTAATAAAGCGTCTGACACAGGTCGGCATTTATCGGCAAAGAGGCCGGATCAAACGCGAGGGCTCGCTGCATTTCATGCTTCGCGTCAATCGCGCGACCGGCAGCAAGATAATATGTCGCATACCATTGATGAGCGGTCGCGTAGTTTGGAGCGAGCTGAAACGCAAGTTTGAATTGGCGCTCGGCCTCCGCAAAATCCCACAGCCAGAACGTGCGCACAAAACCGATCGTCGCGTGCGCTTCGCCAAGCTCCGGAGCAATTTCCAGCGCCTTGTTTGCCTTTTCTTCGGCCAGCTTCCAATTTGGCCAGTCGAAAGCGTAACAATCCGCCAGGCCAACGTAAGCCAACGCGAACTTCGGGTCTTCGTTAATCGCCCTTTCAAAGAACGCGGCGGCTTGAAGTTGCGTCCCGCCCTTGCGCTTGTTCCAAAGCCGTCTGCCTTCCTGGTAATCCGCGAGCGCCTGTGCGTTCGCTGTGACGCGACCCGATACTGCTGCGTGAGTCCGCTTCTCAAAAATAACATAGCCGCCGGCAACTGCGAGGAAGACAACCATTAGCGACAGCAGCGTCAGGACGCGATGATGAACCAACGCTTGCGCAATTGCGGCGAAGCCCACCCCGTTCGTCTCGCGCTCTTCGATCTTGTCCTTGACGACGATGCGCAGGCTGTCCTTTTGTTCAACCAGGACTGCGTCGCTCTCTTCGGTGACCAGTCGCAACGTGGGTGCAAAGCGATAGCCGCGCTTGGGAACAGTCTCGATGTACTTCTGCTCCTGGCGATTGTCGCCCAGCGCCCGGCGCGCGGCGGTAATATATTGCGTGAGGTTGTTCTCTTCCACGAAGACATCAGGCCAGACAATCTCGACTAGCTCATCTTTCCCGACTATGTGTCCGCTGCGTTCAACCAGAGCGAGCAACGTGTCAAACACTTTAGGTGATAGTGACACGGGCTTGCCGTCACGCAGCAGAACACGCTCCGTAGCATCGACTCGGAAACAGTCAAAGTTGTAATAGCGACGCTTTGACACTGATTTTACTGCCTTTCGAATTTCTACCTGAATTTTTCAGATTTTCTTAATTACTTTTCAGAGCCTTGCGCTCTATCTTCCGCCCCGAAACGGAGCAATGAAATCTCGGGGGCATTGTAAGACCACTGGTCAAGAACTGGCAATGATTATCAAGGGTCAGTGCGCCAATTGAAAGTTAGCGGCTCTTGCGGCTAAGAACATACAAACTATCGATGAAACGAACCACGAACCGCACAACGGAAATCACAATCGAGCGCAAGCGTTCATTTTCGGCGCGCAGGGTGATACAGCGAAGATTCTCTTTCTGTCCAACCTGCTACCGCGAAAATGAGTTTGTCACGCCGGAAGCCGCGGCCACCAGGGCTTCGGTCACGGTTCGCACGATTTACGGTTGGATCGAGAGTGGTCAGGTTCATTGGCTAGAGACGCCGCAGGGACATCTGTTTGTCTGTTCTCAATCGCTTCCCTGAATTATCGAAGGTAAGGAGTAACGTCATGTCGAGAAAAGCAAGAATGCATTCCATTTGTGGAGCCGTTGGCGTGATCTTGCTGACGGCCAGCACAATTCGCGCGCAGCACAACTATGACTTCATCGGTCTGGACCCGCAGCAACCAACGGTCTGGACCATCGCTGCGAATTGGAACTGCCTGGATCCTGGGATGGGGGGATGCTTATATCCCACCACCGGCGACAACGCCTCAATCGGACGGCGAGACATGAACGGCATCTATACCGTTTTCAGCGTGCGCGCGACGGCGACGCAAGCTGTTCAGAATCTGACCATCTTTAACGCGAGCACCCTCAACTTCACTAACTTCACCTCGGGCGGCACGGTGAACCTTGGCGACTTGCCTTCATCGGTTGTCACGCTCTCGAGCATCGCGAGCCCCGGCGCTTACAACAACAATGGCACGATGAACATCACCGGCCTTGCGGGCGGCCCATTCAACACTTTCTCCGGGGCATTCACTTTCTTCAATAACGGAACGGTCAACATGGGTAAGCTATTGATCAGCGGACCGATCACTCTCGTGAATCAACCGACCGGCGTCTTCTTCATAGGCGACGGCACGCTGACGGCGAGCGGCAGCGCGTACACATTCAACAATCTGGGCTTCTTCCATAAGCCATCCAGCCCGGGCACCGCATTTATAACTGCTGGCACCTTCATTAACGGTGGCGGCGTCAGTAACCAAACCGGAACCGTCGACGTCGGTAACGGCATACTGAGTCTGGGAGCGGCGGGCGTCCCCAGCACCATCATCAGCAATTGCGCGCGTTGGCGAACTCTGACGGCGGGCGCCGCGCTGGTATTTGCGGGGCCATTGACTATCAACCCTTGCACGATTAACAACAGCCCGGCTTTCATCAACAGCACGAACACATCGTTGCTCACGCCAACTTTCGTCAACGACATAATCACGTCAGTCGGCGGTCCGGGCCTGATCACGCTCTCGCGCAACAATGTCTCGCTCAGTCTCAATAGCACGCTTCAGGCAGGCATCCCCGGAATACCAACTCACGTGAGGCTCGATATGCTTTCGCTGGATGGAGCCGGCAATTTTCATGCTTTAAACGACGGATTGAGTACCACGATTTTAGACTGGACGCACGGAGGGATAAGCGGATCGGGAAGATTCGATATTGATCCCGGCGCGACACTCAATATCAACTTGGACAGCGATACAAACATCGGCGAACGCACCTTCAACAACTCAGGCTCGATCATTTGGACGCTTGGCAACATCGGCTCGACCAATACGGCGTCCGCGATCATCAATAACCTTCCGGGCGGCCTCATTGAGTTGCACTCCAACAACACCATGTTCATAGGCAATCCGCCAATCGTCATTAACAACGCAGGCTTGTTCCGGAAGGCGGCGGGGGACGGCGTAAGTCAAATCGGCGCGATCCTCAACAACAGCGGAGTGGTTGACGTGCAAAACGGTGCGCTCCGTCTCTTCCAAGGCACGAGTACGGGAGTCTTTAACACTGGCCCTGGCTTTGTGACTGATTTCCTGACAGGCTTCTCTGGCTATAACTTCAACGCCGGCACGAGCTTTACCGGACCCGGCATCGCGCTCATACGCGGACCCGTCACCTTCAACGCGAATGTGACCGCCGTCAACTTCCAACTGATGGATGGCACACTCAGCGGGCCGGGCGATCTCAACATCACAGGCTTTTTCAACTGCGACTCGGGCACGGTAGGCGGAACTGGCGCGCTCAACATACTCAGCCCAGGGACGGTGAACTTTCCGGCCAGCGGCGGCTGTTTCATCAACCGGACGATAAATCTCAGCGGCTCCGGGAATGTTCCGGATGGTAGCGTCGTCACCTTTGCCAGCGGCGCTGTCGTCAACATTCAACCAGGCGGCGTCCTCAACGCCACTGGCGGGAATTCGAATTTTTCTGGGGGAGACATCAACAACTCCGGCTCGGTTATCCTTGGCTCGCTAGTAAGGACCGCAGTCCTAACCGTTCGGAACATGATCGCTAGAGCACGTACCCAAAACAACCTCAGTGCCTTCGCGAGATCTCTCCACGATTACAGCCAACTCAAGGTGCAGGGAAATGCGACCCTGAGCGGTACACTTAATTGGAAGGTGGTGCTTCCCTACATTCCTCAACCCGGTGACAGTTTTCAGGTTGTGAACTACCTCACGCATGACGGAGTTTTCAACTACATCGACGGGCTTAACATTGGCGGCGGTCGAGTGTTCACGGTGAACTATTTGCCCCCCGGCGTGACGTTGATCACGACTGCGATTGACAATTCACAATCGGGTCCGTCATTCAATACAATCTCAAACTCGCCTGCGGGGGACAGCACAACCATCACGGGTACGTTCAAAGGCGCAGCGAACACTCCCTACACCATTTCCATTTTCGCGGACTTTCCGAATTCACAGGCGCCAAACTCGCTCTTTCCCCAAACAACCTGCGACACGTCGAGTGGCGGCACGTTGGTGGGCTTGACGACAGTAACCACCGACGGCAACGGTAATGCGAGTTTCACCATCACCATCTCGCCAGCGTTGTCGCTCACTCAGATCATCAGCGCGATCGCCAGTGATAACAATAACAACTCGTCCAGTTTCTCG
>WNGK01001258.1_pt1 | contig 27236 bp, 18 predicted proteins | sample 5400601 | NCBI WGS metagenome assembly WNGK01 (sample SAMN13153376, study PRJNA577476) | soil metagenome | isolation source: 60 cm soil or saprolite under Garry oak tree replicate 1 | place: USA:California | collected 2016-06-15
AGTCGTGCCTCGTAGATCGGAATCCGCAGCTCATTGGAGCGTTTGTTGTCAGATCGTGCTTTCCGAGGTGCAACGATCATGCCGCAAAAAGCATTGCAGATAGACAGAGTAGCCTACGAGCAGTGGTGTCGCAAACTCACACTTGCGCCAGCAACAGTCTCGTTTCTCTCCACTCTTCGCGCGTCTTCTCCTGTTCGTCGCGTCGCCTCTCGTGCGGGGAACGTGAGTGGCATGTATCCGTCTCGCAAAATGGGCGTCACCATTCAATTTGAGAGCCAAAGGCCCGAGTTGTGGGCCATCCTGGTCATGGACCATGACCCCAACGTGCTGGAGTTTTACGATCAGCCACACACTTTCAAACTGCGCTATCTGGACAAATCCGGCCGACGGATGCAGGGTCACTACTACACCCCCGATTTCCTGGTGTTGCGCACCGATTCCGTCCGCTTTGAGGAGTGGAAGCCGGAGTCCGAACTCAAGCGGTTGTCTGCGCTCTACCCGTTCCGGTATCAACAGCAGGAAGATGGGAGTTGGCGCTCTCCGCCCGCAGAGGAGGCCGCTGCCGAACTTTCGCTCGCCTTTCGTGTGCGTTCCTCGGCAGAACTGCATCCTACCTACATTGACAATCTCATCTTTTTGGAGGACTACTTTGGGGTGGCGCTTTCCGTGCCCGTGCCCGTGCAAACGACCATTCTAGAGCGCATCCGCGAGACACCGGGCTTGCCGCTCTCCGCTCTCGCCTACGATGGCTCCGGCATTCGTTCCAATGATGTCTATGCCATGCTGGCCCTCGATCTGCTCTACACGGACCTGTACGCGGCTCCCCTCATTCAGCATGGGCGCGTTCGTCTCTACACGAGTACCGAGCAGGCCCGCGCCTACGCCCATCTCTTGCCTTCCAAACCGCTCAGCCGTGTGGGCAGTCCCTTGCCAGAAGTGACCATGCCGCTCACGCCCAATACCACGCTGCTGTGGGATGGGCGCGCCTTTACCCTTGTCAATCCAGGGGAGACCACCATCACCCTTCTACCAGACAAAGGGCCACCAGTCCAGGTTCCCTCGGATTTCTTCTTCCAGTTGTTTGATACTGGGGTGATCACGCGGCTCCGTCCCGAGGAAGACGCGCCCATCTCACCAGAAGTAGATCGCCTCATGGACCAGGCAACCCCTGCTGATCAGCGCCAGGCCAACGCACGTTTTGAAAAGGTCATGGCCTACATCAATGGAGAGAAAGACCGCTACGCAGGGGTTGCCCCTCGCACGTTGCATCGCTGGGTCGCGCGCTTTCGGGAAGCGGAGGAACAGCTTGGCTGTGGCTATGTGGGATTGCTTTCGCGTAAGGCTTCTCAGGGCAATCATGCGCCCAAAGCACCATCAGAGCCGCGCGAACTGATGGACTCCTTCATCACGAATCTGTTTGAAACGCCGCGCCGTACCCCTGCCGCCTCCGTGTATCGGGCCTACGAGCAGGAATGTCGCAAGCGCTCGCTTCAGCCACTCTCTGCGCGTGCCTTCTACCAGCGGATTCACCAGCGCTCTGGGCCACAGCAAACCGAAGCCAGGGAAGGGGCAAGGGCCGCCTATCCTGAGCAACCCTGGTACTGGGAATTGGCGATCCAGACACCACGGCATGGCCGTCGCCCGTTTGAGATTGTTCATATCGATCATACCGAACTGGATATTGAGATCCGCAGTTCCTCGACCGGCGAACTGTTGGGCAAACCCTGGGTCACGTTCATGATGGATGCCTACTCCCGACGGTTGCTTTCGGTCTATCTCACCTTTGATCCCCCCTCGTATCGCTCGGTCATGATGGTGCTGCGGATTTGTGTCCAACGGTTTGAACGCTTCCCACAATCGATTGTCATTGATGGCGGGCGTGAATTCCAGAGTGTCTACTTTGACGGCCTGCTGGCGCGCTATCGCTGTACCAAGAAGACGCGCCCGTGGGCACAACCGCACTTCGGGTCCGTCATTGAACGGCTCTTCAACACGACCAATGAACAGTTCATCTACACGCTGCTTGGCAATACCCAGGCGGCTAAACGAGCACGGCTGCTCACCCGCGCGGTTGATCCCAGGCACCACGCGCTCTGGATGCTCTCGGACCTCTACACGTACCTCACCGAGTATGCGTATCAGGTCTACGACCAGAACGAGCACAGTGGCATTGGCATGTCCCCGCAATCGGCCTTTCTGTGGGGAATGAAGCAGGGTGGCGAGCGAGAGCATCGCCGCATTGCTTACGATGATCGCTTTTTGAAAGCCACCTGCCCCACCACCATCAAAGGTACAGCCATCGTGCAGAAAGGCAGTGGGATCAAGGTGAACCATTTTTACTACTGAAACAATGCCTTTCGCAATCCCGAGGTGATCAAAACCGCTATCCCGGTGCGCTACGAGCCCTTTGATTTGAGTACGGCCTACGCGCAGGTGCAAGGGCAATGGGTCACCTGTCGGGCACCCTACGCCATCTTAGAGGGACATACGGAGAAAGAATTGCTCATTGTGACTGCCGAATTGCGCAGGCAGGCCAAACGCGATGGCGTTCGCGCCGACCTTTCCTCCGCACGCCTGGCGGCTCACATGAGTAAAGCGAGTGCCCATGAAGAACTGCTCCGGCAACGGTTGCACGATCTGGAAGGGAAAAAGGTCTTGGCGCAGATTTCAGGTCAAACGGCACATCTGCAACCCTTTGCAGGAGCGATGCCGACGCCTCCAGAAGCAGTCAAAGAGGCCGCTAAACTCGCCGCCCTCTCTCAACCGGTCGATGTGTCACGCCTGAAACGTTTGGGGGAGTATCGCTGATGGACCTACGCGACATCAACCATCTTTCCATTGAAGAGAAGAAAGCCCGGTTCCGGCAGGTCACCGTCACGCATCGTCTGCTAGAACAGACCCACCGCAAGATCGTGCGGGCAGTGCGTGAGCCAGCCGGGTTTACCTTCGTGCTTGTGTACGGTCCAACTGGGGTAGGGAAAAGCAAAATGATTGAAACCGTGGTCCGGCAGCTGGGTGAGGAGCTACGTGTCCTGTCCACCCCTGCGTTTCTCCGCCCTCGGCCACCTATGCCCACCCCGGTCCTGGTGATTGAGGCGGACCAACCGGACAGAAGTGTCTTTGATCGCGGCGACTATTATCGCACGGCGCTCACCCTCATGGGCGAGCCAACCTATCAGCAGCGCCAGCATATGGATATTCATGGCGAGGCACAGCCAGTGAAGCGGCGACCCCTGCGCGGCAAAGCGGCAGAGTCCAACGATCTGCCAGAACTGAAAGTGGCAACCAAAGAAGCCATGCCCCGACATGGGGTTCAAGTGGTGATGATCGATGAGGCACATCACGTGCTCTCCGGGGGCAATGGGGCAAATGGTGCCACGCTCCAGGAGCAGTTAGAGTGGCTCAAATCGCTCAGTTCGACCGCACAGATTATCCACATCCTGGTGGGGACCTATGATTTGCTCAACTTTGGAAAACTCAATGGGCAGATCGGCAGGCGCTGTCTACCGGTCCACTTTTCGCGCTATCGGCTCGAACGGGAAGCAGATTGTCTGGAGTTCCAGTCGGCTCTGGTCTCGTTGCTAGAACAAGTGCCGCTGCGCTGTGATGTGGAAAGGCTTGTTGGATCGTATTGGGTCTATTTCTACGAGGGCTGTATTGGCTGTATCGGCGTCTTGAAGGACTGGCTGGTGCGCGCGGTCTCTGCCGCCCTCGATGAAGGGCAGGAGCAGCTGACTCTGGACTGTCTGCACGATCATATCTTGCCGACGGATATTTTGCGGCAAATGGCCTTGGATGCTTCCGAAGGTGAGCAAAAACTCGAACAGACGGAAAGCAATCGAGAACATCTGTGGCGGATCTTGCAAGGTGGTGAACTGATTGCGCCCATTCCACCACTTCCCCCACGTGAGACTGAGCCTCCGACATCAGGTTCGCCTGCGCCTGCCCCCATCGCACCTGAAACGAACAACGGGTCTATGGCATCTCAGGATGTCGCTCCTCTCCCAGATGCAGAACAAGCGCAATCCGTCAAAAAGACCAGATCACGCAGATCAGTTGAAGCGACGCTTTCTTCACAGGAAGCTGATCCTACACCAGAAGTCGCCCCAAAACCTGCGCGCGGACGGCGGAAGAAAACTGTCGAGCCAGTCCAAGATGCGGCTGGCACCGAGGTCGCATCGAATGGCAAGGCACCCTCCACGCCGACCGATCCTGAAACAGTTGCCGCGCCCGCCAAACCGAAACGAACCAGGCGTGTTGGAGAACCGAAGCCGAAACGATATCCAGTCGGGGAGCAAGAAACTGAACAGGGAAGATGAAGAGATTGTCGATCACACGTTCTAGTAGAAAGGAGACATCATGGAGAAACCAACTGGCACACAACAATCAGAGGCAGGCATGAGCCGTTCCTATGTGGTGACGGGAGGGAGCCGAGGCATCGGCAGGGCGGTGGTCGAGCGGCTGCTGAGTTCAGCCAACACGGTGGTCGTAATCGAGTTCGACCAGGCCGCCCTCGCCTGGATCGACGACCACCCCGCTAGTCCGAGGGTGAAGGCGGTGGTCGGTGATGCTGCCGACGAGAAGGTGACGGAGCGAGCTGCGGACCTGGCGATGGCCTCGGGCACGCTCACCGGCTGGGTCAACAACGCTGCCATCTTCCGCGACGCCTCGATCCACTCGGCTGGCGCACGCACGGTGCTGGACCTGGTTGCTCTGAATCTCAATCCTGCCGTGGTTGGGTGCGCGACCGCGATCCGCCGCTTCCAGGCGACCGGAACGCCCGGGGCAATTGTTAATCTCTCCTCCTATCAGGCACGGCAGGCGGTTCCTGGCTGCACACCGTATGTCATCGCCAAAGCAGCCATCGAGGGACTCACACGGGCGCTGGCGGTTGAATACGGACCGCATGGCATTCGCGTGAATGCTGTAGCACCAGGCTCGGTGGTGACCGAGCGCTATGAGGCATTCCTCAGCCGACAAGGGCCTGAGGCGGTCGCACGGATCGAAGAGGAGATGCGCCAGCTGCATCCACTTGGCCGAGTTGCCCGCTCCCAGGAGGTTGCTGCCGCCATCGTGTATCTTCTCTCGGATGACGCGAGCTTTATCAACGGTGCGACCCTCCCCGTTGACGGCGGGCGGTCGGTGCTCGCTCGCGATCCCGAGGCGTAGGATGCCGCACGAGAAACAGGGAGCAACTACGCTTCGGGATGAAGAGGCCCGCTTCGAGGACAAGGGGAAGTTTGCACCGGCCTCGACGCACTTGTCCTCTGTGAAGGATATCTTGGCAGTCTCCCAATGGCAAGAAAAAATCCAGAACCCATGAGCAACCTACGGTTAAAGAGAGCCTCGAAAAAAGACGATAGCTCTGCTATCCAAGCATGAACGCACCTTACAAGCCAACTCACACGATGCGAGTCTTTCTTTTCGACTCGCATCTCCTCTGTGAAGGATATTGTGCCACCCCATCTCTGAAGCAGATCGTGCGAGATTTTGCCACAATGTGCTACAAATTTCAATAAGCTCAAATTACCATCAGGGAAACGCGAGTTTCTGCGAACATGCGGTTTGCGGGTAGTGCGGGTAGTTGCGGGTAATCTAATACACTCACCCCAAGAAAAACCGATTCTTTTTTCTCCTTTTCGCTTCCTCTAAAAAAATTGCTTTGAACTTTGCCTCTAGTTAAATAACTACCCGCAACTACCCGCACTACCCGCACAGAATCAGGGCCACTCTGCCCATTCGGAAGATATGGTGCAGCTGAAACTCCATGTCTGATTCGTTCCTGCCCTCGCCTGCTCTGTAACTCGACTTCTGCCACAGTACTGTGAATGGTCAGGGCGCTCTGTGCTGGCCGAGGGGCAGCACTACGGTAGACACGGGGATGTCCTGCGCAATCTGGGTAGCTGTGCGGTGCAAAATTGCGGAAACGCGCGTTTCCGCATATAAAAGGGGTGATTTCTGCTCATCGCCCGTGGTAATGGGGGGAATTGGGGATCGGTGCTGCTGTTTGGTCGCAAGACCGCCTGCCGGTGGCTTCTCCTCTGTGTCTTTTGTGTTGGCCACCGCCCTCCGGTCAGGCCGTATCTTCCTCGACCTGCCGCTTCAGGAGTTGTTCGCGTGCCTGGCAGTTCTCGATACTGCGCAGAATCTCGTCGATCGCGGCGTCTGGTGCCGTCAGCACAAACTCTTCCCACGACGGTTGGCCTTCTTCAAGCATGTGGCTGCCTCGCGCGTAGAACAGCATGGGGAATGCTGCCAGAAGACCTCCCCCGCGCTCCAGGATGAGCCTGCGCTTCGCGTGCTGGCTGCACCAGGCATGTCCATACGTATCGTAGGTAAACCCGTCGTCTCCCTCGGGTTGTCGGTTGCATTGCGGAGCCTCACATGTCTCTGGAAGCTGTGCAGGGGTGGGTATGCGCCTCTCGTCCTCGCCGGCCTGCGCTTGTTCCGGTGCAGCCTGTAGCGTCGCGGCGCGCCCGTCTTCTGCTTGTGCGGTGCTTTCCCCTGCGTCAGGTACGGGCTTGCGCGGCTGGCTCCAATCCAGGCGGGAGGGTGTGGCTTGCGTCACCGGTCTGTCGGTCACGCTCCACAGCTTCTGCTTCGAGTGCCTGTCTTCTTTCATCTCCAGGCGCACGTTGTCCGGCCCGTAGGGGGTCCCTTTGCGCTTGCGCAGGGCACGGCCAAGTCGAATCGCGAAGGCCTTGACTTCCTTCTCCTCGCCCAGGGGCAGCCCGGCCAGCGGCTCCGGTAAGGTCGCCTCAAGGTCCTTGTCTTGCTTGAGGGCGTCGATGAACAGCGCGGTCGTGTAGTCCTTCCTGCCGAGCTTGAGTAGCCACATCTCAAGAAATCCGGTCCACTGCGGGCCTTCCACATCCGTCTCGTCATAAAGCTGCACCAAATTGTCGAGGAATCCATCGACGCCCGCGAAAGCTAGGACACCCCCGATGATCTCGGCCCAGGCGCTAAATTCTGCCAGGGCGGGCGTTGGCGTGGCAGGTTGAGGCTGGCCGGCGACATACCAGGCCCGGACCATGGTGAGCAGGGCGGCGATGATCTTGCCCCGGTCCGCGCGCGCGTATTTCAAGAGCGGTGAGAAGGTGAATCCGGTGCGCATCCAGGGCTTGGAGACGCCGGCGTCCATGCGGATGCGGTAGGCGCGCCGCGGGATGTCGCCGCCGAGCTGCATGTTGTTCCCATTGGCGATGACCATCGAACGTTGGAGGAGATCCGGACTCTGCATGGTGCCGAGTAGCCTGGCCTTCCAGACGTCGGCGGTCAAGAACGACGCCAGCGTTGGGCTGTACAGGAGCCCCTCCACGTTATCCAGTGAAATAAGCGTCTCCCCCTCCACCAGCAGCGAGGTGAGGGTCTTGCGCCACTCGTTTTCGTCGCCCGGCGGCACCATCGAGGCGGCGGATCGCCCCAGCGCGATGTAGGAGACGAACTTGGCGAGCAGCCCCTTGCCGCTGCCCTGCTTCGTCGCGTCCACCACCGCCATCGGCACGAGGCTGAGCAGCGTGCGGACAACCACGGTGAGGAGCAAGCCAAAGGCGTTGGCGGCGTCGGCTGTGCTCTCGTAAGGGAACTCGGCGATGTACTGCCAGGCGAAGTCGCGGGCCTGCTCGGCCTCCTGGCGCGTGGGGTTGGCCGGAATCTTTGGAATAACGAGCGTGGGGTCAGGCAGGTAGATCAACCGACTCACCGGATCGTAGCCCGGCTGGTCCAGGATCGTCCCGTCCTCGCGGATCACCGGGACCTCGGTGATACCCCGCAGCGCCGGAAATTTCCACGCGCCCTGTGAGAGGATGTGGCGGGCGATGGCCAGGGGTGGGTATGTCGGGACGTAGCTTTCTCGCGCCTCGTTGTAGACGACGTAGTTGGCCGATCGTGCCATTTCGTAGAGCAGGATGCCCTCGTTGATCTCCTCGATGATGGGGCGGAACTCTTCGTCTTTCCGGCAGCGTGCCAGCCTGCCGCGGCGTATGAAGATGACCGGCGGAAGATTGGCGGTGTAGAGTGCCATGAGCGCGGCCTGGGCATCGACCTCGATGTCGCCGGAGAGCGCGATGTCGGGCTTATTGCTGACGGTGATGTGCTGAGCCTTCCCTTGCCGCGCAGCGGCTACCGCCTCTCTGACGAGCTTGTTGAAGGCGCGTAGGGAAAAGCCCGATGCCTGCGGCATACCCTTTTTCACCAGGGTGGTGACGACGGCCTGCTCTTTGGTCGGCAGGCCTGCGATCCTGGACGCCAGCTCGTAGAGGGCGTTGCTGTCCTGGGCGCTCACTGCGGCCTCCACCAGGGGCTGCACCTCGGCGAGCTGTTCTTCCGCTGGGGGCAGAGATGCCGAGAGGTCGAGTGGGATGGCCTCGTGGGCGGCCTTTTGGAGTTCACCTGGGTAATCTCGCGTGCGCCCCTCGACGAAGAGCTGCTTGTGCAGGTCGTTCGGGTCTTTCACGTTGTGGCTGCGCTTGAGCGAAACCAGGTAGACCTCGCCCGTGTAGCCGAGGCTTTTCAGGCGTTTGCAGAGGCCATCGACGAACCCTTTGCCCGCGTCGGTTTTGCCTGGCTCCGCCGGCTCTTGCACGATGTAGAGCGTTTGTATGTCGCGCAGGTGGGTGGCTTCGAGCGTGTTGTAGGCTCCCGCGCCGGGAATGCCCAGGGTCGGGACCTTGTGGTACCAGTGCGTCCAGCAGTCTGACTCGCCCTCGACCAGCCAGAGCGTCCTGGTTGCTCTGGCCTCGGCGAGCTTCCAGAGGCCGTAGGGGATGATCGGGGCCTCTTCCCCCTCCCAGTAGGAGCCGGACTTGGCCGTTTTCGCCGTGCGGATGCGATTTCGGCGATAGGGAGAACCATCCTCCAGGTAATACGGGATGCGCACGACCCCTCTGACGGTGGGCCTTCCATCGGGCTTCCAGGTGTAGCCGTCTTCCAGGCCCACCGTTACGAGCAGTCCGGGGTGAATCAATTTGTCCAGCGCGAGATCGAGCAGGTCAAGCTTGCGTTCGGGTCCCGCTTTGGGGGGGCGAGCGCCATTGTAGAGATCGGATTCGCGAATGCCCAGGGCCGCGCAGATGTCGGCCCGCTGGCAGTTGGCGAAGCACATGAGGCCGACGTGCCCGTCGATCTCGTCTTCCCAGCAGATCAGGCTTTCTTCGGTGTCGTGATGTGCCGGGCAGAGCAGGCGGTAGCCGCGTGGGTACGGTTTGGCCTGCTGGACACCTGGCAGGGCCAGGAAACGCTCGTAGGGGGTCTGCTTGGGCTGCGGTGAGGCCGGCCTGTCTTGCTGGCGCGTCGTCATGCCGTCCCTCCCCTACGCGCGCTCTTCTCTGCACCTGCGGATGACGGGACATGCGGAAACGCACGTTTCCGCAAAATGGCCGGTGTCAGCTCGTCACCGAGTGAATGTCGGCGATGCCTGGCAAGCACTCGAGAGATCGCCTGTTCATGCAGGTGCTGAGCACTCATACGTCTTTCCCGTCTTTTTTCTGCGCACATCCGCAGGGATAGTTTCTCCTGCATGGACATGTGTAGACATCCACGCACTTGTCAAGATGGACATTCGCACGGAAGCACCGCTTGCCTCCCTCCACTTGCAAATGCTCCACCGCGGCCCAACTACGAGGCCTCTACTCCCTTGCCTAAAGGCGTCAGGAGCTACTTTTTCGTTCGTCCCTACCTCTTTGCCTGATCCGTTTACCCGGCTCCGTCCCACCTACTTGACGTTCTATAGGACCTACGCAGTTGCCTGCCACCGCACCCGTCTGGCTTTTCACCACGATAGCCCAGGTCATAAGCACTTGGCATTCAATGGGACGGATGACCATTGCTGTTACTGTATGTCTATTGGCGCAATGAACGTTCCTGGTACAACTCGTGCCTCTAACATAACGCTTCGCGCTGCGCATGACTTGCCCGCGACTGGCAAGTGAACACGCGTTTTTCCCGGCCTTTGTCACGCGCGTTCGAGCGGAGCATTTCCCCCGACCGCGATAGGATCCCGCCCTGCTGCTAGCAGCGGATCGTTTTTGTCTGCCAGCGCGCGCCGCGTTCCGCTCGTGCGCCGGGTTCCCGTCGGCGCGACTGGTCGTCTGCTCTCCTCGCTCGAAGCGGGAGATTCGTTTGGAACAGGTGTCTTCAGGAACATCTGCCCTTATAGTAACGAGCAGGGATAGGTTTGACCAGCCCTCCTCCCACGCGATTCGCGTCGATCAGTGTCGCGCGTCCGCGCTCGAAAATGCACCATACCCCGGTGGGGATAACACCGGACCCTGGTGGGGTTAGCGCCACACCCTGGTGGGGTCCTCTCCCTAGGCGAGCCGATGGGCTGCGTTCCGCGGCATCGAGCTCGATCCACCGCATCATTGCGCCGAACCCTGGTGGGGTCTGGAGCTGATCACTTCTCTTCCCAGGCGGGGAAGGGATGCGAATGCGCGACACCCTGGTGGGGTAGAGCACAACCGATCAATCTGGATTGGCTGCTTGTTTGCGCCGAACCCTGGTGGGGTAGGACAAACAGGCGGTGTTAATCCGCCATCGTGGACCTTCGCCGGTGTCCCCGTTTGCCAATCGCGGCATACGCGCGAAGCAGGTCGAGCGGAGGGAGAATTTCCCACCGTGAGGTCAGCCACTCCTTCCCCCATCGTGCCTGGGTACGATCGATGGTCGAGAGGCAGAGGTGGCGGCCGATGACACCCATCGCTTCGAGCTGGTCCAGGGCCTTTTCGATCCCAGGAGCAAAGCGCACGGTGAGGTGCCGCTCGTCGACGGCGATCATACTGGCGGCGAGCAGGTCGGCCATGGCAATCGGGGTGCTGAAGCCCCCCTCTCGCGCCTGTTCGCGCCACCGCTCGGTAAGGTAGAGCGCCAGGCGCAGCGCGTACCGGTCATTCTGGGGGTTGAGCGTAAAGATCCGGCTGTCGACCTCGGCCAGGTAGTAGTTATGATGCTGCTCGTAGGTGGTGATCCAGTCGCCCGGCGAGATCAGAAAGCCGATGATGCTCTTTTCCTCAGGGCCGGTTTTCCGGCTGACCGTCGAGTAGCGCAGGTAGGGGCCGTCGACCTCGATCGGCGTCGCTTTGCCGCGCACGGTGATGGTGCAGGCGCCGCGCACATTGCAGGAAGCGAGGAGCGCCAGGTCCTGGATGACCCGTTGCTTGTGCTCGGTGCGGTAGCCGTCGGTATAGCGCTTGGTGGTCTCGGTTCCGGGATGGGCCATGCGACTATGCTTTTGCAGGCCCTGCCACTGCAGGATTTCGTCCAGGAGAATCGCCACACTCCCGTTTTTGGAGACCCGCGCGTTATTGCGGCGCGTGTTCCAGAGCCCGAGTACAATGCGGGCGGTCAGAATCGTACTCTCGCTCAGCAGGCGGATGTGCTTGAGGGCCTGGGGTAGCTCGAGCGGGTGTTCCCTGGTGCCTAAGTAGACCTCGAGCGCGTTGGAGGCCAGGTAGGCCATCTCGCCGCTTTCGGTGGGTTTCCATTGGTCTTTCTGCGCGAGCGAGGCCTCGCGCATGGCCTGGTCAGGCCGGTAATTGGTTACGGCCATGCTCTCCGTCACCTCTGGGATCACATGGGCGAAGAGCAGTTGCTCGCTGCCGACTTCTCCCCCTTCAAAGAGACTGGCCAGATAGGCTTCGGCCTCTTCTTCGCTCATCCCCTCGGTGATCTCGGCGATCGTCTGGTCCAGGAGACCGGCAAGCTCGCTCTCTGCCTCTTCGGCGACAGTTGCGCGCTGGTCGGACAGTTCCTGCTGATTGTTGTGGCCTCTTTGTTTCCCGTGCATTGTGTTGCCTCCTCCTACCTGCTCACCGGAATTGCCGCAGAGCAGACGTTCTCTCACTATACAGAACGAACAGGAGACCTTCCTCTCCTGTGTGCTGGACATATATCCTGTCCAGGCGTGACGCTCAAAATTGCGCCGAACCCTGGTGGGGTTAGCGCCGAACCTCGGTGGGGTTAGCGCCAGACTTCGGTGGGGGAGGTTGCCTCCACGTAGAATCGTCATGGTGCTTCTCCCTCCACCGGTCGAGCGCCGTGGTAGTGACGCTCGATTTCCTGCCGGAGCTGTTCTTCGTCCTCGAATGCCCCGCACATGCGCCCGGAGCTTCTAGCCCGCCCGAAGTCCAGCGGACCCCCTTTGAAGGGCCAGATGTGCGCGTAGTACCCGCCGTTCGCGTGTTCCACAATCCGATAATAGGTAGGCTGGTTGCGTCGGTACCACTCCGCTTCCCAGGTCTCCGGGTTCACCTCTCTGCCGGTCGGCCAGACCTTTGTCAAGGCCAGGTGCCTGGCACGTTCCAACGAGCTGTGCCAGGTGAGTGAGCATGCGCGGCCACTGGCGTAGAGCACCGTGACTTCCGTTTGCCCCTCCTCAGGGAGCGCATGCAGGATGTAGAAGGTTGCTGACATCGGTTTCCCTTTCGTTCGCGTTCAAACGCCTGTGGGCCAGACGCGGGATTCGCGCGGCCCGCCGGCACGTCATGCGTGCTGCTGCTCGCTGGCCTCAGCTCGCATCTCCTGTTCGATGGTGCAGATCACGCCCTCCAGCAGTTCCAGCAGGTCAGAGGCTCGCGCCTGAAATCGGCAGTACTGCCGATCGGCGTAGCCCTGCTTGTCGTGGCGATGGAGCTGGCGGCGATTCAGGTGCTGCTGAACAAAGCACTTGTGGGTGACGAGTCGTTTGTGTCGCGTCACGCAGCCACGCGCGTAGCTCCTCTGGCGCCATGTCGGCCAGGCACCCCCTGGCCGGTGTTGTCGTGTTCCCAGACATAGCGCACTCCTCTCTTTCGTTTCGTTGCTAATAGCTGTACCCATCCCGACGCTGGAGCAGCCGGCACCAGCGATGACTGATGCCCTGGATGGTTCCCTTCTCGGTGGTGATATTGAAGGACCCGCTAGCTCTGATGGCCACTCGCCCCAGGTAGCTTCCCGTTTTGATCCCCGCTTTGACCACTGCCCGAATCATGTCGCCACTGCGAAACCCTTGCGCCAAACTCTGTTGTTTGGGACGTGTTCGGGGAAACCCATAGCGGTTCATCAAACAGAGTTGTCTGCTCTGCCAGCCGGTAGACACGATCTGCCAGGGACGTATATGTCGGAGGTGGAGGTGCTCAGGCGTGGATGCCCCTACTAGAGCTGCATCAACCCAGTGAACCTTGGGAAGCTGACGGACGGCCCTGTGATAACTGGTTCTGCCTCCGGTGCCCACTTCCACCGGTAAGCCCATTGCCTGCAATTCCTGGAAGAGTCGCCATCTGGTTGCGTTCATCACGGCTGCCCCCGCCAGCGGGGCTTTCGCCTGAGCCATCAGGTGGGCGAACCCAAACTCTTGAGCTGTCTTCTTGCCTTTCGTGATGTTGCAGGATTCACACGCCAGCACCAGATTCGAGAGTCGGTCAGAGCCACCCCGGCCTTTCGGGATGAGATGTTCGACCTGGAGCCGAGCGGAGGGCTGCTGACAATACGCACACCGCCGCTGCCATTTTTCGAGCAAGAAGGCTCTGATCTCGTAGCCTGCCAGGCTGCCTTGTTGGTATTGAATGCCGGAAACGGAGGGATCTTGCATGACCTGGGTGTCGAACTTGGCCAATTCCTGGCTAATGGCTTCTACCGGGCACCAGCGGCGAAGCCGTTTGACCCAGGTGAGCAGATTCCGCACACGCGAGAAAAGCGAGGGGGCAAGCCACCCAGACGACCTGCGCCGATTGGCGAACCGGCAGGCCCGGTAGCGCGTCTTGCGGCTTCTGCGTGAGCGGCGCGCGGCTCGGCGCTTGGCGAGTGCCGTGCGAATCTCCCAGCCGCGATGGGTGAGTTCGCCAGCCCAGATCACCTCGCCGCCTCTGTCATTGACCAACGCGATCCCCGAAGTCGTCGCTCCTGGATCGAGTTTGACGCGCAGTGGCTCCACCACGGCATCAGGCCGACTGGTTTTCAAGATCAGCACGAGCGGGAAGCGGCGCAGAATAGCCGCCTTCTGCTGCTTGAGCATGATTCTCGCTCGCGCTGGCGTCGTCGGCATCAGTGGCCGGCGTTGCTGATCGACTACAAAAATGCGAGACATCCTTGTCATCCTTTCTCTCCCCTTTACGGGTACCCTCGTTAATGAGGGATCGCTGTCAGGTTGCCCTGACAGGTCAAAGTGAACCTCGCCAATGATCACCGGCGGTTTCCTTGGGTTAGTCGGCGCACCGTTCCTTCCCAGCGGAACTTTTAACGACGGCCCGCAGAGCTGCCCGCTGGTTCGGTCACGGACAGGTGCCTATGCATTCGCCAGGATCGGAGTCTCTTGCGAGACTGAGGCTGGTCAGCCAGGGGCCACAAGCCCGCCCCTTTTAAGGGGCCTGGGTAGCTGACCGGATAGATGAGCCCCTGGGTGGTGAGTTCGCAACAATCGACGCAGGGAAGTGCCGGCGAAAAGCTGAGTCGCCCTGGCTTCGTCCTCATACCAGCACCGCCTTTGCCCGCTGTCCGCAGACCCTCGGCCCACCCGACTTTTCCGTGAGGAGCGCAAGGAGCCGCTGGTTGCGTCGAAGTCGCTCAAGCAGGTTGCGCTTGATGCGGTAGATGTCCTCCACGCTCTGGAACAGCGCCGGGTAGGCTTGCTGAAGCTGGCGCGGAGACCGTCCGAGCGCGCAGACGAACTGGAGGATCAAGCGCTCTTCCGCGCTCGTCGCTTCCCTCCACAGGATCTGCCAGAGTTCCTGCCTGGCCAGCTGCGTTGCGATGATCTCGGCAGGGTCATCGAGGACTGATTCCTCCATTTTCGTGACCTCGAGCGGCTCTTCTCGCGACCATGCCTGTTGCGACCGGCGAAAGTCGGCGGTCACGCTCCAGGCGCAGCGCTTGAGGTAGGCCAGCAGCGCGCGGACGGAGCAAAAGCGCGCGATTCGCTCCGGGCCGATACTTCGATAGAACTTCGCGAAGGTTCCGTTGACCAGGCTTTCGCGGTCCTCATAGGAGAGGGCGGGAGCCTGGCGCGCGATCCACGAATCGACGACGGCCCGGTAGAGGGTATAGAGGCCCGACCAGGCCTGGTCGTCTCTTCCGGCGATGGCGCGCCGGAACAACGCTAGGCCGTGAACGTCATCGGTCGGCTGGCCGCGCAAAAACTGTGCGATCTCGCCGCGAGTCGCCTGCACTAGCTCTGCGACCGGAAGCTGCTCGGGGGTGCGCTCATCGATAGTCGCGATCATGCAGTCACCTCCTGCGCCTCTTTCGCTCCCTGTGGAGGCACGCGGCTTTCCCGGTTCTCACCGCCGTCCCTGGCTCTGTATCGTCCTGTCGCGGCCCTCGCGATGGACTGAGCCAGGAGGGCATCCAGGTGCGTCTGACAGATGCCCTGGCCCCCATTTCCGCACCATGCACAGTCGTTCACTGGTCTGGTGGCGGGTGGTGTCGCCGTGCGTTCGTTCTTGGTGTTTGGCATGGTGAATCTCCCATTGCAGGCGGGAAACCCATATGCTATACTTGTAGGCATTGGCGGGTCTCCCGCTGTGGCGGCCAGATGGTTCGGTCTCGCAAACTAACCTGGATCTGGCCGCCTTGATTTTTTTGGCTACACGGACGCGCTCCGCTTTCCTACCTACGATGATTCTTCAACCAGGGACAATGAGAAGTGCCAGGCCGGGGAACAGCACTCGGCACCACGCTTTAGCCGTGTTCATCTGCGCCTCCTACATCGGTGTGTGGCCGTTGGACGCCCCGCCCACGGCGAGTTCGCCCTTTTGCAGCCGGTGTTCACTCCGGTAGTTGGAGGCAGCTCCTTGCGAGCAGCCAACCGCCTCCATGATCGTTTCCAGCGTCGGCTCTGTCCCCTCGTGTTGGTGCTGGTACTCTGCGATGAAGGCGAAGGCGCGTTCTTTTTTGCTTCCCACCGTTGGGGAAACTGCCCGTGTAACTGTCCGTGTAACCGTCCGTGCCCACGCATTCGGCGCGGACACCACATTAAAGCGGGGAGCAATCTGTGATTCACCGATGCGCCAGAGTTCAATTTCAACGCCGAAAAATTTGATGCTGTCCGGTGTGCTTTCGTTCAACCAATCGAGGGCGGCACGGTGTTCGTCCGTGAACGTGTCCGCGATCCACACCACAACGCCAGCTCTTACCCCCGCTGCATACGTAATCAGTTGTCCGAGATGAGTGTGATCTGTCCGCTCGAGCTGATTTTCAATTAACACTGCCTGTCCGGTCGCCGTGTCCTTTGCTAAAATGTCTGCCCGGAACGTGCCTATGTCCGTTTCTTGCCCTTTCAGGCTCAAAGGAATGTCGATTGCTTCACCGAGGAGGTCAAGATGAGCTGCCAGCCAGGGGGTAAAGCTTCGATGCTCTGCTCCCCATACTTGGCGTAAGCCCACGCGAGCAAAGGCTCCGAGTTCGACAGCAGTGTTGCTGGTAAATTCCATTAGGCGATGCTCCCTTCAGCTTGTATGGAGTATCTCTGCTCTTCACGAATCATTTTCATCCATTTGCCTGCCGTACTCCGTGAGCAGCCTAGCGCGTCCGCGATCTGCCGCGCCGTCGCTTCTGGCATTTCCGCCCACTTGTCCGCGACACGCTGTTTCAGGACTGTGTTTTCCCTCTCCTCGGTATCCACGCTGTCGTCTTCATCGTCTGCGCGGACACGAAGGTCGCCGTTCTCTTGTCCGCTGTGGGTGTTCACCTGCTTCTGGTTATTCATCGCGGATAGGAGACGGACAGTGTGAGCGCGGGCACTACGTGGTGATGCTGTCCGTCCGGACAGTTGCGCTACTTGCTCGGCTGTCCGCTCCTGGATGGTAGACAGCAGATGCGTTTCGCTGGTGACAGTTGCGATTTGATCGCTCTGCGCTTTCATCTGTTGGGCGAGCGTCTGCTGCGCAGTAGTGAGTTGAGTGAGCTGGTCGGTGATGGTGGCGAGTGCGTGCTGGACGGTGGAGAGCGTCCCCGCGAATTCCCGCGCCTGCTGCTCCTGGCTCTTGCGGGCTTCGTTCACCGCCCGCTCAATTTCGGCTTTGAGAGCTGCCATCGGTGGGGTGACGTGGGGCCGGAGCCAGCGCGTGAAGAACCATTCGTGGGTGGGTTTGTCCCGCGCCTGGTCGCGCTCGCTGCGAATGGCCGCAATCTTGCTTTCTTCCTTCAACAGTTCCTGTTCCGTTTCAAGCCGCACCTTCAAAATTTCAACGCGCTTCTTCTCCTGCTTTCTGAAGTCCTCAGGATCGATCTTCACATTGACGGCGGTGGTGTCGATCAGGTGATCCGCTGCCAGTGAAAGCACGATAATCATTGAAGGGAACACCGCTCCAATGAGGGGTAAGAGCCAGGCAAAAATGAAGAGGTGACTGAAGTCGCTCTGATTGAAGCCTTGAATGGCCCCGGCCAGGTTGGCTGAAACTGACACGGCTGCTGGCAAGCAGATGCCCCACATTTGCAGCTTCATTCCATGCGTATCAAACACGCGGCGGGCATTGAGCCGGGCGCGCAGACTGACGGCGGAGATCATGTCGAAGGCGAACACGAGCATATGCCCACCATATCCCCACAGCGTCCCATGCATGGCGATCTTGTTCAGGACCGGGCCGGCTTCCACAACGCTGGCCAGCATGAAGAGGCCCATGCCGATGTAAAACAACCCGCCCTGGCTAAAGATGCTCTGCCAGGCTATCGAGATCGATCGGCGCTTCCAAATGGCAAGTCCGATCAGGGCCAGGGCAACAACGCCGCCGGCGACCCCTGCCGCCAGAGTGACGTTTTCGGGTGTCAGGTACTGTTGGACGTTCATCTATGACTCCTTCCAGGATGTCGTTGGCATGTGCAGCTGTGAGAGCGGGTTCCTCTTGTGTTTTTGTGTGTGTGTTTTGTGTTTTTCTGCTTTTTACGCTCAAAACGCCGGGTTGAGAGGGCATGAAACACACACACGCACAAAAACACACGCATCAGACCGTTGCCTCAATTGCTTCAAGGCCCTTCTTTTGCCGGACAATCAACTTGCGTTCTTCCAGCTCGATCATGACCGAGTAGACTTTGCTATCTGACATGTCCACATGGTGGCTGCGTAAGTATGCGCCGATTTCGCGGTGGGTCCGTTTTCCGGTTTCATTCCACACTTTGAGGACCCATTTTTGCGCATTGGTTAACGGATCGCGGGTCGCCTTTTCCGTCGGTGATGCGTTTGCAGGCTGCTCCTCATCTGCTGCCGCAACTCTGGCCGAGGCCATCTGCTGCTCCCTGCCGATTTCGGGGGTCGGTGACAGGCGGGCGTCCATTGGGCCATCTCTGACGGTGTCCTGCTGTCGCCGCGCTTTTTCCAGCGCCATTAAGCGGGCTCTCAAGTCGTAATCGGGAGACAGGATCAGGTCTTTGCAATCAGGCATTTCCGCGACGGCCTGGCCGACCTTGTCCTCTTTTGCGTTGCGCTGCAGCAGCTCCGTCTGGTAGAACCCGGCGGCCTGCGCCGCCGAGACGCGCAGGCAGAACGACATGCCGGAGGTGACATTGACGAGGGCCTCTTGCAAGTCCTCGTCGCGATAATCCACCTGCGCGCACATGAGGAGCTGCACCAGCACCTTAAGCCCGCGCCGGGCAATCTTTTTGATGCAGAAGATCAGGCGCGCGTAGTCCCGTTTCGCCTGCTCTTTTTCGTCTTTCTCCACCGTCTCGATGCGCTGTTTGAAGTAGTCTTTCAGGTCGATAAACTCTTCCAGGTACACGACGATGAGCGGCTGCTGTTCGATCTCTTCCTCGCTCAGGTTGTAGTAGCGGTAGTCGATGAGCTGCGCGAGATATTCCAGGTGCAGAAGCGCCTGCTCATAACTGCGCGCGTGCAGGCGAACCTCCCGCTCGCCGAGGCGTACCTTTGCGATATGTGGCGAGTTCGCAAACAGCCGACTGGCCTTGTCCTCATGGTCAAGCAGGGCGACCTGGACGTAGTTGGGGTCGTGGGTGTGCAGGATGATCTCCAGGAGCGCGGTAGCCATACTGGACTTGCCGTGCTGGCTTGCCCCAAGCAGTTTTAAGTGGCGCTTGTAGAAAGTGATCCGCACCGCCGGGTTGTTCGGCCTGGTCATCGAGCGCCCGATGTAGACGGTGAAACTGTTGCGCTCAATGTGGCTGACGATCTGCTCATACCAACCTGCGCTCGGTGGTATAATTCTGAGATGAGAAGATTGCTACCAAGGAGAAAAGGGCAATGGCAAGGATAACGCGTGCGGCACTCCATGTATCAGTAGAAGAAGTAAAAGCAAGAATGCTACATGATAACAACCCCTTGTATAGACAGAGGTGGATAATTATTTATCAGGCACTTGTTGATCCAAGAGAGGCAAAAGATATTGCCAAACATACAGGAGTTTCCGTTTCAACCGTTCATAAGCTTATTTCCACCTATAATCGGCAAGGAGTGGCAGCAGTGGAAACGAAAGGGAAGGGGGGACGATATAATGCATACCTCACCATAGAGGAAGAACGAGACCTGTTACGGCCCTTTTTTGAACGTGCAGAAAGGGGAGAGCTGACGACAGTCGCCCAAATCAAACAGGCCTTTGAAAAAAGAGTAGGACATGAGGTAGATGAAACAACGATCCACCGGCTATTGAAACGGCAGAAGTGGCGAAAACTGGTACCACGTCCTTTCCATCCTCAAGCTGATAAAGAGGAACAGGAGCTTTTCGAGCAGAGGTTTGCCACACTGGTTGAAGAGGTGCTCCAGTCAAGAGATCCAAAAGACGAGCGACCCGTTCTCAAAATGGCGCAAGATGAAGCCTGTTTTGGGAGAATATGCATTTCTCGACGGTCATGGGCTCCTAAGCATATCCGACCGCTTGTTCCCCGGCAAATTGCTCGTGAGTATACCTACGTTTATGCTGTTGTTGCTCCAAAAGAAGGAAAAATGACCTCTCTTATTCTTCCATGTGCTGATACCTCGATGATGAATCTGTTCTTAGAGCACGTCAGTCGCACTTTTTCACAGTATTTTCTGGTGATCCAGGTCGATCAAGCAGGATGGCATAGTGCCAAAGATCTCGTCATTCCTGAGAATATTCGCCTCATTTATCAACCTGCCTATAGTCCTGAGCTCAATCCCGTTGAGCATATTTGGGAGGAAATACGGGAAAAGGCCTTTTCTAATCGTGCCTTTGTGTCTCTTGATGCAGTTATTGATACTCTTTGTAACCAATTACGACAACTTGAAGACAATTCGAAGCTCCTGCATTCTATGACCTATTTTCCCCATTTCAGAAAGGCATCTTAGAATGCAGATTGGTATGAGGCGGTGCGGGCCTACCTCGGTGTGCGGGCCTTCCAGGAAACGGATGAGGATCGGCTTCGCGCCTATTTGATGGAAAAAGTCACGCACACGGGCAACTTTGCGGCCCTTTCTCAAGCCGCGATGGATTGGCTGGTCAGCGAAGGAATCTTGCGACCCCACGGCGAAACGACCCTGGAGCGTTTGATTTACCAGGCCCGCAATCAAGCGGAAGACGTACTCTTTGAGCAGATTGCCAAACAACTTTCTCCAGAAGACCGCCAACGTCTCGATCACCTCCTGGAAACCAGTACGGAAACCAGCCAGATCGCCTGGTTTGCTGCCCCACCGCGTGCCGCTTCTGCGGTGGTGATCAAAGACGCCTGCGCTCGTTTAGTCGCGGTTCGGCAAGCCACGCCGTCTCCCCTCAACTGGGGAGCGATGACGACTAATCGTCTGCGCCAATGGGCTGCCATGGTGCGCAAACATCGTGCACGCAATATTCGTGCGTATCCCGATGCCAAACGCTACACGCTGCTGTGCGCGTTTTTGCGTATCCAGGCCGAGGAACTGACCACGATCATTGTGGACATGTTTGATCAGTTGGTGGGCAAATTGTTTACGAAGAGCGAGGCAGAACTCTCTGAAACCAAAGTGCAAAAGATTCAGACGCACCGACAAAGTGCACGCCTGTTTCGCAAGATCGCCGAAGTGCTTCTGGATGCCGATGTGGCGGAAGAAATGGTTCGGGAAGAGGTCTTCAAACGTGTCCCTCGCGAACAGGTGAGCAGCCTGATCACGTTAGCAGAAGAACTGGACAAAGGAGAAACGACCTCCTTCTTTGATCTACTTGATCGACGCTACAAATACATGCGCGAGTTTGCGCCAACCGTGGTGCGAACGCTCCAGTTCGGCTCACCCAGAGCGAACAATCCCGTTCTTGAGGGCCTCAACAGCCTGGAAAAGATGAACGAACACAACAAGAAAGTCCTTCCTGATGAGGCTCCAGTGACCTTTGTGCCAAAACGGTGGGAACAGGTGGATAAACATGCCTGGGAGTTTGTGCTCTTACACGAAGCACGTACGGCATTACGAGCAGGAGATTTAACAGTCGCGGGGAGCCAGCGCTATGCCGCCTGGGATAGCGATCTCTACCAACGCGATGTCTGGGCCACGCGCCGAGACGCCTGGTACAGCGAACAGGAGCTCCCGCGAGATGCAGCAACCTTTCTGACCGCCATGCTCGATCAGCTTCACGGTCAGACGCTGCGCGTCTCCAAACGGATTGCGAACCACAAAAATCCAGATGCCCGCATTGAAGAGGACAAGCTTATCCTTACTCCGCTGGAGAAAATCGAGCTTCCCCCGGAGGTTCTTGCGGCCAGAGCGGATCTGGTGAGTCTGTTTCCCTCAACCGGACTTCCAGAAGTGCTGATGGAGGTGAATCGTTGGACCAACTTCGCGCCGGATTTGACCCACCTGACGGGGCGTCGTCAACCCTCTGCCGAGAGTGACGCGGCGATCCTTCCCGCCTTGTTTGCGGTGCTGGTAGCGGAGGCGACGAATCTGGGTCTGGCGACGATGGCGAACTCCTCTGGAATCCCCTTACATGAACTGGAGGCAGCATACGATTGGTATTTCCGCGAAGAAACTCTCCGAACGGCGATCCATCATCTCATTACCTATCATGGAACGCTTCCCCTCACATCTCTTTTCGGTGACGGGAAAACCTCTTCCTCCGATGGCATTCGCTTTGGAATGGCAGCCTCCAATCTGAACGCCCGGCACAATCGGCGCTTTTTTGGCATGCGCCGTGGGGTCACGCTCTACAACCACGTCAACAACCGGGGCGAACAGTACTGGATCGATGTGGTCAACTGCACGATGCGCGAAGCAACGTATGTCCTGGATGGACTGCTGTATCAGGATGCACCAGAAATTAAGGAACATTACACGGATACCGGTGGCTATACCGACTTAATTTTTGGTCTGTTTACGCTGCTGGGCTTCCGTTTTGCGCCGAGATTGCGTGATCTCTCCGATCAAACCCTCTATCGAGCAAGAAAAGGGGTAGACTACGGGGTAATCACCCCCACACTCAAAAAAGATATCAAGGTTCATCTGATCATGGAACACTGGGATGACCTGAACCGCATCGCTGCTTCACTCAAAGATGGGCTGATTCGTCCCTCGATACTTATCTCAAAGCTTCAGGCGATGCAGCAGCAAAATCCACTCCAACAGGCACTACAAGAAGTAGGGCGCATAGCCAAGACGCTTCATATTTTAGAATATGTGGACGATCCCGCATTTCGTCGGCGTGTCCTGATCGGGCTGAATAAAGGGGAACATCTGCATTCCCTGGCCCGCGATATCGCTTTTGGTAGACAGGGCCGCTTTCATGATCGGGGATATGAAGCACAACTCAACCGAGCATCGGCACTCTCTTTGGTGATCAACGCAATTGCGGTCTGGAATACGCGCTACTTTGAACAGGCTCAGGCTGCGCTCGCTCAACAAGGCGTTCCCATTCCAGAGGAGGTGTGGCAACATCTTTCACCCTTACAGTGGGCACACATTCATCTGAATGGCTCGTATCACTTTACGAATGTCGCACTCGAAGGAGATTTTCGTCCATTACGCGAGTATCACGGCCCACGCGCACATCTCGCCTCTCGCTTAGAAAGTGTGGAGACAGAGGCTGTTCTCTTGCAGGAAAAAGAGGCTGTGCTCCCTATTCAACTCTCACTGTTAGAGAAAAACGAGGAAACTGATGATCTCTAACAGTTATATGGTACGTCGTATCTTTTCGTCAGTTTCGCACTGACAGGCCATTCAGTTGAGAAACAGGTTTGAAAGGAATCGGTTGCCTATCAGGAAGTCCCCCTTTAAGGAATAGTGGAACGAAAAACAACGCTAAGAAAAATGGGGTAAGCATTTTTTCTGTAACTCAGACCAAATGACAGGTATGCTCCTTTGATTCAATAGGGATGCATTTAGGCTGGAGGATGACGTGGCCCATTTTTGTTGTGCTTTTTGTTGCGTTTCTTAATAAAGAGCTTGGCCTTCTCGTGTAGACCTTGATTATGATAGAGTGCAGCTAAATTGTCGTAAATGGTAATTGTCCAGGGATGATCAGAGCCAAGGAGTTGCTCATGGATAGAGAGTGAGCGCAGAAATAGGGGTTCGGCCTTCTCATACAAGAGCAGATCGCAGTAGAGCGACGCCAAGTCTTTGAGGGCGTCAGCTGTATCAAGGTGATCGGAACCGAGTACATTTTCGCGGATTGCGAGAGCACGCAAGAAAAGCGGTTCAGCCTTCTCATAAAGACCTTGATCTTTGTAGAGTAACGCCAAACTATAGAGCGATGTAGCTGTATCACGATGATTAGGACCAAGCACACGCTCTGAGATGGAGAGATCACGCAAGAAGAGCGGTTCAGCTTTCTCATAAAGACCTTGATCCTTGTAAAGTAGTGCCAAATTACAGAGACTAGTAGCGGTTTCGGGATGATCGGGGCCAAACACACGTTCTGAGATAGTTAGGCCACGCAGAAAGAGGGGCTCAGCCTTCTCATAGAAGCCTTGATCAGAGTAAACTAAGGCCAAGTCATTGAGAGAGGAAGCTGTGTCAGGATGATCGGGACCGAGTATCTGTTCACGGATAGCGAGCCCACGCTGGTAGAGTGGCTCGGCTTTCTCATAGAAGCCTTGTTCGTAGTAAAGTTGTGCCAAGTCATTGAGAGAGGAAGCTGTGTCGAGGTGATCGGGACCAAGTACCTGTTCACGGATCATCAGACCACGCAGAAAGAGGGGCTCAGCCTTCTCATAGAAGCCTTGATACTGGTAAAGTAGTGCCAGGTTATCGACGGTGGTAGCAGTATCGTGATGCATGGGACCAAGCATCTGCTCACGGATGGTAAGGGCACGCAAGAAAAGCGGCTCAGCTTTTTCGTAGAGGCCCAGGTCGTAGTAGAGCGTGGCCACCCTATCAAGAATATCTGCGGTATAAGGATCATTAGGGCTAGATATCTGTTCGTATATAGTGAGGGCACGCAAGAGAAGTGATTCAGCAAGTTCAAATTGGGTAGCTTGTCTCAGGTATTCTCCAGCCTCTTTGAGAAGTTGAGCCGCATCTGGGGTAGCTATGTGCCACTCTTCGATCAACATCGAACAACTTTGTGCATGGGGGAGGTATAGGAGACAAACTGACCAGTTATCGTAGTCTACCGTTGGAAAAACAAGACGTACTGCGCGGATAGTGCGTTCTACCCAACGGCGTCGCGAGTTTTTGCTCATCTCGTGTTTGAGTACAGCTTGGACGAGGCGATGGACGGTGAGTGTGTGATTGGGGTTGCGTCGTATTAGTGAATAGCTGAGTAATGCCGCGATAGCATCATTTAACCTTATAGGTTCTTTTGCGATGCGTCGAAGTGTTGGAGGGAGCGCAGACGCACCCCTGTTAATAATCTCCTCTGGGATGGCATCTGGAGCAAGGAAGGCACAGAGACGCAGGAGTTCGGCAGCAGCGGGGTTTGCCTGTTCGACCTTCTGAAAGGAGAGCGACCAAGTTGTTGCAACAGCATGAGGGTAGTCGGAGGACTGAATACCACGTCGAGCGAGGAGTTCTTTGCTGTGTGACTGGTATAATAGTAGGTAATGCGAGAGACTACAACCTGTTTCCTCAATATAGGCTCCCGCCTGATCAAGTGCAAGAGGGAGATAATCGAGGGCTATCACAATGTTTCCGGCCTCATTCACGTCTTCGTCTGAGGAGCCCTCAAAGCGATTGGCCCGGCGTAAAAGCAAGTGTGTGCCTTCTAGCCAGCCCATCTTCTCCACTTCAATTGACTCAGCAATCGATCCGACTGCATATGCACGCGTCGTCAACACAATGTTGCCTTTGCCATTCTTCGGAAGAAAATCGCGAACCAGTAATATATCATCAGCGTTATCAAGGATGAGGAGCCAGCGATCGTCACTTTGCTCCAACCAGCGCTTGACAGACCCAACGACTTTTTTTGGGTCTGATGCGTCCTTTTCTGGAAATGATGGGAGAAAATTCGCTATGGAAACGAAGCTAGAGATCAACGTCTCTTCGGTTGTCCCGTTGACCCAAAATGTGAATGGATAGAGATTGCGATGGCGGTAGGCATACTCTATAGCGATTTGGGTCTTACCAATTCCTCCAAGGCCGTTGATTGCCTGCGGCTGCGTGAGCGCGGCGATGCTGGTAGAGGTTGCATCATTGGTTCCACCTTTGGTCAACTTGTAATGGAGTTGTTCAAGAACGGATTCGCGTCCGGTAAAGCAGAGATTACGAGCATAGGGAACATTCCAAATACCAGAAAATACGTCGGGAGACGCAGACTGGGAACGGAGAGTCAGGTTTTCGATAGCTTGGCGAACTCCTATGGCAACGTTAGTGAGCGCTCTATCGCGATTGCGCCACTGGGTAATGGGCTTGCCGTTGCTTGGTAGTGCCTTGAGCTTCCCAAGTGGAGTATTTTGCCAATCAACTGGGCGCAGTAAGATGGGAATAATGCAAGCTTCATGGTTATTGTGTCGTTGTAGAGCGCGCTGCATCTCTATCCTATAACAATAGTCAGACGCCAGAAAGCTAGGGCTAATGAGCAGTAAAATCACTGAGGCAGTATTGAGATGGAGTTCGGTGGCCTCAGTCCAGTCCATGCCAGCGCTGATCTGGTGCTTGTGCCAGATGGTGATGAAGCCCTCATGGTGCAATAGGCTCAGATGCTCTTCCAGTTTGTTACGCAAAGGCTCATCGGCGTCAGCAAAAGAATAAAATACCTCTAAGGGTGTAAGAAACACATTCATCCTTCTCGCTTCTCCCTTTGTGATGGATTAGCAGTTTCGCAGATATTACAGAAGAGTGAGGCAAACATCATACCAAAAACCCCTTTCAGAGTTTCAGATAATCCACGGCGTTATCATCGAGATTGACTTTGCGCTTTCGGTAGCGCTGGGTGGTGCGGGGATCAGCATGACGAGCAGCGTATTGGACCTGTTCGAGTCGTGCTCCACCCTCAGACGTCAACGTAATGAAACTGGCACGCAGGCAGTGCGGAGAAAGGTTCATTCCAATTTTTGCCCCTGCCTGCTTCACCAGGCGTTCAAGCAACTTATCGCTCACGCGCTCTACAGTTGGGTGATCCCCGCGATTGAAGCCGACAAAGAGTGGTGCCTCCAGTGCTGCATCCTTTCGTCCAGCTGCCTCCAGGTAGGCTTCAGTGGATCGCACAACATCGACAGGGACTTTTACAATCCCTCGCTTATCGCCTTTGCCATGCCGGATCACTGCAATCGTGTGCCCTTGCTCCAGCTTCAAATCGCCGATGTTGAGTGCGCTACACTCTGAGCGGCGCAGGCCGGTGCGTAAGAGAAGTGAGAGAATCGCGTAGTCCCGCTTCCCTTTCGTCGTTGTTATGTCGATCGTCTTGAGGAGATCCTGGGCCTCTTCCTTTTTCAAGGTGATATACGGTGTTTCATTTGCGACAGAAAAGGTTTTGATCCCTGTAGCAGGGTTGGTCGCCAAGGTTCCCTGATACACATACTCTTGCAAGACACGTCGAGCCACGGAGAACATGCGAGCTGCCGTTGCCTTGGCATAGGTTTCGCCTAAATATTTGCGGTACGCGATGAGATGAGAACGAGTCAGTAGATGCAAGGTGCCAAGCGTCAATCCTTGATCCTGTATCCAGCAAGCAAGAACCTTCGCATCGTGGCGATAGACGCGTTCAGAGTTGCTGTTCAGTTGACCAGTGACATCGGTGAGATCAAGGACCGAAGAAAGACGAAACGGCTGATTCACAAGGGATTTTTCCTCTCATTTCGGGTCCAGAATACTGTCGGTAAATTGACCAGCCTGTTGAAAAACGCTCTTTCAAAGCTCATCAGTAAGAAGGAATGCCCTCCTACATGCTCATGAGGTAATCTAAGCTCATGAGCGAGGAAAAAGGCCGATACCCCAAAAAAGACGAGTCACCCACGCACAAGAA
>WNGK01005795.1_pt1 | contig 27220 bp, 22 predicted proteins | sample 5400601 | NCBI WGS metagenome assembly WNGK01 (sample SAMN13153376, study PRJNA577476) | soil metagenome | isolation source: 60 cm soil or saprolite under Garry oak tree replicate 1 | place: USA:California | collected 2016-06-15
CACCGTGAGAAGTCGATCGACCGAGCGTTGAGCCGGCAAGGGGTCCCTGTCTTAAAGCGGCCTACCCGAAAACCGAGTTGCCGGAGATTTTCGCTTAAGGTCGAACTCGCGTCAGCCATCCGTCCGCCGGACTTACTGTTCTCGCCGACGTGCAGCAGACCGCGCAAAAATGTCCCGGATGTGATGACGATACTGCGCGCGGCAATCCTCAGGCCCAGATCAGTTTCGACGCCCACTGCTTTCCCATTCTCCACAACGACAGCGGAAACCGTTGCCTGCTTGAGATCAAGATTCTCTGTCCATTCCAAGACCGCCTTCATCCGAAATTGATAAGCCTTCTTGTCGCATTGGACCCGCGGTGCACGAACGGATGGACCCTTGGTCCTGTTAAGCATCCGGAACTGGATCCCTGTGGCGTCGGCATTAAGACCCATTGCGCCACCCATGGCATCGATCTCGCGAACTATGTGCCCCTTGGCCAGCCCACCGATCGCTGGGTTACACGACATCTGGCCAATCGTGTCCAAGTTCTGGGTCAACATCAACGTCCGGCATCCAATTCGGGCCGCAGCCAGTGCGGCTTCGATGCCGGCATGGCCGCTGCCGACCACCGCGACGTCGTATTCTGTTGGTAATTTAAACATTTTTGATTAGCGCCAAGATATTTTGCCGAAGCATGGCCATTTTGCAGAAGCACCGGCCGTCTGCTTTGAGCCCGCCTGAATCAACTTACTGAGTAACATAAGCAGCTTATAACAAATGGCTTATGGTATAAGACGATGGTTAGCCTTTCTTTCGTGGGTCCGCCTGACTCCCGGACAATTCTGGCTTCTCGTCGGCTACCTGCACGGCTCGAGATGCAATGCGGCCTAGCACCAGTAAAAGTAAAGCTGTTGTCACAAATGCTCCTCCCCAAGTCCAGTACTCGATAATACGCGGTTGACTCCTCCCGCGCATCACCCTGAGCCCGAGTTGACCCAAGGTTCCGATATACGCGTACAAAAAAAGCCCCGGCACCCGCCCGATCGAGGCCCAAAGCATGTAGGTTCGAAACGGAATTCGGGTTAGGCCATAAAAATAGTTCAATAAGCTTGTGGGGAAAAGTGGATGCAACTGACTCAAGAGAACAATTTTCCAACTCTCCCGCTCTACGGCCGGCTCCAAGGCAAGCAGCGTTGGGTTCTGCGAAAGCTTGCGCCGAAACCACCGCCCGGCTATCCAACGGCTCACGGCAAACGAAACTGCTGCCGCAAGAACGTTGCCGGCAAACACGACGAGAAATCCCCACCAGAGTCCGAAAAAGAAGCCTCCGCCGACTGCCAGCACGCCGCCTGGAAGCAGGAGAATGTTACAAACGGCGAAAAGCAGCGGGTAGCAGATCGCACCCCAGGCGCCCCACTGCATCACCCTCTCTTGCAGCGCCTCAATAAAATCGGCAACCGGAAAAAAGCGCGAAAGCACAGAAATCAGCGCGACTGCAACCGCCAATCCCGCGAGCTGCCAGTAAATCGCACTGCGAATTTTGAACATCTGGAGATTGTGCGCGCTTGATAGACTCCGCGCAAATTTCGCCCGCTCGCTCGTCGTTTCGTAATGCAAAAATGGCGTGATCAAATAGACGCCGGAAAAATGCTCGAGCGCGGCGACAATGATCTTCTCCGCGATGCGCATCTCGCACTTGCGCACCTGCGGTCGCTCAGTTTGCAAGCCGCTTGCCAACCTCGTCGCTCGACTGAACCGTAGAGGCCTGTGCGCTCCGCCGACGCGGAATGCCAAGACTGTCAAAAATTACCCGCGTGGCGTCGGAGCGATTGAGCGTGTAAAAGTGAATGCCGGCCACGTTGTTATCCAAAAGATCGTGACATTGTTCCAAGGCGAAGTGAACGCCGACGCGCCTGACCATTTCAGGATCGTTTTCGCAACGTTGGAGAGCACGCAGAAGCTTGGCCGGGAAGCGCGCGCCCCCGGCCAGCTCCGCGATGCGTTTGAATCCGTTGATGGATGTAACGGGCATGATGCCCGCGATAATGGGAATATGAATGTCGGCGAGCGCACAACGTTCGCGGAAATCGAGAAAGTCGCGATTATCGAAAAATAGTTGCGTGACGATGTAGTCGGCGCCGGCGGCCACTTTCGCTTTGAGATGATCCATTTCAACCAATCGATTCGGCGTCGCGGGATGTCCTTCGGGGAAACCGGCCACGCCGATCCCGAAACCGCGGCGATCTGGATGCGCGCCGGATTCGTTAAATCGGCGAATGAAGTTAACCAGATCGATCGCATGTTGAAATGAATCGCGCGATTTATCGTAGGGAATGTCGCGCGGTCGATCGCCCCCGAGCGCGAGGATATTTCCAATCGCCGACCTGGCGTATCGAAGTAAAATCGCTTCGATCTCATCTTCGTTGTGGCAGATGCATGTCAGGTGAGGGATCGGGTCCAGTTTTGTTGTATGTTGAATGCGCTCGACAAGGTCGTGGGTTAAATCTCGCGTTGAACCCCCGGCACCGTAGGTGACGCTGACAAAGTGCGGCATGTACGATTCAAGATCGCGAATCGTTTGGTAGAGAACCTCGACAGCCGCCGGCGTTTTCGGAGGAAAGAACTCGAACGAAAACGTGGGAGAATCGCCCTGCATGATGTCCGTGATATGCATGATCCAAAGCTTATCTTCGTTCGTGCCGCGACTTTCGGTCAACTGACCGAGCAGATTTTCGACCATGAACGCTCGAGTCTAAACTCGAAAAGCCTGTTACAGCATGGCGTTTAACATTCGGACCGGCAAACCGCGATCGAGCAGTAATGTCCTCATCGCACCATCCCCGCAGACGACGTGACCTTCTGGTTCACCGAGCAAATCCACAGGGGATGCGATTAGTGTCGTGCAGCGTGTGGGTCAAATTAGGGCAGAATCGCAAACACCCGCGCAGGAAAGCCTGAGCCCCCTTTAGGTTTTGGAAAACTGACCACAACGATTGCGCCGTATTCCGGAACTTGATCGAGATTCGTGAGTAGCTCGATCTGATAATGGTTCGTGCTCAAAATGTAAGTTTCGAGCGAGTAATCGTCCTTCGTCGTGGCGATTCCAGGATCGGTATCCGTCGTTTCGTGCCCTGACGCAGTGATCTTACGGTCTTCATAAAGATATTTTAAAGCGGGCAAGCTCCAACCCGGATAATGAGCGACGCCGCGCGCATCTTTGTTTTCCATCTTCGCTGCATCGGGCCAGCGCTTCGACCAATCGGTCCGCATCGCCACGAACGCGCCAGCAGGGATTTGCCCGTGATCTTTTTCCCATTTCTTCACACGATCGAGTGAGAACGTGTAATCTGGATTTTTCGCAGCCTCTTCGTGTACATCAACAACCACCAGGGGCAGAATCATTTCCTTGGGATCGATCTGATCGACGGTGCGCAAACCTTTGATGAAATGAGCGGGCGGATCGACGTGCGTCCCCCATTGACCGACATGCGTAAACAGCTCGGAGAAAAAACCGGCACCCAGAGTGTCCGGCCGTTTGTCATACCAGTAAATCGTTTTGCGCGTTTCGTCCGGAAACCCTGGCCAGCGGGGGATTCCGGGCGCAAATTCGTGCGTAAGATCGACATACTTTTTTGAGCCTAGTACTTTCTGGATTTTCCAGAGTGACGCGGCGGCGTTCTCGCTTTTTGCCACGGAATACGGCGACACGAAAGTTAGCGACATACCCGCTGCAACGCTGAGGTTCCAAATCTGCATTCTCTTTTGTTAAATCACGGCGCAGCAAGAAGCCAACAAGTTCGAATAACTCCGAATAAGTTTTCGTCTTTTCACGGAAGCGAGGTTTTGTTGGCCCTAATTGTGGCCGTTATCAACAGCTCATAATCGCGGTGATTGCCTTGGAAGTTAAAGCAGCCGAGATGGGTTATTCGCACGAAGAAGGAGAAGATAAGATTGAATTAGATTCACGAATCATCGTCGCTTGCTGTGAAAAAGTATTTCAGCCACGAGATTAATCGTTCAGTTTGTCGGAGCTAAAGGAAATGCCGCCAGATGCAATAGCTTCAAGACCCAATACGATTGAAACGTCAACACCGAGCGTGGCGGCGGTACAAATAAATCCCAAGGAAGATGATAGCCTTTTCGAGCACGTAGCCTGGGTCTACGTGTTCTGCCGCGAGCATCTTTTCCGCGATGATACCGAACGAATAATCGCGGCGCTTTGGCCAAGCGGGCCGCCCAATACCGGAACGCAGTTAATGGAGATTGGTTGCGGACCTGGGTTTTACTCATGCCAACTCGCGGAACGTTTTCACAATATCTCCATTACAGGTGTTGACCGCTCCGAGACTCAATTACAGCGGGCTAGAGAGAGAGCGGACGCCCTTGGTTTGAGCAACTGCCGTTTTAAACAAATTAACGCCCTCGATCTTTCATGCGCGGATTCACAATTCGATGTCGTCATTGCTTCGAGGCTCTTCACTATCCTACCGGAGCAAAATCGCGTTATCGAGGAAATGTATCGCGTATTGAAGCCAGGGGGGCGCTGTTTCATTGCTGAGCCGCGCTATGTGATTTGGGCGTCGATTCCGCTATTTGCAATGTGGATGCTGGCTGGTTTAATCCGGGCCCGGAATGGTTACCGGGAACCGCACAAAGCAACGGTATTTTCGACGCGCGCGTTCGAGAATTTGTTCCCAACGCAGCCATGGAAACAGGTTAAAATATGGCACGACGGACGCTACCAATACGCTCTTTGCGAAAGAGAATAGCGCGGGCACCGCGACTGAATGAGAACGGTTCATCGCGTTCTTGACCCAAACAGGCTGGCCGACATTGATGGCGGTTCCTGCGCACTAGCGGTGATGACCAAAGCCCCGCGGGCCGGAGAGGTGAAGACGCGCCTGGTCCCGCCGCTTACGCATGATGAAGCCGCACAACTGAACAGTTCATTTCTACGCGACATAGCGGCTGCGATTTCCGCCGCGATTGGAGAAACCGCGCGTAGCTGCAGCCGGCGCCCTGTGAATGGCGCGGCAGGCAGTCAAGTAGCTACCGAGCGAATCGCCCGGGGCGTCGGCGTTTACACTCCGCGGGGCGCCGACGCGGCATATGAAAATATCTTGCCGGAAGAGTTTTTTCTCATTGCGCAGCGCGGCCACAATTTTGGCGATCGCTTAATTTTTGCGGCCGAAGATTTGTTCAAAGTCGGATTCGCTTCCGTTTGTTTGATTAACTCAGATAGCCCGACCGTTTCGGCCGAGAATTTTTCGCAGGCGGTAGAAGTCCTGCAGTTGCCGGGAGATCGCATTGCCCTAGGCCCTTCCGACGACGGGGGCTACTATTTGATCGGGCTCAAAAAACTGCATCGCAAAATGTTCGAACGAATCGACTGGAGCACAGAACGTGTGCTTGATCAGACGTTGCAACGGGCAGCCCAGATTGGAGTGGAAGTGAAATTGTTGCCAGCCGGCTACGACGTCGATGATTGGGCGACATTAGAACGATTGTGCAGTGAATTACTTGGGGAAAACTCGTCCCGCGGTTGCGGGATCGCGCCGAATACCCGAAAATTCCTAGCCGACATCATCAAGCAGGAGGGACGCGGCCGCATCTGGCCGGTTGGGAAATAAATTTGTAGAGTGGGCGCTCCGCCTGCCAAAACAACGTCAACGCGGAGCGGTTGCCCTACAAAACGGTGTCCATTACGCTGCGCGTGTCATGTCGAAGCATGGAAGACGCGCGCTTGTGACCGGTGGCGCGGGCCTGATTGGCTCGCATGTTACGGATCTGCTGCTGCGTGAGGGCTGGAAAGTGCGCGTGCTCGATAATCTTGAGCCGAATACGCACAAACGCGGCAAGCCAGCGTGGATTAACCCGAACGCGGGATTCATTGAAGGCGATTTGCGCGATCGCGAAACCATTACCGCTGCACTGGACAAGATCGACGTCGTCTTTCACCAGGCTGCCTATGGTGGTTACATGCCAGAGATCGCCAAATTTGTGCACGTGAATTCACTCGGCACGGCTCAAATGCTCGAAGTTATCCGCGAAAAACATCTGCCAATTAGGAAAATTGTCGTTGCGAGCTCGCAGGCTGTTTATAGCGAAGGCGCAGGCAAATGCCCGAATCACGGATTGGTTTTTCCGTCTGTGCGTCCCGTTGAGCAACTGCGCAAAGGCGATTGGGAAGTGCGTTGCCCGATCTGCGGCGCGATCACAAAAAGTGTTCCTACGCCGGAAAACGCGCCGGTCGCCGGTGAGACCGTTTACGGCCTGACAAAGGTCGATCAGGAAAGATTAGTGCTGCTCTGGGGGAGACAGGTCGGCATCCCCACGGTGGCGTTGCGTTACTCCTGCACCTACGGACCGCGCCAATCGACCTTCAATCCATACACCGGCGTGATCGCGATTTTTTGCACGCGTTTGCTGAATAATTTGCCACCGGTCCTTTACGAAGACGGCGAACAAACCCGCGACTTTTCCTTCGTTGAAGATATCGCGCGGGCCAATTTGCTCGCCGCCGAAACAGACAAGCTCGATGGATTCCCGGTGAACGTTGGCAGCGGACGCGGCGTCACGATTCGAGAGATTGCAAAGCAAGTTTCCAATGCGCTCAAGATCGACATCGAGCCAGAAGTGAACGGCGAATTTCGCCCAGGCGAGATGCGCCATCTCACCAGCGACACGACGCGAATGCGTAGCGTCGGCTACGAATCGCATGTCGATCTTACCGAAGGAATTGAGCGGTACATCGGTTGGATCCGCACGCAATCAGAGATTCGTGATTATTTCAGCGAAGCGGAGAAGATCCTGCGCAATAAAGGCATTGTGCACAAAGTGCAAAAAGCAGCGCGATGAAAATTTCCGGCGCGATCGATTTCAACGCGCCAGCATTGAATTACGCCCGCAAGGATTTTCCATTACTCGAGGCGGACGCGACCGTTCAGAAGGCACTAGAGACTATCCGGCGCGAAGGGATTGGTGAGCGCGTCATTTATTTTTACGTGGGCGATGAGCGCGAACGGCTCGTTGGTGTTGTTCCCACCCGGCGTTTGCTCACGGCGGCGCCGGCGACTCGATTGCGGGAAATAATGGTGCCGCGCGCGATTGCGTTGCCGGCCGAAGCGACCGTTTTTGAAGCCTGCGAATTTTTCGTGCTCTACAAATTTCTGGCGTTTCCCCTGGTGGATGCGGAGCGTCGCATCGTTGGAATTGTCGACACGGATATTTTCATGGAGAGCATTCTTGAGAGCGAGGAAAGAAACGAAGGAGTGCGCGATGATTTTTTCGAGGCTCTTGGGTTTCATCTTGCCCAAGTGCGCGGTGCATCTCCGTGGCGCATTTTCCGTTATCGTTTTCCATGGTTGCTCGTGACTGTGGCCGGCGGGACCGTCTGTGCCCTCCTGGCCGGCTTTTTTGAAGCAACACTGGCGCGCAGTCTTATCATCGCATTTTTTCTCATCATGGTGCTCGGTTTAAATGAAAGCGTGAGCGCACAGTCGATGAGCGTTACGACCCAGGCGCTGCGGTCCGTGCCTGTCACCTGGCATTGGTTTAAAATTGCATTCCAACGAGAAATCGCCACCGCGCTCCTGCTTGGGCTCACTTGCGGCACGCTGGTGGGCATCATCGTTTGGATCTGGCGCGCTGACGGGCGCAGTGCGTTTGTCATCGGCGGAAGCATCGCGCTCTCGCTAGTGAGCGCCTGTGTGATCGGTCTTGGCGTGCCGTCGTTCCTACACCGATTGAAACTCGATCCGAAAATCGCGGCCGGCCCAGTCACTCTCGCGCTCGCGGACATTTTTGCGCTCGTCATTTATTTTACCAGCGCGTGGGTAGCGCTGCGATGATGAGCGCGGTTTCAGTCATTATTCCGGCGCTTAATGAAGAGGATCCGATTGCCGGCGTTGTGCGCGAAGTCGCGGCAGCAAACGTCCCCGTCGAGATCATCGTGGTTGATAACGACAGTACCGACCGGACTGCGCAACGCGCTCGCGAAGCTGGCGCTCGCGTCGTGAAAGCGCCGCGTGGATACGGACGCGCCTGTGCTGCCGGAGTCGCCGCGTTGCGGCCAGAATGCGACATTGTTGTTTTTCTCGACGGCGACGGCAGCGATTCTCCCGGGTTCATAACTCAACTTGTCGGCCCAATCGCGGCTGGCACATACGATTTCGTAATCGGCTCGCGCACGCGCGGGCAACGCGAAGCAGGCAGCATGAATTTCCAGCAGCTTCTATCCGGGCGAATCGCCGGCGCGGTTCTACGATGGCTTTATGGTGTTTGTTACACCGATATGTGCCCGCTTCGCGCGATTCGTCGCGATGCGCTGGAGCGGCTCGGCATGCGCGAGCAGACCTACGGCTGGAATCTGGAGATGCAGATGAAAGCCGCGCGCGCCAGGCTTCGGATTCTCGAAATTCCCGTGAATCATCGCCGGCGTGCTGGTGGAGAATCGAAAGTTTCCGGCACGTTGCGCGGGACATTTGTCGCCGGCGCGCGCATCATCACGACGCTCGTTCGCGTGGCCGCGAGCGGAACATAGGCTTGTAGCCTGTGCGCCCAACGGGCATTCTGTCCGTTGTTTACAGTTCAGCGGAATGCAACTCCGGCTGGGCGTACCGACTAAAAGTCTATGTTCCATTTCGCACGGCAGTAAGATTGACAATCGATGAGTTGGACGAAAACGCTCTCAACCGGCTTGCTTGCTGGCTTCGTTGCGGCAATCGCCATGACCGCCATGATGTTGTTGCTCGCGTATTTCGGTGTAGCGACACCGCTGATAATTATTGGTGATCGGCTTTCGGTTTTTATTCCGCCGGGACCATTTCTTTCGCTCATGGGAAAGGTCGGCGGCTACAATCATCTGAAACAGCTTGGCGTTGGATCGACAATCGCCGGCCAGCTTGTTGTTGGCGCGATTGGTGGAGCGATTTTCGGATTTTGCATGCGGCGCGACCCCAGAAAGTCCGCGACGCTCGCGACGCTCGCCGTCTTTGTCGTGCTGCCGATTATTGCTGTCGCGATCGCGCTTTGGCGGGTGCTGGGAACGAGTTACCTCGGGTTGCCAATTGATGTCGCGCGTCTGGCAACCCTTGTCGGCTTCGCGCTCTGCGTTTTTGTTTTCGAGCGAACTCTCACTGCCGGCTTCCGATTTCTCACGCGACCAAAAACTAAGAGCGAAGATCGAGAATTCACTCCGGCAATCGGGAGACGTGCATTTCTGCTGAGCGCGATTGGAGTCGCAGTGGCCGGGGGTGGAGTCGCGTTGGCGCGTAAACTTTATCGCGCTGCCACCTTTAGTTATGATGGCACACAATACAAAGGCCGCATCGTCCAGCCGATCACGCCGAATGATTTGTTTTACTGCGTGACGAAGAACGTGGTTGATCCGCGAGTGAATGTCGATCTTTGGCACCTTGAGGTTACGGGGCTGGTACGAAATCGGGCGATTTGGCGATTTCAGGATCTCCTGGGATTCCCTGCGCGGGAACAGCAAACGACGCTGATGTGCATCAGCAACGGCTTGGACGCGGGTTTGATCAGCAACGCTGTCTGGAAAGGTATTCCGCTACACGATTTGCTTGATCAGGCTGTGCCGCTTTCGAGCGCCGCGCGCGTGCGCCTCCATGGCGTCGACAATTACACCGACACCATTCCACTGGAGAAAGCGATGGAGCCGACGACGCTGCTCTCGTACGAAATGAACGGCGTCCTGTTGCCGCACCGGCATGGCTATCCGTTGCGCGTGGTCGTTCCGGGTTACTTCGGCGAGAAACATGTGAAATGGCTCACCCGCATCGAACTGACTGACACAAGCGCAAAAGGATTTTACGAAACGCAAGGCTGGGGCCCCGACTTCATCGTGCCGACACGCTCGCGTATCGACGTGCCGGATCACGAATCACGGTTCTCGATGCGCGAATTACGGGAACCGATCGACGTGAAAGGCATTGCCTACGGCGGCGACCGCGGGATTTCGCGCGTGGAGTTGAGCTTCGATGATGGCAAAACGTGGAACGCCGCCGCTATTTATTATGCCGGCGGCGATCTCGCCTGGTCGCTTTGGAAATCGGACTGGATGCCGGAGCAACCAGGCGACTATACGCTCGTCGTGCGCGCTACTGACGGTGAAGGTGACGTGCAGGAATGGGAGGAAGATCGCAGCCCGTTTTCCGGCGTGACCGGGTTTCATAAGATCGTCGTACATGTAACGGCCTGAGTTCGATGAGACGGCGACGATCCTATCGCCCGCGAGGTGTATCCCATGGAGGCAGGGGGACAGAATGTTCGCTGGCCATACGGGCTACAACCCTATGTTCCGGCTTGCGGCGTGTGCTAGATTTACTCATGGAGAAAGTGATTATCGTCGGGAGTGGTTGCGCGGGACTGACCGCAGCCATTTATGCGGCACGCGCCAATTTAAGTCCCTTGGTGCTGGAAGGTCGGCAACCGGGCGGCCAGCTCTCTACGACGACGCTTGTCGAAAATTACCCTGGATTCCCGGATGGCATCGATGGTCCGCAGTTAATTCTCAACATGCACCAACAGGCGGAGAAATTCGGCGCCCGGTTCTCCTACTCTGAAGTAACGGATTTCGAGCCGCGCAATAGTCATGTTCGCATCAAGGCGGACGATGAATGGCTGGAAACGCAGGCGCTCATCATCGCCAGTGGAGCGTCGGCACGCTATCTGGGACTGGAGAATGAAGAGAAGCTGATTGGTCATGGCTTGACTTCGTGCGCGACGTGCGACGGCGCGTTTTACAAGAACGTGCCGGTCGCCGTCATCGGTGGCGGCGATTCCGCGGCAGAAGAATCGCTTTTTCTCACCCGATTCGCTTCGCACGTTTATTTGATTCACCGGCGCGATAAATTGCGCGCGTCGAAAATCATGGCCGACCGTGTTTTCGCAAACAAGAAGATCGAGCCGATCTGGAACACAGTGGTGACAAGATATGTTCCGGATGAAAAAGGCGAGATGCGCGCGGTGCGAGTGCGCAATGTGAAAACGAACGAGGAGCGCGAATTGCCGGTCGCGTGCGTTTTCGTGGCGATTGGCCACGATCCCAATACAAAAGCATTTGCGGGAAAGCTCGACGCCGATCCAGAGGGTTATAGCAAGCAGTCACCGCCGCCGGATCGGGCTGTGCCGCAGCCATGGACGCGGAGAAATACTTGAGCGAGCTGGAATCTAATTTGCCAGCCCTTGTGTCATGCTGAGCGAAGCCGAATGGGCATCTCCCATTGTTTCGAAGCGGTTGGCTAGCGGAGAAAATCAGAGAACCATTAGAGATTCTTCGACTCCGCTCGGAAGGACAAAAAGGCGATGAAAATCTGTGATCTGACGCAGTTCTATTCGCCGCTGAGCGGTGGCGTGAAACGGTACGTCCATGAGAAGATCGCGTACATCGACAAGCACTCGCCCGACGATGAGCACCTTCTCCTTGTTCCGGGGCCAAAAACGCAAATAACTTCCAGTTCAAGATCGCGCATTTATTCAATTCACTCACCGTTGCTTTCGCGCACGTCGCGTTATCGCGCCCTACTAAATCTACGCGCCGTCGGAGATATCCTGGAACAGGAACGGCCTGACATCATCGAATCGAGCGACCCATACCAAATTGGGTGGAAAGCGATTGCGATCGGCCGTTCGCTGAAAATTCCGGTGGTTGGTTTTTATCATTCGCATTTCCCGGAAGCCTATCTACGCGGCAGCACGAAATTCTTAGGCAGACGCGGGACGCATCGAGCCATGAAGTTGACGCGCGCATATGTGCGCAAGCTTTACAATCGCTTTCAGGTTACGCTGGTGCCCTCCGAGCTTCTGGCCGGCGTCCTTTCTGAATGGGGTGTGCGCAATGTGCGCGCGGTCCGGCTCGGCGTGAACACCGGCGTTTTTAGGCCGGTGCCGGACGATGGAAAAGCTACACGCGCCGAGTTAGGCATTACCAGTGATCAAAAACTGTTTCTTTATGTCGGCCGTTTAGCGAGGGAAAAGAACACCCAGACATTGTTTCGGACCTTCGAGCTTTTGCACCGGCGACACCAAGGCGAATTTCACCTGTTGGTCATCGGCGACGGGCCACAGCGGAAGAAACTTCGAGAATTGAAGCGGCGCACCCGAAACGTCTCGTGGATTCAGTATTGCACCGACTCCGCTGCTCTCGCGCGTTATTATCGCGCTGCCGACCTCTTCGTTCACCCGGGGGTTCAGGAAACATTTGGTCTCGTGGCGCTGGAAAGTCAGGCCTGCGGCACCCCGGTAATGGGAATCCGTGGCAGTTACATGGACGGGATTATTTGTCATGACCAGGAATCGTGGGCGCGGGAAAACAGTGCGGAGCCGCTGGCCGATGCAATCGAAGCCATGAACGTTCAAAAATTGAAGAGGCTCGGCACCGCTGCAGTTGGGCGTGCCGGATTGGATTACGCTTGGCCGCGTGTATTTGAGCAGATTTTTTGTATTTACGACGAGGTCTGCTCCAACTACACAGGAAGCGGCCATCGATGAAGAACGACAAAGCATTTACAATCCGAAGCTACCGTGATTCCGATCGTGCCGCCGTGCGGCGGTTGTGTTGCCAGACGGGATTTCTTGGCGACCCCATTGATCCGGTTTATGAAGATCGGGAATTGTTCGCCGATTTTCTCACCACCTATTACACCGATCACGAGCCCGAGTCGTGTTTTCTCCTGGAGGTGAACGACGAAATTCGCGGTTATCTTCTCGGCTCGCGCAAGCCGTTGCGCAATCAACTCTACGCGCTCTATCAGAATGTTTGGCTCTTTTTCCGCGCGCTTACGCGCTACTTTCGCTACCACCAACGCTCACGCCGCTTTATTCGATGGACCCTCGTCCACGGGTGGCGGGAAGTGCCCGCGCGACCGCGCCGGGTTCCGCATTTTCACATCAATCTGCTCCCGGATGCCCGCAAGGTTTCCACAACGCGCGCGCTCATGAGCGCGTACTTGAGTTATCTCTACCGTTCCGGCGAAAAGCGTGTTTACGGGCAGATTGTCACGTTTGAAAGCCGGCGCGGGGAGAAAATGTTCGAGCGCTACGGATTCAAAGTGTTAAATCGAGCGGAGATCACGAAGTACAAGGCAATTTATCCAAAGTCGGTCTATCTCAGCACCGTGATCAAGAATTTGGAAACGGCGGAACCGCTCTCGGCTTATTCGCGAACGCGCACCTAAGCATTGCACTCACAGCGGTCCGTGGATTCTCTTCCTTCTCCAGGAGGCACCACATACCGGTCCAATTACGGAACTGAAACGGAGCCGAGCCCGGCAATTTGAAATGATGAATGTTTCTTCTGGAGCCAGCGTCGCTGATCCCGACTCGATATGCGGTGTTGCCCTGGAGTGACCGGGGTCCCCGAACCCGGCTACAACTGGACAGATGAACTCTGCGTTTCTTGGAATTTGGCGGGCTTTCGCGGTCGGGTTTTTCTCGAGCTACGCGCTCGTTGAGTCCTCGGTCAGTATTCGGTTCCTTGCGCGGGCGCGGCGTCTTCGCGCGCGCGGGGCGTGGCTTCATCGCTGGTGTAGCTTCGCATGCCGGGTAATTGGGATTCGCGTAACGACATGCGGTTCGATGCCCACATCGGGTCTGCTCGTCTGTAATCACCTTAGCTATCTCGACGTCATCGTGCTTAGCTCGATTGGGCCGTGCGTTTTTGTTGCCAAGCACGATGTCGCAGGGTGGCCCTTCTTTGGCTGGTTGGCGCGGGCTGCAGGTACAATCTTTGTCGATCGCGAGCACCCGCTGGCTGCCGGATTTGCTGTAAATCAAATACGCGCGGCGATCGCCAGCGGTCTGCCGGTCGTCTTGTTCCCGGAAGGAAGAAGTTCCGACGGCTCGACCGTGTTGCCCTTCAAGTCGTCTCTGTTGGAATCAGCTGTACAACTTCGCTGTCCGGTCGTCGCCGGCGCTATCGAATACGCACTCGACGATGGTTCCGTCTCCGATGAGGTCTGCTACTGGCGGGACATGACATTGCTGCCGCATCTTCTGAATCTTTTTTGCAAACGCGAAATCCGCTCGAAATGTTCGTTTTCTCTCCCAAAAATTCGAGCCGGCAATCGCAAAGAGATCGCTCGCGAACTGCGCGAGGAAATCGTGTCGATACGATCATGACGAAGGAAAAGCGAGCGATAATATCAAATCGCGAGCTTTTCGTTTTCATAGGCGGCTTCCTTCTTTTTTGACTTAGTTGCAATCCCGTCGTCTTTCCTTAGACCGTCCCCTGTAGCGGCAGCCGTGTCGGCTGCCATTCGCGAAATTTGCTTCAGCAGAGTGCAAATAGTGGTATACACTGCGTCCAACATTCGGGTAGCGCCGCTACATCGTTTATCGAGGCAAATGCCGGCATAGCTCAGCTGGTAGAGCAGCTGATTTGTAATTTCGGCTATTCTGCATTCGCGCTGCGTTACGCAGAATTGCGCACTTTTGCAGCAAGAATTTTTCAGGCCGTAGAAAATGACCGTGAAAAATTCAGCGGGCCATCAATTCGTTGCCCTTAGTTCTCCCAAGACTACTGCATTGGGTTGATTGCAAATGATTGCCGAGGCAAAGAAATCGATCATTCTTGTTTCTCGTGCTCGGGTACGCCAATCGTGATCTCCCCAAGGTTCAGCACGTTCAGCGAGAAGCCGCTCGGTGGAATGTCACCTAAGCCGAAAGTCCGGCGCGCAACCTTGTCGAGCTTTTCGATTTCATCAACGCAGTTGAGTATCTCGGGGCCGTGCATTCTCTCGATGTGATCAACACCACGCTCTGAGACGCTCGCCATACGTTCAATGTGGCGCTCCCCACGTTGCTGCATTGATAAAGCTGCTGCTTTAACCGGACTGACCATAGGCGCAGAATCCTCCCGGTTTGCCAGTGCCTTCGCAGATTGAATCTCCCGCGTCCAGCCCTGCCGTTTAGCGCGAGCGAGTACGGTTCCTTCTGGAATGTCTATGTTACGCGCGATCTCGCGCAAGCCGATACCCGAAGCACAGGCGGTTTTTATCTGGTCCCACCGCTCTGAGGAAATTCTGCTGCGTACCCTTCGCCTCGGCAGCGGTAGTGCTAGTTGGCTGTTTTCGCGCTCGCGCATGTTCAAATGAACAGTTATGCTGTTTCGGGAAGAAAACAAGTCAAATTGCCGATGACAGTGATTTGAAATCAGACCGCACCGTAACGGCTGGAAAGTTTTCGAAGCCGCCCGGGGTCGAGCCTGTCTTCCCGGAGAAGGATCAGGCCAAAATGCTGGATTAGAAGATTCTGGACGAGCATTTCGGTCTAAGCTAGAGGCAAACGCTCGCCCTGTGCCTTCGATTGTGGGACGATTCAAACCTGACTGGCGACGTTGCCGCTGCCGTACCGAAAACGAGAGCAATTGCGGCAATCGCGAACGTCACCCGCATCATTTGCGCCCGCTCATATCACTTTGTCTTTGCTGTGTAGAGCACAAAAAAGGCACAATCGAACGCGTGAAATACTGGGAGATCATCGCTGACAATCTCAGCAAAGCCGGTTGGAGTTGGGGTGTTTCGCAACGCTGGATTCAATTATCAGGACAATGCAACAAAGGAGCAACCGTTTCTGCCGGTTTGCAGGGATACTCGATGACATAGGGCCACATCATTGGCCCTTCGGCAATCAGAAGCGATTCTAGCGAGTACAGTGATGCTGGAAAGGCCATTGGCATCCGGACGCACAAGACCTCGCCCGTAGAATAAAGCTCGACGGATTGCCGCGATGATGGTAAAAATCTCCTCGATTACGTCACCCGACGTTTCAACGCATCTTCGGCCGGGCTGAAGAAGCTCGTGGGGCTGGATCTTCGCTGGGACTGCCGCTTTGCGCGATCTCCAGATTCAACTGGAGCCCTGAGTCAGCCGAAAGTGAGGCCGCTGTTCAAAGCGCCTCGTGAGGATGGTTCCTGGTTCCGCGCGGAACTGGATTGCAGTTAACGGTCCAACCTCAACAAAAAAGGAAAATAAAAATATGACAACTCTACACTTAAGAAAATCAATCAGCCGGTCGCCTTTGCCGCCCGCTTTCCTGCTAATCTCTCTTGCGCTCGTCGGCCTTGCGCTTTTGCCCACAGCGCAAGCGATTAGCCCGCCCTCTGACGGAGACTACAGCACTGGCGATACCGCTCAGGCATTAGGTGACAACACGGCCATCGGTGCTGATACGCTCTGTAATATGATGATGCTTGGTAACACGCCCTATGGTTGTCAGGCGCTCGAAGGCAACACAGGCACCCGCAATACGGCTATCGGCTTCAAGGCGCTCGAAGACAGCGCCATGGGGAACAGAAATACGGCCATCGGTTTTATTGCGCTCTATCGCAGCACTGGATCAGATAACATCGCTTTGGGCGACAAGGCGGGCGTTTATCACATGGCTGGGAACAATAACATCTACATCGGCAACCAGGGTATGGAGAGTGAAGCGGGCCAGATCCGTATTGGTGCGTATCCGTTTCACACTGGGACGTATATCGCCGGCATCCGTAACGCCGCCGTTACTGGCAGCCCGGTGGTAATAGGCATGGGCGGGAAACTTGGCGTCACGATGTCGTCTGCCCAGTTTAAGGAGGCAATCAAACCGATGGACAAAGCGAGCGAAGCGATCCTAGCGTTAAAGCCAGTCACCTTCCATTATAAGAAAGAGGTCGATCCAGATGGCATCCCGCAGTTCGGGCTGGTAGCTGAGCAAGTAGAGAAGGTCAACCCCGATTTAGTAGCTCGTGATGAGGAGGGGAAGGTCTACACTGTGCGCTACGAGGCGGTGAACGCGATGTTGCTCAATGAGTTCCTCAAAGAGCACCGCAAAGTGGAGGAATTGGAAGGCATCGTCACAAGTCTCGCGGCAACGGTGAAAGAGCAGGCAGCGCAAATCCAGAAAGTGAGCGCCCAGATTGAAGTCAGCAAAACTGCCCCGCAAGTGGTCAACAATCCCTAAAGCAGCGCCCCCGCCCACAAAGCAGCAGTATTTCACAATGAGTCGTCACGCTTCACCGCATGGCGGCTTTTTGTTTCACGCGCGTAACGCTCACGGCTCTTAAACTTCCCCGCGTGCTCGTGTGTTTCCATCACGTTGCCAGCCGCATCGAATACGCGGATTACTGAATGATGTGATCGGCTATAATGCCTGGCGTATCCTATGGGCGTCGCTGACTTCCAGGTACCACAGCTGACCGAATGGAAGAGCATCGGAAATAATATTGCAACGAGCAGACTAACCCCCTGATGATCTCCACCGATCTTGGAGCGCAAACAGCACCCAGCCAGAATTTGAAGCGATATTGCGAAATTGTTTGGGTTCGGTCCGCGTCTGATGCTGGTAGGCTAATTGCCATGCACGACCGCTGGCGCCGCCATCGGGTTCAAGTCCGCCTAGCACTTCCTTGGCTTTCTGTTGATGAATCAACCGATTACGAGCGGCGCCTGAATCGTCTTATGAATGCCTGCGGCTGCATCGAAGGCGCTGCTATGGCGGTGGCCCTGCCCTCCTTTCTCGCTTTGCTATCGTGGAGCCTCGTGACTGATTGGAGCGTCATTACTTGGATTTTGCTATCGGTGGCAGGCTTAATGGCCTTCATCGCAGGCGGTGTGCTGGGCAAATGGGCTGGGGTGGCGCTTGCACGCCGACGTCTGTATTCACTTACAAGGCAACTCGCGCGGCTCGCCGATGCCCGAGACTTAAAAGGGGTTCTCTCGTGAGTTGCCGCCAGACCGTTCAGGACTTGGTTCGGGACTGCAAGAACTGGAGTGACGCCGCCCTCGCGGATTGCACCCGCGAGTCACAATCGCGCGTTCGACGGTGTGCTGAAGAAGGCCAGACAACCCGTGAGGAATGCGCCGAGGAGAGAGTGGATAGTGAACGCAAATGTTCCGGCTGGAAAGACGAAAGGAGAAAAGAGTGCGATGCGTGGGGCCTACTCAGCTTCGTCTGCGTTGCATTCGTTTACGTTGTGGAGAGGATTTGCCAAGGATGGGTTTGGCTAACGTCGACCGTTTGCGTCGCTTACCGGACTATCATTGAAACATTCTGCGTCGCGTGGGAGTGGATTGTGATCGGCGTTTGTTCTGTCGGTGTCGCGGTGGCCCGCGGGTTCTGCTGGTTCACCGGCATCGCCTTGGGGCTAGTTTGCGGCTTCCTAAATTTGTTCACAGCGCGGCTTATTCAGTCTGATGACGACGAACCCAAGGCTGAATCCGTACCTCGATACAGAGCAGATGCGATGAGTGTCGCGCACGTCGCCTCAGAGGTCGATTACAAAGACTCTGGCGAGCGTTACTTCTTTCGAATTTGCAATGACGTTGTGGAGCTTCGCTCCCGTGGAATTTGGATGCCGCTTGCTCCTGTCGATCAGGAGCCCCAATCAATTTCATTTCGCAGGGAGCGGGATCCCAGGCGGAGGCCTGCTCCAAAGTTTGACATGGTGGCGGCGAACAGCGGGCGGGTTTTTGCTAAAGAGGTCGATTATGCACGGTTCTACGTGACGATGCTCGAGCCGATGTTTCGCCACCTGCACAATGAGCCGGTGCCGAGTGCTTACTTCAAACTTGATCCGGAGCAGGGTCTTAGCACAGCTACTGACCAGGACCGACTCATCCATCTCGCCGGAATCGAGAGCTCACATCCCGCCGCGGTGCGGTTCCCGCTCTTTCGCTATGCGCTGCAACTCGATCTTAACGATTCGATGGTTGTAAACCTGGACCGGAACCTTTGCGTCTGGCACCGCATTGATGCGCGACCTCCTAAAGACGGGGGTGCCCCGCCAGAGGCAGCTGGCTTTTTTCCGCCGATTGAAGTCATCACGGAATACCAGTCGAACGCGCCACTAGTGCCTGTGATAAAAAAGACCGGTTACAAAATCATGAAGGTTCTCGATATCGGCGTCGGACACGAGCACTGGCACGAACAGCGATGTTCTATCTACGGCGGAGAATTGGACAGCCTGGATGGACCGGGGCTGCCGCCATGTCTGCGCGGACGCAATGCTTACCGATTGTTCAATGGTCCAGTGGAGGATCAAGGCGGATTTATCGACGGCACTGTAAACTATTATGTGCTGGCGCAGTTCGTCGAGAGTAAACAGGCTGAGGATCAGGCGATGCCGCGAAACGCCTTCGGTATTTTGTGGCTCGATGAGCAAGCCGTACTTAGCGAACGCTGGCGGCTTTTAGATCCGGATGACTCCGAGTTCGGTAGCTTCAAGAAGCTCATTCCTTCGGCCATCGTGCAATACCTAGAGAGTGATTTCGACTACGAGGAATTCATGTTTGATCGCAGTCGTTTCTGGTGCCCAATGCGTGCGGGTTTCATTACGCCCAGCAGCCGGATGGCTGTTTCACGACAAGTCATCGTTCTCTCTGGCCGCGATCCGACAACGCGCGACTGGGAACTCTATTCCATCAACTTCAGCTTTGGGACGTGCGATCGCACGTGGCGATGGCGCACACTACCGCTGGAAAAGTCCGACGCTGGAAGCACTCCGAAACCGGAAGATTTTGGCTTGCGGGAGGACATGACATTGTTCGTTAAGGAGTCCCGTCGTTGTGGGATCCGGTATTGGTATCAGCGATATCTTCCCGGCTCCGGAAAGATGATGCCGAACGGAGAGAATCTGAAATTACCCGCGGGGGCGAAACGGCCGGACCGAGATCTGTCGATAGGCAAACCTGAAAAGGGCTTTGAGCACCCATGGCAATGGTTGCCAGAAGACATTTTCGAATTTGTTCACGCCCGTTTCAGCCATTTCGGTTGTCTTGAAGAGGTGATCAACTGGCGCTGGCAATACTACCGGGTGACACCGCTAGATGGGGACGAAGCACTCAAAGCTGCTGGGGAGAAAGCGTATTGGTCTGAAGTCACCGACACGCTATTTATCCTTAAGGATGCAATCGACTGGGAACGCTTGAATAACATTCTCAGGGGAGGCTCCGATAAAGAGGTCTCTGCCGACATGGTCCAACGGTTGATAATTCTTGCAAGCGCAATCCCCGGAGCGATCTCTGGCGCGATGTCGGGCGCGATATTCGATGCCTTGTTCGGGGCGCTTTACGCAGCGAGAGACGTAACTGCGATCCAAACAATTCTCTGTGATATTTATGATGAATTACGAGGCAGCCCGTTAATCCGACGTAAGCATCGTAAGGGACTTTTTCACGAGCAATTTCGATTGTCGCTCCGATTACGTGAACCAATTGGCTGGATCATGGTCCATTGGGACAAACGCGACGATGATCTCTTGCCGTTCCGCGATATGCAGCCGGAACATGGCACTCCATTCGAACTCAAACTGACTACAAGACAGACAAGCACATCGGAAGAACGCCCTGTCCGACTGCGGATCGAAAGCTATCACCTTGTCCGGGATGTGCCCGCTGTCTCAAAAGCCTGCGTAACGCTCATGAAGCGCGCGCCGCTGACCGCTTCAATCCTGCGTTTCGAACTCACTCCTGTACCGCTAGAGAATGGCTCCACGTTGGACGAAAACCTCTGGCGCATCAAGGTCGGAGGGCTCACTCGTGATCTCACCGGAACATTATGTGGATACGAAGTCCTCTTCAACGAGGTCAGAGGAAGTGCGACACGCGCAAATATAAGCGGTACCGGCCAGCATTCTTACGAATGGCAGCTGTCTGGCTTGAGTCTGGAGATCATTCAGCGTCTCGTTGAATGTTGCAGTGAAGAAGGCCGGCAGCGCTTCGGCACGAGCTTGTGGTTCGAGGACATCGTTGGACACGTTGCACCAGCCGATTCCGTCGCCTTTCTGACTACTAAGGAATAATACAGCATGTGGTGGTGGAAGTTGATTCCGCATTCGCCGGCCCCTCGAAACCTGGCTGGGAACGGTTCAAGAATGGAATGATCATGCCAAAGGGGATATGGCATAATTCTGCGTGATGGTGGTCTGCAAATAGCGCACTCGGCCTGACTGCGATGGCTGTACCAACCATCGTGGTTTGAATGCGGCTCGACGAGCACAGCGAAAGTGAAGAGTATGCTCTGCTTTCTATTCGTTCCAATCGGCTAGCGTCAATGTGCGGCAACACGTCGAGCTGCTAATTGATTTGACCTTGCAGGTCTAACCCGTTAATCACAGCACAATTAGGAGTCCCCATGAAAAACCTCATCCTTGGTGCTACTGCAGTGCTGGCTGTCGTCGCGCTGTTCTTCTCCTTCAACTCAGTCTTTCGCATCCGATCGCAGGCATGCCGTGACGCGCTCAACATATGCGTTCAGCAATGCGACAACACGCGTGACCGTGCGTTGGGCGAGAATCAACTGCGGCGTAGTCAGATCAATTTTGAACTTACGCGGGCTTTGTTGGATTGCCGCATCGACAATTTCGGAAATGACGACGCCATCAATCAGTGCCAGAGAGAGAAGACAGATGCGGCGGCCGAGGAATTGGCAGCCCTTGATAGACTCGACAATGCCATCAGGGAAGTGCGTCAACAGTGCGTGACAGAGTGCAACAATCAGGCAAAAAAGTGCGACGATAGGCTCCCAACAAGAATAGACACTACGCCTGAAATCAACGTGCCTGCAGAGATCGATTGCCTCGAGGGAGGCGCACCATGTGTCAAGCCGGTGCTCGAGATCTGCACAGTGATCACCGGCCCGTGCGACGATTGCTGGAAATCGCTCTGTGGTGGAGGCGATTGGTCGTTCGAGTCAAGCGTGCCCCTGGAAGTCACGCTTATAGCTGCTACCGACCCGACGAAGAACGCACACGTGTTGGCCACTTCATCCATGAAAGGAAAGCAAGCCGTGCTCAGCGTGCCAGCTGATATCAAGCTCAATGAGAAAGAACGGTTGTACTTCGGGTTCAGTTCGAAGGAGAAACCTGGCGGACCGGTCAAAGTGCTGATTCACCGAGGCAGGTAGCGCAACCTGCCCCTCCGCTTCGGCGGCATGAAAGCCAGCGGCGTCGGCCGCGAAGGCGGCGAAGAAGCGCTCTGCTTTTTCACCGAGCCGAAAAGTGTCTGCGTTGCGCCGGACTAGCACCCTAGCACCCGCCGCGCGGGGTGCGGGCCACACAGTACACGACGGCAGCTTGTCAGATGGTGGCGGCTTTACTCTCGCGCGTGCGCGTACGCGTGAATGTGGCAAACCCATCCGATTCGAAACTCAGTTGTTCGGCAGTTTCGTCCTCCAGAGCCCGCGGCCAAAGGTCACCGCATAGAGGTGCGTCGGGCTCGTGAAAATGTCCATGACGGGCACATTGGGTAGACCTAGCCCGATCCAGCCCCAGCTGGCTCCCCCATCTTTCGAAACGAGGACGCCAGCGTTCGCGGTCGCGAGATACAAGATCTTCGAGTTCGTGGGGTGCAGGCAAAGGGCATTCAGCTTCACTCCAGGAGCGAGCGTCGGCTGGCCGATCGGATTCCAGGTCGCCGCGTTGCCGTCGGTCGAGAGATGGATCTGAAAGTGCGACAGCGCAAGCAGCCGCCCCGGAGTCCTGGGGTCGGCGACGATCTGTCTGGCAAAATCCGGGTCGTTGGCGACGAAGCTTCCGGCGGGCTTGAACGTAGCCGCTGGATCATCGACGTTCGCCAGAACGAAGGTCTTCCCATCTTGATTGAGCGCATAGGCCTTCCATTTTTTCCCAATGCTGAATCTGCCTTTAATTTCCGTTTCGGGCGAGAAAGCAATACTCACAATCGGCGTCGGATCCGGTGGAGCCGACGGATCCGGATAGACCAACGTCCAGTCATCCGCGGTGCCGGTCACGGGAGTCACGAAACAGCCGCCCTCTGGTGGGGCGGGAGGCGGACTCGGACACGGAGTCCTGGGACCTCCAGAAGGGTCTGCGTCCGCCTTCTGAGTCTTTTGGATCCCAAACGACGTGTTCAGATTGACGTGGACTGCCACGAGCATCGTGTGCGTTCCGGCTCGGGGGTCGACGGCGACCGCTCCGACGGGATAGTTGAGCTGATTGAAGACCGGCCGGTTCGCGGCGTCGTCCTTCAAGGTAAAAGGGCGGAGAGGGGCCGCCGTGGGATTGATGGGAAGAAGATCTTCCCACGGAGAAGCAGAACTAGCGGATACGAACGGAAACTTGAGCCTCAGCAGATGTTCATCGTGGAACTGAACGAAGAACCGGCCCGGCGTCTGCGGGTCGGCGGACACAAAGTCGTTCTCGAGGCTGGTCCCGCCGAATCCGTTGCTGGCGGGCGCCGCCGGTTTCCATGCGACAGGCGAGGCCTCGATGTCCTCTGTCCCCCAGAGCCCCTGATGGTCCGCGTTGCCGACGGCGACGCTTCCGTTCAAGCCGACTCGGTAGAACTGCGCGGTCGTGAGCTTCACGTTCAAATCGGTCGGCCACACGTTCCCGGTGGGCACGGGCACAGGGTGCCGATACACCCCGCCGTCGTTGGCGATGAACAGCGAGGCTCCGTCGGGCGCGAACGCGAGCGACTGAATGTCCTCGTGGCCGGGGCGCTGCACCTCCGTCCATGCGGCAGCGCCAGCCGGACCCGGCTGCCCGCCAGTTGTGGTGACGAAGAGTGCGGCCTGCCCGACGAGGATCACGTTCCGGTCCGTCGGCGAGATCGCGACGGCGTGGGTCCATTCACCGGGCGTCGGGGAGGGCTGGTAGTTGCCGCGATAGCCGATATCGCTGCCGCCCACGTCATCGCCAAAAGGAACCTGGCTCGCGACTGTCCAGCCCGTCGACGCTCCCGCCGCATCGTTCACAAGCACGTTGCGGCCGAACTTCGCGACGAGGCGGGACCCGTCGGGCGTGATCGCTAGCTTGATCATCGCGCTCTCGAAGTCGCTGAAGTCGGCGGTTGCCCAATCTGCCGACAAGGTCCATGCATCCGCGGGATCTGTCGGCGAACCGGGGCGTTTCCATACCCCTTGACCTCGAACTCCCACGTAGAGGTCGTCGTTCACCGGATTCCGCACCGCGTCCAACACGTCCGCGGTCTGGGCCTGTGTCGACGTCGTCTGCGGATAGAGCTGATCGACGCTGTTCAACACGTCGTTGATGAGTCTGATGCGAAACAGTCCGCGACTGCAGGCGATCCACAGCTTCGTTTCCTTTAGCTTACGTGGGCCGAAGTTGCCGCGGATCTGCGTCTCCCCTTCGGCGATGAGGATCCTACGAATGTACTCGAAGTTGTGATCGGTGACCTTCGACCAGGTCCTCCCATGGTCCTTGGAGTGGTAGACGAACCCAGTTGCGTTCGCCGTGACGATGTAGTCGGGGTTGACAGACGACTTCGCGATGCCCCGCATCTGAAGCGGCCGAGCTCCGGGCGTGACGCGTGCGTCATTGACTTGAAAGGTCGCAAGGTTGTCGGTCAGTGGGCGCCACCCTTTCTCCTTTTCCCTATAGTCATCGAGGACCCACAGGCCCCCGTTCTCTGCGGCGGCATAGAGACGGTGGCCTTCGACCGGGTCGACCAAGATGTGCCGGATCGCGCCGCTCATCTCGAAGGGGCCCTTGCATTCCCAGCGATATTCGAAACCACAACCTTGGAAGAGCGCGGCGCATGCGATCAGTGCGACTGAACTGCTCGCTGGAAAAAGGGATAGAAACGTTCTCATGCAGGCACGCGGCGGATTCTGCTTCTTTTGGGCTCCACGGTCGGTTCCTACGTTGTAGAGCCTTCTTGCTGAAAAGCGACGCAATTCTGTGTAACGCAGCGCGAATGCGAAATGACTGAATGCCCCAGCGTCCGCTACGATGCGCAAGCCAGCGAAAACGTGCGCAAAACCTCTTTCTTGAATTACAAATCCCATGAAGCAGAAGGAGGCGCGCGCTGGTAGATGCCGTTTGGTGTTACGAAGATCCAGCGTAGCACCCGGTCATCGCGCAGCACCTCCACCCGCCATGCCTCCCGCCCTGGCGGACCGTCGTGGACTAGCAGCACAGCGCCAGCGCGTTCACCGCGATATTCGGCGATCGCAGACCCTGCCTGCTCTAGGATCTCGGTGCGGTTCAGCGCGAGCAAATCGGAAGCCGTGCGGTAGGCGATCAACGCCGCGGGTCGTCCGCTGGCCAGTACTCTCACAGCACCGATCATTCGACACAGCAAGAATTGGTTTGTACGATAGAGCGAAGCGACTATACTCGTGGCATGAACATGCTGTTGTGCCCGCACTGCCGAACGCCCGTGCCCGACAGTGCGATGGTCTGTGGCGGTTGCGGCGCAGAAATCGTCCATGGAGCGAGTCGGGGTCAGCGGGCGCTCATCGGTATAATGTTCGTGTTCGTGGCCATGTTCGCCGCAGCCGTACTTTTGCGCGTCTTAGAAATCGCGCGCGGCGCATCGCCGCTCCCTCCGCCGAAGGCAGAGGATGGATTTTGGGTGTCGCTCGCGGTGATCGCAGTAGTCGTTGTGCCGTATATGGTAGGGACTCGCGTCGCGCGTCTATTTTGGCGTTCGCGCATTCGCTTTTACAGGCACTACCAGCATCAATAGGGCAACACAGGAGAATCGCTCCACCGCTGGAGCGAAAGGCTGATCGTGCGGATATACGTTGGCGCTTTAATGCCAACAGAAACGACCGACTCTTTGCCCTCGCAAGCGCTTGCCGACAAAACGGAGCGCCTTGCATATTCAATTCACGAAGCCGCTAGTCTTTTGGGCGTAGATTATTTTAGCATTTATCGACTTATTCAACGAGGAAAGCTGAGGGCTTGCCGGGCCCTTCGTGGCAAATTGCTCGTGCCACGCTCGGAACTGCTGCGACTGTTGAATAATTAGAGCGCGAAGCGTTTTTCAAGCCGCAATGCCGAAGCTTACGCGTTGGGCCTGAGCGAAACTGTGGTCCTGGCGCAGATGTCCGTACGTTTTCATGCACAACGCGCCGCCGTCCTTATGCCCGAGCCACCGTGAGACAGTGGGAATGTCCACACCGCTCTCGATGCAAATGGTCGCGAAAAGATGACGGAGATCGTGATGCGTGATGCGTTTCATCCCGACCTTCGCCGCCGCGTGTGTCATACTGTTTTGACATTCGAAGACGCGCATCACGGTTGCAGTTGCGGACTCATTCGGCCGTTCCGCTCGCAACGTAGTCAACAATCGCTCAAGCTCGGCAATCATCGGCACAAACCGCGTTTCTCCGTTCTTGGTGGCGGTTACCGGGTCTCCTCGCACGTGCAATTGGTGACGTGCGAAATTCACGTCCGCCCATGTAACGTGCTTTGCCTCGCCGAGTCGCAATCCACTGTAAGCGAGAAAGCACACGAGATTCGCGCAATCCTTAGACTGGCGGGCACCAGCCGTACGAATCTCTTCGACGAACCGCAGGAACTGCTCACGGGATGGAAGCTCTAGTCGTTTCTGCCGAATCTTTACCCGGGACAGCCCCGCAGCGGGATTGTTGAACCGTGCTCCGGTGCTGATCGCTTCTTGAAAGATTGCCCGCAACGTGGCAATCGCGTTGTTTACAACGCTCGGCGCATACTCCTGCTGATACCTGGCGAGCCAGAATTCGCAGTCGCGATCAGTGACTTTGCGCACATCTGTTTCCATCAGTGCTGGCCACGACCCAGTTATGAAGGCGATAAGATCAGCATAATATTGCTTTGATCTCGGCTTGAGAGAGATCTTGGCGTTGACCTTCTGGAGATATACCTCTGCGGCGTCGCCAACCGTCATTTTCCCATTGGCGAACGCCTTGATGGATTCATGGCGCGATCGGTACTCGCGCATTTTGTCCGGGAGCCGCTGTTTGGCGACGGAGAACACACTCGTCTCCAGGGTTTGGCGAATGGGCTTGCCACCAACTTTGAATCTCGCGAAGTACGTGCCGGGCGGCCGATAACGAAACAAGTTTTGCACGGCAGTGCGTTCCCAAAGTGAATCGTCCGTTTTCTTCATGGCGAGGGCGTGCGACCATATTGGACTCGCGCAGAGAAGGCGCTGCTCCGCATGTAGAGCCGTGAAACGCTCACGGAATCAACTTGCCTGCGAGATAGTCGCGGCGAGAATAGTGGCCCTGTGGAAGCTGAACCTTTCAGCTCGTTTGTCGCAACCAGCCGATTGTACTCAAAAGGGGTACAATTTGGGGGTACAATGGGCGCTACGAACGGTCTCGAAGGTGACGTTTTCCCTCGTAAAAGCCGGCATAGCTCAGCTGGTAGAGCAGCTGATTTGTAATCAGCAGGTCGTCGGTTCGAATCCGACTGCCGGCTTTCCTCCAAAGATTCCGATTTGCCGAGGGGACAATGTTCCAAAAGTTCTCCGCTTCTTCGAATGTC
>WNGK01001262.1_pt1 | contig 27207 bp, 19 predicted proteins | sample 5400601 | NCBI WGS metagenome assembly WNGK01 (sample SAMN13153376, study PRJNA577476) | soil metagenome | isolation source: 60 cm soil or saprolite under Garry oak tree replicate 1 | place: USA:California | collected 2016-06-15
GATTGAGGGCTGAGGCAGCGCGGGCCTCCTGCTCGAAGCGGCGCACCCAGTCTCCATTCTTCGTGACGTCTTCGTAGAGCAGCTTGAGCGCCACCTTGCGCCGGAGTCGCGCGTCCTCGGCGAGATAAACCTCGCCCATACCGCCCGAGCCTAAGCGAGCTACGACCTTGTACTGGTTTAGACTGGTTCCAACGACTACAGGCATGACGCGATGGCTCCGCGAGAGAGCTTGAGGATACCGTGAACCGGAACGAAAGGAAACTTGTTAACGGGCCAGAATCAATATTCTCATCATCAGAAGGAATAACGCAGAAAGACAGTTCCCACGTTGGCGTGATAAGTCGTGAACCGAGCGTCCAAAAACAACTGTCGGGGGGTATTGGAGCCAAAGGTGCCGCCTGCCACCTGAGTGACTCCATATGGCACCAGGCTGTTCGTATAGTAATCGCTAAGCCGGTACGGTTCGAACCGGTAGCTAACTCCCAGAGCCAGGTCCGGGCGCAACTGGCGGGTGACAGAAATATTGGCCTCCTGCTGCCGGTTGATCACGTCCGGATAGTTATATGTGCCCGCCGTGCGCGGAGATTGGGGCAGAATGGGAAAGGGATTGGTCGTGTTCGTCCGATCCCTCGCAAAGCCCAGACCGTAGGAGATATCCAGGACGGTTTTTTCCCCTGCGCTCGAGGTGTTGAGCCCAAGCTGGAACATGTCGAGATTGATTTTTGAAGCGCGATCCCAACTGTTGTTGATGGGGAATTGAGCACAGCAGGCCCTAGTGTTGAGCGCCGCGCCGTTGATCAGATTGCCCATGCCGCCATACCCGGTCTGGTCCAGCTCGCGAGAATAGTTGGCATAGAAAAACGAGTTCTGCATCCAACCACCGCCGCCCGCCGCCGCCTGGTCTTCGTCCTGCTTTCCGCCCCTTGGAAAGTAATTGACCTGCGCATCAACCGTGGATTGGACGCCATAGCGTAGTCCCCAGAAGCCTTTGGCATAATCGTCTCGGAGGTAGCGCCAGGAAATCGAGTAATTGAGCTTGTCCGAACGGGCCACTTCCAGCGAGATCCCTCCGTCTTTGCGAATCCTGTCGTCCTCGTCAAATCGACGTAGCATGTTGAACTCGTTCGGGAGTCCGCGAACGAATCCCGCTGCGACGATCGCAAGCGTGGCCTCCCAGCCGGGACCGCCGCTGATCGGTGCGGCGTCAGTGTTAATGTTCAGGTTCGGATTGAACACAAGGGGCTGCGTCAGGTAGGCGGTGGGAATGCGATGCGAGTAGAGATAGTCACCCTTCAGCGATACGCCTCTCCACGGTTTGTAATTTAGCTTGCCCTCCAGACTATGTTCGTTCGACTTGGGAACATCACGAAATGTGCGGTTCCAAATCTCCCAATTATATTCCAACTCCAGGCCGAATTTTTTGTTCACGTCCCACTGCCACGTGGCGGTGGTGTCATGACGAGTGTAGGAAGTTGGGAAATTCTCCATCGCCAGGCCATAGTTATCGATGGCGGTGCGCACAGTCGAATCACCGAATTGTGGCAGACCTGGGAAGGTGACGATGGGGCTCTGATTTTTCATGTCGTCGCCGCGGTACTGGAGCAGGAAGCGCATGTTGTGCCACGGCTTGGTCGTGAGAGCAACGTCACCGTTGAGCGTGCGAACCACGCCGTTTAGCGATGGTCGAGGCAGCGCGAGGCCGAAGAGGCCCGGTTGACCGGCGAGTACCCCGGTAAGATTCGCGGTAATCATGGCCGAATTCAATGTGTACGGCAGGAACGGCTGGTTCTGAGTCCCTCTTCCCCAGGTGAACTCGCCGCGCAGTTGAGTATCGCGCGGGAGATCCACGCTCGCGTGCACACTGATGCTTTGGTAATCGTTGTCGGGCGCCTCCGCTATTTGGGCTCGGACAAAACGATTGCGCCCAAGTGGAAATGTCGGCGGTCCGCTCGACAAAGCATCCGTAACGCGAAACGGATTCTCCCACGTCAGCGTCGGGATGTTATTCCTGAACAGCGAGAGGTTGTAATCCATTCCCACTCGCCACTTGAGACGGGAATACTGAAAGCCGAAGGTAAGATTGGTCGTGTGCTGACTCACCGGCTCAGGGAGTTCCATCCCCAGAGATTCCCAGACACCATCATTCACGCCGGGTATCGACGTAGGAAAAATATTTTGGCGCGCGAAAGTGCCGGTCTCCCTCGCCCGCGTGCCGTTAAGACGCAGGTGTTGCGCGCGAAAATAGAACTCCCAGTTTTTGTTCGGACGATAATATTGCGTCACCAAAAGTTGGTCCCAGTGGACGCGCAGCTGCACGGTCGGCGCAGTCTGCTCTGCCTGGGTCACCAATGCGGGCAACGCAGTACCAAGCGTTTGGGCCGGGTTACCCGCGTTGGGCGCCGCCTCCAGAGCCGCACGCAGCACTGGGTCTACAGACAAAAATCCCGGTCCTGTTAGCACATGAAGCGTACGGCCTCTATCATAGTAGCGTGGGATCTCATCCCACAAGAATCGCGTTCTGTATTTTCCTACCCTCCCCATGTCGGCGCTAAAGCTCTGGTCTCGTTCTCGAATCTCAAGCGCTTTGAAGTTCAGGAAGTAAGGTGAATCCGCTGATTCAAATTTCAAACGCAGATTCCGGAAAGAGAAGCCCTGCGGGAAATCACGGGCTTCTTGGAACTTCCCGGGGCGGTCCCCACGGACCTGGACGCTCTGTGCTGCAATGTCGAAACTGCCTTTGAAGTTTCCGAACAGACCGGGTCCTTTCTTCGGCTCGGGTTTTTTCTGTGCCTCAAGCTCGGTGGTCTTCTCCGGATCGTTCTTTTCATCCGGCCCTTGTTGGCTCGTAGCATTCGGTGCCGCAAAGAGCGCCACGGCCATTATGGCCAACGAGATGACGACACTTTTAACTAGCGACCGGAGTCGGTTTGGTCGATCAGGTATCATGTTGGCCTCCTTACCGCGCAAACGCTTTACCAGCGGGATGATTGGAACCATGGATCTGAGTATGGCAGTTCACACAACCTTTGTTGAAAGTAAAGATGTCGAATCCCGCTACGGTCTGATGGCGCCACAACATGTGTATGTGGCACTGTTGGCAAAGCAGATGAGTGCGCGTGGTCAACAGATTGACATTGTTGGAACCGTGCGGCGTATGGCAGGTGAGGCAGTTCTCTCGCACCGGCGCATGCTCCCAAAGCAGCGGGCCTCGCTTGTCGGCGTGGCATTGATAACAAAGCTGATTGGTGTTGCTGGCCTGCAGCATCTTGCGGCCCTCTCCACCATGCGGATCATGACAGGATGTGCAAGTCACCTTCATGCCGACTGGCTGACCATTCAATAGCTGACCCTTGCGCGTGGGCACCGAATTCTCAGTGCGGAAAAAATGGGTCGAGCGCTGGAAAAGGGCCTTGCGCTGTTCCTTGTGGCAACTGAGACAAGTTTCCTCGACAGTGAAGCTGGCCAACATCTTCTCGGGCAACTTGGTGTTGATGATCTCTGCCGCTTCCTGCTCCGGCGTGTCCACGAGGCTGGCCAACAATCTGCCCAGCAACTTGACATGGTGAACGTTGTGACACGACAAACAACTCATATCACTTCTGTCGTGCTTTCCACCCTTCCAGCTAAAGTGGGTGCGATCCATCGCGTGGCATTGCAGGCAGGATTCATTGGCTTGCGCTCCTGTCCACTTGCCTGGATTACCTACGTCCCCGCGGCTAGTGGTCTTGGTACTCGATTCAGCGTGCTTCTCGCTGTTCGAGTGGCAGACCTCGCACTTAGCAGCGCGCGAATCGTGTAGGAACTTGGCGCTCTTGCCATGAGTGTCCAGAGCGAACGACGCCACGATAACCCGGTGGCATTGCTGGCAGTCCTTTCCAATCACCGTCTGTTGAGCGGTCATCTGTGTGGACTGCGCTTCGGCAGGGGGGGCAGCCGGCTTTGAAAAGGCAAAGAACAGAACCACGAAGACCGCCATAACAAACAGAGCGACAACCCGTATCACGATTGACAAAGCGTCCGTTCGGTTTTCTCGCTCGCGCAAGTGAGCCACCTCCAGTCTTGGGTACTCCTGTTTGATTTGCTGAAAAAGATGCCTTCTTCTGTGCGGCTCAGGATCGGCTTCTAATGTCTCCCGCATGAGCCGAGACTTTCTGCCCCTGATTCACCATGCTGGGTCAAGGAACTCTAAAACGAATTCTTATCGATGGGTAGCGTCGGAGAATATAATTGAAGTCTTTGATTTCCGCAATTGTTTTATTCTACGGTGTTGTCTGAGGTCTGGGCTGTTTTCGGACTATTGTATTGATTCAAGGAGTTAATGGCTCATTCTTGCCGTTTAGTGCTTCCTGGCGATGACGAAGATCCGTCTGTAGAATTGCCCGCGATAAAAAACAAGCTTCTACCCAGCACGTTTGGTAGTGACGGCTGTCCCACGATGGAGCAACGCCTAACGAGCGAGGTCGAGCCCGTTCCTCGGATGCGTTCTGCATTGACATTCTCTGACCATCAGTATTTACTTTAGGCCCAAAGCAACGCTATCGAATTCAACAACTTAAGTAATCAGAAGGAGTCACGAAATGAAAAAGTGGATCGCTCTCTCGGCAACAATTGTCTTAGCTCTCGGAATTGCCATTTTTGTTCAGAAGGCCAAAGTCCTTACGGCAACCGCAACAGTAGCCACAGGTAAGCCCGACCTTATTGTGGATCAAAAGCGGCTCTTGCAAAACTGGGTTGTGCGCGATGAGAAGCTGCCCGCTAGTTTTTGCAGCGTCGAAGAGGGTGGCATCACACCCGGTGAGCACACTCTACTACGTTTCACCGTTTCCACGCCGAACATCGGCACGGCTGACGTGAACCTCGGCGATCCTAATGCTCATGTGGCCGCCAATGATGGTCTCTATGAATACGCCACGTGTCATCGCCATTTCCATTTTCGGCACTACACTCTCTATCAATTGATCGATCCCGCGACTGGTTACGTTTGGCGCGCCGCCAAACGCGGGTTTTGCATGATCGACGTGGAGAAATATCAGGCATATCCCGGCCCCGCGAATAACGACCGCAACTATCTGTCGTGCGGCGCGCCGGCAACGGCGACCGAGCCGGCCATAGTTGGCAATCAAGGTATCAGTGTCGGCTGGGCGGATACTTATGTCTGGAAGCTTGGCGGTCAGTATTTTGTGCTTGACGGAGGAGACGGCCAGCCGTCGGTTCCTCCCGGAGATTATGTCATTCGCATCACGGTAAACCCGCCGTTTGTGGCACAAGCCGGTGAGCCATGCCCGAATTTGGATTCAAACGGCTTTTGCCATCAACTTCCCGAATTGAACTACGATAATAACGTAACCGAGATTCAGATTACGATCCCTGATCACCCGGGTAAGCAGGGAGTGGGTCCGCTTAAGAATCAGCCGCAGCTTACGGCCGAGCCGATTGATTAGATCGAAACCGTTAGAGATCGAAGCAATCACTGCAACGGCTGGTAAAGGCTATTTTGCACTCGGCCATCGGAACGTTTGCTTGCAACTGAACTCAATTAAATTGGTCATAACCGACTGCCTTTCTTTGCTTGAACTCACCATCCAGAAATACTAATGCTCATGCCGATGATGAATATCTGGGTAGTGAGGATGAGTATGATATATCCTCTCATGTCGATGCATGTGACTGTGCGTTTGGGCCAAAAGCGCTGGATCGTCATGATGCTGGTGGTGCTCATCATGACTGTGCCGGTGGTCATGCTCAAGCGCCTCATGCCAGTGCCGGTGTTCGTGCCTTTCAGTCAAATGTAGCCATATACCGACAAGCATGAGCGCTGCGGCACCGAAAAAGTAAATCGTGACGCTGTCGCGAAGAACGAGAATCGACAGCAAAGCCCCGACAAATGGAGCCGCTGAAAAATATGCGCCAGTGCGCGCGGTGCCAATGTGCCGGAGAGACAACACAAAGAGAACGAGACTCACGCCGTAGCTCAGAAAACCTAACAAAGCTGCTTCGCCCACTGCCGATGCGCGCGGAATTGCCGCGCCAACGGCAAGAGCAATAATCAGATTCACCGTCCCAGCGACTAATCCTTTTGCAGTCGCCACTTGTATCGGATCTCCCGACGAAACGTTCCGAGTCAGGTTGTTGTCTATTCCCCATGCAAGGCACGCACCGATTATGCAAAGCGGTCCCCAAGGCACGCCGACTTCTGGCTTTCCTGACCAGGACAGCACTATCCCACCCGCGATTATCGCGGCCATTCCGATCGCAATTCGGCGATCGAAATTCTCTTTGAAGACAAACCATGCAAGGGCTGCCGTGAACACGCCTTCGAGATTGAGCAGCAACGATGCGGACGAAGCAGGAGTGAGGCGTAGACCTATGAGCAATAGAATTGGACCAGCTACTCCTCCAGAAATAATTGCGCTTCCGAGCCAGGGAAGGTCAGCTAGCCTCAAACGCGCTTCTCGCGCTTGCTCCTTGATGAATTGCCGACGAAGTAGGAGCCAGGCAGTAAGGCCGAGACCCGACCCAAGATACAACAAGGCTGCTAACAGGATCGGCTCCAGTTGTCCCAGAAGAATCTTTGCCAGCGGGGTGCTGGCGCCGAAGAGCATCGCCGCGGCAAGAGCATAACCCGGCCCCTTGCGATCGCTCTTCTTTGAATCGTAGCTCATTGCCGAGTCGCTCATCGATCCAACAGCTTCGTTCCAAGTGGAGGCCGATCCTAATCGTTACTCAAGACTCAAGTCCCTGAAGGAATGAATACCACTTGACGCTGCCTTCCGGCATTCGCTTCGCCATTTCAAGAAGCTGCGGCGATGGTTCTCCATACACCGACACCGCGTGATCGTCGGCGAATTCAGTGAATAATTTATCGAGCGCTTCGCCTATATGCATGCGATGCTCAACTAAACCCTCCGGGCTCTCATAAATTTCTCGGATCTCACATTCGGTTTCATCACTGTTGAGAAACCAGTCATAGCGGAGCGTCTTCGTATCCATCTCTCTTGTCTGCCTGATGCATTCAGATGCCTGGCGTTTGAACTCTTCCAGCTTTCCCCTGCGTATTGTCATTCGGGCGCTTACTTCAAGTTTGCCCATTGCGATTCTCCCTTCTTGATCTACAAACTCCTTCCAATCACGCGCATAAGCACGTTGACGAACTTGCGCACGGCTCTACTTCAGAAAAGAGTAAGTGTATTTAACCGTGAATCTTTGCTCCCGAGTCAATACAGGATTACCAGCGGCCAAACTGTTGAATTGATTGCCGAGCGTGTAGATAACAAAGAGGTCGCTGTCGGGTCGGTAGTTATAACGCAGACGGAAATTCATGCTGACCGGATTCTTGTCGATAGAATTGACCTGGATGAGCAGAGACGTTGTAAGAAAGCGGCTGAATGAATAGCTGCCATTGATTGAACCGATGTGCACGTTGAAGATTCCCTGAGGGAAGCGAAAGCGATCCCAGGTGTGCACGGTAGCAATCGAAATCTTCGGTGTGGGCCGGTAGCTCGTGCGCGTACGAAACTCGTTGAGACGCCCGTTGTAGAACGTACCAAAACGTTCGAAGAAACTATAGACGAAGCGCTTGCTCTTATCTGATCCGTATGTGAATTGATGGCGATCGAAGTGATAAAGCCCAGGCGGGATGACAACATTCTTGAAGATGTTGAAGGGTGAATTCAGACGCTGAATGAAATTATCGAAGAGATCGTCATCAGTATAAGCGCCGTTGTGAAAGTTGGCTCGAAAGGTGGTCTGCCATTCCTGCGTCTGCAAGAGACCGTGAGTATTCACGTGCCGCCGATAGAAGCCTTCGAAGTTATATTCACGGATGCGTCCGTGTTTTGGACGAGGTGAAAGCTGCGCATCAATTGAATTGGTTACGATATCAGTTCGATCAACGAAACCAACTTCGGGGTTGAAATTTGGTCCAACCCTGTTTTGAAAAAACTCGAGTTGAACCAGGTTGCTGTTGTAGCTTGCGTCAAAAGTGCTGGCCCAATCATGGCCCCGCAGGTTTCGATCAGCGGAGAACGTCTTAGCGAGGAAGCCATTCAGTGAAAGCTTCTTGAAAAAGATAAAATCTGCATCAAATCCACCTGTCCGATTGAAGCGGTCTTGGCGGTTGCCGCTTTCTTTGTCGATAAAGATTCCGCCAACGTAAGATTCGCTCAAGAGCTTCCGCTTCACCCGCGCCACGAAATAATTCGCAAATGGATTTGGCCCGCTGGCGCGCGTCTTCGCATCAAGAATGCCAACATCAAACTTACCAAGCGAGCCGGTCACCTTTGCTCCCACATCGAGCGGGACTTGCTGACCACTGACTGGGTCGATTCCGATCTGCCGGCTGAAAAAGAGTTGCGTATCTCGAAAACCAACATCAAAGACGCCGCTGTTCTCCAGAAAGAACTGCCGCTTCTCTGGCAGGGATGATTTGAACGGAGTGAGATTGAAGCGAACCGGATCGACATCGGCGTCAGCGAAGTCAGTATTGAACGTAAGATTGGCGACCAGATTGCTGCGAATGCCATACTTGAGATCGAGACCGCCAGTATGCAGCATGCGCGTGCCGTTCTGTGCGTCAGACCTCACGCCGCCAACGACGTAAGGTTTGATAATCAGTAAGCGTCCGCTGCCAATATCTTTCAGATCGGTGAGCTCGCCGGCTTCCGAGATACGCTCGATGCCGTAGATGCGCAGATAGGATTGCCAGAGATCTTCTTCGTTCTTACGACGAATCAAGCGTCTGAAATTCATTCCGATGGTGACGTTGTTCGATGTCTTGAAGTTCAGGGTAGAAAACGGAATTGCCATCGTCGCCGTCCAACCATCCTGCGTGACGTGACCGTTGGATTTCCAGATCCCATCCCAGTTTGGATCGTTTACGCGTCCTTCATCGGAAATCAGTGCGTCGAACTGCGTGCCGAGGGCATTAGTCGTAAAAGTGTACCCGTTGCGCTTGTCATTGTTCGGCGAAATCAACACAGTGAAGTTGTCATCAACGCTGAAATCAGCGTCGCGACGCAATTCGGTAGCGACGATCTTCTTCGGATCGGGATCGAAGCAGTGGATTCCAAAGTACAGGTAGCGACTGTCATACACGATTCTGACTTCCGTCTTTTCGGTTGGCGGTTGTCGCTCGAACGGCTCGCGCTGGTGAAAGTTGGTAACGAGGCTTGCATCCTGCCAGTTCGCATCGTTCAGTGTTCCATCAAGTTCGGGGGCCTTGTCGGCACGCACGGCAACCATAGATCGAGCTGATTTAGGATCGTCACCCGTCGGTGTCTGCGCTGACAGCGACGGAATCACAACCGTCAGGAAGATTAAGCTCCGCAAGAAGAGAAGGGTCCTTCTAGTCATCGGCTATGAAAACTTAAATTCACGACTACGACTCCTGGTAATGCTCCGTTAGCGTGTTGCTGACGTGAGGCTCGGGTTTATTCGGTACCTCAAGGATCTAGTAGGAAGGAGACTGACAATTGGCCCCTTCCGCCGCAAAGTGAGCGAGACCTGGCATCTCGCCGCCTTTGGTTTAAGGCCACTAACGAAGCTTTTGGAAAACAGTAACCTTACTTTCTTCCGATGGTAATTGCGTCGGTACTCGTAATGAGATGGTTATTCCAGTCCAAACGCGTTCTTACCGCCCTGATCGTTCCATCTTCAGCTTCGAACACAAAAAGCTTTCTATCTGCACCTTCATCCACTACATAATTCACAAGGCGTCCCCAGTTCTTTGGGAAGGTCTGCTCGGTCGGAGAATTGGTGGCGCCTGCAATCTCATAATCAGCCGTCACGATCTGCCGATTATCTTGCGTCGGTCCCTTCCTGGCGGCAAATCCTAATCCAAAGCCAGCTACGACGAACACGACAATACTGACAAGCGTTCTTATGTATTTCATTGTCAACCTCCAGATTGCTCCTATCAGTACCGCTCTTTTGCATCATTTGCATTACATAGTAACGGTCGTTACAATCTAATTCCCCTGTTACTTCTTAGTCAATGGTTAAGAACTCGGCAAAAAAGCCAGAGTGGATTCTACTGATCCATCAGTTGCCGCCCAAGCCCACAAACCTGCGCGTGCGCATTTGGCGCAAGCTGCAGAAGCTGGGCGCGGTAGCAATCAAGAATTCGGTATACGTGCTGCCGGCAAATGAGAAGACGCACGAAGATTTTCAGTGGTTGAAGCAAGAGATCGAATCTGCCGGCGGCGAAGCAACTGTTTTTCAAGCCGCCTCAGTTGAAGGCGCGACTGACGAAGAGATCATGGCGGCTTTTCGCAAGGCGCGTGATGAAGAATTTGCAGCCATCACTGCGGAACTCGACGGGCTGGCCAGCGCGGTTAGTCAACAAACTCGGGGAAAGCATCTCTCCACGGGACGACTAGCAACGCACGAAGCAGAGTTGGATAAGCTGCACGCGCAACTGGAAAGCATCGTCGCTAACGACTTCTTCAACGCTGCTGGTCGTGCACACGCGCTCACGGCTTACGGGCGTTGCCAGAGAGCAATTCGTGCGGCGCACGCTCCAGTCTCAAAAGCTCCGCGCTCTACTATCAAAGCAGGAACTCTCGATCTTGCGCAGTACCAGGGTCGCCGCTGGATGACTCGACGCAACCTGCATATCGATCGGCTCGCTTCCGCTTGGCTGATCAGGCAGTTCATCGACAAACGCCCGCGCTTTTACTTTGTTGCTGAGGGTGAAACGGTAGAGGGCGCGATTGCGTTCGACATGTACGGCGCTGAGTTCACGCATCACGGTGAGGATTGCACCTTTGAGACGCTGCTCAAACGATTCGGCTTGAGCGGTAGCAAAGCTCTGCATGAGATAGCGGAGATCGTTCACGACATAGATCTGAAGGATGACAAGTTTCATCGGCTGGAGGCCTTGGGCCTCAATGCAATCATTAACGGTTTGAGCGCAACGGTGAGGGACGATCGCAAGTTGCTGCAACAATGCAGCGCTATATTTGATGGGCTGTATTCGTTACTTGGTCAAAGCACTCAGAAGGAGAAAGTGAAGCGAAACACCCGGCGGGTGCAAGCGCGTCGCCGGAGCGACCGAACCTGAGAATATTCCAGGCGCTTAAAATCGCTTCATTCGAGCGCCCATCAATGAGAGGGGAGCTAATAGCATGAAATTCATAATCTGGTCTTTCGTGCTGATGGTAGTTTTGTCAGCAACAGCAGTGGTTTCGGCACAGACGACTACGATTGATTTCAACAACGACAAAGTCGGAGAAGCGCCAAGCGGTTTCTCTACCGCGCTCACGGGCAGAGGCAGACCAGGCAAGTGGGTAGTGATGAAAGACCCCGCTTCGCCTAATCAGGGCAACGTCCTCGCGCAGACTGATGCCGATCGGACTGACTATCGCTTTCCAGTGTGCGTCCATGATGGACTAACAGCGAAGAACGTCGATGTAAGTGTGAAGTTCAAGCCCATCTCCGGCAGAGGCGATCAGGGGGCTGGCGTTGTCTGGCGTTACCAGGACAAGGACAACTATTACATCGTTCGTGCCAACGCTCTGGAAGGCAATGTCGTGCTCTACAAGGTTGAGAATGGTAGGCGGACCGATCTACCGCTCGTAGGAAAGGGTCGCACCTACGGGATGAAAGAGAGAGTGCCTTCGGGAGAGTGGGGCACACTGCGGGTGGTCGCCAAAGGCAATCACTTTGAGGTCTTTCACAACGGCAAGAAACTCTACGAGGTAGAAGATGAGACCTTTAAGCAGGCGGGCAAGATCGGCTTATGGACTAAGGCTGATTCGGTGATTTACTTCGACGATCTGACAGTGACCGTGCAGTAAAGAATGAAACCGGGCACGGACAGTAATGGCGATCGGATGCCTTCGTGGCGCGAAGTGTTTCTCTACTTTCTTTTTCTTGGCTTCGTCAACGTCGGTGGGCCAGTCGCGCAGATTACGATGATGTACAACCACATGGTCGAGCGACGCCAGTGGCTGACGAAAGATCGGTTCGTGAAGATCATGGCTTTCTGTCACATGCTGCCCGGTCCTGAAGCATTGCAGTTAGCCATTTACGTTGGTTACTTGAAACGCAAACTTCTAGGCGGTGCGCTCGCGGGCCTGACCTTCATCATTCCCGGCGCGGCGGTGATGATCATTTTGAGTTGGCTGTACGTTACTTACGGCAGCTTGCCACAGGTTAATAACTTCCTTTATGTTCTAAAGCCCGCCGTGTTGGGCATCATCGCGGCAGGAATTATCAAGCTTGGCCGCGCGGCCATACGCAACTGGTTTCTTGCCGCCCTGCTGGTCGGGGCGTTCGTGGGAATGCGTTTCGCGGGCATCAATTTCTTGCTGATCCTGCTGCTCGCGGGTCTGTTGAATCTCTCAGTAGTCGTAGGTTGGCCGCGCTTGCGACGGAAGCCCGCAACGCTGCCAATAATAATCGGAGGGCTAAGCTCGGTTTTTCCCCTCGCAAGTTCGCGTTGGTTTCAGATGGTCTGGCTCTTTCTCGAGACCGGACTGTTCAGCTTCGGCGGCGCGTACGCTTCCCTCGTATTTGTGCAACGCGGCGCGGTTGCTCAATATCACTGGCTCTCAGACAGTCAACTATTGGACGGCGTCGCGCTGAGCGTGGCGACGCCGGGGCCGTTCATGTTGTTTACTACATTTGCTGGCTTTCTCGCCGGTGGTGTGCGCGGTGCGTTAATCGCAACGTTCTTCGTTTTTCTACCTTCCTTTGTATTTGTGCTCGGCGGCGCGAGATATGTTGAGTTAGTTCGCGATAACCGTTGGCTGCAGGCATTCCTTGCGGGCGTCAGCGCCGCAGTGGTCGGCGTAATTATTGTCGTTTCGCTCGAACTGATTCCGTCAGCGCTGGTCGGTTGGGTAAGCATCGCGATTGCGACAATGGCTTTTCTCGTAGTCGTACTCCTGAAGATTGACGTTGCTTTTGTGGCTATCGGCGCGATGGCCGCGGGTGTTATATACATGCTGGCGCGTTTTCTTGTAGGAACGTGATGGAGCAAGCGACCTGTGGTAAAACATCGGTCACACAGGTAGAAGACAGTGGAGATCTCATTTTGAAACGTTCAGCGATCCGCCAAATTCCTGGTTTATGCTTCGTCTGTCTGACGCAGGCCGGCTTCTTCTTCGCGCAAACACCAAATCCGCCGCAGCCTTTGAAGCTTGATGCGGCTGTTGAGCAGGCCCTCACGAACTATCCGGCAATTAAGACAGCCCAAGCGCAAGCAGCCGCCGCGAAGGCGAATATTGATCTGGCGCGCACTGTGTACTTGCCACGCCTCGATCTGTTGTATCAGGAAAATCGAGCGACCCGAAACAATGTGTTCGGCGCAGTGCTGCCCCAGTCGATCATTTCGAGTATCTCCGGGCCAGTGTTGGGGAGCACATCAATGGACAGTACGCTCGGAAGCGCAGGTGGAACGCTCTTCTCGTGGGAGCCGTTCGACTTCGGCGTGCGGAGAGCTCAGGTCGATGTCGCGCGCGCCTACACAAATCAAGCAAACGCGAACATAACTGTCACTGAACTCGATGTCGCCACATCTGCGGCCGACGCTTTCATGGCGCTGGCAGCTAACGAGCAAGCAGTACGTGCTGCCGAGGCAAATGTTTTTCGGGCCAAGACGTTTGCCGACACGGTACATGCGCTGGCTAATAATCAACTTCGCGCGGGCTCGGAAGCTGCGCGGGCGGATGCCGAGTTATCAGTCGCCAGGACTCAGCTTCTACGAGCGCAGCAGCTTACCGAGATCAGTCGCGCAGCGCTTGCCGAAGCCCTGGGCATGCCGGGCTCTCCAGTGTCCATCGTCTCAGATCTGTTGCTTGAGCTTCCGTCAGACACAACCACTCCGGTTCCGAAATTTGACTTTCATCCACTGGCAATCGCGCAGAAATCCGCGATCGAAATCGTTCAGGCACGCGAACATGTGCTCGCTCGTTCTTACGTTCCACGATTTAATCTTCAAGCGTCACTGAGTGGACGCGGAACCGGCGCTCTGACTAACGGATTGTTTGAAGGAGGATGGCATGGCCTTTTCCCTAATACTCCGAACTATGGAATCGGCATGACGGTAACCTTTCCGGCATTCGACACTTTTTCTATTCGCGCGCGTCGCCATGTCGAAGCGGGAAATGAAGCGGTCGAACGTGCGCGATATGACCAGACAATTCAAGCATTGAAGGGCCAATTTGCTCGAGCGCAGGCACTGATTGATGGGGCTGTGCGCATTGCGCAAGAGACTCCGTCGCAACTGAAAGCGGCGCAAGAGGCTGAGAGGCTGACAGTCGAGCGATACAAGTATGGACTGGCAACGGCGACTGATGTCGCCGATGCGCAACGACTGCTGGCGCAAGCTGAAATTGACGACAGTGTCGCGCGCTTAAACATCTGGCGCGCGCTACTGGTCGGGGCGAAGCTTCAGGGTGATCTTAAACCCTTTCTCCAGCGCCTGAAGCACTGAGGTTTGAACAAAGGAAGCACGGACGATGTGGCTAATTAACGTTGCAATGCGGCGGCCGATTACTATTATGATCGCCGTCATAGCCATCGCGCTGGGCGCAATCCTCGCTTACACGCGCATGGCGGTCGATATCTTTCCCAATCTTAATCAACCTGTCATCTACGTGGCCCAGCCATACGGGGGAATGGATCCATCCCAGATGGAAGGATATCTGGTCTCGTATTACGAGTATCACTTTCTCTATATCACCGGTATTGAGCACGTCGAATCGAAATCTATTCAGAATGTCGGTCTCATAAAACTCTATTTTCACCCTGAGACTGACATGAGCCAGGCACTGGCCCAAACAGTTTCCTATGTTGAACGTTCTCGCGCGTTTATGCCGCCCGGAACCGTGGCTCCGTTCGTCGTGCGTTTTGACGCCGGCAGCGTGCCGGTCGGTCAATTGGTCTTTTCCAGCGACACACGTGGCGTAGGCGAGATTCAGGACCTCGCGCTTTTTCGTGTCCGGCCGATGTTCGCCACGCTCCCTGGCGTTTCGGCGCCGCCGCCATTTGGCGGCAATCAGCGAACAGTGGTGATCCGCGTGGATCCGGATCGGCTCAACGCTTACCACATGTCTCCCGAAGAGGTCGTCAGAGCGGTAGCCGCTGGCAATACCATTTTGCCGGCGGGGAATGTCCGCATCGGCGATTTGAACCGGATCGCGCCATCGAATTCGGTTGTCTCTGATATCCAGCAACTAGGCAATCTGCCGGTCCGCACTGGAAGTGGACCAACGGTTTTTGTCCGTGACATCGGACGGGTGGAAAACGGCGCCGATATTCTCACGGGCTACGCGCTGGTCAATGGCCGTCGCACCATTTACATTCCAGTCATCAAACGCGCCGATGCCTCGACGCTTGACGTTGTCAGTCGCGTCAGGTCCGAACTGCCGCGCATGCAGTCACTAATTCCCGAAGACATCAAGGTCAGCTTTGAGTTCGACCAGTCCACTTACGTTAAGAACGCAATCCGAGGGCTCGTTACTGAGGGAGGGCTGGGCGCTCTTTTGACCGGGCTCGTAGTTTTGCTCTTTCTCAGAGATTTGCGCAGCGCTTTGATCGTAGTAGTGACTATCCCGTTCGCTCTGCTTGGAGCTCTGGTGGGCCTGTGGCTTACCGGGCAGACGGTTAACATCATGACGCTCGGTGGACTAGCGCTCGCGATCGGGATTCTTGTCGACGAATCCACAGTGGCAATTGAAAACATTCACACGCACCTCGATCGGGGAGAACCGCGCGCGCGCGCCATTCTTCAAGCCGTGCGCGAAGTGCTGACTCCGCAGTTGCTGGCATTGCTCGCAATCCTGGCGGTGTTCGTGCCATCGTTCTTCCTGGTCGGAATCGCTCGCTCTCTCTTCGTCCCGCTATCACTCGCGGTCGGTTTTGCAATGTTCACCTCTTACGTGTTGGCGAATACGCTGGTGCCGGTGCTTTCGACCTGGCTGCTGCGGGACAAGGAACCAGGCGTTCACAAAACAGACTTCTTCTCCAAGATCCAGAATTGGTACGGTGAGCGCGTCAGCCGATTTATGAGTTTCAGGTGGCAGATCGTCGCCGCTTACGCCCTCATTATTGTTGTCGGCGTCTTCCTTGTTGGGCGACACCTCGGAACCGACATTTTCCCGACCGTTGACGCCGGCCAGTTTCAGCTTCGCCTCCGCGCGCCGGCCGGCACTCGGGTCGAACGGACGGAGGAAATCGCGCTCAAGGCGCTCGATGCTATTCGCCAGGAGGCCGGCCCAGATAACGTGGCGATAACGCTTGCCTTTGTCGGAGCGCAACCTGCCAGCTATCCCATCAATTCTATCTACCTGTGGACCAGCGGACCCCAGGAAGCCGTGCTTTTAGTTGCGCTACGATCCGGTTCGCACATTCGGCTAACTGAATTCGAGGAACGCCTGCGGCAAAAACTACCGCTCATCTTGGCTGGGACGAATCTCTCTTTTGAAGCAGGTGACATCGTCAGCCAGGTCATGAATTTTGGCGCGCCCACGCCGATTGAAGTCGGAATGAATGGCCCCGATCTGGCCGCAAACCGCGCCTTTGCCGAGAAGGTGATGGCCGAGATGAAACAGATCCGCACGCTCAGGGACATTCAGTTTGGGCAACCGTTGGATTACCCGACTGTCGAAGTCAATGTGGATCGCGAGCGCGCAGGCCAGCTTGGCGTGACCATGCAACAGGTCGGACGTTCGCTGGTGGCCGCAACATCTTCCAGCCGTTTCGTACAACCGAATTACTGGCTCGACAAAAAGAGCGGGACCGCTTATCAGGTTCAGATTGAAGTCCCTCAATCCCAGATGCGATCGATTCAAGATATCGAGAGCATTCCGGCGATGCCGGACGGTTCATCGCGCCCGCTCGTTGGCGATGTCGCGCAAATTAACTACGGGACGATGCCTGGTGAGTATGATCGCTATAACCAACAGCGCATGATCACGATTACCGCGAACACTTCGGGAACAGATCTAGGCAGCGCGGCGCAGGAAGTGGAAACCGCAGTCAAACGGGCCGGTGATCCCCCTCGCGGAGTTGCCGTCAATATTCGGGGCCAGATCCCACCGATGAGGCAGACTCTCTTCGGTTTGGAGATTGGTCTCGTCGTCGCTGTTGTCGTGATCTTCCTTATGCTGGCGGCCAATTTTCAATCGATCCGCGCGGCGTTTGTCTCGCTTTCCACGCTGCCTGCAGTTCTCGTGGGCGTCGCTATGGCGTTGTGGATCACCGGTACCACCCTCAACGTGCAATCGTTTATGGGAACGATTATGGCCGTCGGTGTCTCGGTCGCAAACGCCATTCTGCTTGTGACCTTTGCGGAACAGAGTCGCATGGAGGGAGTTTCTGCCGAAGTCGCCGCTGTGACAGGAGCACGTAGTCGGCTTCGGCCAATCGTTATGACAAGTCTAGCGATGATCGCCGGCATGATACCGATCGCCTTGGCTCTAGGTGAAGGTGGAGAACAAACCGCGCCACTGGGCCGCGCGGTAATTGGCGGACTGAGCGCGTCAACGATTGCCGTGCTGACGATTCTTCCGTTGACGTTTTCGATCGTGCAGCGCCATGCGAGCCGAGCTGCCGCCTCATTACATCCGGATGATACCTACTCCCCACTCGTGGAAGCGCGCGATGAGGCTTAACTTATCAGAATGGAGAGGCGCAAGCTCCGACGCTTAGGTTTGAGCAAAGTTTAGAACGCGAGAGGAACATGGATCGCGAACAGCACCTATCCAAATCAGAAGAAGGCTCTTCGGCATCGGTCGAATTACCGGTCGCCGAGGCTCACCCGTCAATTAGGAGTCGCCGCAAACGCATCGCGATCATGGTCAGCGTTTTAATTGCCGCGATTCTGATTTTTACATGGATCCTAGTCAGAAGCCGGGCGAACAGTGCCAAAACACCTGCGGTTACGGACAAGGCAGCGCAAACGCCCACTGTGCTGACTTCGCATGTCGTCTCAAAGGAGGTGGATCGGCAGCTTCGTCTGCCCGGCGAGCTGCATGCGTACCAGGACGTCGCTCTCTATCCCAAGGTGCAAGGCTTTGTGGAGACCATTAGCGTCGACCGTGGTTCTGTCGTAAAGCGCGGCCAATTGCTAATCCGCATGAGCGCGCCGGAGTTAGTATCCCGCACTGCCGAGGCTCAGGCGAGAGTCGGCGCGACGAAAGATCAACGGTTGGAGATGGAGGCGCGCGTGCGCAGCGTGCGCGAGCAAAAGGCTGAAGCCGCAGCCAAGCTCGCCGCCGATGAAGGAACTTATCGCAGACTCAAAGCGGCATCGGCCACGCCCGGCGTCGTCGCCGAGAACGATGTTGATGTCGCGCGGCAGAACGTCGAAGCCGACAAGGCGCGTGTACGCGTGCTGGAAGAGAACGAAAAGGCCGCGCAGGCCGTGGTGCAGTCGCAATCGGAAAACGAGAAGGCGGCTGTCAGCTCTGCGAGATCGGTGCGCGACATCGAATCGTATTTACGTATACAGGCACCCTTTGACGGGATCATCACTGAACGAAACGTCAATAATGGAAGTCTCGCTGGTCCATCGTCGGGCGGAAGTGCCGCGCCGATGCTGAGAATTCAGCAGATTTCAAAATTGAGACTTGTTGTCGCTGTGCCTGAAGCTGACGTTGGTGGCATCACCCACGGCGATCGGATTAGCTTCACAGTGCCGGCTTATCCGGGCGAGACTTTCTCAGGCGTAGTTGCGCGCATCAGTCACATGCTGGACGAGAAGACGCGCACCATGCCGGTGGAGGTCGATGTAATCAACGATTCCGCGCGGCTAGCGCCCGGTATGTTTCCCGAAGTTGTCTGGCCAGCTAAGCGTTTACAGCCTTCATTGTTTGTTCCGCCTTCCGCCATCGCCGTAACTACCGAACGAACCTTCGTTGTCCGCATTCGCAACGGCTCGGTTGAGTGGGTCGACGTGAAACGTGGAGTTTCCCTAGGCGACCTCGTTGAAGTTTTTGGTGATCTGGCGGAGAACGATCTAGTGGCTACTCGGGGCACGGACGAACTCCGCGCCGGCGCGAAAGTAAACGTCAAGGAATCTAACCCGAGCCATTGACCGAATTGACGCGCTCTACGCGAGCGTTAAGCAAGACCAAGCCCCTGGGTAATAACGAGAGGAGAAACACCTGAACGAAAAGAAAGGCAGGCATGAAAATGAGAAGAGATCGAAACATAGCGCGCAGAGCACTTATCCGTTTATCTCTCGCGCGTAAAACGAGAAGAGTCATCTTAAGTGTCGTAGGGTTCATATTGGCGACTGTGTTCGTATTGGTCGCTTGCTCTGCGCCGCAGAACCAATCAGGACAAGCGAACAACCAGCAACCTGCGGCAACGGATTGGAAGCCAGTCGAGCAGGCGCTGGGCAAAGCCGGCTCAGTGCAACCGGGAGATGTTTACAAGGTTAGTCTGCCGCGCAGCGATCTACAGGTCAGCGTAGGCGGCGTTCAGGTCAAGGCACCGCTCGCACTCGGGTCTTGGGTTGCATTCAAGAAAGCCAGCGACATGACGATGGTGATGGGCGATCTGGTGCTAACCGAAGACGAAGTGACGCCGGTCATGACTAAGCTGCAAGAGGGTGGTGTCGAGGTCACTGCGCTCCACAATCATGTCTTACACGAATCTCCGCGCGTGATGTACATGCACATTCACGCGATGGGTGAAGCCGTAAAGATCGCGAAGGCGATTCACGATGCGCTCGCCCTGAGCAAAACGCCTTTCACAGCGCCCGCCGCGTCCACGCCGACACAGGAAATTGGAATTGATACTAAACAGATCGATCAAATCATGGGGCAGAGCGGCAAGGTAAACGGCGGCGTCTATCAATTCAGCGTTGCACGCGCGGAAAAGATCATGGACAACGGCATGGAAGTTCCGTCCTCGATGGGGGTCGCACATGCGATTAACTTTCAGCCTACCGGTGCAGGCAAGGCGGCAATCACCGGCGATTTCGTCTTAATCGGCAATGAGGTAAATCCAGTCATTCAAACCTTGCGGCAAAATGGAATTGATGTGACCGCGGTGCACAGTCACATGTTGACGGAGGAGCCGCGCCTTTTCTTTATGCATTTCTGGGCCAATGATGACGCGTTGAGACTTGCGCGCGGCATCCGCGCGGCCCTCGATAAAACGAATTCGGCAAAGAGCTGAGTGAGCCTTCTGTGTAACCTAAAGTAAAATACACTCGCCTTTAGCTGCGAGACTTCCTGCAACACCGACGAGTTTAGCTGACGGGTTCGACTAACTAGCGTTATGAAGCGCACGTGCTTGCTTTTTCTTGTTCTGTTCGCTTCCTCCTCGCCGTTGGCCCAGACAGGCTCGCTGCGCGGTCAGGTCACGGATCAAAACGGCGCACTTATCGCCGGTGCGAAGGTTACAGTCACCGGACCATCCGGTCCGATCAAGACCACAAATACTGACAAGAGCGGATCGTATTCGTTCACGGGATTACCGCCGGGAGATTATGAAGTGCGGGCGTCCGCGCCGAATCTTGAAGTCGCAGAACCTGCGAAGATCACTTTGAAGGCGGGCGGTCAGACTCTAGACCTGCAACTCAAAGTTGTCCTGGCGCCGGAAAAAGTAACCGTCGAGGAAAACGGAGCACCAAGTGTCACGACCGATCCGAACAGCAACGCCAGCGCGCAAGTGCTTCGCGGTAACGACCTGGATTCACTCCCGGACAGTCCGGAGGATCTTCAGGCTGCACTGCAAGCCCTGGCCGGGCCATCGGCAGGACCCAGCGGCGGGCAAATCTTCATCGATGGATTCAGCGGCGGGCAACTCCCGTCGAAGGAATCGATTCGCGAAATCCGCATCAACCAGAATCCTTTCGCTCCTGAGTATGACAAACTCGGCTTTGGCCGTATCGAGATTTTCACCAAGCCGGGGACCGATAAGTTCAAGGGTTCGATCTACTTCAACTTCGCCAATCAATTCTGGAACACGCGCAATCCCTACGCGCAGCAGAAGGCGCCGTTCCTGCTGAAAGAGTACGGCGGCAGCGTAAGCGGCGCGCTCAACAAACGAGCTTCATTCTTTCTCGATGTCCGACGCGATGAGATCGACAACGGCTCGATCATCAATGCGATCACTCTCGATCCACAAACACTCGCAATCATCAATCCGTTCACGGAGGTGTTTCGCACGCGGCAGCGTCGCTTTGGAATCAACCCACGCATCGACTATCAACTCAATCCGAAAAACACGTTGACGGTGCGCTATGGCTTTACCGTTGCAGACATTCGCGGCTCAGGCATCGGGGGATTCAATCTAGTTTCTCGCGGAACGCATCCAGAGAATAAAAACCACACGCTTCAGATCACAGAGACGGCAGTGTTGGGAAAGAACGCTATCAATGAAACGCGCTTTCAGTTTTTCCGCGCCTATGGCCCGACGAACGCCAACGACTTGAGCCCGGCAATCCAGGTGCTCGGCTCGTTCAACGGCGGCGGTGCGCAGGTCGGCCATTCATTCGACGCGCGAAACAACTACGAGTTACAGAACTACACCTCGATAATCGATGGCACACACTCGTGGAAATTCGGCGTGCGACTGCGCAGAGAACGCGATGACAATATGTCGCCGCAGAACTTTGGTGGCACGTTCAGCTTCGGTGGCAGTGATCGAGCGCCGACTCTGGACCCTAATGGCCGACCAATCTGTGCCGGCCAACCGGTGCTGACGCCTACTACTTCTATCGAACGCTATCGCTGGACTTTGTTGATGCAGCAGAATGGATGCTCGCCTGCGGACATCCGAATGTTGGGAGGCGGTGCCACGCAGTTCAGCATCAACGCCGGGAATCCGGGGATCTCAGGGAGCCAGTTCGATGTGGGCTTCTTTGTAGGCGACGATTGGCGGGTGCGGCCCAACCTCACTCTGAGTCTTGGTCTGCGCTACGAAACGCAAAACAACATTCACGACCGGCGCGATTTCTCCCCGCGCCTCACAGTGGCCTGGGCGCCCGGACCAACGAAGCAGAACGCACGTACGAAGACAGTGCTGCGGGCGGGATTTGGAGTTTTCTACGATCGCTTCAGTTTGTCGAACACGCTGACGGCGCTTCGCTATAACGGCATCGTTCAACAGCAGTTTGTGATCACAAATCCCGATTTCTTCCCGACGGCTCCTTCAATCGCTTCTCTCGGGGCCTTTCAAACGGTGCAGACCATCCAGCAGATCAGCCCGACGCTGCGCGCTCCATACATCATGCAGTCTGCGGTGAGTCTCGAACGCCAGTTGCCGTTGAATACTACGATTGCCATCACTTACGCGAACGCGCACGGGCTGCACCTGCTGCGATCCGAAGTGAAACCCGGCCCGGTTTTCCTGATGGAGTCTTCCGGTTTGTACAACCAGAACCAATTGATTACTTACCTTAATTCCAGACTGAACAAAGACGTTTCGATGTCTGTGTCGTATGTTCTGAATCGCGCCATGAGCAACACCGATGGTCTCGGTACGTTTCCAGCGAAGCCGAACGATTTCACGGGCGAGTACGGTCCGGCATCGACTGATGTACGTCATCGGTTTACGTTCACCGGCTCAATCAACACAAAATGGAATGTCCGTTTCAATCCGTTCGTGGTAGTGCAATCCGGTCCGCCGTTCGATATAACGGTCGGTCGCGATCTCTATGGCACGACTCTCTTCAACGGCCGACCTGGGATTCCCACCGACCTAACCAAGCCCGGCTTAATTCAAACGAGATACGGGCTGCTTGATCCTAATCCGACGGCCGACGAGAAAACCCTGTCACGCAACTTTGGGCGCGGACCGGGTACAGTCACCGTAAATCTGCGAGTCACCAAAACAATCGAGTTCGGACCCGAAGGATCGGGATCTGCTGGACCACCGCCAAGCGGTCCCGGCAGTGGCGGACCAGATCGTCGCGGCGCGCCTGGTGTTTTCAACCCAGGAGCACCTCAAGGCCCTTCCGCCTCACGAGTAGGTCGCCGTTACAACCTGAGCATAGCAATGTCGATCAACAATCTCTTGAATCATACCAACCCTGGGCCAATCATCGGCAACATCACGTCGCCGCTCTTCGGCCACGCCAACCAGCCGGCGGGAGGCGGCGGAGGATTTGGTGGCGGTAGCGGCTTAGGTTTTTCAGAAGCTGCGAACAACCGGCGCCTGGAACTACAAATGAGATTTACGTTCTAGTTGGTTAAGATTTCCAAGTTAGGAAAACACAGAGCCTTGAGCTGTGGGGCAATGGCTCAATGGAAAAGCATAAGTAGTAGAGTTCTAGGCCAAACTAGACTGTCTAATCTGGCTGAAATCTCGGGTAAGACGCGTCCCACCCGCTACCGCGAGCGTGCTGACAAGGCGCAGCATTTACTGCTTCCTCAGCAACTTGAAGCTCCACTTCGTGCCTTCGAGGTTACTGCCTTCGCCCTTGATTACATCTCCCTCAACCGTGCCCTGCAAGGTCGAGTATTCAGCGATCGATATCTGCACTTCGTTGCCGAGCTGGTGCCAGGTGCCTTCCGTCGTCTTCATCATCCGTTTGCCGTTCTCCAGCACGATGAAGGAGTATCGGAGCTTCCCGCCCTTCAGAAATTCGATGGTGTATTCACCCGCCTCGGCGCTCAACCCGCGCCATATGGTTTGCGCGAGGCTCCCTTCTGCTTCCGGCTCGTCGCTGCGATTGGGCTCAGGCGATGTCTGGACCGGCGGGCGGGCAGTACTGGAGCTGGTCACAATGTTGGCTTCGTCTTGCGTTTGCGCCGCAGCGGCCACGCGCTCGTCCTTAACCGACAGCACCAATTCGTCGGCGCGATAGCCTTCGACCACCGCGAACGGGCGCTGAACTTTGCCCTGTCCGAGATCGAGCAGCACGCGCCGCGGCACAGTGTTTTGCAGATAGTTGATCAGCGCCGAGAGCGTAACCTCGCTTTTGTTGTTCGCGGCCTGGCCCTTCAAACCCTCGACCAGCGCCAGAGTGAAATAGCCGTGGTGCTGCTCTTTCGCTTCGTAAGCGCGGCGGCCAATTTCGGTCGCGTACAAAGTGGCGAACGCCTGCACCTCGCGGTTGCGCACATCAAAGTCGAAGCCGCGCATGTAATTCTTGCTGAGCGGATTGTCGGCAGTGGCGCGACCGGCCGCCGGATCGTTGCGGCAAGCGTCAAGCAACAGCAGCACTTGACCGACGCCCGTCTTGCGAATCCAGTCTTTGACCTGTACTACATTGATCGCGGTCTGCTCAAGCAGGTTGACGTCGTCGCTTACCTGCGCGTCGGCCGGCAACAGGAACGCCTGATTGCTGCGCTCCATCCCGTGCCCCGCAAACGAGAAAAGCAGCAGCCCGTCCTTCGGTACGACCGAGGCGAGGTTTGCCAGCCGCCGCAGGATGTTCCCGCGCGTCGGCCGGCGCTCAGGTGATTCACCCGAAGCGAGCACGATCACCTGATCGCGCGGAAACCCGGCATAACGCACGAGCGACGCGGCGAGCAGACGCGCGTCGTTCGCGGCGCCGCCGAGACCGACGACTTGCGGATCGTCATACTGGTCTACTCCAATCACGAGCGCGAACCGCTTGGCTTTGCCTGGCAGCGCGCGCACGAGGCCGATGCCACGCGTTGCATCCTGCGGCTCCGGCGAACCGGCCGGTTTCTGCGGGCCGGGAGCTGGCGTCTGCGCCCGAGCTCGCAGAGATGCGACGGGCGACATGAGGAGACTGCTCAACAGGACAGCCGCGATGGGTACTGGGAGATTAGTGCGAAAGCTTTGGTTCTTCATACGCGACACTCTAGCGCCCTTTCAGGCACAAGTGAAGCGTGCCCGCAACCGGTTGGGGATTTATTTCCATCTTTCAGGTCGGTCGAATCTTGGTAACGCTTGGTAACGACTTTCTTACAAATCAGTCCAAACTACTCTGTGTTCATCTGCTTTAGAGTGGGCGGCTTTTTTCGTTTCTGGAGACCCAAATTTTGCTGAGATATTTGTGAGAGTGCCTTAGATCAAGCATTTGTGATAAGCCCCAATAGTGTGTTATGAAAACGAGTCTCGAAAAGCAAGACTATGATCGAAGTCTTAAATCTGCAATCTGAAATCTGGGATCTGAAATCGGTCAATGGCCCAGAAGGGCGCAAAAGCAGTCTTTGCTTCACGGCGGACTTCGGGCGTTAATGCGGCGCCAAAGGGGAATCGAAAAAGTTGAGTGACCCAGCAAAAGCTTTTGCCGGACGCGTGGCGATCGTTACGGGTGCAACGCGCGGTATCGGTCGCGCTATCGCGCTGGAACTCGCGCGCCGTGGCGCGGACGTCACGTTCAATTACGCCCGAAGTGGTGAGGCGGCTGAGTCGCTCACGAGAGAGATTGAAGCGCTGGGTGTACGCGCACTCGCGGCGCAGTGTGATGTTGCCAACACCGCAGCGGCCGTGGATATGGTCAAGCAAGTGAAAGAAGTTTTCGGCCGGATTGATTTCCTGGTCAACAACGCCGGCATCACCCGAGACAACTTGGTCCTGCGCATGAAGGAAGAGGATTGGGATGCAGTCGTCGATACCAATCTAAAAGGTGCGTGGAACTTTGCCAGGGCCGCACTGCGCATCATGCTCCGGCAGGAAGAAGGCGGGTCGATTCTAAACATTACCTCAATCAGCGGGCGCGTCGGGATGGCTGGCCAGTCGAATTATTCTGCGTCAAAGGCGGGCATGATTGGTTTGACTAAAGCGCTCGCAAAAGAAGTCGCGAGCCGCAAAGTCACCGTCAACGCGTTATCTCTGGGCCTGGTCTCCACCGACATGGCCGCAGCGCTTGATGAGGGTTACCGCGCGAAAATCCTCGAACAAATCCCTCTGGGCCGTTTCGCCGACACCGACGAAGTCGCGCGCATTGCGTGCTTCATGTTGTCGGACGAAGCGCGCTACATCACCGGGCAGGTGCTGCAGGTCGACGGTGGGTTGGCGATGTAATCATTTCCCAGAGCGCGCCCGCGAAAGACGCGCGGCCTGATTGCGCACTGCCTCGGACACGTTGCGATTTAGCGAAAGATTCAAGAGGTCCTTAGCGTGAATGCGCGGCAGTGTGCTGATGACTGTGGGGATTGGCGTGCGTGGATTCCGCACCAGGTTATGGATGATCGGATATTGTCGTGTCCAGGCGCGATTCAAAGAGACCAGCCGCAGCACTTCGTCTGAAACCTGGCGCATTGCAGCGATGTTTTCTACCTCCTGATCGGTGACGCGCGGGTTCTTGAGGACAGCCGCCGCCACCACGCGGTTTGAGTCGCGAACCAGAATACTGCGGGCCTCTCGATCGCCCTTCATGGCCAGCTTCAAACGGTCTTTCACGTTCATAAACATAAGACGCCGGATCAAAGTGACGCGCTCAGGAGGTACTTCGCCCAAAGCTACCAGACGCTCATGGTCGATCACCCGCTTAACATTCGCGGCCACCTCGTCGAAGCTTTCCATGAGCAATTCTTCGTATCGCTCCGAGGGCAGCCACGAGTCATCAATGTCGGCATCGGAGACTTCGATGTGCTCCGCGATCAGCCACGCGTCTTCGGTTGAAAGTACTCCGGTCGCCGTCGTTAATTCCGCGGTTTCAAAGAACTCGGCCGCGGCTGTCTTGCCGCGGGCGCGCAACTCTCCGGCGATCTGACGCGCGCCGCGTTCCTTCTCAAAAAACTCGATCCGCGTTTCCCGTGCCCGGCGCTCGGCCTCAGGCGTGCGCGCCGGATTCGCTAAGATAGCGTCGATGATTGCAGGCGCCTTGACCAGACGTTGCTGGTTGGTGGCGATCAACTCGAGCAGCGATCCGTCGGTTGTCGAGCCGGCCAGCCGGGCAATCGCGTCGGCCGGCGTTCTGCTGTTAAGCACGGCTCCTACGCAAACTTCATGAGTGCTGTTTGCCCTGGTCGCGATATAAGAAAGTACGGACGGCGAAGTCTCATCCGTCTTTGCGGCAATCAGCAGGTCTTCAGCGCGCTGAGATTCCAGCGTTGTGGCCGCCGCCGTCGCAATCTCAGCGTCGTCGCTGTCGCGCAGCGCCACCAGGATCTCGAGCAGATCGGACTGCGGCAGCGGCAGCATTCCACTCGCCGCCGCCAGGCGCGCCGGTTGCGGCGCAGTTCCGCTAATAATGGCTTGAACGACAGGATTGGTTGATGTGACGTTGGTGCTCAAGGCGAGTGATCAATTAGTGAAAAGAAATTCGTCTCTTTCAACTTATCTGATCCGCATAGCGTTGTCCACGGCTTTTTCAGTAGAGAT
>WNGK01004683.1_pt1 | contig 27199 bp, 29 predicted proteins | sample 5400601 | NCBI WGS metagenome assembly WNGK01 (sample SAMN13153376, study PRJNA577476) | soil metagenome | isolation source: 60 cm soil or saprolite under Garry oak tree replicate 1 | place: USA:California | collected 2016-06-15
CATGCACTTGACTCAGGTTCGAACCCACTGGATCGCCGTCGGCGCGGCGGGGATTCTTGTAGGCGGCCCGGTGCATTCGCTGGCCGTAATTAGGCGGCGCTGAAGGGTCCTGATTGCGGCTGCGGTGGCCTGCGGCCGGTTCGAGAGCCCCGTCTGTCGAGCTCTCCAGGCTGAGATCGGAGGTCGGGACCGCGCCCTTTACCACCTGAGTGATCTGTCCGAGGGCACCTGAGTCAATTAAACGGTCAGGTGCGATCAGTATACCAAACATTTGTTTGGAGTCAATAAGTCAACAACAAAACGTGCTTGAAAACCACCAAGCCCACCCCCACTCCTTCTTCACGGTCTTTCTCAAACCCCATTACCCAAGACGCACGCACCGGGCTGACGACCTAAGGCCCCGGCACCGGGAGGGGCTTCCGGCCCGCGCCCACCCGCGAGGGCAGACGCAGCGCCACCGGAACGCCGGCCACGGCGACCACGGCCAGCAGGCCGAGCGCCACGTAAGGGCTGCCGATCACGACCTGCGTCGCCAAAACGAGGACCAAGCCCCCCAGGTTGCCCGCCATCATCAGGAAGCCGACCGCCGCCCCCTGCCGCTCGGGCCCGGCGTGCACCTCCGACCAGTCGAGGACGACTGGCAGGCTCGCCAGCAGCACGAACCCATCCAGGAACAACCACGCCCCGAGCCAGATGACGTTGTGGTTGAGCGCCATCGCGACGAACGCCAGCGCCGACACCGCCAGGGCGCTGATCAGCATCGCCCGCCGCCGGTCCCGCGAAGCAACCGCCGTGGGCAGCAGCGCAGCGCCGAACACTCCTGCGAGCGTCATCACCGCGATCAGGTTGCCGGCGGCGTAAGCCTCGTCGAAATGGTCGAGGACCGGCTGCAGATAGGTTGCGACCGCGTTGTAGGTCCCCATGCCGATGAACACCAGACCGGCCAGCACCCACATGAAGCGGTCATGGGTGAGCCAGCGAAGGCTCACGCTCACCGCCGGGTCGTCGGGAAAGGTGGGCGGAGTCCGGAGCGCGACCACGACCAGCGCCGCGGCCAGCACCGACGGGATCGCCTCGACGGCGATCAGCAGGGGCAGCCCGCCGGCGGAGAACAGCGGGCCGCCGCTGAGCACGGCGGCGAGGATCCCGACGAACAGGGCCGCCGTTCCGATCGAGATTGCCGTGGCGCGTTCGCCGGCAGGGAAATATCGGGCGGCCACCTTGGTGATGCTGTTCAGGACCAGCGGTTGCCCGGCCGCGATCACCAGCTGGCCCCCGAGCTGCCATGCAAACGAGGTGGGGTAGACGATCCTGATCACCGCGCCCGCACCCGTCAGCAGCGCGCCGATGCTCAGTGCCTGCTCGAATCGCATGTCGAGCCAGCGGCCGGTCGGCAGCGCGAGCACGATGTAGACGCCTGGAAAAATTGCCGCGAGGTTGCCGACGGTGCCGACATCAACGTTCATCACCTTCGCCGTCTGCGTGTCGACGGCGGCGAATGTCAGCCAGAGCAGCTGAGTGGCCGCCGCGAGCAGGGCGTAGGCGCCCAGGATCGCCCACCGGCTCATCGAAAGGGTCGCCACCGAGCCGGCTCGTTCGGCCATGCTCAGTCCTTCCTCCGGTTCAGTCGCGAATACACGCCATGCAGGCGGCCGTACAGCCTCCTGTACTCCGAATACATCAGCTCGTAAGTCGCCCGGGCCGCGGGATCAGGATCGAATGAGGCGGTAACGCGAACCAGGCTGGGCACGTCGTCTAGCGAGATCTTGCCCAAAGACATGGCCGCGAACAAGGCCGCGCCGCGCAGGTTGGTGTACATGGGCTCGCAGACCCTCTCGACGCGACGCCCGAGGATGTCCGCGTGGATCTGGCACCAGAGGTCGGAGCTCGCCCCACCTCCGAGGATGCGCAGCACCGGCAAGGGCTGGTGCACGAAACCCTCGACGGCATCGAGCAGCCAGCGGGCGTTGAACGCGACGCCTTCCAGCACGGCTCGAACCAGGCTGGCGCGGTCGGTGTTCAGGGAGAGATTGAGGAATGCCCCGCGCAGTGTTCGATCCTCGACCGGCGTGCGCTCGCCCTTGAGCCACGGCGTGAAGACGACGCCTCCGGCGCCGGCGGGCGCCTTGGCCGCGACCGCCATCAGCTCCTCATAGGCCGGCGTCCATGCGTCGCCGAGCCCATCGTCCGGCCCCAGGATCGAGTCGCGCAGCCACTGCAGGCAGAGGCCGGCCGTCTCGTGGTTGTTCGCGACGAGATAAGCGCCGGGTCTCAGTCCTGGTACCGAGGCCATCTGGTGGATGACGTCCGTTCGCTTGAAAGGCACTTCGCAGCCGATCCAGGACGTCGTGCTGATCGTGATGTGGGCCTGGAACGGGGCCACTGCGCCCGACCCGATGAACGCGGTGTGGAGGTCGGGCACGCCGGCGACCACCGGCACGCCTGCCGGCAAGCCGAGATCGTCCGCGACCTCGGGCAGGATGCCCCCAACGACGCTGCCCGTCGGCAGCAGCTCCGGCAGACGTGAACGGTCACGTCCCGAGCGCGCCACCAGCGCCGGCACGTATTCCACGCGCCCGCCAGGCCGGTTGTCCGTGAGCCAGGAGAGGATCATCGAGGCGGGCGTCGCGATGCACCGGCCTGTGAACAGTCCAGCGGCTCGAGCAGCGTCTTCGTCCTCGCGTACAGGTCAGGCTCGCAGCTGCGAAGGTAGAGCTCGTGGCCGAGCGGGTCCGCACCGTTCGGCGAAGGCGCGCCACCGGTGAGCTGGATCCATCGGACCATGTTTCCCGGCGAGTAGCCGAACAGCGACAGCGGCCCGCCCATCGCCTTCGACGAGAACCTGCCACCGCGGGTGTCAGACCACAGGCGGCATTCGCCGACCGCCATTCCCTCGGCATCGACCGGCACCGTCGAGCCCCACTGTCCTGTGATCCCGACGCCGGCCAGGTCCGCGGGTTGAACAACGCCTGACGCCAGGACCGAGCGCACCGCGTCACGGATTCGGTTCCACCATTCGGAGGTGTCCTGCAAGGCGCCGCCATCCGGGAGGTAGTGGGTCCTGACGGGACCATGGGCCCATCCGAGCAGGTCGCCGTGAAGAGACACCGCGCCGGTCTTCGGACCTCCGGTGCCGAGGTCGACGGCGAGAAGCCAGGGTGTGCCCGGCAACTCAGGCGCCTTCGGTGGGCGCCACTTCGTACATCGCGTCGAGCGCGGCGGTGAAGAGCGTGTCGAGGATCTCATTGCCCGCCGGCGTTCCACCCAGGCCGTACAGCGCCCCGCTGCGCGGCTCGGAGCGCGACGGATGCTTGGCGTACTCGACGGCCGTACGGAGGTCGGAGAGGAAGGCCTCGGCGACACCAGGCGCTGCGTTGGGCCTCGTGACGCAGAAGTGGAGGGCAGGCGGAAGGTGCAGCCCGTTGAGCCGCCAGCCCCTGCTGATCAAGTAGTCGTTGACGTGGTAGATGTCGAGCTCACGCGCCCGAAAAGCAACCAGGAACGTCGGGTCGCCCATCACCTCCAGCTCGGGGATGGCGTCGATCCCTTCTCGAAGCTTGGCCGCCGTCTTGAAGATCTTGTCGGCCACCTCGAGGTAGCCCTTCTCTCCCAGGTTCACCATCGCCGCCCAGGTCGCCGCCACCACGCCGCCGGAGCGGCTGCCCGACAGCCCTGGCGAGAAATAGATGCCTCCGGGCCAGTCTGGAAACGTGAAGTACTGGTACTTGCGCAGGTCGCTGTTCCGGTACAGCAGCACCGAGGTGCCCTTGAGCGCGTATCCGTATTTGTGCGTGTCGGCGGAGATCGACGTCACCCCCGGCACTCGAAAGTCGAACCGGGGAATCGCATAGCCGAGGCGCTCGCCCCAAGGCAGGATGAAGCCTCCCAGACAGCCGTCGACGTGCAGCCCGATGTCGTGCTCGAGGGCGATCTCTGACAGCTGCTCGATGGGGTCGATCAACCCGTGCGCGTAGTTCGCGGCCGAACCCACCAGGGCCACCGTGTTCTTGGTGACGTGGTCGCGGACCCAGTCGACGTCGGCCACCCACCTGTCGGTGAGCGGCGCCTTGAGCAGCTTGATGCCGAGCAGGTGGGCGGCCTTGTCCAGCGCGACGTGGGCGGTCACCGGCAGGATGACCTCCGGCTCCGTGATGTCCTTCTCGGCCCGGCCGCGGTCGCGATAGACGAGCATGGGGTTGATCAGGCTCTCGGTTCCGCCGAAGGTCACGACCCCACAGGCCTGCTCGCCCGGATGGTGTTTGGGGACGGCGTCACCGTGGAGCATCGCGGCGGTCATCGCGACGATCTCCGCTTCCAGCTTGGTGGCGCTGGGATACATATCACGCTGCAGCACGTTGGCGTGGGCGAACAGGCGAAAGGCCTCGGTCAGGAAACGATAGTGGTCGTGGTCGCCGTGGTAGATCGACCCCGACACGCGGCCGAGATCGGCGATGCGGTCCTCCTCGCCGGCCATGGTCGCGAGCTCCTCCAGGATGCTGCCGCGGTCCCTGCCTTCCGGCGCGAGGCGCTCATACGTCTGAAAGCGCCGCCTGTAGGGATAGAAGTCGATGAGGGCGCGTTCGCCGTCAGCCTGATCCTGGCTCATGTCTGGTGCCTCCCCTCCCGCATCGCCGGGACCCGGCGGGATGCAGTCTAGTCCCAGGGTATCGGTTCGCGGCGTGCGTAGAAGTGCCGCGGGTCGGGCGAGGCCACCGTGAAGTCGACCAGGCTGCGCATGTAGTTCGTGCGCTCGAACTCACCCGGGTCCGGCGAGGCGTTCTGGCTCATGCTGCCCTTCAGCTGGGCGACCGACTCGTACTCGTGCTCGTCGAGCCAGGTCCGCACTCCGGCGATCACCTGCTCCAGGTGGCGCGGACTACGCCGGAGCAGCGATGAAGCCATCATGGTCACGTCCGCGCCGGCCAGGAGAAGCTCGACCACATCGTTGGCAGTGTGGATCCCACTGCTTGCCGCTGCCGGGGGGGTCTTTAGGCGGCCATATGGTCCCGGCCGCATGAGGACCATCGGCCCTCTCAGGCCACGATCACGCGGCCCAGGATTCGGTCACCGTGTTCCTCCGGTCATATGTCGTCGTCAGGCGCCCGTTCGCCCAGGTGGAGGCCGATATGGCGACGGGCACCCAGAGCTGGGTGCCCGACCTTGCCGTTCACGCGAACGGCGACGGCGAGAAGCTCCTGTCGGAGCTGGGTTTTCGGATCGGCAGGCGGCGGATCGGAAGGCGCATCAAGGTGGATATCGGCGCGCCGCGGCAGAGCGCCGGCGTGATGCTCTTGCCGATCAGCTGGCACGCGGCCACAGGCGCCGGGCTCTTCCCCACTCTCGAGGGGGAGCTGGAGGTGGCGGCGCTCAGCGGCGAGATGACACAGCTCGCGCTCTCAGCGGTCTACGAGCCACCGCTTGGGATGATCGGAGAGGTTGCCGACAAGGCGTTGTTCCACCGGGTCGCCGAGGTTACCGTCAAGGACTTCCTCGACCGGATCAGCGAGCGGCTCGAGCACCCCCACCGAGCGTCCGGCGACGGAGCACCAACCTCGCGAGGCCGGTCGCCGTCGTCACGATGACAGCTGCGAGCAGGGCGGTGAGAACTATGTGTAATCCGTCAGGCGCGAGGTGCCGTCCGACCGACGGGAGGAGCTGAGTCGACTGGCTGAAGACCCTGTGGTAGGTCGCCATCCAGCTGTCTGAGGCCCCGAAGGCGTACGGGATCCACCAGCTCACCACCTGGAGGACCAGCCATCCCGTATAGCCTGCGACCGTGATCCCGATCAACCAGGCCCAGCTCCTGGCCAGGGCAACCAGGTTGGCCGCGACCGGGACCAGGAAGGCCACCACGTATGCGAGGTCGCCGCCTTCCATCCGGCCGTGCGCCGCCTGGAGCGCGAGCGGCTCGAACCCGGGCTGGTAGTTCCACGATCCCAGGGGCAGCCAGTTGACCGCCTGGAAGTAGAGGGCCAGGGCGACCTGGGCTGCGGCCGCCGCCGCCAGCCAGCCCGCGCCAACAGGACTCGCGCGGCGTTGCTCGGAGGCCGGAGTGATTTCGCTACCTGGGCCGCTAAACGCCGGCCGGCTCAGGCACTCGGCCCTCGGCCACCTCGGCGTCGGCCTTGGTGCGGTGGATCGTTCCAGCCGCGTGCTCGGGCGGTGCGTAGATGGTGAACAGCTTCATCGGCTCGTCATTGGTATTGAGCACGTTGTGCTGCACGCCCGCGGGCACGAAGGCTATGACCCCCTTTTCGAACTCAGCCTCGATGTCGCCGATCACGACCTCGCCTTCACCTTCCACCGCGTAGAGGATCTGGTCCACCTCGTGGACCTCCGTGCCGATCTCCTCCCCGGGCTCCAGCGACATGAGGACGAGCTGGCTCTTGGCTCCCGTCACCAGGACTTTGCGGAAGTAGTCGTTTTCCTTGGCCGCCTTCTTGATGTTCACGACGTAGGGTTGCGTCATCGCAATACCTCCTTGATATACCTCGACGATCGCGCATCCTGGCGCCCCCTGCCAGTGGCGAAAGACCCTGGCGGGAGGGGCCGAGGAGCCGGATCAGCTCGCGTAGATGAAGCCGTCGGAGGCGACCTGCACCTTGATCGCCGCCAGTGGCGTCGGCGCCGGGCCGGCGAGCACCGCGGCGCTGCGCGAAGGGTCGAACTCAGCTCCGTGGCACGGGCACACAAGCAGGCGCTGCCCGGTGTCGTAGTTCACCTGGCAGCCCGCGTGCGTGCACACGGCGTCGAAGGCGACGACGCTGCCGCCGGAAAGCTGGACGGCGACGGCAGGGTCGCCGCTGGCGGGATCCTGGAAGCTGAGGCTGCCCTGAGATTGGAGGTCGGCCAGGGCGCCGATCCGGGTGCCGCTCGGAGTCGCGCCCGCGGATGGCCTTGCGCCGGGTGTCGGCTGGGCGGGGGCCTGCTTGCTCGCTCCGACCAAGAGTCGCGTGTGCGGGAGGATGGACAGCACCCACACCAACCCCACGGCCGCAGTCCCGACCTGGACCAGCAGGCGCCTGCGGGCCAGGTCCGTGACACTCGGCGCGTTGGTCATTGTCGTCGAGCCCGTGAAGAACGGCCGGGCGGTGAACACGCCCTGGTCGCCGACGAGCGCGAGCGTGATCCACGCCACCGTGTAGATGCTGTCGGAGCCCAGGAAGTACGGCTGGATGGTCCAGCTGGCGGTGAGGAAGAAGACGAAGTTGACCAATGCCCCCGCCGCGGCCGCCCAGCGGGTGGCCAGGCCGAGCGTGACCAGGACGCCGATGACGAGCTCGGCGGCGATGACACCGAGGCCGGCCAGCTCGGGTACCGGCAGGGCCAGTGCGTCGATCAAAAAGGCGATGGGGGAGTGGGCGGCAAAGCTCTGCAGCTGCGTACCGATGTACGTCGAGGCGCCAGGCTGAAGGAAGCCAGGGTCGGCGATCTTCTGCAGGCCGGCATAGACGAAGGTGAGGCCGAGGAACAGACGCAGCGGCACAGTGCCATAGACCAGCCAACGGTCGGGAGTCGCAGCCGCTGGTCGCTGTGCGACGGCTCGTGCGCCCTTCTTGGCCACTATGCGACCTTACCCGCAATACGACCGTCGGGTTCCACACGCTTGATGAAGGCAGGGGGTCGCATCGGACAGCCGAAAGGCCTGTCGCCGCCGCCCTTTCGGGGCGGCGCCGCCAATCGGTCTAACGAACCTCGAGGTGCAGGTCGACCGGGGGAGCGCCGTCCTGCCTGCCAATGATCACCAGGGCCGCGCCCTCCGCGGGGCCGATGGTCATCGTCGTGGAGTTGTTGAAGAGGTTCTGGTTGCCACCAAGCCTGCCTTCCGTGTAGCTCGGCAGCGCTCCGACCGCGTTGGTCTTCGCGCCAATCGAGGCGGCAATCGTCAGGTTGCTCTCCGTGAACGGGATGCGCACCGACGCTCCGATCCCGATGGTGGCGTTGAAGAGCGCCAGCAGGATGCCGACGGTGAGCACCAGGAAGAAGCCGCCGCAGCCGCACCCGCAACCTCGGTTGCGATAGCGCGTCCGGAATCGTGGCCGCTCGGTGGTGGCTTGCTCCTCCAAATTACTTCAGCTCCAGTGCGCAATATGCGCTCGCGCGGGCCCATGGCGCTGCAGGCGATGGGCCCGGAAAGGGCGGGCCTTTACGCACGTATGGACGTCTCAGGGCCGGAGTAGGCTGGGAGAAACAAGGAGGTCGAAATGACCGAGACGAATACCAAACAGGCCTGGGACAAATTCGCCGCCGATGCCCAGAACCTTGCCGGCGACCTGCGCCGCAACTACAAGGATGCGGACGACGCCAAGAAGACCGCCGAGATCGATCGTTCGCTGCGTCAGCTGGGGCAGGCGGCGGAGGCGTTCTTCGCATCGCTGGACACGGCCACGCGGGACCCGCAGGTGCGGGCCAGCACGAAGCAGGCCGCACAGTCGTTTGGCGCCGCTCTGGCGGAGACGTTCCGCGAGGTGGGCGACGAGATGGACAAGGCGTTGCGAAAGAGCGCCGCTCCCAAGTAGAGCACCGGCCCGTCAGCCTGGCGACCCTACCCCAGTTTTACGGGTGGACTCATCATGCGCCGTTAACGCCGTGTCGTGCTCCTGCTCCTGCTCTTGCTCGGCGTGCTGCCACCAGCGCAGGTTGAAGGTTGTGGACCAGACGGAGTCTGCGGGCGGTGCTGTGCGAAAGGGGAGGCCGTCGACCAGCCGCTTCCCGACGCTGTGGGTCGAACGTCGCTCACGCATTGCCGTTCGCACCCTGGCCAACACCCGCGGCCATGGGCTCGGCCGCGAGTCTGGGATGGTTGACCACGCCCACCACCCCGGGCACGCCTGCCACGAGGCGCTGGATCAGATCTGACAGGCTGGCCATCTCCATGTCGCCGTAGAGATGGACCACGCCATCTTTGACGTCGACCTCGACATCCCCGCGCCGGGCTTGCGGCACGTCGAGCAGGTCACGGGCGACTTCGCGGCGGATCGACTCGTCGCTGCGAAGGAACACTTTCAGCACCTGCGAGCGGCTGATGATCCCGACCAGCCGGTTCTTCGAATCGACCACCGGCAGCACCTTCAGGTGGTGTTCGAACATCAGGCTGGCGGCCGCGGGCAGCGGAGTCCTCGGCGTGGTCGTGACGATGCCGGTCGTCATCAGCTCGCCCGCCGTCATGGCCCTGGCCTTGCCGGCGGCGCGCCTTTGGCCCCGAAGGGGAAGCTGCGCCTCTTTGGCCAGCATGTCCGCCTCGGAGACGATGCCGGCGAGCGTACCGTCGCGTAGGACGACGGGGAGGGCGGTCAACTCATGGATCTGCATGACGTTCACGCAGGTCTTGAAGGGTGTCGCAGGCGCGACCGTGACCGGCTCCCCGGTCATCACATCAGCGACCGTCCATGTCATCCAGATCTCTCCGAGATCACCATCCCCCGCCATCGCCACACGCAAAAGGGCCTATCGGCCCGCTCCGGCGGGGACCCTCGGGCTGGGCTCCGGCGCGGCCGGTTCGTCCCCAGAGCTCAGCAGCGAGAAGATCGAGGACTCTTCCTGGGCGAAATGAAGGATCAGGATCGCGTGGAGTCCATAGAGAAGGCGGCGCAGCTCGCGCAGGTCGGACGGTGACGCGCTGTCAGGTGGCAGCTCAGCAGCCAGGTGAACCAGCGCGGCCACGAGACGCTCGATCTCGACGTGAGTCCGGCTCATGGGCTCCGTCGCCGCGGCGCCGGGCGGTGCCGCGCTTGCCAGTGCAGCATCACTTCCTCAAGGACGGCTTCGGGTTGGTGAAGCGGACCTCGAGCACCCCCGGCACGGTGAGCGCCACCGACTCCGCGAGCCTTCGTGCCGAACCCGCGTCGTCGAGCTCGATGGTGGCCACGCCGGCGGCGATGTCAATGGCACCGCGGCCGGGTCCAATGCCGAGCTGCCCCAGGCGGCGCACCACCTCGCCCTGGATGTCGTCGTCGCGTCGCGCGATCACCTTGACCAGGTCGCGCCGGCTCACGATGCCGACCACCCGTCCACCATCCACCACCGGTAGGCGCTTGACGCCGGCGCCGATCATGATCCGGGCCGCCTGGGAGACATCGGTGTCCACCGTCACGGTCACCACGCGGCGGGTCATCACGTCCGCGACCGTCTCGGGTGCGCTGCCCGTGGTAGACGCCAGCGGCGTCGCCTGGCTTCGGGGGTCTGGTCGCGTCTCGATCGGCACCAGGTCCGCCTCCGATACGATGCCGACCAGCCTGCCGTTCGAGTCGAGCACCGGCAGTGCCGATATGGCACGCTCCACCAGCAGCTCCGCCGCGGTCTTGATCCCGGTTTCCGGCGTCACTGCGATGACCGGACGCGACATGATCTCGCTGACCTTCATCACCAACACGCTGAGGCAGCGGGCCCGTTCGTGACAGTTACACCTGACCTCTGATCCGGGGGACGATCGGCTCTGAGCGTTCGATTGGTTAAATGAGGCGGTCGTGACGGTTCAAGCCGCCAACATCTCTCCGGGAGCGCCCGCGGGCATCGATCTCATCGAGGCCGCGCGATCAAGCCCCGCCGAGGTCGTCGCTCGCTTGAACACCGCCGAGTCCGGCCTTACGGCCCAGGAGGCGGCCTCCAGGCTCGGCGTGTTCGGCCCCAACGCCATCCGCAGCCACGGCGCCCGGCCGCTGGCCATCGTCGGGCGCCAGCTCCGCAACCCGCTGCTGATCCTCCTGGCGGCCGCCACCCTGGTCTCCCTCATCGTCGGCGAGCGCACGAACGCCATCATCATCCTGGCCATCGTCGCCCTCAGCGTGGGACTCGGGTTCTTGAACGAGTACCGGTCGGAGCGTGTCGTGGAGGCGCTGCACGCGAGCATCCGGCACCTGACGCTCGTGGTGCGGGATGGCAAGCCGGTCACGGTCGACGTCACCGAGGTGGTACCCGGGGACGTGGTGCTCCTCCGAACCGGCGACCTGGTGCCCGCCGACATGCGCCTGTTCGATGCGCGCGAGCTCGAGTGTGACGAAGCCGTGCTCACGGGCGAGGCGATGCCGAAAACGAAGAGCTTGGAGCTCGAGCAGCAGACCGACCCCATCGAGCTGGGCTTGCGGTCGATCGCATACATGGGCACGACGGTGCGAGGAGGGTCTGGAAGCGGGGTCGTCGTGCAAACCGGCCCGCGGACGGCTTTCGGCATGATCGCCATCCGCCTGGGCGAAAGGCAGCCGGAAACCGTGTTCCAGCGCGGGCTGCGCAGCTTCTCGATCCTGCTCGTTCGAGTCACCGCGATACTGGCCGGCGGCATCTTCGTGGCGAACTCGCTGCTGGGGCGGCCGATCCTGGAATCGGCCCTGTTCTCGCTGGCGATCGCGGTCGGGCTCACGCCGCAGCTGCTGCCGGCCATCGTCACCGTGAGCCTCGCTTCGGGGGCGCGCAACCTCGCGCGCAAGCGTGTCGTGGTGAAGCGGCTGATAAGCATCGAAGACCTCGGCAACATCGAGATCCTGTTCACGGACAAGACGGGTACGCTCACCGACGGCCGGATCAGCTTCAAGGAAGCAATCGACCCGTCAGGGGCGACGAGCGATGAGGTGCTCCGCCTCGGCCTTCTCGGGTGCGCCGGCGACAGCTCGGACCCCGCCGCGTCCGGCAACGCCCTCGACGCCGCCCTGCTGGCGGCCGGCGCCCCACCGCCCGCCTACAAGAGGCTCGACCAGCTGCCGTTCGATCACGAGCGGCGGCTCATGTCGACGCTCGTCGAGGCCCCCGATGGCGCCACGGTGCTGATCACCAAGGGAGCGCCGGAGTCGCTGCTGGCACGGTGCGATGATGTCCCGCCCACGGCCCAACCGACCCTCGACCGCCTTTTCGCTTCTGGCGCTCGCGTCGTCGCCGTGGCCACCCGTCCGTGGCAGGGCGGTCCGAGATGTGCGCTGGCGGATGAGCGCGACCTCGAGCTCAGGGGCTTCATCACGTTTCTCGACGCGCCCAAAGCCGACGCCGCCGCATCTCTGGCGCAGCTCAAGATGCTCGGGGTCCAGGTCAAGGTCGTCACGGGCGACAACGCGCGCGTCGCGGAATCGGTGTGCCGCGCCATCGGCCTCGACTTTGGAGAGTCGATCACCGGTCCCGAGCTGGACAAGCTCAGCGACCAGGAGCTCGTCGAGCGGATTCCCCGCACGGGAATCTTCGCGCGGGTCTCACCAGACCAGAAGTCGAGAATCATCACCGCCCAGCGCAGCCTGAACAAAGACGTCGGCTTCCTCGGCGACGGAGTGAACGATGCCGTCGCGCTTCGAGACGCCGACGTCGGCATCTCGGTCGACACCGGGAGCGAGGTCGCGAAGGACGCGGCAGACATCGTGCTGTTGGGCAAGGACCTGGGCATCCTCGCCGGCGGCGTGCTCGAGGGCCGGCGGATCTTCTCCAACACGATGAAGTACGTGCTGATGGGGACGTCGTCGAACTTCGGCAATATGTTCAGCGCGGCGGGCGGCTCGCTGCTGCTGAACTTCCTACCCATGACGCCGACGCAGATCCTGCTCAACAACCTGCTCTACGACACCGGGGAGATGACGATCCCGACCGACCGGGTCGACCCCGAGCTGCTCGAGCGCCCTGCCCAGTGGGACATCCGGTTGATCCGCCGCTTCATGATCTTCTTCGGCCCGATCAGCTCGATCTTCGATTTCATGACATTCGGCGTGATGCTGTTCGTCTTTCACGCTCGCGGCAGCCTCTTTCAGACTGCGTGGTTCACAGAGTCGCTCGCTACGCAGAGCCTTGTCATCTTTGCCATTCGCACGCGGCGGTCGCCCTTCTTTCGCAGCACCCCTGGGCTCGCGCTGACGCTGGGGACCATCGGCAGCGTGGCCGTCGGCATGACGCTGCCGTTCACGCCGCTGGCGGGCTGGTTCGGGTTCACCCCGCTGCCGCTGGGGTTTCTCGCCATCCTGGCGGCGATGGTGGTCGTGTACCTCGCGCTGGTCGAGGTCGGCAAGTCTTTCTTCTTCGGCCGGCGCCCGCTCCGGCCACCGCTGCCGATCGCCGGCTGGAGACGCCCCAGTGGCGTGCAAAGGGTCGAACGTCTCGCCTCGCGCTGGACCGTGCATCCAAAACCACGGCTCCGGTCAGCCGGCCGCCCACCGGGATAGGTTTCGGGCGCGGAAGGGGAGCCGGTTCGGCGGCGCGCCTCCCCGGCTCCATTCCTGAGTCAGCTGGTCGGCGCCAGCGTCGGCGGATTCGACGACTGCGCCGGCATCCGCGGTCGTGCATACGTCATTCCGTCAGGGCCCGCGACCAGGTACGCGACCATCGCCGCGAACCCGACCAGGCCAAACGCAAATCCCAGCAACCCGCCCACGAGCAGGACGGCGAACCATGTCTTGTCCGGCACCTGGTACGTGTTGACGAGCGCCCCGATCCACGCCGCGAGCTGCACCAGCGCGCCCACACCCGCCGCGATGCCTCCGACAACGATCAAGAAAACCGTCGTCCCGAAGAAGGCGTCGTAGCGCGGCACGAAGTCGTAGCCGTCGCCATTCGGCGCCGCGGTGAAGGTGCCACCGTAGGCCAGCATCAGGCCGACGCTGACGCCGGCGACTATTAGGCCGAGGGCCAGCAACAACAACCCCGCGATCCACGTTTTCGTGACTGTCGATTTGGTCATGTTCATTTCCTCCTCCCACAGCTTCGCCCGTGGCGCTGCGCAGGGCCAGGGCCGGTCGACTCACGTCAACAGGGCCTTGCAGCGATCGTCCCAATGGGATTGGGACGGGTGGCCCGCGTCGACACAACATGCGCTCCGTCCCGGTCGCCGCGTGACCTATGGCCCTTTTCATTCGAGGCCCGGTGCCTAGCCTGAAATCGAATCAACAGTCCATTGCAGATGGAGGTGCACCATGACAACTCGTACCGTGCCCAGCGAGCTCGTAGAGCTCGACGCCCCGTTCGCGGAGTTCTTCCGCACACTGTCCGGCCCATGGCCGTTCAGGCGGCTGCTTGCCCTGACGCCCGGCAAGCACTTCATGCCGACCGCGGACGTCTACGAAGCCGAAGGCTGCATGGTCGTCCGCTTCGACCTTCCGGGCATGGAACCCAAGGACATTCACGTCAAGTTCCAGGAGGGCCAGCTGACGGTCAGCGGGGAGCGCAAGCTCGACAAGGAGATCAAGGAGGAGAGCTACTACCGCAAGGAGAGCGCCTACGGCTTCTTCGAGCGCCACGTCTCGCTGCCCAAGGGCATCAAGGAGAGCGAGATCAAGGCCGAGTACGACAACGGCGTGCTCGAGATCTGCGTCCCGCGCCCTGCCAGCACCAACGGCAAGCCGTTCGCCACGACAATCCCGGTCAAGAAGGCCGAGAAGACTCTCAAGGCGATCAAGGCCTGAAGCACCCAGAGCACCCGTGGAAGGGCCGGAGCGCGCTCCGGTCCCTTTCTCCTTGCTCATGGCCGAAAGACCCCTCCGACTGGGGCTAGAGGCCCTATGACACCTGGGTCATTCGGCAGGCGTCATTCATCTCGAGGAGCTGTTGACTAGCTGGCAGGAGCCGTCCGAGCTCAATAAAGGCAAACCCTCGAACAGAGAGTTAAGGAGAAAGCGTAATGAACAAGGCAATTCGGTGGCGAATCATCGCTCTTCAGGCGGTCATGGTCCTGGTTCTCGCGGGAGCGGCTGGATTTGCGTTCGGGATGGGGACTTTCACCACGACACAGATTCACGACGAGCTGGCCGCGCAGCAGATCTACTTCCCCGGCACCGACCAGATCAAGGCTGGTGGAGCGCTCGACCCTGCGAAATTCCCTCAGGAAATCCGCGACCAGGCCGGCAACCAGGTCACTGACGGCAACCAGGCGCGGATCTACGCAAACGACTTCCTCGCCGTTCACCTGACGGGTGTTGCCGGGGGCAGCACCTACGCCACGATCGGCAGCAAGATCTCGGCCGCGAACGCCGCACTAGCCGCCGCGTCAAAGACGGACCCGAACTACGCAACGCTTCAGGCCAACGTCGCGACGCTCAACGCACAGCGCGACACGCTGTTCAAGGGCGAGACCCTTCGCTCGATGCTTCTGAACGCATACGGCTGGTGGACGATCGGCGTCTACACGACCTACGCGGGTATCGCACTGATGGTGGTGGCACTCGGTGTGCTTGGTGCGCTCGTCTTCGAGCTCTTCATCGCAGGCCGCAAGCCTGAGTCAATCAAGGTCGCGCAGAAGAAAGCTGCGTGACAGCACACGGGACGGCAAGCTCCGGCGGGCGCGAGCCCGTCGGAGCTCTTTTGCGGCCGGCGAATAGGCGAAACTGACGCACGTGGCTCTTTCCCGGCCGGCCGACAGCCCGACGGTCACACGCCGCCAACGCGTCCACAACCCTTACAGCGCGCTGCCCAACTGGCTGTACCCGACCTTCGTGGTCGTCGCGCTCAGCCTCTTCGGAATCTTCGCGGTCTGGGTCGTCTTCTTCCAGAACCAGGGTTATTACGCCCCCTATCTCAGCCCGTTCTACTCGCCGCTGATCCAGGTGGGCCCCATCCCGCCAGGGGTTTGGGTGGCCTGGGCGCCATTGCTTTTCCGCCTCACGTGCTACTACTACCGCAAGGCGTATTTCCGCTCGTTTTTCTGGCACCCGCGGTCGTGTGCCGTGCCCGAGCCGAACCGCAAGTACAGAGGCGAGACCGCGTTTCCCTGGGTCTTCAACAACTTCCACCGCTTCGCCTTCTACGCGACGGTGGTGCAGGTGGCGTTCCTCTGGTTCGACGCCATCATCGCGTTCGACTTTGGAGGGCGCTTCGGCGTCGGCCTGGGCAGCGTGCTCATGCTCGCCAACGTGATCCTGCTGTCCGGATACACGTTCGGCTGCCACGCCTTCCGCCACCTTGCGGGGGGAGAGCTCGACTGCTTCTCGTGCTCGCTGGCCGCCCGCGCTCGCCACCAGCTGTGGAAGGGCGTCACGGTCCTCAACATCAAGCACGACCGCTGGGCCTGGGCGAGCCTGTTCTCGGTGGCGGCAACCGACATCTACATCAGGCTGCTGCTGAACCACGCGCTCCTGGACCCGAGGTGGATCTCGTGAGCGACGCCGCTTACGAGACCGTCGAGACCGACGTGCTCGTACTGGGCGCGGGAGGCTCAGGCCTCCGCGGCGCAATCGCCGCGGCCGAGGCCGGTGCGCGCGTGCTGATCGTCTGCAAGTCGCTGCTTGGGAAAGCGCACACGGTGATGGCCGAGGGCGGCGTCGCGGCCGCCATGCACAACGTGGCTTACCAGGACTCGTGGGAGGTTCACTTCGCGGACACGATGAAAGGCGGCAAGCTCATCAACGACTGGCGCATGGCCGAGATTCATGCCAAGGAGTCGCCCGAGCGCGTGCTCGAGCTCGAGCGGTGGGGAGCGGTCTTCGATCGCACCTGGCAGGGCCGCATCCATCAGCGGCCGTTCGGGGCTCACACCTACCCACGGCTCGCCCACATCGGTGACCGCACGGGCCTGGAGCTCATCCGCACGCTGCAGGATCGCGCGGTGCACACGGCCGGGATCGATGTGCACATGGAGGTCACCGTCTTCAAGCTCCTAAAGTCCGGGGGCCGCATCGCGGGCGCGCTCGCGTACCGGCGTTCCGACGGTTCGCTGATCCTGTACCGCTGCGCCGCGCTCGTGCTCGCCTCCGGCGGCGCCGGCAAGATGTACCGCGTCACCTCCAACTCGTGGGAGAGCACCGGTGACGGGACCGCGCAGGCCTACGAAGCCGGCGCTGATCTGCGCGACATGGAGATGGTCCAGTTCCATCCCACGGGCATGGTCTGGCCCGCGGGAGTGCGGGGCATCCTGGTCACCGAGGGGGTCCGCGGCGAGGGCGGCGTGCTGCGCAACCGGGAAGGCGAGCGGTTCATGGAGCGATACGACCACGAGCGCATGGAGCTGTCATCCCGTGACGTGGTCGCGCGAGCCATCAACTCGGAGGTCGCCGCCGGCCGCGGCACGCCGCATGGCGGCGCATTCCTCGACATCACGCACCGCAAGCCCGACTTCATCAAGACCAAGCTGCCGTCGATGTACGAGCAGTTCCTCAAGCTTGCCGACGTCGACATCACCAAGCAGCCCATGGAGGTCGCGCCCACGATCCACTACGCGATGGGCGGCGTGCGTGTCGATGCCGAGACCGGCGCGAGCACGGTGCCCGGACTCTATGCCGCGGGTGAGGTCGCCTCCGGGCTGCACGGGGCCACGGCGAGGGCCCCAATCGACCAGAGGGAGATCGACGCCGCCATCGCCGACCTGAAGGCCCCCCTGGACAGGCCGGCGGGCGAGAACCCGTACCGGCTGCAGGCCGAGATCCAGGACGTGATGACGAAGCACGCGCCGATCGTCCGGGACGCTGCCGGCCTGGAGGAGGGGCTCGCGAAGATCCTGGAGCTGGGCGAGCGCGTGAAGACGTGCGGCACCGGTGGCTCCCACGCGCTCGCATTCAACCCGGGCTGGCACACGGCACAAGACCTGCGCTCGATGCTCGTCAATGCCGAGGCGCTGCTGCGCTCCGCGCTCGCCAGGACCGAGAGCCGCGGGGCCCACGCGCGCTCCGACTATCCGAAAACCGACGACCAGCTCACATCGGTCAACTTCATCGTCAAGAAGACTCCCGCGGGCATGCAGGTCAAGGCCGAGCAGCGGCCGCCGATGCCGGACCACCTGGCCGACGCCGTGCATCGTTCGTACGCCCACTACACGCCCGAGGAGACCGAATAGTGTTCATGCGGCGGGCGCGCGAAGGGCGCACTTAAAATGGACATCTCGAACCTCGATCTGAACATCTGGCGCGGCGACGCCAAGGGCGGGGCGGTGGTCTCGTATCGCGTCCCGGTCCGAGAGGGCATGGTCGTGCTCGACGCCGTGCTCTGGGTGCAGGCGAACATGGCCTCCGACCTCGCTGTGCGATGGAACTGCAAGGCCGCCAAATGCGGCTCGTGCGCAGCCGAGATCGATGGCTTTCCCCGCCTCATGTGCAAGACGCCCATCGCCGAGTACGGAGGCCAGGTATTGGTAGGGCCAATGAAGGCGTTCCCCGTCGTCAAAGACCTGGTCACAGACGTCAGCTGGAACTACGAGGTCAACAAGCAGATACCGCCGTTCACCCCCAGCGACAAGGAACTCTCCAGCAGCGAGCCGTGGCGGATGCAGCAGAAGGACGTCGAGCGCTCGATGGAGTTTCGCAAGTGCATCGAGTGCTTCCTGTGCCAGGACGTATGCCACGTCCTTCGCGCGCACGATCTGAAGAACGCCTTCTACGGCCCACGTTTCATGGTCCGGATCGCCAGCCTCGAGATGCACCCGAAGGACGTTCTCGATCGCCGGTCGCTGCTCAAAGGCAAGGCGGGGATCGGTTACTGCAACGTCACGAAATGCTGCACCGAGGTGTGTCCCGAGCACATCCACATCACCGACAACGCGATCATCCCGCTGAAGGAGCGGATGGACGACGAGTACTTCGACCCGGTTCGCTCGATCGTCCGCCGCCTCGGCGGCAAGGATCGGAAACCCCAGCCATAGGCGCTGCCAGAAACCGGGCCATTGGTCCCGGGCGAATCGGGTCTTCCGGCCCCTGCCCGCCCGGCCTTCTGGTTCGATACTCGGCCCATGTTCGTTCAGCATTCGGTCCACATCGACCGGCCCATCGAGGGTTGCGCCGCGACGCTCGCCCGAGGTCCCAGGAGATGGTTCCCGCGCCTCGGGGAGACGAGCACCTACGCCGTCGGCCCTCGGGTGGCCGGCCTCCCGCTCAGGAAGCGCGTCACCGTCGAGGCGGGGGAGCCGGTGAAGGCCGGCAACTGGACCGAGATGCCGCTGACCTGGAAGGCGTCCTTCCCCCAGAAGCTGTTCCCGGTGATGGAGGGCAGGGTGGAGCTCGCGCCCGTGGACGGTCTCGTCACCCGGCTCACCGTCAGCGGCATGTACGACCCACCGCTGGGCAGGGTCGGCAGGCAGCTCGATGAAGCGCTCATGCACAGGGTGGCGGAGGCGACCGTGAAGGAGCTCGCCGAGTCGATCGCCGAGCGTCTCGAGGGCAGCATTCGCTGACCCGCTGGAGGGACCCGACCTGGTCGGGACTTTCGGCCCTATCCGCCGGCTGAGGTCTCCGTTAGCATGGCTTCAGAGCGAGCAGCCCAGGGCCGCAAGGCGACACCTCGTAGAGGATGAAATGGCTTGTGCCGACCCGGACCCCTCGCTCTTTTTCGTGCTCGCTAGGTGGAGCCGGGCGTGGTCGTATGCCGCGCGAGATAGGCGGCGGCCTCGGCCCGTCGCGCCACCTCCAGCTTGGACAGGATCGTGGACACGTAGTTCTTCACTGTCTTCTCCGCCAGCTTCAGCTCCTTGCCGATCTGGCCGTTGGTGTGGCCTTTCGCGACCAGGGTGAGGATGCGCTCCTCCTGCGCCGAAAGGCGCGCCAGCTTCTCATCACGCATGGTCTTGCCCTTGCGCAGCCTCTCCAGCACCGAGCGGGTGACCTCGGGGTCGAGGAGGCTCCGGCCCGCGCCCACCTCGCGGATGGCGCGGATGAGCTCGCCGCCCCGGATCTGCTTGAGGACGTAACCGGCCGCGCCGGCCATGATCGAGGCGAAGAGCGCCTCGTCATCGGCGAACGAGGTCAGCATGAGGACCTGGGTTTTCTCCAGGCGCGCCCTGATCTCGCGCGTCGCCTCGATCCCGCTGCCGTCGGCCAGGCGGACGTCCATGACCACCACGTCGGGCTTGGTCCTCACCGCCTGCTCGACCGCCTCGGTCACCGTGCCGGCTTCGGCGACGACCGTGAGGTCGTCGTTGGCATTGATGAGGGATTTGACCCCGTCGCGAACGACCTCGTGGTCGTCGACCAGGAGGATGCGGATGCGGTTGCCGGCCATTCCGCTCATGGTCGCACGTCGTGGCGCAGACGTGCCGCCCGCGGTCAGGCCGGGAACGTCCAGCGCAGCCGGGTGCCCTTCCCATTCCCGCTGGTGATGCGCAGTGTCCCCCCTATTTCGGCTGCCCGCTCCCGCATGTTGCGCAGGCCGTTGCCGCGCGATTGCCGGCGCGGATCGAAGCCGATGCCGTCGTCCTCGATGGTGAGCACCGCGTTGGCGCCACGCCGGGCGAGGCTCACTGCCGCATGCGTGGCTCGCGAGTGGCGTGCGATGTTGGAAAGGGCCTCGCGGGTCAGCTGCACGATCTGATGCGAGCGGGAGGAGAGGGCGGCCGAAAGCGCCGCATCGACATCGACGGCGACGGGGACCTGCGAAGAGCCGGCGACATCCTCGCCCAGCGCGCGGAGGGCCTGGTCGAGCTGCCGGTCCGCGAGGATTCCAGGCCGCAGTCCGAAGATGTAGTTGCGCAGGTCGCGGATCACGCTGTCGAGCTCGCCGACCGCGCCTTCGACCCGCGAGGCGACCTCGGTCGAGCCGGACATCAGCGCGGTGCTCTGGAGGTTCATCCCGACCGCGAAGAGAGATTGGATGATGCCGTCATGGAGCTCCTTGGCGATGCGCTCGCGCTCTTCCAGGAGCTCGAGCCGTCGCATTTCGGCCTGGGCGCGCGCGTACTCGATCGCGATCGACGCCTGGTCGGCGAACGTCCCGACGAGCTTGATCGTGCCCTCGTCGAACGGGCGTCCCCCTTTGGTGTGGGCGACCATCAGCGTGCCCGTGGCGCGACGGCCGGCGCGTAGGGGCACGAAGATGGCCGGGCCCACGCGCCCAAGCTCGACGAGTGGTTGGTAGGCGCGGACGAGGGAGCTCAGATCGTCGGTGTGCAGCGGCTTGCCCGTCCGCATCACGGCTCCCGAGATCGATTTCGCCGCCGGCACCGACTGGCCGTCGAGCTGCGACGCGTATGCGCCGACCGCGGCCGCCACCACGAGCTCGCCGGGGATCGTGGATTCGGTCACGATCGTGGCCAAGTCTGCGCCCGCCAGGTCGCGGGCGTGCTCCGCGATCGACAGCAGCAGCGAATTGGCGTCGGCACCTTCGAGGATCTGGCTGGTTATATCGTGCAGTGCCTCGAGCCAGCTCTCGCGTCTCTGCGTCTCCAGGTACAGCGACGCATTGGCGATGGCCACGCCAGCCTGTGTGGCAAGCACCTGCAGAGAGCGTTCGTCGTTGGTGGTGAACTCCGGTGCCAGGCGCTTCTCGGCCAGGTAGATGTTCCCGTAGACCTTGCCCATCGCCATCACCGGCGCGCCGAGAAACGACTTCATGCGTGGGTGGTTGGGCGGGAACCCGACCGAGCTCTCGTGGCGCCCGATGTCCTTGATGCGGACGACTCGCGGCTCGCGGATGAGGAGACCCAGAATCCCTCGTCCACGCGGGAGCGCCCCGACGGCGGCGCGCTGCTCGGCAGAGATGCCCGTGGTGATGAAGTCCACAAGCTGACCGCCTTCGCCGATCACCCCCAGGGCGCCGTAGCGGGCGTCGGTGACCTGGGCGGCCAGGTCGACGATGCGCTGCAGCACTATCGGCAGCGAGAGCTCCGAAGCAAGGCTCAGGCCGGCCTCGAGCAGTGCGTCCTCGAGCTCGTGGCGCTCGGTCATCGCAGCGAATTTACGACATGGCGACCGGCCCGGGCCAAGCGGGAAACGGCCCTTGGGGGCAGGGTCGTTCGGCCCTACGGCAGCGGGCGTGCCGGTGGAACCCTGTTGACATGGGCAGCAGCAAGGGCTTCCAGAAAATCCTCCTGGCCACCGATGGCAGCGAGCAGGCGGACGCGGCGGTCGATGCGGCGATCGAGCTCGCATTCCCGTCAGCCAGGGTGCGGGTCGTGCACATATGGAACCTCGAGGTCCACCACAGGCACGGGTACTGGGACGTGGAGGTCCGCGCCGAAGCCGAGCGCCTGGTCGACACGGCGGTGAACCGGCTCCGGGCCGCGGGCGTGATGGCGGACGGCGAGATCTACCGGGCGGACGGCGCCCACGTCGCCGCGGCGATCATCAGCATCGCGCGAGAGTTCGACGCCGACCTGGTCGTCGTCGGCTCGCGCGGCCTCTCCGACTGGGAGTCGATCTTCAAGCACAGCGTCAGCCACCAGGTCCTCTCCGCTGTCGACTCCCCGGTGCTGGTCGTTCGGGAACGGCCGGCCGGCAGCGCCTTCGCGTCGCGGAAGGTGCTGCTCGCGGTCGCCGGCGGCGACGATGTGGCGCCGGGCGTCCGGGCCGCCGTCGCCGCGGCCAATGTGCCCGGATCGCACGTGCTCGTCGTCCACGTGGCGCAGGCCATGTTCACCGCCAACGGCTTCGGCTATGTCGAGCCGGAGGAAGAGATCCAGGCCGCCATGGCGCGGGCCATCCAGCTGCTCGACGACGCGGGAGTCGAAGCCGAGGGCGTGGTTGCACATTCGGGTCCGGTTGCCGAATCCGTCGCCGACATCGCGATCTCCTGGAACGCGGACCTCATCGTGGTCGGCTCGAGCCGCATGCGAGACCTGGGAAGCCTTCTCCTCGGGTCGGTGTCCCACCGTCTGCTCCACGGGACGGAGCGCCCGGTGCTCGTGGCGGAGCGGGTGAGGTCTTGAGCAGCCTGCCGCGACACCGAACGGTTTCGGACGTGATGACGCGTCGAGTGCACGTCGCCAGCCCGCTGGCGCCGTTCAAGTACCTGGTTCGCCTCATCGAGGAGAACCGGGTGAGCGCGATTCCGATCGTCGACCAGCAGGGCATTCCCGTCGGCATCGTCTCGGAGTCGGACCTGCTTTTCAAAGAGCGGCGGGGTGAGCTGGAATCCTCAGAGGACCGGCTGCACCCCCAGAAGCGACGGCACCAGAGGTCGAAGGCCGATGCCAACGTCGCTTCGGAGGTCATGACCGCTCCGGCGATCACCGTGCCTTCGGACACCAGCCTGAGCGCTGCCGCGCGGCTGATGCAGGAGCGCAACGTGAGGCGGCTCGTGGTGGTGGACGCGCGCGGACGGATCGCCGGCATCGTCAGCCGCAGCGACCTGCTCCAGGTCTTTCTGCGCACAGACGAAGAGCTGCGCGAGGAGATCGCCGGCACGCTGATACCAGCGCTGATCCTGTCCTCGCCCGAGAGCGTCGGCGTCGAAGTTCGCTGGAACATGGTGACGCTGTCAGGCGAGGTCGACAGGAAGAGCGACGCGGACATACTGACCCGCCTGACGAGGCAGATCGACGGCGTGGTCGACGTCGTGGACAACCTCAGTTACCGCTGGGACGACACGGTGGCGGCGCCGGTTCGTCCGGTCTCACTCGAGCGCAGCGTCAGGGCCTACTGACCGGGGGTGCTTTTCTCGTCGTCAGGATGGCCGGTGTTGCCGAATGCGATTCGATCCCTCACGACGGGCGCGCGACCAAGCAGCCTTGCCCGCTGGACCGCGTCCTCGCCAAAGCGATCGCGGATCGCATCCATCGCCGTCTCCAGCCGCTCGCGCCGCGGCGCTGCTGATGTGGCGAAAAGGTCGAGCTGGCCGCCGTCGTCGTAGACGAGGCCGGCTAGACCGACGCCGAGCGTTCCGACCGCCCTCCGAACGTCGCGAGCGGCGAGCAGCGTGCGAGCGGCCTGGTAGATCTCGTCTCCGGTGGCGATGGGAACGGCCAGTGTCGACTGCTTCGAGAAGCGGTCGACATCCGGTCGGTAGACGACGGCGACCGACACCACCCGGCCGCGCCGGCCGGCCGCCCGTAGGCGGCGGCCCACCATCTCGGCAAGGCGCATCAGCAGCTCTTCGAGCTCGCGCTGCGAGCTGGTCGATCTCGCGAGCACGTGCGAGTGGCTGTAGCTCTTCCTGCCGGGCCCCTCGAACGTGCCCACCTCGAAGCCGCGAAGCCGCCGCAGCCAGGCGCCGGCCACCCCGCGCTGCATACCCGCCTGGCGCAGCTGCTCGGTGTTCGCATGGAGGAATTCGAGCGGTGTGTGGATGCCGGCCCGCAGCAGGCGGCGGGCGGTGGCCTCCGCGATCCCTGACAGGTCGGTGAGCCGCAGCCGTCCGAGAGCCGCGACGAGGTTGGTGTGGTCGATGCGCTCCAAACCGTCGCGCTTGTTCAGGTTGGATGCCTGCTTGGCCATCCATATCGACGTGGACATGCCGACCGAGCAGGTGATGCACTCGCCCGCCTCGCGGCGGAGCGCCGCCTTGATCGCAAGGCCCACCTTCTCCGGGCCCAGCCTGACGAGGTCGGGCGTGCCGGCGAGGTTCATGGAGGCTTCGTCGATCGACATCCGCAGGACGTCGGGGCTGTGCCGCCGCATGATCTCGACGAGCTGGTCGGACACGGCCCGATAGCGGGGCGGGTTCGGCTCCTGCACGGCGATCGCGGGGAAGATCGCCTTCGCCTCGAACACGCGCATCCCGGTCCTGATGCCGAGGTCCCGGGCCTCGCGCGAGGCCGATACGATCGTCGCTGCGTCGGTGGCGTAGGCGGCTATCGCCACCGGCCGGTTCCGCAGGCCGGGGTCATGCTGCTGCTCGATCGAGGCGAACGCGCAGTTGAGGTCGACGACCAGCGTCGCCGGCTCGGCGGTGTTCAGCCCGAGGCCGGACGTGTCCTTCGCCATCTCGAACAGATGTTTGCACAATTCGGGCCGGGTCGCGCTACCGTTTGGAAGTCGAACACCGAAGGGGGAAAGGAATGACCGGGAAGGTTGCTGATTCGATGCCGTCCGGAACTTTGATCGCCGGCCCGGACATCACCAGGGACGAGCTGCAGCTGGCGGTTCGCAACCATTCGATGCCCCTGGAGGCCCTCCACCATGCGATCACCCCGATCGGCCTCCACTACCTCCTGATCCATTTCGACATCCCGGTCGTGGACCCCGACACGTGGGAGCTCACGATCGGGGGTCGCGTCCGGAATCCAGTGCGGCTGACCCTGGAAGAGCTCAAGGCGAGGCCCGCGGCCACGATGGCGGTGACGCTCGAATGCGCCGGCAACGGAAGGGCCAGGCTGTCGCCCCGCCCGCTGAGCCAGCCCTGGCTGACGGAGGCGGTCGGGACGGCCGAATGGACAGGGACTCCTCTGCGTACGCTCCTCGAGGAGGCTGGACCCCTGGACGAGTCCGGCGAAGTCGTGTTCACCGGGCTGGACCGCGGCATCCAGGGGGATGTCGAACAGCAGTACGAGCGGAGCCTGCCCCTGGCCGAATGCCGCCGCAACGAGGTTCTCCTGGCCTACGCGATCAACGGGCAGCCATTGCCCCCTCAGCACGGCTTTCCGCTCAGGCTGATCGTCCCGGGCTGGTACGGCATGGCCCACGTCAAATGGCTGCGGGGCATCACCGTGGCCGGCGGCGCGTTCGGCGGCTTCCAGCAGGCAAGTGCCTACCACTACCGCACATCGGACGGCGACTCCGGCACGCCGGTGACGCGCATCCTTCCCCGTGCGCTCATGGTGCCGCCAGGAATCCCGGATTTCATGTCCCGCGTTCGCTTCATGGCGCCTTCGCGCCAGCTTCTCTCGGGTCGCGCGTGGTCTGGGTGCGCGCCCATCACGAAGGTCGAGGTCAGCGTCGACCGCGGCGTCACGTGGGCGAAGGCCGACCTGGGAGATCCGGTCTCGGATTTTGCGTGGCGCGGTTGGAGCTACGAGTGGGACGCGACCCGGCCCGGCGAGTACGAGCTCAGCGTGCGAGCGAGCGACGCCGCCGGCAACGTCCAGCCGATCGAGGAGAGCTGGAACTACGAAGGTGTGCAGAACAACTCTGTGCAGAGAGTGCGGGTCATCGTGGGCGCGTCCGGCGATCGCATTCAGGCCGCCGCCGACGAGGCGACCTGAAGCGGCCTACGCCCCGCGCATGCGATCCTAGTCGCCGATGGGACACGTCGAGCACATCCACATCGCCCCACACGCCGGCGGAGCGCCGCAATCTTTGCGCGAGGTCGAGGCCATGGCCGGCGTGGGCCTGGCCGGCGATCGCTACGCGAATCAAGCAGGCTCCTGGCCGGACAGCGATGAAAGCCGCGACCTGACGCTGGTCGAGGCCGAGGCCATCGAGTACCTCGCCGCCGAGCACGGAATCGAGCTCGCACCGGGCGAGACGCGGCGGAACCTCACCACGCGGGGGGTCGACCTCGACAGCCTGATCGGCAAACAGTTTCGCATCGGCGATGTCATCGCCAGGGGCACGGAACGGTGCGAGCCCTGCACGCACCTCGTGGCCCTCACAGGCAAGCCGGTGCTCAAGCCGCTCGTCCATCGCGGAGGCTTGCGGGCCGATCTGCTGAGCAGCGGCCTGATCCGCGTCGGCGATGCCATCGAGCTCGTCGAGCAACCGAGTGGTGTCGTTGGTGTGGAATGACCCGGCGGGGCCTGCTGCTCTTCGCCGCCATGTGCGTCATCTGGGGCATTCCCTACCTGTTCATCCGCATCGCGGTGGGCGAGCTTGCCCCCGCGACGCTCGTGTTCTTCCGGACCGGGGTCGCGGCCCCGGCGCTGCTGCCCGTCGCCGCGCGGCGAGGTGGCATTCGCGCCGTTCTCGAGAGGTGGCGTCCCCTGGGCCTGTTCGCCGCCATCGAGATCGGCATCCCGTGGCTTGCCCTCGCCAGCGCTGAACAACAGATCTCCAGCTCGCTCGCCGGTCTTTTGATCTCGGCCGTACCGCTGACGGGCGTCCTGATCGCGCCGCTGTTCGGGAACCGCGAGCGGATCGGGCCGCTCAACCTGAGCGGGCTGCTGCTCGGCGTCGTCGGGGTGGCCGCCATCGTCGGCTTCGACCTGCGGGCGACCGGCTGGCCGGCCCTGTTCGAGATGTCAGCGGTCGTGGTGGGCTACGCGGTCGGGCCCGCGATCCTTTCGCGCTACCTTTCAGGCCTGCCTTCGGTGGGCGTGATCGCGGGCTCGCTCGCGGTTTGCGCGGTCGCCTACGCGCCGCTCGCCGCGCTCCAGTGGCCGCGAACCGTGCCGAGCACCGAGGTGCTGGCGTCGGTGGCCGTGCTGGCGCTCGTCTGCACCGCGCTCGCCTTCCTGCTCTTCTTCGCCCTGATCGCCGAGATCGGGCCGGTGCGGGCCACGGTGATCACGTACATCAACCCCGCGGTCGCGGCGATGGCCGGCGTGTTCGTGCTGCGCGAGATCTTCACGGCCGGCATGGGCATCGGGTTCGTCCTGGTCCTCGTGGGCTCGACGCTGGCGACGCGACGCGCAAGGCCGAGCCGGGCGGGCCTGGCGGAGGAGCCGCTGGCCGCTCGGGACCGGTAACTGCGTTGCCGTATTCTTGACCGTCATCGACGCGCATTGGATGGCAGT